>Ga0307373_10008975_pt1 | contig 15065 bp, 14 predicted proteins | sample OX2MG_FD_202534 | JGI IMG/M metagenome (GOLD analysis project Ga0307373, IMG submission 202534) | Soil microbial communities from Risofladan, Vaasa, Finland - OX-2 | ecosystem: Environmental > Terrestrial > Soil > Coastal area > Acid sulfate soil | place: Finland: Risofladan, Vaasa | collected... | reverse complement strand
TGACGAGTGCCAGCAGTTCGTGACCGAGCGCTCCATCGTCGGTGAGATCCTCTGGGAAGGTCTCATCGCGGCTGATGCTCTTCGTGTCGAGGCGCGGGGCGACGTCGCGGTCGTCGATGCCGCGCACCCGTTCGTACAGCCACCGCGCCTCACGCGCACCGAGCCAGTGGGCCAGTGCGGCCTCATCGTACGCCAGCACGTCGGGCACGGTGTGCATGCCGAACCGGACCAGCCTCTCCTGGAAGCGCGGGCCGATCATCGGGATGTCGGCCAGCGGAACGCCGTGCAGGAAGGTCGCCTCACCCCCCGCAGGAACCACATACACTCCGTCGGCATCGTGACCGGCCTTGGGCTTGGCGCGCTCGACGGCAAGTTTGGCCACGAGCTTCGAGGTGCCGCCACCGAAGGATACGTGAAGCCCCGTGTCGCGGCGGATCGCGTCGCGCATCCGGTGCGCCGTCGTGGCCAGCGGCTCCTGGCGGTAGAGCGCTTCGGTGCCGGCCAGATCGAGATACCACTCGTCGATGCTCGCCGCCTCGACCACAGGCGCGAAACGTTCGAGCACCTGCCGGATCTCACCGCTCTTCTGTGCGCACGCCTTGCGCGGCACGGGCACGCACACCGCGTCGGGACACAGGCGAAGGGCCCGGGCGATCGGCATGGCCGAGCGAACGCCGTAGGCCCGCGTCTCGTAGGATGCCGAGCACACGACGCCCCGGCTTGCACGCGTGCCGCCCACGATGAGCAGGGGCGCGCGGCCCACACCGTCTGGGTCCTCCATGCGGGCAACCGCCACGAAGAACGCGTCGGCGTCGGCGAGCAGGATGCGGCGCGGCGGTGCGTTCACCCCACGTACACATAGCTCAGGCCACGCTCCTGAGCGCGGTTCACTGCGATCACGCCCGCCACCACCTCGACGGCGCCGGGTACCAGGTTGGCGCGGAAGTCGGCGAGCACAGTGGCGGCGTCAGTTCCGGCCTTGCGCGCGGCCGTTCCGGAATAGAAGGCCATCGCCATGCCGCATACCGGGAATACCACGCCGCGCGCGTGCAGCGCGGCCAGAGCGCTGCTGTTCGGGCGCGTGTCGTCGGGCGCGCCGGCCGCCGTGTTGCGCAGCGCTGGCGCCTTGGTGCCCGGATCGTCGTAGCCGATCAATTCCCCGAGCCGGTACTTGTTCCACATCGCGTCATTGAGGCCCATGGCGAACGCCATGTGCCGGAACGAGACCACGGCGTTGACCTCGGCGTCGGTGAGGCCGTAACCGTCGTTGTTCGCGTTGAGGAAGTTGCGAGCGAACGCCGTGGCCTCGCCGGCCTTGCCGGCGCTGAGCACGTCGAAGATCTGCCGGTGTTTGCCAGTGAGCGCATCGAGCCAGTAGTCGGGATCCGGTCCGGCCGGGCGCAGCACACGCTCGGCGCGCACCACCGACGGCAGGCCGGCGGCAAGGACGGCCGCGCCGGTGGCGACCCGGGCCAGGAATCCGCGGCGGGGAAGGTGGGGAGACGTCGGGGTCATCGCTTGACCTTGGGCAAAGGGGAGACAGGAGCCGCGGTGAGATGCCGGGTGTCGCCCACCCGTTCGATGCGCACCGCGTGGCCGCGGGCGCTGGCGACGCCCACGTCGCTGGAGTCGAGCGGCATGACGGTGAGGATCGCGCTCGAGTCGGCGGCCGCGATCACGGCCGATCCGGTGCCCTTGTTCACGAGAAGGTCGGCGGGCGTGGACAGGATCAGGGACTTGTCGCGCTGCATGGCGAAGAACGGCGCACGGATACCGAGTTCGAGCGATCCCGTCACGGTCACCTTGAACCGGAGGCTAGCCATGGCGTTGGCGGCGCTGGCCACGTGGACGCCGAATTCCACCGGGGGGGGCGAGGGGGACAGCGGCGGCTTGGGCGGTTGACGGCGGCAAGCGGCGATGGCGAGGCCAAGGAGCACAAAGGCGGACGCGGCACGGCGGCGGTATCGCATCGTCTCAAAATGGGCCCCCGTGCGGCGGGATGCTACCGCATGGGACGGCGGCGGGTCTCGTTCAGTGTATGCATATTGGCATGCATATCTGCCGAATACTTGGCTCCCGATTTCGGCAGCAAGGGGTCCGCGGAGCGGCCTGGATCGCGTATATTGGCGAGGGTTCCCCAGCCTCACGCCAGTCCATGCCCTCGCGAAAGCCCTCTTCCCGTAGTTCACGCGCCCAGACCGCGCGCGGATCGGTGGCCCATGGCTCCCGGCCCGAGCAGGTTTACACCCGGCTGCGCGACCTGATCGTCCAGGGACTCGTCGCCCCGGGCAGCCGCATTGTCGAGACGGAGATCGCCAGCCGTCTCGGGGTGAGCCGTACGCCCGTGCGCGAGGCGCTGCAGCGGCTCCAGCAGGAGGGCTACGTGATGGGCGCGCCGGGGGCGCAGCAGTCGCGCCTCACCGTGGCCCCCCTTACCCGCGACGATGTGCACGAACTGCTCGATCTGGTGGGGGCGCTCGAGGGCCTGGGGGCCCGGCGCGCCGCCGAACTGGCCTCCGAGGCGCGGAAACCGCTCGTCCGGGACCTGCGCGCGCTGAACGCCGAGTTCCTCAAAGCCGGCAGGGCCGCCCCGGTGGACCACAGCCGTTTATACGACGCTGATGAACGTTTTCACCGCTGCGTGGTAGAAGCAGGGGAAGGCCCTCGGCTTATCGCCTTGCACGACGCGGCCAAACCGCAGGCGGAGCGATACATCCGGATGTACATCAGCATGCTGACCGGGGACATTCGATCCTCGGTCGAGGAGCACGACGCGATCATCGCCGCTATCGACGACGGTCGGCCGGACACCGCGCAACGCGCGGTGGAAACCAATTGGCGGCACGCCGCCGACCGGTTGGCGAATGTCATTCAGATGGTCGGTGAACGTGGCAGCTGGTAACCCCAAACCACCCCCAAGGGGGGCCGTACCCGTGAAGAGACTCGCACTCGTATTACTCATCCCAGCGCTGTTCGCTTGTGATACCAAAGCCAAGCAACAGCTCGTCGAGCTGGCCAAGGCGGATTCCTTGCGCCAGGACTCGCTCCTCAACGTGAAGAACCAGCTGCTGAACGACATGCTGGTTTCGACGCAGTTCGTGAACGACATCAACGCCGAGATCGCCAAGGCTCGCAGCATGCCAAAGGCGAAGACGGCCACGGCGCTCGCGACACCGGCTGAGGCCACCAAGATCAAGGAGGACCGCGAGGAGGTGATCACCAAGATCCACACCCTCGTGGAGCGGCTCGATGCCACCGACGCTCGGCTCCGCCAACTGCGGGTGCAGGCGGTCTCGCTGTCCAAACACGACTCCACCCTGACGCAGCAGATCGCACAGTACGAGCAGACGATCGCCGACTTCCGGCAGACGGTGGATCAGCAGAAGAAGGAATTCCAGGCGATCGTCGATTCGCAGAACGTGCAGATCGCGTCACTCAAGGGCAGCGTGGACACGCTGACCTCGGTCAAGGCGGCGCTCACCGACACGGTCACCGATCTCACGCGTCAGAAGAACACCGCCTACTACGTGGCGGGGACGCGCGACGACCTGGTGAAGATGGGCGTGCTCATGGAGCAAGGCCGCAGGTCGTTCTGGCTGGTGGGCAACCGCCCGGTGGTGCCGGTGCTGTCGCTCGACCCCACGGCATTCACTCGCATCGACATCACCAAGGACACGAGTCTCACGCTGCCAGACGGTGAATATCTGATCTTCACACACCAGGACCCGCAATACGCCAAGGCGTTCGAGACGCGGGACAACAAGATCGTCGGCGGGCTCCACATCACCCAACCGGAGAAGTTCTGGGCCACGTCCAAGTTCCTGATCCTGATGAAGCACTAGACGGCAATGGTAGGACAACGGCCCCCGAGTCTCTGGCTCGGGGGCCGTTGTGTTGGCGCGCGTTCGCTGATCTCTCGACGCTCGTTCGGGCAGTTCCCCCTACCACTCCCCCTTCTCCTCGGCCAGCTCCTCCGAGAGCTTTAGATAACTTTCATACCGCTCGACGCTCACGTCGCCCCGTTCCACGGCGGCGCGCACCTCGCAGTCGGGCTCCACACCGTGCCGGCAATCGGCGAACCGGCATTGCGTGCGGCGTGCCCGGATCTCGGGAAAACACTGATCCAGCCGCTCCGCGGGCAGTTCCCACATGCCGACCTCGCGCAGCCCTGGCGTGTCGACCACGAACCCTCCCACCGACGCGGGCAGCGGATGGAGCAGCGCCCCCACCGTGGTGTGGCGTCCCTTGTTGACCGAGGCGCTGATCTCGCCCACGCGCAAGTCGAGTCCCGGAAAGAGGGCGTTGAGCAGCGACGATTTTCCGGTCCCGCTCGGACCCGTGAGCACCGACGTGCGCCCGCCCAGAGCGTCCCGCAGCTCCTCCAACCCGTCGCCCCGCTTCGCACTCGTGAAATGCATGGGATACCCGGCCCGGGGATACGCGGCAAACCGCGCGCGCGCCTCGTCGAGCCCCACCAGATCCACCTTGTTCACCACGATGCGTGCCGAGAGCCCATTGGCCTCGGCGATGACGAGGAACCGGTCGATCATGCGCGGGTGCGGGTCCGGGCGGGCCGCGGCGAACACGACCACCACCTGGTCCACGTTCGCGGCGATCACGCGTTCGCCGCGCGCCCCCCCGGGGGCGCGCCGGGCCAGGCGCGAGGTGCGCGGCCGGATCTCGGCGATGGCCAGCGTTTGCCCGCGCTCGTCGCGCTCCAACCGTACACGGTCGCCCACGGCGAGCTTGACGGTCTCCTGTGCCGCCGCCTCGGTGTCGCGCCGGATCGTCCCGCCGGCGCGCCGCCCCACGTCGGCCTTCTTCAGCCGGCCGCGCAGCGACACCTCATGCATCAATCCGTCCGGTGTGAGCACGCGCCACACCCCGCCGGTCCCCTGCGTGACCGTACCAGTCAACGCGTCCGTGTCGATCACGGCGATCCGGCGTCGTCGGCGCGAGTCGCGTCCCACCACCGGCGGGCCGGGGCGCCAGCCGCGCGCCCGGCGATCAGCGCGTCGAGCGTTCGCTTCACCTCGGCCAGCGCTATCGCGCCCGCTGCGTCCCGCGCCGTGCGCTCCGATTCGGCGCGCGCCAGGAAGTCGGTCTCGAGGTGGCCCAGCGGCGATGCCGCGCCGATGCGCGCCCACTGTACGAACAGCAGGTAGGCGCCGAACGGGCGCTCCGGGTCACTCGTTTCATCGGTGGCGATCTCGACACTGTACGAGAAGCCGTCCGACCCTTCGAACGCGGCGGGCCGGTCGTGCACGGCCATGTACCCGCCGAGCGTATTGGCGTCGCCCTTGGCGTGATCGGCGGGAAGGAATTGTCCGGCCATGATCAACGTCGGACGCCAACCATTTCGCGCAGGACGTTGCCGGTGATGAAGGCGACGTTCGCCGGACGCTCGGCCAGCCTCCGCATGAGGTACGGATACCACTGCGTGCCAAACGGCACGTACACCCGCAGGCGGTACCCCTCGCGCACGAGTTGGTCCTGCAGATCGCGACGGACGCCGTAGAGCATCTGGAACTCGAACCGGTCGGTGGCGATGCCCCGTTCCGTTGCAAAGCGTTTGGCCTCGGCCACCATGGCCGGGTCGTGCGTGGCGACGGCCGGATACGTGCCGCGCTCGAGCAACGCGTCAAGGCACTTCACGTAGTTGGCGTCCACGTCCTTCTTGTCGGGGTACGCCACGGCCGGCGGTTCCTTGTACGCGCCCTTGCACAGGCGGACGCGGCACTTGATCTCCAGGGCGCGCTCGACGTCGGCCAGCGTGCGGTAGAGGTAGCTCTGCAGCACGATACCCACATGCTGCTTGAAGCTCGGGTAGAGCCGCTCCTCGAACAGGCGCAGCGTGCGCTCGGTGTACACGCTCGACTCCATGTCGAGGCGCACGAACGTGCCGTACCGCTGGGCCCGTTCCAGCACGTCCCACAGGATCGATACGCACAACTCCTCGGAGATGTCGAGTCCCATGGCGGTGGGCTTGAGCGATACGTTGGCATCGAGCCCGCTCTCATTGATGCGGTCGAGGATCGTGAGGTACTCGTCGCGGGCGGCGCGCGCCTCGCGCTCGTTCGACACGCTCTCGCCGAGAAGATCGAGCGAAGCCGAGATGCCCTTCGCATTGAGGGCGCGCACCGCCTCGATCGCGTCGTCGAGTCGCTCGCCTGCCACGAACCGGCGCGCGAACGATTTGGCCAGCCGATTCTTGCGGACGAACCGGAACACGCGCGGCTGATTGGACAGGTACAGGAGGGTGGAGCGGAACATGCGACCTCAGTAAGTCGAAGGCACGGGACTACCCGAAAAATAGACGGCCCGCGCGCCGGCGCGGGCCGTTGTCGTCAGGGTTTCACCGGCCGCAGCGGCGCGTTCACCCCGAACGGCTCGACGATCCGCAGCACGGGATAGTTCCGACCCGGGCCGATCCACGGGTCCATCACGTTCCACGTCGTGAACCCGTCGTCGCTCTCCGGCTCGAGCAGGTACATGGCGAGGATGGCAAGGGGCTGGGCCTCGCGCACGACGTAGGTGCCGGGCGGAAGGGTCACGGCCAGTGACGACCAGAGCCCCGCCAAGCGCTCTTCGTGGTGCCCCTGGAACTCGGTGGCGTTCCGCACCACCGAGTCGATGCCGAACCGCTCGGCCGCCACGTTCAGCGAGTCCACCAACTGCTCCACGAACACGCCGTGCAGCTGGAGCCGTTCAACCAGGGCCTGCTGCTCGGGTCCGAAGGCGTAGGCAACCGGCATGCGCCGTTCGAGCGTGGATTCGAAGCGGTCGTACACCGGCATTCGTTCGGTGTGGAACTTGCCAATGCGCTTGTAGCCGCGGGTCACGCCCGGGAGCTTTTCCGTGCTGTCGGGCAGCTTGCCGAGGTCCTCCAGAATGATGTCGGCGTAGCTCGGGTGCTGCGTGTATTCGGAACGGAGCGAGATGTACGGCGCGTCGGCCGGGGTGGTGCCGGCGGCGATGGTCATGCGGTCGGCCTCGTGCGCCACCCCCACGATCTCGTCCTTATTGGCGGCGAGCAGCGACAACAACTCGCCGACGAACGCGTAGGTGGAACTGATGCGGGTGCGGAACGGATCGTGCGAATAGACCTCGCCGAGCACCGCAATGCGGCCGCGAAGGCCGTAGTAGTTGGTGCCGTAGCGTGGCCGCGAATCGTAGGTGTACCAGCCGCGCGGGAGCCCCTTGGGCGTCTCCACGTTACCATAGTCGAACGTCTGGATGCGCTCGCGGGCCAGCAGGTTGCGCCGCACCGCCGGCAACAGCGTGTCCATGGTGAACGGCCCGGTGAACTTGGCGGCCGGACTCAGCGATCCCGCGTAGGTCAACGCGTACCCGTGGTACGTGCCATCGGTGGTGTGGAGGTCGACAAAGACGTCGGGGTCCCAGCTGTCGAACATGCGAAGCGAGGCCCGCGTTTCCGGGGCTTCGGCCTTGATGTAGTCGCGGTTGAGGTCCAGACCCTGTCCATTGGCGCGCTGGCCGATCATTTCCGGGCCGTCCTGCGACGGCCGGTTGACGGCCTGCGGGCCGAACCTGTCGTTGCCGTCGGCATTGTAGATCGGCACGACCATCAGCACGAGCGAGTCGAGCACGTTGGGGTTCTTGTCCGCCGTCAGCTCGCGCAACATGGCGAGCATGGCTTCCTTCCCCGCCACCTCGCCGCCATGGATGTCCGCTTGCACGTAGACGATCGGCCGGTTGAGGCGTTTGGCCTCGGCGGCGGTGGCGACGCGCGGGCGGGAGGCAACAACGTAGGGGATCTCGCGACCTTCGCTCGTCTTGCCGATGTCGCCCGTCGCGATCTGGCTGCTGTCCAGCGTCTTGAGCGAATCGATGAACGCGATCACGTCATCGTAGTGCGACGTCTCGGTGAAGGACGTTCGCTCGGCGCGCGTGAGCGGCCGCCGGTTGGTGAAGTTCGTGGGATAGATGGCATGCACGTTCACCGCGGCGACCGCCTCGGCGCCGCGGCCGATGCGCTCGGTGCGCGGCCCCCCGCGGGGGGTGGGGCCTCCGGCGGGAGGCGCGCCAGCGCCGCCGCAGGCGGCAAGGACGGCCGCAGCAAGCGGCGCCAGAACGCGAGGGTACGAACGGGCCATGGTGCGTCTCACGGAATGGAGAAACGGGCGCAGGGACAGGGGAATTGTACCCTGTTCGCGCCGTTACGGTCTAGGGAGCGCTCAGGACTCGGGTCGGGGCGCGGACGAGCCGCGGCCGCGGAGGCTCGCGCCGCGCGCCCGCGTGGTCGCGGCCACCGCTGGCGCGGCGCCGCTCTCGATATCCTGACGCACGCTGCGCTGATAGGCCGTGAAATCCGCGTCGCGCAAGCCGGCCCGCTCCAGCATGATGACCACCGACGACGCCGTGGCCGGGGGCACCCCACGGGCGACGAGGTCGGTGAGCACCATCAGCGGCGTCGAGAGTTCGCGGCCCACCCCGGACCGGCGCACCCGGGTGAGCTGGGCCGGGGCAACGCCGGCATGCAGCGCGTGTGCACCGGCCGTGATCTCATCGGGTCGGGAGCCCGTGCCCAGCGCACCCCGGGCCACGCGCATTTCACCGGCCAGTGCGCGCACGGCGGCCACGATGCGTGGGCCGTCGGCGCGTTTGCCCGCGCCTTCGAGCGCCTTATTGATGAGCGCGTCGGCGGGGAGTCTGGCGACGCGTGCCGAGTCGACGACGGCAAGGACGGCCACACGCGTCGCCGGATCGAGCGCCGAGTCGAGGCGCGCCAATTGACTGCGTTGTGCCGAAGCCGCCGTGGCGAGGAACAACATCGCCGGCACGCACCACCGCCACCGCATCAAGGCGTGTTTTCGACGACCAAGGCCGAGTTGGGCAGTCCGAAGTCTTCGTCGGCCACTCGGGGCGCGGCGGGATCGGGAACCCACAGGGAGTCGTCTACCACGAAGGCGTAGCGATGGTGCCCTGGGGGGATGGGCGCGGTCACGGACCACACGCCGCCACCGCGATTCTCGGCGGCGTATGCGGCATGGCGGGCGTCCCAGCCATTGAAGTCGCCCACCACTTGGACGGTCTTGGCGTCGGGCGCCACGAGAACGAACTGCACCGGGTGGCCCTGGACCCGGCGTACGGACGGCAGGACGGCGACGGCGAGCATGCCAGCGGCGACGGCAGCGAACGCCGACCAGACCCGCCAGCGCGGCACGAAGGGCGTGATGATGCGCAACGGCTGGCGCGCTACCGCACGAATGGCGCGCATCACGCGCGCATCGAACGACGGGGCGCAGGGCACGGGGCGGCGCAGGTGCGTCACCATGTCGTCCAGCCGGGACCGGTTCATCTCACGCACTACGAGCCTCCTTCAACAGCACGCGCAGCCGATCACACGCGCGCATCACCCGCATCTTGAGCGCCGATACGCCGACGCCCGTCAACTCCGCCATCTCGTCGTAGCCCAATCCTTCGACATACTTGAGCAGGAACGCTTCGCGTTGTTCCGGCCGCAATTCGTCCAGCGCCCGCTCGATCTCCTCCCGCCATGCCCACTGCTCGGCCGGGTGCTCTTCCGCCGCCGTGAGCAGGGCCGCCTCATCGTCGAGGAACGTGCGGGCGCGTCGCGCCCGCCGCGCTCCCGCCGTCCGGCAGCGGTTGACCAGAATGCGAAACAGCCAAGCCCCGAACCGTTCCGGATCCTCGCACCTGCCGAGCGACCGGTACGCCCGCACGAACGTGTCCTGCGTCACTTCGTCCGCGTCCTCGCGGTTGCCGAGCATGTGCATCGCGTAGCGTATGCAGCGGTCGCGATACCGCTCGACGAGCGTCGCGAACGCTTCCACGTCACCGGCGAGCACCCGCTCGACGATCAGCGCGTCAGCGCTTCCATCCATATGGCTCAGACCTTACCACCAGGGGTGGAGTCACAGCACCTCGACGGAATGAGGCGTCATACCGGTTTGCCTTCGGCCGGGTAGAACCGGCGCCGCGCCCGGGCCATGTCGACAAGCAACTCGGCCGGTGCGAACCGGGCCGGAAAGCGGCCGTGCAGGTCCTCGAGGCGGCGCACGACTTCATCGGCGCCCAGGCTATCAATGTAGCGGAACGGGCCGCCCCGGAAGGGCGGGAAGCCGATGCCGAACACGGCGCCAATGTCGCCGTCACGGGGCGAGCGGAGGATGCCCTCCTGCAGACAGTGGGCGGCTTCGTTGACCATGGCGAGCGCGCAGCGCTCGGAGATCTCCCCACTCGGTATGGGATTCCGTGCGTCGCCGGCCCCGAACAAGGTGTACACCATGGGGTCCACCGCGCCCTTCGTGCCCCCTTTATCGTACCGGTAGAACCCCGAACCGCCCTTGCGTCCTGTCCGCCCCGACTCGACCACGCGGGTCAGCGCCTGCGACGCCGCCATCCGGCGGCCAAACGCCTCGGAGAGCACGAGCCCGACCTTGCCGCCGACGTCGATGCCCACTTCGTCGAGCAGCGTGATCGGGCCCACGGGGAATCCGAACTCGACCAGCGCCCGGTCGATGGACTCGATGGCCGCGCCTTCGTCGAGCAGGATCCCGGCTTCGTTGATGTACGCCGAGAGCGTTCGCGTCGTGTAGAACCCGGGCCCGTCGTGCACGACGATGACGGTCTTGCCGAGCGCGCGACCGTAATTCACCGCGGTCACGACCGCCGCCTTGTCGGTGCGCGGCGTTACGATGACCTCGAGCAGTGGCATGCGGTGCACGGGGGAGAAGAAGTGCATGCCCAGCACGCGCTCGGGGCGGGACGCCGCCTCGGCGATGCGGGCGATGGGAATGGTGCTCGTGTTCGAGGCGTACACCGCGTCGGAGGCCATGGCCGGCTCCACCTCGCGGAGCACGCGGTGCTTGAGGTCGAGGTCCTCGAACACCGCTTCGATGACCAACTCGGCGTTGCCGAAACCGGAGTACGCCGTGGTGCCACTCACCAGACTGAGTTGGTCGGCGAACTCCTGGCGGGTGATGCGGTGCTTGGCGAGTGGCTCGTGGAGCACCTCGTACACGGCGGCGAGTCCCTTCCCGACCCGCGCGGTATCGGTGTCCTTGAGACGCACCACGGTGCCGCGCTGCGCGGCCACGCCGGCAATTCCGGCTCCCATGAATCCGGCCCCGAGCACGCCAAGCGTGTGCACGTCGCACGGCGGCGGCGCCGGCGGCTCGACGCCCGGATCCTTCTTGAGCGCGGTCGTGGCGAAGAAGAGGAAGATGAGCTCCCGCGACACCCCGCTCATCGCCAACTCGCCGAACCGGCGGGATTCCTCGCGCAGGCCTTCCGCCATCCCGCGCTCGAAGCCGGTGTGGACGACGTCCAGGGCGGCCAGCGGTGCCGGGAAGTGGCCATGCGTCTTGGACAGCACGCTCTCGCGCGCCTTGCGGAACACCACGCTCCGGCCGGCGAAGTTGGTATCGAGTACGAACCCCGACGGCCCCGCGCCGCGGCCCCGCCGCACCGGGCGCCGCGTGCCATTCGCCAACTCTAATGCCCGCGCCACGGCCACGTCGTGCAGCAGGGCCGGGTGCACCATCTCGTCCACCAGGCCGAGCTGCAGCGCCTTCTTGGCGCGCACGTTCTTTCCGGTGAGGATCATGTCCAACGCCGCCTGCAGCCCGATCAGCCGGGGCAGCCGCTGCGTGCCCCCGAGCCCGGGAATCAGCCCGAGCTGCACTTCGGGAACCGCGAGGAGCGTCTTGGGGTGATCGGTGCAGATCCGGTAGCGGCAGGCCAGCGCCAGCTCGAGCCCCCCGCCCAGGCACGCGCCGTGGATCGCCGCCACCACCGGCACGCGAAGTGCGGCCAGTGCGCCGAGCAGTGCCTGGCCCTGCTGGCTGGTCTGCGCCGCGTCCATTTCCCGACGGAATTCCAGGAACTGCCCGATGTCGGCGCCGGCGATGAACGAGTCCTTCTTGCCGCTCGTCACGACCCACGCCCGCACCGTCGAGTCGCCCTCGGTCTCGGCGATCACGCGTGCGAGCGCCTCGCCCAGTTCCGGCGTCAGCTTGTTTACCGGCTCGCCCGGCAGGTCCAGGGTGACGATGAGAACGTCGTTCTCGCGGTCGAGGCTGATCATGGCGTCCCCGTGGCTCTCTATGCGCGCTCGATGACCATCGCGTGCCCCAGTCCACCTGCGGCGCACACCGTCATCAGGCCGAATTGTCCGCCCCGCCGCGCCAGCTCGTTGGCCAGCGTCGTGAGGATGCGTCCACCCGTAGCGCCGAAGGGATGCCCGATGGCGAGCGAGCCCCCCAACACGTTGAGCCGCGAGCGGTCCACTTCACCCACCGGTTCGGAGAATCCGGCCCGGGCGGCCCACTCCCGCGATTCGAAGCCACGCAGATTACACAGCACCTGCGCTGCAAACGCCTCGTGCATCTCCACCAGGTCCATGTCCGAGAGCGAGAGCCCGGCGCGGTGCAGCGCGACCGGGGCAGCCAGCACCGGCGCCATGAGCAGCTGCTCGCCGGGGTCGAGCGCGGCGTACGAGTAAGAGCGGATGAACGCCAGCGGCGCGTAGCCCAGTGTGCGGGCGCGCTCCTCGCTCATCAGCAGCACCGCGCTCGCGCCGTCGGTGAGGGGCGATGAGTTGCCCGCCGTCACCGAACCGTAGCGCCGATCGAACACCGGCTTGAGCAGCCGCAGCTGCTCGATGCTGGTTTCCGTGCGGATCCCATTGTCGCTCGATACCGCGAGGTCGTACCTGGGCGGCACCCACACCGTACTGATTTCCGCGGTGAGGCGGCCGTCCTGCGTACCCACCGCGGCCAGGCGGTGCGACCGCAGCGCGAACTGGTCCTGGTCCTCGCGCGGGATGCGGTTGATCTTGGCCATCTTCTCGGCGCTCTGCCCCATCGTCTCGCCCGTGGAGGGCTCGGCGATCGCCGGCGTGATCGGCACCAGATCGCGCGGACGGATGCGCGCCAAGGCGCTCAACCGGCCGCCCAGCGACTTGGCCCGCGATGCGGCGACGAGCGCGTCGGACATGCCGCGGGAATGCAGGATCGGAACGTTGGAGAGGGATTCGGCCCCCCCCGCGATCACGACATCGCGGTGGCCGAGCGCAATCTGGTCCGCCGCATCGGTGATCGCCTGGTTCGACGATGCGCAAGCGCGGCTCACGGTGTATGCGTCCACCCCCTTGGGGAGCGCCGGCATGAGCCCGATCTCGCGCGCGATGTTGGGGGCGAGAACCGAATGCACGACGGTGCCGTAGACGATGGCTTCGACCAGCGCGCCGTCCAGTTCGGTGCGCTGCATCAGTTCCGATACCGCCAGTCTCCCCAACTCGATGGCACTGAACGAGCGGAGCACGGTGCCGGCGCGCGCGAACGGCGTACGCACGCCCGCCACGATCGCCACCCGGCGCCCGTTCCCGAAAGTCGGCATGTCCTGAACTTAGACGGTCCGCGATCCGTCGCCAGACAGTGCGTCGCTTGTTCCCCGCCGCGCGACGTGGCAGGTTCTTGGATGCCAATGCCGACCTCCGCCCCCCGCCTTCCCGCGCCCGGCGCATCGTTCGACCTGCTGGTGGTCGGCGGCGGCATCACCGGGGCCGGCATTGCCCGCGATGCCGCGCTGCGCGGGTTCCAGGTGCTGCTCGTCGACAGGAACGACTTCGCCAGCGGCACTTCCAGCCGGAGTTCGCGCCTCATCCACGGCGGGCTGCGCTACCTCGAGCACGGGCAGCTCAAGCTGGTGTTCGAAGCCAGCAGCGAACGACGGCGCCTGCTCAGGCTGGCCCCGCATCTCGTGCACCCGCTGCGCTTCGTGTGGCCGGTGTACGTCGGAGCCCGGGTGCCGTACTGGAAGGTGCTTGCCGGCGTCACGCTGTACGACGCCCTGGCCATGTTCCACAACGTGCACCGCCATCAACGGCTGTCGGTGGCGGCGGTGCAGGATGAGGAGCCGCGGTTGGCCTCCGACGGGCTCGAGGGCGGCGTGTCGTACTACGATGCGGCCACCGACGACGCGCGCCTCACGCTGGCCAACGTGCTCGACGCCGAGCGCGCCGGCGCGGTGGTGCTCAATCACGTCGCGGTGGATGCGTTCGCGCTGGCGCGCGGCCGGGCCGTGGGAGCGCACCTCGTGGACCGCCTGACGGGCGACGCCGTGGACGTGCTGGCCCGTGCCACGGTGAACGCTACCGGCCCGTGGAGCGACGACGTGCGCAAGCTCGAGGGCGCCGCCGATCGCCCACGCGTGCGCGGCAGCAAGGGCACGCACATCCTGGTGCCGCGGGACCGCGTGGGCAACACGGCCGCGCTCACGCTTCTCTCACCCACCGACGGACGGGTGATGTTCGCCCTCCCGGCCGGCGCGTTCACGGTGTTCGGCACCACCGACACGTTCACCTCGGCGCGGCCCGACGAGGTGCGTGCCTCGGAGGACGACGTGGCGTATCTCCTACGGGCCGCGAATACCTTCTTCCCCGCCGCCCATCTCGGCCGCAGCGACGTGGTGAGCGCCTGGGCCGGCATCCGGCCGCTCGTGGCCACCACCGCCGACTCGCCCAATGCCGCGTCGCGCGAGCATGCCATCCAGGTCACGCCGGCCGGCGTCGTGACGATCACCGGCGGCAAGCTCACCACGTACCGCATCATGGCGGCCCAGGTCGTGGACGTGGCGGCACGCCGCATCGGGGGCGGCCGCCCCTGTACCACGGCGCACGTGCCGCTCGCCGACGACGGGCCGGCACGCGACGCGGCCTGTGCCGCCGATGCCGCGTCGGCCGCCAGGATTATACCAGGACTATCATGGCGCTTCGGCGAGCTGCGGTGGGGAGTGGAACGGGCCCACGCCCGGACGCTGGCGGACCTGCTCGTTCGTCGCACCAGGCTGGCATTCGAAACCAGCGACCACGGGGTGGGCGTCGCGCCCGCGGTGGCCGCGTACGTGGCGCCGCTCCTCGGCTGGAACGCGGCGCAGACGTCCGCCGCTGTGGACCATTACGCCGCCGAGGTAGCGCGGATCTTCGGGGTCGATCCGGGCGCGGGCGCCTGAACGACCGGGCGCGCGCAACCCGCCCCGCTCACTGCTTGCCCGACACTTCGTCGTGGATGGTATAG
>Ga0307373_10008973_pt1 | contig 15071 bp, 13 predicted proteins | sample OX2MG_FD_202534 | JGI IMG/M metagenome (GOLD analysis project Ga0307373, IMG submission 202534) | Soil microbial communities from Risofladan, Vaasa, Finland - OX-2 | ecosystem: Environmental > Terrestrial > Soil > Coastal area > Acid sulfate soil | place: Finland: Risofladan, Vaasa | collected... | reverse complement strand
GGGCAGATGCGGCTCAAGCACGGGGACCGATCCGCAAAGGATCGGGAGCTGGTCAAGGGCTCTCAGGAACCGGTCGGCGGCCGCCTCCGGCAGCATCCCTTTAGCCACCAACTGGGCTATGGCTGCCCCCGGGGCCAGAGCGTCGTGGTATCCCGGTGGCACTGACCGCAGCCAGCCACCCAAAACCTCGAGCAAGTGGGTTTCGATTGCCGCCCTGTCCACATGGGCAACTGCGAGCAGGCCGTCGATCGCGATGGCGTCGCCCCAGTACCAGTGACCCAGCGGCCAGGCGCGAGTTCGTGCGGCCACCCGCGCACTGACTTCGGCGAGAGGCTTGCCCACCGTCAGATGGTAAGCGGCGTGATCGTCGTCGGGCTGGCAGGTGGCCGGCCACACTGGGGCGCAATATCAAGGACCAGCGTCGACCTCACCTGCCCCAGGGGCATCACCCGGGCACACCGCGACAATGGTCTCCGAAAGGGACCTACCGGTCATCGTCGCCTGACGGCACTGGTCGAAGACATTTGACTTTTGGCCCTTGACGTTAGGTTTTGCACCGGCTACAGTTCCAGGTCATGCGAGGAAGCCGACTTGCCATCTGGACCCGCTCCATCTCAACGGCCGGCCCTCGGGCGGGGTCAAAAGCGAGTCGCTGGCGGCGATCGTCCGTTGGGAAGCATGGACACACTGGCCACAAGCAAGCACCAGATCAGCATTCGCCAGATATCAGCGCAAGGGGAGAGCCTAGGGTATGAGCACCACTCCAAGAGCCGGCGGCATCAGCCTTGAGAAGAGGTCGATCGACTACATCCCCGATGCGGAACGGCACGGGCGCCCCAACACCCTGTTCACCCTCTGGTTCGCAAGCAACGTCCAGATCACGGCGGTGGCTGTCGGCGCCCTTGCAGTCGTCCTCGGCCTCGACCTCGCCTGGGCAATCATCACCATCCTGATCGGCAACTTGCTGGGCGGCCTGTTCATGGCCTATCACTCGATTCAGGGGCCCAAGCTCGGGGTTCCGCAGATGATCCAGAGCAGGGCCCAGTTCGGAATGTTCGGAGCGACCTTGCCGGTGGTCGTAGTGCTGCTCATGTACGTTGGTTTCTTCGTCAGCAGCGGCGTCCTCGGCGGCCAGGCCATTGCCGGGCTCCTGCACATCTCCACGCCTGCGGGCATCGTGATCTCCGACGCCCTAGTGCTCATCATCACCTGGGTGGGCTACGACCTCTTCCACGCCTATGACCGGGTGGTGTCGGTGCTATCCTTCGTCATCTTCTTGGGCCTTTTGGTGAAGCTGGCAGGCATGCTGCCCGCCCACGCACCCAAGGCCAGCGTCACCCCAGGCACCGTGCTCTTGCTGATCTCCATCTTCGCCGCTTGGCAGATAACGTGGGCCCCTTACGTGTCGGACTACTCGCGCTACTTGCCGCGGGGGACCAGCTCCGCGAGAACCTTCTGGTTCACCTACCTCGGCTCGGCGGTCGGCGCGTGCTTTGTCATGATCGTGGGCACCTTGGCTGCCTTGGTCGCCGAAACCCAGGTGTCGAACAACGCACCGGCCTACTTGGCCGGCCTCTTCCCTCAGGTTCGCTGGCTGTTCTTGGTTGTGATTGTTCTGGGAGTGTTCGCGGCTAATCTCGAGAACCTGTACGGGGCATTCCTGACCGCGTTCACCAGTCTGTCCCCGTCGGGGAAACTGGCAGTTGGGGTCCGCAGCAGAATTTTGGCGACCACGGTGGTGGCAATCATCGGGACGGTGATCGCCATCGCCGCCAGTGCCAATTTCCTCACCAACCTCGCCAATTTCGTGGTCTTCCTGCTCTACTTCCTTATCCCGTGGACAGCCATCAACCTGACCGACTATTACCTCGTGCGACACGGTCACTATGACATCGAGGCTATCTTTAAGGTCGATGGCATATATGGTCGATTCAACTGGACTGCGCTGGGAATCTACGTGGTCACGATCCTGGTCGAGCTCCCATTCATGAACTCATCGTTCTTCGAAGGCCCGATCGCGAAGGCGCTGGGAGGCGGTGACATCGCCTGGATCGTCGGATTCTTCCTGGCGGGCATCCTTTACTACGCCTCGGCGCAGATGGTTGGTTCGCGGCCCGCGGGAGATGCTCCGGTCGCAACCGGCAGCAACGTTTGATCGGATCCCGGCCAGAGTAGGCTGGACTGGTGGTTGCGATGAGTTGCGGTGGCATGCCGGCCAGCTCGGGGGAAGAGTTCCTGTGAGTTCGTTGTCTGCCCCTCAGGCGATCACCATCGGGACTACGGGCCTTAGGGCGGACGAGGTCGTTGCCGTTGCCCGCCAGGGGGTCCGGGTCGAAATAGCTCCCGCTGCAATGGCCGCCATGGCGAACGCTCGGGCCCTAGTCGAAGCCGCCGGTCGCCTTGCCGAGCCGGTGTACGGCGTTTCCACCGGATTTGGACTTCTGGCCAACACGCGCATCGCTCCGGAACAACGGTCGGCCCTTCAGCATGCCCTGATTCGATCGCACGCGGCGGGCATGGGCCAGCCGGTCGAGAAGGAGGTGGTGCGGGCCATGACCCTGCTGCGTGCCCGCACCCTGTGCATGGGGTTCTCGGGCAGCCGCCCGGAGGTGGCCGTGGCGTTGGTCGACCTCATCAACGCCGGCGTCACCCCAGTGGTTCCTGAGCACGGGTCGCTGGGTGCCAGCGGCGACCTGGCGCCCCTAGCCCACATGTCTTTGGTGCTCCTGGGAGAGGGTCTGGCGGAGATGCCGGATGGCCGAGTGGTGGGCGGAGGCGCGGCTCTGGCAGAAGCCGGTTTGGAATCCATCCGACTGGAGGTCAAGGATGGGTTGAGCCTCATCAACGGGACCGACGGAATGCTGGGAATGTTGATCCTCGCCCTGGCCGACCTAGCCGTCCTGATCCCCAGCGCCGAGGTCGCAGCTGCCCTTTCAATCGAGGGCCTGCTCGGTACGGACCGGCCCTTCGCCCCGGAGCTGCATGCCATCCGACCCCATCCCGGCCAAGCCAAAAGCGCTGCCAATCTCAGGCGCCTGCTCCAAGGCTCCGGGATCCTCGCCTCCCACCGTGCCTCACCCCATGTCGTCCAGGACCCCTACTCCATTCGATGTGCGCCCCAGGTTGCTGGTGCCGCCCGTGACACCGCGGACTTCGCCCGCCAGGTCGCCGACCGCGAGTTGCGATCCGCAGTCGACAACCCTGTGGTCCTGCCCGATGGTCGGGTGGAGTCGACCGGCAACTTCCACGGCGAACCACTCGCTTTTGCGATGGACTTCCTGGCAATCGCGGCGGCGGAGGTGGGCGCGATCGCGGAGCGCCGAATCGACCGGCTCCTGGACCCAGCACGCTCCTCTGGTCTGCCCCCCTTCCTGGCGCAACAAGCTGGTGTCAACTCCGGGCTGATGATCGCCCAGTACACCGCCGCGGCGATCGTGGCTGAGAACCGCCGCCTGGCCGCACCGGCAAGCGTGGACTCAATCCCAACGTCGGGGATGCAGGAGGATCACGTCTCGATGGGCTGGGGCGCGGCCCGCAAGCTGCGCCTGGTCGTCACCAACCTCTCCCGCATCATTGCGGTGGAGCTGCTCGCTGCATCCCGGGCGTTGGAAATGCGCCAGCCCCTCTCTGCCTCTCCAGCGGGCGAGCAGGTCGGGGAACTGGTCCGAAGGCTTGGCGGAGGCGTAGGACCAGATCGCTTCGTCTCCGTTGAACTGGAGGCCGTGGCGGCGGCCGTGCGCTCTGGCGAGATCCTCCGGCAAGCGGCCACGGCGGTCGGAGAGCTCGAGTGAGCGGACCCCGTCCAGTGCGGGCTCCCCGCGGGACCGATATCAGCTGCCAAGGCTGGCCCCAAGAGGCCGTGCTGCGAATGTTGATGAACAACCTCGACCCTGAGGTAGCCGAAAACCCCGACCAGCTCATCGTGTATGGGGGCTCGGGCCGGGCGGCCCGCTCCTGGGACGCCTTCGACGCCATTGTCAGAACGCTCCGGGGACTCCAGGGCGACGAGACCATGCTGGTGCAGTCCGGTAAGCCGGTCGGAGTCTTTCGAACCCACGAGTGGGCCCCCCGGGTGCTGATAGCCAACGCCAACCTGGTGCCCGACTGGGCGACTCCAGAGGAGTTCCGGAGGCTGGAGGCGGAGGGCCTGACCATGTATGGGCAGATGACCGCTGGCTCCTGGATCTACATTGGCACCCAGGGGATTCTTCAGGGCACCTACGAGACCTTCGCCGCGGTCGCCAGGAAGCGCTTCGGCGGCTCCCTCGCCGGCACGGTGACGCTCACCGCCGGGCTGGGCGGCATGGGGGGCGCGCAGCCGCTGGCCGTCACCATGAACGGCGGGGTCGCGCTCTGCGTGGAGATCGACCCGGGGCGGATCCAACGGCGTTTGGACCATCGCTACCTGGATCGTTGGGCCCCTGACCTGGACTCCGCCCTGGGATTGGCCGAATCGGCGCGGCAGCAGCGCCAGGCGCTTTCGATTGGAATCCTCGGGAACGCCAGCGAGCTGGTGCCCGAGATCGTCCGCAGAGGCTTCCAGGTGGACGTGGCGACCGATCAGACCGCCGCCCACGACCCCCTGATGTACCTGCCCACAGGGCTCACCCTCCCCGAGGCCGCTGACCTACGGCTGGAGGATCCCGACGACTACATCCGGCGCAGCCGGCAGGCCATGGCCCGCCACGTGGAGGCGCTGGTCGAGCTCATGGATCGGGGAGCGGAAGTGTTCGACTACGGCAACAGCCTGCGCGCCGAGGCCAAGCTGGGCGGATTTGAGCGCGCCTTCGACTATCCCGGCTTCGTGCCCGCCTACATCCGTCCCCTCTTCTGCGAGGGGGTCGGGCCATTTCGCTGGGCAGCTTTGAGCGGTGATCCCGCGGATATCGCCGCCACCGACCGGGCCGTGCTGGAGGAGTTCCCCGAGAACGAGTCACTGGCCCGCTGGATCAGGATGGCCGCAGAGAGGGTAGCCTTCCAGGGGCTTCCGGCTCGAATCTGCTGGCTCGGCTTCCGGGAGCGCGACCGGCTCGGCCTGCGCTTCAATCGGATGGTGGCCAGCGGCGAGCTGAAGGCCCCCATAGTCATCGGCCGTGACCACCTCGACTCCGGGTCGGTGGCGTCGCCCTACCGAGAGACCGAGTCGATGCGGGACGGCAGCGATGCCATCGCCGACTGGCCCTTGCTCAACGCCATGCTCAACGTCGCCAGTGGAGCCACCTGGGTGTCCATCCACCATGGCGGAGGGGTGGGGATCGGGCGCTCGATCCATGCCGGGCTGGTGGCGGTGGCGGATGGCACCGAGCTGGCGGCGGAGAAGCTCGCCCGATGCCTGACCAACGACCCCGGAACCGGGGTCATGCGGCACGCGGATGCCGGCTACGAGATCGCCGTTGATGCCGCCCGGGCGCGGGGACTGCGGATACCCATGTCCGAGGCCTAGTGGCCAGCTTCCTGTTGGAGCTGGCCTGGACCGGAGACCGGCTGCAGCGCCGCCTGCTTCTGGAAGAGGTCGCTGGGACCATCACGCGCCTGGAGCCGCTCGGTGCCGGACCGGCGCCGCCGGAGGCGGTGGTGATGCCGGGCCTCACCCTGCCGGGCCTCAGCAACGTCCATTCCCACGCCTTCCACCGGGCCCTACGCGGGCGCACCGAAGAACCCGCAGGTGACGAGGGGGACTTCTGGAGCTGGCGCGCGGAAATGTACCGGCTGGCGGGTAGGCTGGAGCCGACGAGCTACTTCCAGCTGGCGCGGGCGGCGTTCGCGGAGATGGCCCTGGCCGGCATCACCGCGGTGGGCGAGTTCCACTACCTCCACCACCAGGCTGGCGGCCAGCCCTACCCAGGGCCGGCGATGGAGGAGGCGCTGGTGGCCGCGGCGGCAGAGGCAGGGGTCCGCCTCACCCTGCTCGACAGCTGCTACCTGCGGCCGGGCTTTCAGGGCGGCCCCTTGGACGGCCCGGCGACGCGGTTCGCGGACCGAGACGCCCTCGCCTGGGCGCGCCGCGTGGACAGCTTCCCGGAGCGCCCCGGCCTGAGACGGGCAGCCGCCATTCACAGCGTGCGGGCGCTGGACCAGGCAGCGATCAGGATCGTCAGCGGCTGGGCGCGGGAGCACTCCGCTCCTCTGCATGTCCATGTGTCTGAGCAGTTGGCTGAGAATCTCGCTTGCGAGGCGGCCACGGGGATGACCCCGACCGCGCTTTTGCACAGCCTGGAGGTACTCGGCCCGACGACCACGGCCATCCACGCCATTCACCTCAGCCCGGAGGACGTGCGCCTGTTGGGGGAGACCTCGACGACCGTCTGCGTCTGCCCCACCACCGAGCGGGATCTCGGCGATGGAGTGTGCCCGGCAGCAGCCCTCGCCGGGGCCGGCAGTCCCCTCTGCCTCGGGAGCGACAGCAACGCCGTGGTCGACCTGTTCGAGGAGGCCCGGGCCGTGGAGCTGGACCAAAGGCTGGTCACCCACCGCCGCGGCGTCCACGCCGCCACCTCGCTGTTATGGGCGGCCACCGGCGCTGGATCGGCCTCCCTTGGCTGGAACGCCGGGGAGCTCGCGGTCGGACGCCTTGCCGACTTCGTCAGCTTGGAGTTGGAGACGCCGCGTCTGGCGGGCCCGGGGGAGCTGGACCTGATCTCCCGAGTGGTCTACGCGGCCGCCCCCAGCGACATCCGCGAGGTGGTGGTGGGCGGCCGGCCGATCGTGAGCGGCGGCCGCCACCTGCGCCTCGGCGCGGTGGGCTCGCTGCTCACCCAGGTCATCTCGGACCTGGAGGCGCCTTGAAGGCACTGCGCAACGTGGGGCGCCTGCTGAGCCCGGGTTCGCCGCTGCGCCGGAACGTGGACATCCTCGTCGATGGCGACCTGGTGGCCGCAGTGGTCCCGGCCGGCGAGGGTTGGCCCGTCGAGGATGAGTTCGACTGCGCGGGGGGCCTGCTCACCCCCGGCCTGATTGACGCCCACACCCACCCCCTCTACGCCCGGCCCCGGCTGGCCGAGGCGGCGCAACGGGCGGCCGGAGCCTCGTATTCGGCGCTCGCCGCCGCCGGGGGCGGGATCAACGCCACGGTTCGCGATACCAGGGCGGCTTCGTTCTCGGAACTGGAGCTAGGGGCCCGGGGCAGGCTCCGGAGCTGGCTCAGCCAGGGCACCACCACGGTGGAGGCCAAGACCGGCTACTGGCTGACGCGAGAGGGGGAGCTGGCTGCGGTCACCCTGCTGAGCCGCCTGGCCACGGACCCTTCGCTGCCGCGCCTGGAGGTGACCTACCTGGCTGCCCACGAGGTTCCGCCGGAGCATCTGAGAGACCGCGCTGCCTACGTCCAGGGCGTGGTGGATTGGTGCCCAGACGCCCGCAGCGCCGGGGCGTCGTTCTGCGACGTGTTCTGCGACCAGGGAGCCTTCACGCTCGCGGAGTCGGAGCGGATCCTCGCCGCTGCCGCCGCTGCGGGCCTGCGGCTGCGGCTCCACGCCGATGAGCTGGAGCTGACCGGCGGAGCGCGTCTGGCGGCCCGGCTGAGCGCTGTGTCCGCCGATCATCTGCTGCGGATCGGGCCGGCTGAGGTCGAGGCGCTGGCCCGATCCGGCACTGTCGCCACCCTGTGCCCGGTGACCGCCCTCACCATGGGCCAGCTCCCGCCGGCACGGGCCCTGCTCGACGCTGGGGTGACGGTGGCCCTGGGCAGTGACCACAACCCGGGGACCTCAGGTACCACCAGCATGAGCCTCGTGCTCTACCTGGCCATCACCGAGTTGGGCCTGAGCGTGGCGGAGGCTCTGGCCGCGGCCACCCTTGGAGGAGCGCGCTCCCTGGCGGTGTCAGACCGGGGCCGGGTCGAGCCGGGGATGCTGGCCGACCTAGTCCTTTGGCAGGCCGACCACGAGGGCGCCTTCGCCTGGGAGCCTGGGCTTCGCCCCCGTCGGGTCTGGCGGGCGGGCGCCGAGCTGGCGGCGGAAGGCTAGGATCCTGGCGCGGCCAGTCTCCATCAGCCGGGGCGAGGACAGCCCCAGGCTGGCGCAGAGCCGCCGCAGGGGCTGGTCGAGCCGGAACGACTCCCCGACCATGAGCAGCGCCTCCCCACCTTCGGCCAGCAGCGGAGCCACGGTCGGCACCAGCCGCAGCGGGGGAGCGACCGCCCTGGCGACCAGGACTCGCGCCCGGGGATGCTGCGCTTGGCGCCCCAGTTCGGTGGCGTCCCGGGCCACCACCTCGACCTTCTCCAGTCCGAGGACGCTGACGCAGCGGTCCAGGAAGGCCGCCTTGTTGCGCTGTCGCTCCACCAAGACGAACCGAACCCGGGGCAGGACGATCGCCAGCGGGACCCCTGGAACCCCGCCCCCGCTGCCCAGATCCAGCGCCAGCTCATCGTCGCGCCAGAGAGCCAGGCCGAGCAGGCTCAGGGACTGTTCGATGTGACGCCCCCAGGCGTCCTCGCGAGGCACCCGGGTCAGGTTGAGGCTGGTGTTTTCGCGGTAGAGCAGCTCGAGATACTGCTCCAGCCGGAGCCGCGTCTCCGGGGTCAGCGCGGGTGCACGGGGTAGCTCCCGTGGCTGCTTGGTCTCCACCGCCAATCAGAGTACGGGAGCGCCTGCCACAACCGGCCGTCGGTTGGGACGAGTGCATGGCGGTGGAGCCCGGTCGGCCTGCCCGGAGGCGGTCGCCGGGCGTCAGGCCACGCGCCAGCTGCGGTTGACAGCGGCCGGGCCGCTCCCGTAGCGTCCTTCCCATGCTTGCCGGGGCCGCCATCCGCAAACGCGACCTGGTGCTCGGGGACCTCATCCCGGGCTCCCTGGTGCGCGACATTTTCATGGTGGTGGGCTTCGCCGGCGGAGTTGGGCTGTTCGCGCAGCTTGCCTTCAAGCTCCCCTTCACTCCCGTCCCCATCACCGGCCAGACCTTCGCGGTCCTGCTCGGCGGAATGGCGGTCGGGCCTAGGCGGGCCGCCGCCGGGATGGCGTTCTACCTGGCCGTGGGGCTGGCCGGCGCGCCCTGGTTCGCCCAGGGCTCAGGAGGACTCAGCGCTCTGGCGACGCCCAGCTTTGGCTACGTCGTGGGGTTCCTGGTCGCCGCCACCGGGATCGGCTACCTGGCGTCGCGGCGATTCGACCGGCGGCCGCTCTCGGTGCTGGCGGCGATGGTGGCCGGCAATCTCGTCATCTACCTCTTCGGGGCCACCTGGCTGGCGGTCGACCTCCACCTCAGTGCTGGGGCCGCCATCTCCCTGGGGGTGGCTCCCTTCCTGGCCGGCGACGCCATCAAGGCGCTGGCGGCGATGGGGCTGCTGCCGGGAGCCTGGCGGTTGGTGGGCGCGGCCGACCGCCGCTGATCCGACCTGGTCCGGTCAGTAGAGGCCCAGTTCCAGGCGCACCTCGTCCGAGGCCATGGTGTGAGGGTCCCAGGGAGGGTCCCAGACCAACTCCACCCTGACGTCGCGAATGCCGGGGAGGAACTGGGTGGCCGAGTGCACCTGGGACTCGATCATCGGTCCCAGCGGGCAATAGGGGCTGGTGAGGGTCATGCGGATGTTGGCATCGCCCTCCTCGCTCATGTCCACTCCATAGACCAAGCCCAGGCTCACGATGTCGAGGCCAAGCTCAGGGTCGATCACCTCACGGAGCGCGTCCTGGACGTCCTCGGAGGTTAGGCGCGGCCCGGCCACAGGCTCCGCTGCCGGGGCGGTCGCTTCGTCTGCGTCACCCATGAGACTCCTCCACCTGCTCCAGACCAGCCTCCAAAGCGGTCCACGGCAGCATCGCGCACTTGACCCGAGCCACATAGCGGCGGACCCCGGCCAGCGCCTCGAGGTCGCCCATGTCGCCGAGCTCGGCGGGATCCTTGCCCTCGACCAGCATCTGGCGGAAGCGGCTGATCAGCTGGCGCACCTCGGCCATCGGCTTGCCGTCAACCTCCTCCGCCATCATCGACGCTGAGGCCATGGATATCGAGCACCCCTGCCCCTCGAACCCGACCGCCTCCACTCCCTGATCGGTCACCCGGACGCTCACGTCCACCTCGTCGCCACAGAGGGGGTTATGCCCGTGGGCGGCGCCGTTGGCCCGCTCGAGCAAACCACGGTGTCTCGGGTGGCGGTAGTGGTCCAGGAGGATCTCCCGGAAAAGCTCGTCGTCCACGTCAGGGTTGGTTGCTTGCACCTTCCTATCGTACGCCGCGGTGAAAACAAAAGCGGGGCCGGGCAGCTACCCGGCCCCGCCATAGGGCGATGGAACAAGGATCACCAGCGCAGGACGGCCACGGAGTCGAGCTCAGGCCCTCATGAAACCCCCGTGGGTGACCAGCGCCTCCAAAGAGTTCAGGTCCCGGCCGTGATCCTCAATCGGCACCCCGGGTGGTGAGAATCGTTTTGGTTCGTTCGGGCATGGGCATTCCCTCCTTTTCTTGGGGTACCGCTACAGGCCGGGCAACCATTGCCGGCCAGGCGGCCGGACGACGCTGTCGTCGTTATTCTAGCCCTGACGCGGCTGGAATTGGGGGCGTCGCAAGCCCGCGGACGGATTAGGCCCGGAAGATCCGGTTGACCTCGCCGAGGCCGCGTACCAGGGCATCCACCTCGTCCTTGTCGTTGTAGAGGTAAAAGCTGGCCCTGGTCGTGGCGGCAACCCCCAACCGGCGCATCAGGGGCTGGCAACAGTGGTGACCAGCCCTCACCGCCACCCCCTCACGATCCAGAATCGTGCCCACGTCGTGAGGGTGGATCCCGTCCAGGTTGAAGGAGATGATGCCGAGGCGCTCGCTGGCGGGCGGCCCGTACTGGCGTAACCCCGGGACCTCCGAGAGGGCCTCGGCGGCGTAGTCGGAGAGCTCCTCGTCGTGGCTCCGGATGAGATCGAGCCCGGTCTTGGCCAGATAGCCAACCGCAGCCCGCAGCCCAGCGGCTCCAGCGATGTCCGGGGTGCCAGCCTCGAACTTGTGGGGAATCTCGTTCCAGGTGGTGCGCTCAAGGGTCACCACCGAGATCATCGAACCTCCAGTTAGAAAGGGGGGCATCTCCTCCAGAAGCTCCGGCCTGCCGTAGAGGACCCCTATCCCGGTCGGCCCGCACATCTTGTGTCCGGAGAAGGCATAGAAGTCGGCGCCCAGCTCCGCCAGGTCGACTGCCATGTGGGGGACGGCCTGGGCGCCGTCGACGCAGACCACGATCCCCTCCCGGTGAGCCCGCTCGACCAGTTCCCGGACCGGGTTGATCGTGCCCAGGACGTTGCTGACGTGGGTGATTGCCAGCAGCCGGGTGGGCGCCTGGAGGAGCCTGCCCACGGACTCCTCGTCCAGCCGCCCCTGATCGGTGATCGAGATGAACTCGAGCTGGCAGCCGGTCTGGTCCCGCACCTGCTGCCACGGCACCAGGTTGGCGTGATGCTCCATCACCGTGGCCACGATCCGGTCCGAGGGCCCGAAACGGGGCCGGGCGTAGGCCTGGGCCACCAGGTTGAGTCCCTCGGTCGTGTTGCGCACGAACACAACTCCCCTAGGGTCGGCATTGATGAACTCAGCGATGCTCTCTCGAGCTCCCTCATACACCTCGGTCGCCCGTTCCCCCAGGGCGTGCACCCCGCGGTGCACGTTGGCGTTGGCACTCCGGTAGTAGTTGGAGATGGCGTCGATCACGACCTCGGGCTTCTGGGAGGTGGCCGCGCTGTCGAGGTAGACCAAGGGATGCCCGTTCACCCGTTCGGCCAGGATCGGGAAGTCCCCTCGCAGGCGGGGCACGTCCAGGACCTCTGTCAACTGGCCTCGTTCAGACTCACCCACAGCTCCCCCTCGCGTACCTCGACCCGGTGGACCAACACTGGCTCCACCGCCGGGAACGAGGTCGGCTCGCCGCTGCGGAGGTCGAACTGGCTGCCGTGCAGGGGACACTCGATGGTGCAGGCAGCCCCATGCAACTCACCCTCGGACAGCGAGGCCAGAGCATGGCTGCAGGTGTCATCGAGACAGTGGAACTCTCCCCCCACGTTGAAGATCGCGATCGGCCGCGCGCCGATCTCGATGCGCGCGGCGTGTCCCGGCGGGATCGCCTGCGCCTCGCAAATATCCACCCATTCCGACATCAGCCCGATCCGGGCCCAACCGTCCGCAAGCCGGAGGGGACCATCTCCTCGAGCGACTCCAGAACTCCCTGGCGGGCATCTTCGCGAAGCGGCCCTTCTGGGAAGAAGTCGATGACGTCGGCGAAAAATCCCTCCACCACCAGCCGCCTGGCCGCCTGCTCCGGAATGCCCCGCGACTGACAGTAGAAGAGTTGGTCGTCGTCGACCCGTCCGGCGGTGGTGCCGTGAGTGCAGCGAACGTCGTTGGCGAGGATTTCCAGGGTCGGGTTGCTGTCGGCCTTGGCAGTCGGACTGAGCAGGAGATTGCGGTTCTGGACGTAGGCATTGGTCTTCTGGGCGCCCTCCTCGACTCGGATCAGCCCCGCGAAGATGGAGCGGGCGCGGTCCGCAACCGCCACCCGGTAGAGGAGGTCGCTGACGGCGCCGCCGGCGATGTGGTCCTGCAGGGTCTGAACATCGTAGTGCTGCTGGTGGCCCCCGATGCAAAGGCCCTTGGCCTTCGACTCGGAGCCATACCCGAGCATGTCGACATCGAAGTAGGTCTTCTGCCAAGCGCCCCCTAGGAGCGCCCAGCTGAGGTCATAGCGAGCGTCCTGCGCCAGCCTGACGCGGACCGTCGACTGGACCACGGTCTGATCCCCGCAGCGCTGGTAGATGACGTGGGTGAGGTGAGCGCCGCGCTCCACCACCACCTCCACCACCGGCACCAAAAGGTCCGCCTCCCCGTCCGGGGAGACCCACTCCTCGACCAGGGTCAAGCTGGCCCCCTCCTCAACCAGGACCAGGGTCCTGGGGAACGCGGCCGAGCCCTGGTCAACACCGTGGACCAGCCGGACCGCGGCCGCCACCTGCTCCCCGCGGGCGGCACGCACGCACGCGCCGCCGGTGAAGCGGGCGGTGTTGAGGGCCACGAAGGTGCGCAACCCAGGGGTGGCGACGGTTCCCAGAACGCCCTTCCAGGTCTCGGCATCCTGGCTCAGTCCGGCGGCCAGGGTCCGGGCCACGGGGGTGTCGCCCCCCTCCAGGTTGCCAGTTTGATCGTCGACCAGGATGGCGCTGGTGGGGAGCTCGGCGAGGGGGCCCCGCACCACTTCCCACAGAAACTCGGGGGTGGCCCGTGCCGAAGTGGCCGGCTCAGAGTAATTGGCCGGATCGAGCTTGTCCACCTGGGGGGTCCGCCGCCAGTCTTCGTCCCTGGTCGATGACGGCCAGGGCTCCTCCCTGTAAGCGGCAGCGGCCGCCTGGCGAAGGCTGGCCACGAAGGCCGGGTCGCCACCGGGGAGCTGGGCCGCGGTGACTCGCTCGCGGGTCAGAGCCGGCGCGGAGGTGGCCAGCTCGCTCAAGGCTTCCCGCCTGGGTGGACGCCTGTGCCTGGGAGCGTCATCCCACGCTGCCCTCCATCTGGAGCGCGATCAGGCGGTTGAGCTCAAGCGCGTACTCCATCGGCAGCTCCTTCACGAAGGGCTCGATGAATCCGTTGACGATCATCGCGGTCGCGTCAGCCTCGCTGATGCCGCGGGACTGCAGGTAGAAGAGCTGCTCGTCGCCCACCTTGCTGACCGAGGCCTCATGCCCAATCTGAACATCCTCCGCCTCGATGTCCATGTAGGGATAGGTGTCACTGCGCGAGTTCTCATCCAGTAGGAGGGCGTCGCAGCGCACGCTGGAACGGACTCCGTGAGCCTTGGGGTACACCTTCAGGTGGCCGCGGTACGAGGTCCGCCCGGTGCCCTTGCTCACCGACTTACTGACGATGGTGCTGGTGGTGTTGGGGGCCACGTGGATCACCTTGCCGCCCGCGTCCTGATGCTGGCCGTCGCCGGCGAAGGCCACCGAGAGGATCTCTCCGTGGGCGCCCTCGCCCATCAGGTACACGGATGGATACTTTGCCGTGATCTTGGAGCCGAGGTTGCCGTCGATCCAAAAGACAGAAGCGTGCTCCTTGGCGATGGCCCGCTTGGTGACCAGGTTGTAGACGTTGTTGGACCAGTTCTGGATGGTGGTGTAGCGGACCGTGGCGCCCGGCATGGCGATGATCTCAACCACCGCCGAGTGCAGCGAGTCCCGACTGTAGGTGGGCGCGGTACAGCCCTCTATGTAGTGGACAAAGCTGCCCTCGTCGGCAATGATCAGGGTCCGCTCGAACTGACCCATGCTCTCTGAGTTGATTCGGAAGTACGCCTGCAGAGGCACCTCAACCCGCACCCCCTTGGGCACGTAGACGAACGAGCCGCCCGACCACACCGCCGAATTCAGGGCGGCGAATTTATTGTCGTTGGCGGGGATCACGGTGCCGAAGTACTTGCGGAAGATATCCTCGTGCTCCCGGAGCCCGGTGTCGCAGTCGGAGAACAGCACCCCCAGCTTCTCCAGGTCCTTGCGGATCGAGTGGTAGACCACCTCGCTCTCATACTGGGCGGACACCCCACCCAGGAACTTGCGCTCAGCCTCCGGGATGCCGAGGCGGTCGAAGGTGCGCTTGATGCCTTCCGGAACGTCGTCCCAGGTCCGGCCTTGCTCTTCAGCCGGGCGGACGTAGTAGTAGATGTCATCAAAGTCGATGCCGCTCAAGTCAGGACCCCAGGTCGGCATCGGCCGTTGCCGGAAGTGCTCCAGCGCCTTGAGCCGGAACTCGAGCATCCAGGCCGGCTCGCCCTTGCGGCGGGAGATGTCCAGCACAGTCTCGCGAGTGAGCCCCTTGACAGCGCGGAAGACGAACTCGTCGCCGTCGTTGAAGCCGTACTTGTAGTCCTTGGTCAGGTCCTTGGCGGCAACTGCCATCTGGTCCTTCCTTTCTCTTCCCGATGCCGGGATAAATTCCGACTGAATTAGTAGGTATTCTACCGCGCCGCGGCCGCGGCCGCGGCCAGCTCCTCGGCGGCGATCCCGGCCGCCTGCAGCATGGGGTCGTAGCCGGTCTTCTCGATCTCGGCCACCAGCTCCGACCCACCCGAGGCAATTATCCGACCGGCCGCCATCACGTGGACCCGGTCCGGGGTGATG
>Ga0307373_10008972_pt1 | contig 15073 bp, 18 predicted proteins | sample OX2MG_FD_202534 | JGI IMG/M metagenome (GOLD analysis project Ga0307373, IMG submission 202534) | Soil microbial communities from Risofladan, Vaasa, Finland - OX-2 | ecosystem: Environmental > Terrestrial > Soil > Coastal area > Acid sulfate soil | place: Finland: Risofladan, Vaasa | collected... | reverse complement strand
AGAGACCCGTAAGTACGGCATCGATCTTCAAGCCCAAGATTCCACCAGCGCGTGAGGAGGTCGCGCTCTGTATGGAGAGGTACGACTCTTGGTGACGGTCGAAGGCCCCGCCGGCCGCCATGGCGAAGATCAAGCCACCGACGAGCACCATTGCCGCTGGGAGCTGAATGAGGCGGGTTCGCAGCGTGCGCCGAGCCCGCCGGTCGAGCCCAGCACGTATCTCCTCAAGCCGCCGAGATGAATGAGGTGGCTCCATCGTCACAAGTTAGATAGTTCAGGCGGCACTCCTCCGAGCATGGCACGCCCCCTCGACAGTCCTTGGAGTGTCGAGGAAGCCGGGAGCCGCGCACTCGGACGCTACGTGCGAGCGCAGCATCACGCGTTCGGTTTCAACGTCGGCTGCGCATCACAACGATTTGGGGTTCATGTACCACTGAGTGCCAAAAAGCCGCACTCGCCCGCAAGGCGACCTTCGCCTCGAACGCGAGTTGTTCGTGAATCACGGGGGTCGAGCCGCCTGGCCAATCACCCAACCGGAGACTGCGAGAAGATGCTCCTACAGTTCATCGACCGTAAGTTCCGCCGCCGGATCTGCTTCGAGCCTGTCATCTGGTATGGAACGACCGCTTCGGACTGAGCGGCCGTAGGTTCCCTCGTCCAGACGTCGCTCCGCCCTCTTTATTGCGTCCAATCTCGCGCGAAGCCCTTCCAATATCGCGTCGTTCTCCTGCTCTGCAATCAGCGGTTCGCTTGAGTCGGTCATATCGCCCTGTTCGGCAGCGCTGAGCCGCTCGTCGATTCCGTCGCTCGTGACCTGATTGAGCAACTCTTCTACCCGAAGCCGTTCAATGCGGAGGCGCTCGCGCGCAGTGTCATCGTCCACTTGATTCCTCGATTCAGCTTCGCTCTTTGAATGAGAGTATCTGGTGGCACACAAGTGGTTGTGTGGATCCGTCGGAGCCACGTTGTGGCCTTCACACGACGCCAACGCCGCGACCGATCCGCCGAGCACCCAATTCACAGAGTCACGTTGATGCGGGCTGCGAAGAGCCTGACGACGTCCGCTTCTACGTATTTACCCGCGTCAACGATGTAGCAACTGCGACCTCCATTGAGGGGATCGATATCCCCGTGAAGTACACGGGGCTTTCCTCACGTCGCGTCCACTATCCAGTGGACTGGCACGCCATCGCCCATTTTGGGTCAACCTTGTAAACGGGCGGGACCAGGAACGACGAGCCTGCGCACCACCTCTCCCATACGTCTCCTTAGGCTCGAATGACGTGATACGTCGTCGAGTCGGGTCGGGTCTTGCCGTGGTCACGGTTCTGGCACTAGTCACACCGGCTGTCGCAACCGCTACTGCGCCAATCGTGGCCGCAACCTCTGTTGGATTCGACATCAGCTTTCCTCAGTGCGGTCACCCCTATCCCACCCGCCCGGGCTTCGGGATTGTCGGCGTTAACCACGGTCACGCGTTCTCAACCAATCCGTGCCTCGAAGGCGAACTTCGTTGGGTGCTCGGAGCGAAGGGTACCGCCCGGGCCTTCTACCTCAACACGGGCGCGCCTGGACCGAGCGACCACCACTGGCCGCGCCGCCAGCGAACACCGCGAGAGTGTCGAGGCACCAACTCGATGTCGTGCGCGTACGACTACGGCTGGAACGGCGCCCGCATGTCGTTCGCTTCGGTACTGCGGGCCCTGCTTCACCGCGGCACCCCATCACCTCGGGTCTTCGCAACCTCGGCGAGTTGGTGGCTTGACGTCGAAAATGCGAATCCGTGGGAGACGTGGCTCGTCAGCTTCGGCCCGTCTCGCCACTCCGAGCTCATCGACCAGGCGGCGCTCCAGGGATCCCTCGGGTACTTGCACTCCCAGGGGATCTCCTACGTCGGCATCTACTCCTCGATCCTTATGTGGCGCAAGCTCATGGGACGCAGCCCGTCGGCCTTTAGGACGGTGCCGGAGTGGATCCCAGGCTCGGCGTCGCTGCCTGAAGCCGTGCGCAACTGCGCGACGCCTCCCTTCACGGGAGGCTTCGTCGCCATGCTGCAGTACCCCTCACGGGGCTACGACGGCGACTACCGCTGCGGTTTGGCGACCGTGACGAGGTCCGTATCGACACCCGTCGCGGCCGCCGCCAGCTTCCACGAGCAACTCGCTCTCAAGTCGAGCGACGGACCCGTGACCTTCACGCAGTCATCGGGTGTGCCGTCATTGGTGGTCAGCCCTTCGGGGAGCGTCACGACGAGCGGCCCGCTAGCGCGAGGCACCTACCACGCGTCGGGCAGCACCAGCGACACAGGTGGCGACGCCGGGACGTTCACCTTCACCTTGCGGGTCGGCATCATTTCACAAGTGGCGCCGACGACCGCGCAGGTAACGGTGTCAGCGTCCCCGTCGTTCTCGGCGCAACTCGGCGTGACCGCTGGTGTTGCCCCAGTGGTGTTCACTCAGACCGCCGGGCAGCCCGCGCTGCGAGTTGATTCGACGGGCCATGTGACGACCGCGGGCGTGCTCACCACGGGGACCTTCACGGCGTCGGGCACGACGAGCGACTCGAGCGGCGACACCGGGACCTTCCACTTCACGTTGGTCGTCGGGCTGCTGGCGCAGAGACCTCCAACGTCCGCGACCGTCACGAGTGACCAGTCAGCGACGTTCGCCATCCAACTCGCCGTTTCGGGCAACGTGGGAACTGTCACCTTCACCCAGAGCACTGGACAGCCGCCGCTCCTCGTGAGTTCGAGCGGTCTCGTCACGACGAGCGGCCCGCTGGCCGCTGGGACGTACCAGGTCACGGGCATCACGAGTGACGCAACGGGCGACGCCGGTTCATTCACCTTCTTGCTGAAGGTCACCATGTCGCCCCCCGAGTCGACGACGACGTCAACAACGACGACGACCGCGCCGTAGCGCGAAGCCCCGCCGCCGACGGGTACCCCGAGCCGAGGTTCCGGGTTGAGTGCCCTTTGCCAACGGCAAAGGGCTGTGCCATGGTCGAGATGTCAACACTGACTCGAAGCAATACATGGCGACGAGCAGTCCTGAGCGCGAACGGGCGATGGGACTTTGGTCACCGCTCAATCATTCTCGTGAGAACCTAACTTTGAATTGGGAGTGATTAGGTGTTTGGGTTGGTGTCCAATGTCTCTCCTCGACCAGAGATCGGATACGTGACCACATGACGAGGCGCTTGACGAGCACCGGTCGCATTGTGTCAACATCGGCCGCCGCGCTCGCCTTGTTCTTGACCGCGATGGTCGTCGTTGCGCAAGCGCAGTCGAACGCACAGGGTTCCCCAGTGACGACGACAACCGGATCTGGGGTACCCACCTTGAAGTCGGCCGTCCTCTACCTCGATATCGGTGCATCGGTATCTGTGGGCGTGCAGCCAACGCCCCGCGACCCCCGCGGTCAACCCACGAATAGGGGCTACTCAAATCGCCTTATCACGATCGAAGCCGCCAAAGGGGTGACCCTCCGGCTCTCGGAACTCGGTTGCCCCGGAGAGTCGATCGCAATGATGCTTCACGGACCCGATCCGTGCTACGTGGCTCCGGACACCCAGCTTTCCGACGCCGTTGCGTTCCTGCGCGCGCACCACAACGCCGCGACCATTGTCACCGTGGACCTGGGATTTAACACACTTGACGTGTGTCTCCACCACCACGACATCGACCTCGCCTGCGTCACGTCCCAACTCGCGGTCCTACGCCAACAGTTGGGCCAGGTAATGGGTGTCCTGACCAGGTCAGCGGGAACCAGGGTCACCTTCATTGGACTCGGTCACTACAACCCTTACTTATCGCTGTCAACCAAAGAAGGATCTATCGAGGTCTTCGCGAAGAACAGTGTCGCTGCCCTACGCCAGATGAATAAGACTCTTGCTCAGGTTTATGGCAGCTTCAAGGTCCCTGTGGCGGATATCGCCACGGCCTTCCACGAAGCGGATACCCGCAGGGTCCACGTCGCCAATAAAGAGGTGACGACCGTGAACGTCAAGTACGAGTGCAAATTCACGTGGATGTGTGCACCGAAGCCTTACGGGCCGAACATCCATCCCAGTGACTCTGGGTACTGGGCGATTGCACGAGCAATTGCCGTGGTGTTGCCACCGAAGTGGTGACACACACCCTGCGTCGTCGATTGGCCCCCAGCTCGTGTCAAACGCACTGGGTCTCCAAGTCGCCCTGACGCGCAACACGCGGTCATTCCCGGGGGCGTGACGGTTGGTACTGACGCGGAGTCAACGACGTCCGCAACATCGATCTTGACGTCTGACTGCATCGATCCATACGCTCGAGACTTCACGACCGTTTATCACGCTCCGGACGCGTGGAACAGGTGTCCGATGGCGAACCCCAGTCCGGCGGCGCCGAGGCCGATCGCAATCATGCGTGCGCCCTGTCTCCACCATGAGCCGACCCTCGTCAACGCCTGGTACGCGCCGACGCCGAAAAGTACGACCGCGCTGAGAATGAGTGCCAGGACGAGGGCAGGCCCGCGAGCGAGCCAGACGAACGGCAACAACGGGATGAGGTGGCCGATCAGCGTCGCCACGGTGATCACCGCCGAACTGCGTAATACGTCAGAGTTGCCCACCGGCTGAAGGTGTCTCTCCTCCTCGAGAATTGTCTCCACCCACCGGCCCCGGTTGGCGGTGATGGTGGCGACCACCTGTTCGAGCAGCGGGCCCGAGAAACCCTTACTCCGGTAAAGATCCGTGACCTCTCGGAATTCGAGATCGCGGTCATCCTCGACCGCGGCTTCCTCCACGGCACGTTGGGCGGCGAAGAAGTCGCGGTCGGCCACTGTGGAGGTGTAACCAACGGCGCCCATCGAAATGGACTCCGTGATCGCCGCAGCAAACCCGGCCGCGAGAAGAACCGTGCGGCTGCCCCCGCCGGCGATCACTCCTAGCGTGATTCCCAGGATGTTGACCAGCCCGTCCTGTCCACCGAGGATCACGTCGCGCAGCCAGTCCGTGCCACCGGTATGGCTGTGGGGACGTCGTGAGCGGGCCATCAAGTGACCGGGCAGGTGGCTGGTCTGCCCTTGGTCTCCGGCGCACGCACGGCCGAGCGCTGTAACACACTGACTAGAACCCGGGGGGTCTGGGGTTGAGGTGCTGTCGTTCATGCGTTCATGGTATTTGGCACTTTCGGCTCACTTTCTGGGATTTCTGCTCGGTGCCCGCGAGCCGGAAGTGCGCTTCGATTTGCCCGACCATGGACCTGCGACTGACGTCATTAGCCCAGGGAAATCTCGACTTAGCGGAAGATTTCTCTAAGTCCAAAGGAGTCGACCTGGCGATTCGGTGGGCAGTGAACCCTGGCCAACAATTCCCAGAGTTGCGACATATCATTCGCTCAGTGGCCGGGGAATCGGGGTCGCAGTTCGGCGCTGACCGTGCGCCGTCGCGCACGTTGACTCAGCCGTACTCGCGCGTGGATCAGCTCTCGAAATGTTGAAACGAGGCGTCTTCGCGTGCCTGTTCGGTGCGTTTCTCACTTTGGCGGGCGTTCTGACGTCGCCCGCAGCAATCGGAGCAGGCACGAGCCACGTCAGTCACGACTACGGATGTGCCGCCGCGATCTCGCCGTACCCAGGCGCGCGGCTGACCGACTGCGTCGCCTTGAGCAACAGCACGGTCTTCGTTGATCACACCGTCGTGGTTGCGAAGTGGGCGCTGACCTCAGATGAGTTCGGCTACACCAACGTGTGCGCCGCCGTGTCGATTCGTAATCTGAACAGGTCGAAGTACTTCTTCAACGACTTCAACATGACGTTACGTCCACCAACGGGAAGCGTGGCGGTCTTGAACTTCACCGCGGCCCACCCGCTCAACGACGGATTCATTGCGCCCGGCGGCATCGCTCGGGGGAATATCTGCTTTGACTACTTCGGTCAAGCTGGGCAGTACGTGGCCATGTACACACCACGCCCCCTCAGTTCGATTCGAGGCATTTGGCTGGTGAACGTCAAGTGAGCACCAGAAGCGACGACAGGTAGTCCCGCGCCACGTCGTCGAGTGGTTCGAAAACTTCTCCTTTGTTTCCCCGTACCGACCGTCATTTCAGGCCGGTAGGTGATCGCCGTCTCGCCCGGCCGGGCTGATGGATGGAATGCGTATCTCTGCTTGGTCAGTCGCGCGTCGACTCAACCACGATGCTTAGGAGCCCAGCGTCGATCAGCCAGTTCCAGTGGATTTCGGCGTGGTCCGCATTGGCCCCGAGGACGCCGCCCAGAGTTCCGTCAGCCCACGGAGCGCCTTCCAGTTTTTCTTCGAGCTGCTCGTCCGAGAGTTCGGCCAGGAGTTGAAGCGTGTCTCCCCGCGCCGCGGCCGTCAAGGCAACGACCTCGTTGAATGAATCCTCACGGTGCTCTTGCTGGAACCCCTCGGTGATCGCGTGGACCATCCGTGTGATGTCCTCTCGCGAGCGCCGTGCTCCTTGCTCGTCAACGTGAAGACCCACCGGATTCGAATGGCCCTCGACGTGACGGCGAATCATGCTTTGAAAGTTCTTCTCGATCAGAGCGAGGTGGGCAAAGTGGTCGAGCGCAGTCCAGTGATTTTCCGGGTCGTGGCCACTCTGGGTCAGAGGGCAGCGGAGTTGATCTTTCGACAGTTGCGAATAACGAGCCAACAGTTGAGTGCGTGCTTCGTTGAGCTTGGACTCGATCTCAATCCTGTTCACTCGGCTCCATTCGTCGTCTCGCACGGAGATTCCGTTGCTTCGACCGACCGGACGGCTTCGAGTGGCGTTTCGACGCCCGACGGAGTCACCCGTTCAGCAGCGACCACAATCGCTCTCCGGGTAGACACGGTCCGCCTCGTCACGCACGCTCCTCCGCTACCGAGTTGCCTCCATCGACAACTATGCATTGACCGGTCACGTACGAGGCGCTGGGCGTCGCGAGCCAACAGATCGCAGACGCCACCTCATCGGGACGGGCACTTCGTCCCATGGGAGTGCGCTCGCCCTGGGCACGTTCGTGGGGTGTCTGCGAGCCCGTTTGTATCCAGCCGGGCGCCACCGCGTTGACCGTGACTCCTCGTCCGGCGAAGTCCAGGGCCAAGCCCCGAGCCAGTCCGACCATCCCAGCCTTCGCCGCACCGTAGGCCGATAGGTCACGCATCCCCATCACGTGACCGGTGACGCTGGCCACCATCACCAAGCGTCCCCATCCAGCGTCGGCCATCACTGGAAGGCTTGCGCGAGCGACGAGGTACGTCGTATCAAGGTTTCTCGAGATAGTCGAGCGCCACTGGGCGTAATTCAGCTCCACAAGACCTCGGGTATCGAGGTCGGGCGACGTGACCGACGTCATCCCGGCGTTTTGCACGACGATATCGAGACGCTCCCAACGGCCTATCGAATCGGCCACCAGCTCCGCGGCTGTCGCTTCGCGTGTGAGGTCTCCTACGATGCCGTAGCATTCTGCGCCGGACTGGCGCAGCTCGTCAACGCGCTCGTGAATTCGATCGGTTGTGGACGTCATCAGAACGCGCGCGCCCATCTTCGCCAGCATTTGCGCAGTCGCGAAGCCGATGCCGCTCGGACTTCCCGCGCCGGTGACAATGGCCACACGGTCCGTCAGGTCGAACTCCGAGATCATCGCTCAACCCTCCCGCGTCCGAACGACCCACACCGTCGCGGCGTCTGGCCTTGACTGGCTGCTCGACGCTGAGGGCGCAATACATCGTACGAGCACCTGTTCACGAATACCCCAATCCAGACCGCCGAGTTGTCCCACGCTATCTACCTCTTCGAGCAAGTCGCTGAGTGTGCGGCGTGGCCCGCATCATTACGATGACCAAATGGCTGCCGCAACTTCCGCCTTCGTCGCGCACAGCGCCTGAGCAGAGTTAGCCCCCTGCGAGTTCACGCGCGGATTGGCGCCCACGATGCCTGAGTCCGCTGAGATTTGCGGGTCCTCCACCGAGGTCACCTTCCGCTCCTTCGCATTCGCGAGCGCGACGACCGTCTTCATTCTGTTCGGCACGACAGCGTCGCTCTACGGGCCTCTGCTCATCACCTTCTCGCACCACTTCAATGTCTCGTTGCCCGTGGCCGGTGCGGTACTCAGTGTCAACTTCGTCGGGGCCGTGGTGGGAGTGGCCATCGGCTGGTTCTCCCTGAACCGGATCCGCGGCAACGCGGTGTTATCGAGCGCCTTGGTCGTCATGGCGTTGGGAGCCGGCGCCGCAGCGCTCGCGCCCGTCTGGGCGCTCTTCTTGGCGTCGGCGTTCGTGATTGGGGTTGGCTTTGGTGCGATGGATTTCACGCTCAACTCCCTGCTCATGCGCACGCCCGTCACGGGCCGGGCGCACCGGCTCAGTTTCGCCAACGCTGGTTATGGCCTCGGGGCCGTGATCGCACCGGTGCTGATCATCGCAGTCCACCCGCACAACTTCGCGTTGCTGTTTACCGGAATGGCCGTCATCGCGTTACTGCTCTCGACCTCCAATCGCGGACTCCACGCCCCGGCGCTCCACGCTGAAGCGAGGCGGCGAGCGTTCGAGTCTCGCAACCGGCAACGCCGGCCGATTCTGGCCACGTTTGTCGTCGCCTATATCCTCTACGTGGCACTCGAGTCGAGCTCGGCGGGTTGGATCGCTCCACAACTTCACCGCGTTGGCTATACGCAGACAGTCGCGAGTGTCGCGACCGCAGGTTTCTGGCTGGGCCTGACAATCGGACGCGTCGGTGTCGGCCCCCTGCATCGTCGCTTTACCGATAGGAATCTGGTCCTGGGTGGGCTCGGTCTGACTGTCATCCTGGCCGCGGCCGCGTTCTTCAATGTGCTCGCGCCGTACTCGTACCCGTTAATCGGCTTGGCGCTCGCGTCGGTCTATCCCATGGGACTCATCTGGTACGCGACCCTCTGCCCGCACGACGCGGACGGCCTGGCCCTCATGATCCTGTTCATGATGGCCGGAGGCGTCATCGGCCCGGGTTTCGTGAGTCTCATCGTCTCGATCGCGGGTATTCACGCGGTTCCCGTGACGATCGCGATCTTTGCCCTCGCAGACCTGACCGTCTTCGCCAGTGCACTTCGTTTTCGACCGATCGAACTTGCCAACAGCGCACGAAACTGAGTGGCTCGAGGTCGGTCGTGGTCACACTCTGATTCTTCGAAGCAACACGACGGTCCCTCCGAACAGGAGCAAGTCAAGAGTCAGGTACAGCCCTCCCTCGCGCAGTTGCAGCTGCCAGAATTCATGATCCGCGACGTAGAACGAAACGTCGCGCAAACCCTCGCGTCGCAGACAGCTGTTCATCACGGTGCCGGAGTTCGCTCCACTTGTGCTCTCGCAACGTGACATTCGTTCATCCGAGCGTCGCTGATCTGCCTCCCCGGGAATGGTGTGCGTACCGATTGGAGCAAAGCCTGAGAAGAGGATCCAGGAGTTCGTCGGAGCGCCACCTTTTGGAACGGCCGTCGAGAAGTCCCCTTTCGTCACAGTTCGAAACGTGGTCGTGGCCGTGTGGATCGGTACCAGGCGAGTACGCCCTTCCGCTGTCATGAAAAGGCTCGTGGCGATGATCACGAGGACGACCACGGCAACCGTCGGTCCAGCCCGACGTATCAACGCGCCGAGAAACATGGTCAGAATGAAGATGGAGACGGCGTAGACGCCCAACAGCCACCCAGCCAGTGGGTACGCAGTGGGCTGGATCCGCGGTCCAATCCGTGAGGCTCCGACCCACCACGAGAAAGTCACGCTGAGGGGAACAATCAGTACCACGATCGACACGAGCCCTACTGACGTCTTCGCAACCAACCAGCGTGTACGCGTCAGGGACTGGGTCCACGCGAGTCGAACGGTCTTTCGTTCCAACTCACTGGCAATCGCGGTGACACCCAGCACGACGCCCATCACGAGTCCAAAGAATTGGGCGAAGTCAGAGAGTAGGTAGTTGTGTGAGAGCAAGCCGTGAACCTCGTTGTACAGGGACCTGCAGAACGCCAACTTCTTGTACGAGACACCACGCCCGTTGTGACAGGGCGGACCCAGGTACTGGTGCCAGAGGGACTGCTCGTGCAGACCACTCGACACGGCCCACCAGATGAGGAGGACCGCCGCAACGGCGAACAACCCGATCACGATCCGTTGCTGGCGCCAGGCAACCCATGTCACTGGGAGCCACCGTCGCCTCCAGAACTCTGCGCCGCATCGTTAAGGTCCGGCCGACCGGCGCCTTCGCGAAGATAGGCCAGGACAATCTCTTCCAACGTGGGTTCTGTGATTCGCCACCCGGCGTCGGAGAACGGTGCGTCCATCCTGACGAGGTACGACGCCTCTCGACTGCTCACACGCGATTCGATCACGGTGACACCGGGCGGTTCACTTGACTTCGTCGACGTCGCCGCCGTCAAGAATCGGTGGCTGCCCAAGACGTAGTCCAAGTCGTCGCACAGCACGACGCGTGCGCGCGAAAGGATGATGAGGTACTCGCACACGGAGACGATGTCGCCGATCGCGTGAGTGGACAACACCACGCTCGTGCCGTTCTGGGCTACTTGTTGCATCAGCAACTGCAACAGATCCTCGCGAGCCAATGGATCGAGCGTGGCGGCTGGCTCGTCAAGAATCAGCAGTTCGGGCTGTTTGGCGAGACACAGCGTGAGCGCGACCTGCGCCTTCTGCCCACTCGAAAGGCTGTGAACACGAGCGTCCACATCAATTCCGAGCTGGGTGACGTACGACGCGGCCATTCGCTCGTCCCACTTTGCGTTCGTGGCCTTGCCGAACCGAAGCATCTCGCCCACGCGGAAGCTTGGGTACAGAAGGCGCTCCTGATCCAAGTAGCCGACCTTGCTCCGAAGTCTGGCGTTCTCGTGGCCCGGAACCTCACCGAGTACTGTCAGTGATCCTTCGTTGGGCCGGCCAAGGCCGGCTGCCAACCTCAAGAGAGTTGACTTTCCCGCTCCGTTAGGTCCCACCAACGCCGCAACCTTTCCGGCCGGAATACTCACAGTGCAGTCGCGCAGTGCCCACGTGAGGCCAAAACGTTTGCCGACTCCTCTGGCCTCCAGCACGTTCTGCGTCGAGTTCACGACACAACCCGCTGAAGGTTGAGAAAGCGCCCAAGTAGTTCCAAAATCTCGACGTCGTCCAGTCCGGCGGCCCGCGCGCGGGCCATCCAGTCGCGTAGTGAGTCGATCAGGATGTCTCGTCCCACGGCGCCGGCAACAATGCCCGCCCGCGGAGTGATGAACGTGCCCAAACCCGGCCGTCCTTCGGCCAGTCCTTCGTGCTCGAGCTCGCGATAGGCGCGGTGAACGGTGTTCGGATTGATGGTGATCTGGCTGACGACCTCACGCACGGAGGGAAGCTGATCGCCGCCGCGCAGTTGACCCGACGCCACGGCGAGCCGGACCTGCTCGACGAGTTGACGATAGGGCGCCACGCCGCTTCGCGGGTCCAGGCGAAACTGAATGCTGGGGTGTCTCTCACTCATGTACTAGTACACTAGTACACCGGCGGAGCCCTGTGAATCCTTGCCTTCCGGTCGCTAGGGTGCCGCCATGGACTACGTGAATCTCGGCAGCACCGGCCTTAGGGTCTCGCGGATCTGTTTGGGTTGCATGACCTACGGCGAGCCCGCGCGCGGGAATCAGCCCTGGTCGCTGGACAAAGATGCGGCCACACCCTTCTTTAGACGGGCGTTGGACCTGGGAATCAATTTCTTCGACACCGCCAACGTGTACTCGGCCGGCAGCAGCGAAGAGATCACCGGCGCGACGCTGCTCTCCATGGTGCCGCGCGACGAGGTCGTCATCGCCACCAAGGTGCACGGACGCATGGGTCCGGGTCCCAACGGTGAGGGTCTGTCGCGTAAGGCGATCATGAGCGAGATCGACAACAGCCTCACTCGACTGGGCGTCGACTACGTCGACCTGTATCAGATCCATCGCTGGGACTACCACACGCCGATCGAGGAGACCCTTGAAGCACTGCACGACGTCGTCAAGTCCGGTAAGGCCCGTTACATCGGGGCGTCGTCCATGCACTCGTGGCAGTTCGCCCAGGCGCTCTATTTGGCCGACCTGCACGGCTGGACCCGCTTCGTGAGCATGCAGAACTACTACAACCTCCTCTACCGGGAGGAGGAGCGCGAGATGCTCCCGCTCTGCGCGGACCAGGGGGTCGCCTCGATCCCGTGGAGCCCGCTGGCGCGCGGCCGACTCACCCGCCCGTGGGACGAGCAGACGGCGCGCTCAGAGATCGACGAGTTCGGGCGAGCGCTCTACAACGACGGCGACCGCCCGATCGTCGACGCGCTCATCGCGCTCGCCGCCCAGCGCGCCATTGCGCCAGCCCAGATCGCTCTGGCCTGGTTACTTTCCAAAGGTCCGGTCACGAGTCCGATCGTGGGAGCGACGAAGCCCCACCACCTCGAGGACGCGGTGGCGGCTCTCACGATCAAGCTGGACGATGCCGAAGTCGCCGCCCTTGAGACGCCGTACCGCGCACACGCCGTGTTGGGCTTTCGCTGACGTTCTGACACGGCCATCAAAGAAGTCCGGCATCGCCACTCGGCGACGCCCCCATTAGGGTGAGCCCGCGATGATTCCCCTTTCGGTTCTCGACCTGGCCACGGTGGCCACCGGGTCCACGCCCGCCCGGGCGCTGTCCGAAACAACCGCCATGGCGCGCGAGGCGGAGCGCCTGGGCTACCGGCGACTTTGGGTCGCCGAGCACCACGCGATGGCGGCGGTCGCCAGCTCGGCCCCGGCGGTTCTCATCGCCCACTTGGCCGCCGCGACGTCGTCGATGCGGATCGGAGCGGGCGGGGTGATGTTGCCGAATCACGCCCCAATGGTCATCGCTGAGCAGTTCGCAACGCTCGAGGCTTTGAACCCCGGGCGGATCGACCTCGGTCTGGGCCGAGCGCCGGGCACCGATCACGTGACCGCGAGCGCCCTACGGCGCGCGGCCGACCTCGGCGCCACGAGATTCCCCGACGACGTGGTGGAGCTGATCGGCTACCTGGTGCCGCGCGAGGGCGCGGCGCACCCGTCTCCCACGCCGGGCGTGGGCTACCTGCCCGAAGTGTGGCTGCTCGGTTCCTCGACCTTCAGCGCGCAACTCGCCGGGATGCTCGGGCTGCCCTTCTCCTTCGCGTACCACTTCGCCCCCGCGCTCGTTGATCAGGCCCTCGACGCGTACCGCTCGAACTTCAGTCCGTCATTCCTCTTGGGCGAGCCGCGCGTCATGGTCGCCGTCACGGTCCTGTGCGCGCCGAGTGACGACGAGGCGCGCTGGCTCGCGGGTTCGAGCGCGCTCAACGTCGTCCAGCGCGCGACTGGGCGCCCCGGTCCGCTGCCTTCTCCCGAGGAGGCCGCGTCGTATCCGTACTCAGCGAGTGAACAGACTCTCGTCGACGACGCACTAGCCACACACATCATCGGCGATCCGCGCACAGTGGCTGAAGGTCTGGAGGCCTTGTCACGCCGAACGCAACCCGATGAGCTGATGATCTCGACTCGCACCCACTCTTATGACACGCGTGTCCGCTCGTTTTCCCTCGTGGCGGCGCAGTGGGGGCTCGCTCCGGTGACGCCAGACGACACGACGCCTTCCACAACGTCGATCGTCTGAACATCCATGAAGCGCACTCCTCCCTCCCGGCTCGAGGCCGTGGAGGGAGGAGTGCTTCGTTGATTCCTTCGTCAACTCTCGAGAGCAGTTCCCAGAGCTAACGCGCGGTGAGAACTATCGGAGTCGGCGTACCCGTCGATGCAACACGCCCATGACGCCAGACAGTGCCAGCAACCCGAGGCCTAACGGCAACAGCGGGAGTGACCGCGAGGTCGCTGAGCCACCAGCTCCGGTCTCAGGTGAGCCGAGCGGGATGGGCGGCGCCGTCGTCGGCGTCACGCGTGCGGTGGTCGTGGCCACCGGTGTCGTCGTCGTGGTCGACGTGGTCGACGTGGTTGTGGTCGTGGACGTGGTCGTCGTCGGACTGGCCGCCGAGCAGGTAGGAACGGTGACGGCGTTGTCGTCGAGCGTGACGGCTCCGGTCTGGGCCAGAACCCGACCGCTGACATTCGCTCCGGTGTCCAGCGTGATCGAAGTCAGAGCCATGATCGAGCCAGCAAAGTTGGTTGTGGTGCCCAGAGTCGCGGACGTGCCAACCTGCCAGAAGACGTTGCAGGCCTGAGCCCCATTGGTCAGGACCACACTGCTACTGGTAGCGGTGGTGAGCGTTGTCCCCGCTTGGAAGACGAAGACAGCGTTGGCATCGCCGCCGCCATTGAGTGTGACCGCTCCGGTCAGGGACATGCTGGACGCGGCGTTATAGACGCCCGGCACCAGCGTGGTGCCGCCGAGGTCCGCGCTCACGTTGACGGTGGGCGTCAGCCCCTTGGCGTTGAGGTATGCGGTCGTCAGGTCACCCTGGGCCGTGCTGGCTGCCGTGTCGGTGATGTGCATCGTGCCCGAGCTCTGCACCCCGGGTGGGAAGCCAGTGATCGACGTGCCCGGCGACAGTCCGATGTCGCCCGAGATGACCGAGGAACCGGTGTTCGTGATGGTGCTCGCCGCGATGACCGCGTAGGTCGACGACGTGCCCAGCAGCGGCGCGGTCGCGGCCATGGCGGCCGACGTTCCGAACGCCGCCATGGTGATGAAGGCCAAGCCAGTCGCCGCAAAGGCGCCGACGCTCATTCGGTAGGCCGACGATCCGCGGTGGCGCTGTTGCGCGCCGCGGCGTGGCGAAGAACTCAGGTTTGAGAAAGACTTCCCGGTGGTGTTATCCGAGGACATAACTGTCCCATTTCCAACCCCCAGGTTTGACGCGATTAATGGCGACAGAACTCACACCAAACCGCACCTCCATCTTACGGGTGTGCCAGAAACAATGACCTGCATGTGCAGATGTAGTCAATGGCGTACAAGCCGTTCATGAGACGGGTTTTGCCGCGAAGAGGACACCGAAGAAAATGTGAAACCTTTATGCGAACAGGTGTCAACTCTCTCTACGGAGCACGTGCGTCACACCTTGTGCAGCGCGATGTGAGCAAGATGGCCCAGCTACTCGGCGCGCAGGACC
>Ga0307373_10008969_pt1 | contig 15079 bp, 13 predicted proteins | sample OX2MG_FD_202534 | JGI IMG/M metagenome (GOLD analysis project Ga0307373, IMG submission 202534) | Soil microbial communities from Risofladan, Vaasa, Finland - OX-2 | ecosystem: Environmental > Terrestrial > Soil > Coastal area > Acid sulfate soil | place: Finland: Risofladan, Vaasa | collected... | reverse complement strand
CTGATGTTATCATAATTACTGATCCAGTAAACTACCATCATAATAAAATCAGCAAGAACGGCAAGCAATGCAATCCATTTACAGGCAACAGGATTCCTTCTCAGGATCAAAGACAGAATGCCACCGAACATCAGAATTAGAATTATGTAAATGAGTATCATAAAAATAAAATAATAGTTAACGTAATTACAGCGCCCAATGCAACTCCCATTGTGTACCACCTTATATTTCCGTTTTCAGTCCGGCCGAAAACTTTATTCAGCCATATATTTAAATTACCCACTCCGCCATATATTTTTTCTATAAAATCTGTTTTATCAATCCTTGAAAGCCAAACTACAGGCCTTACCAGAACGTGGTCGTAAAACCAATCAAATTTCCATCCTTCAAATAAAAAGTTGCTCAATCTTTTGCCTGCACCAGTTTGTAAGGAAGATAAAAGCTGTGGTTTTTTATAGAATCGCCAGGCGATCCATACTCCCAAAAGAGCAAAAATCATATTAATTAATAAGAGAATCGTTTCTGTACTGCCTGCAACATTCGCCAGAGAGACAGCGGGCAGCGCTGTATTTAAAAATTTAGAAAAAGGCGCGAAATGTCCCATCCATTCAGGCAACTCTACAAAACCCGCTATCAGTGAAAGTATTCCAAGAATGATAAGAGGGATTTTTATACGATTACCAGGAACATAACTGATCTCTGTTTTTTGCTCGCCAAAAAAGGTGTGAAAAACCATGCGGAATGTATATATTGAAGTTATGAAAGACCCACCAAACGCTGCCAACCAGAGCCAAATGCTTCCTTTATCGGATGCGAAAGCATACCATATAATTTCATCTTTACTATAAAAGCCTGCAGTAACGAAAGGCAAAGCTGCAAGGGCGCCGGCGCCAAAGAGAAAAGTCCAGAACACAACCGGCATCTTTTTTCTCAACCCACCCATTTTTCGTATATCGTGCTCATCACCTAAAGCCAGGATAACGGCTCCTGCAGAAAGGAATAGTAATGACTTGAAAAAAGCATGTATGAAAAAATGGAAAACTCCGGAAGAAAAAGCGCCTACTCCGAGAGCTAAAAACATATAACCTATCTGGCTGATGGTAGAATAAGCCAATATCCGTTTTATATCATTTTGCATTAGAGCACTGAATCCTGCTATGATCAATGTTACAGCGCCAATAATAGCGATCAGCATCTGAACCGCCGGAGCAAGTTCATAAAGCACGTGCATCCTGGCTATCAGATATACACCTGCAGTTACCATTGTGGCAGCGTGAATTAAGGCGCTTACGGGAGAAGGACCCGCCATCGCATCCGGCAACCAAACCTGTAATGGAAACTGTGCTGATTTGCCCAAAGCGCCACCTAGAAGTAAAAACGCACCCCAGAAAGCAAGTGAAGAACCCTGAGTCCAAACCGCAGGTGCACCGGATAAAATAGCAGCCACATTTAAGGTGCCGAAACTTTTCACCAATAAAAATAATCCTATGAGCATCATGGTATCACCTATGCGCGTTACGATAAAAGCTTTACGGGCGGCAGCGCTGTTTTCATCATCCTTATACCAAAAACCTATCAATAAAAAACTACATAATCCAACTCCTTCCCATCCCATGTACAATAACAAAAGATTATCTGCCAATACCAATACCAGCATGGCACAGATAAATAAATTCATGTAAGCAAAGTAACGTGCGTAACCTTCACCTTCCTCCATTGATTCTGCAGAATACCAATGAATCAAAAACCCTACAAACGTTACCACAAAACAGAAAATAAGTGAGAGCGGATCAAGATAAAATGTAATGGAAGGAGAAAATCCTGCGACATTAAACCAGGTCCATAAAGTTTGAGAATAAGAATTTCCCGGAGGAGTATGAGTTAAATAAGATATTCCGATTATGATAGCAATTAAAGCCGATATTCCAACCGTACCTACACCAATAAATGCAATCCCGCGCTTTGAGAATTTTGATCCAAAAATCGCAAGAACCAAAAACCCAAACAAGGGCAATGCAGGTAATAGCCAAAGAAGGTTTAAAATATTATCCATATCAAGATTTAATCTTTTAGTCCTTTAATAAATTCAATACGTTTGAATCCAGTGTTTTATGTTGACGATGCATTTGTAGAATTAATGCCAGGCCCAATGCCACTTCTGCAGCAGCCATAGCAAGAATAAAAAGAAACATTACCTGACCGTCTGCCTGCAGCCAATGAGCACCTGCTACGATAAAAGCCAGCCCGGTCGCATTCAGCATAATCTCAATTGACATCAGCATAAAAAGAATATTCCTTCTTGTCAACACACCAACCAGACCGATCAGAAACAGGATGGATGCCAGTAATAAGCCCGTATTCATTGAAACTGTTACCATATTATTCTTCCTTTTTTAAAAAGCGGTGATATTCATTTTTCTTTTCCCTGCCGATGTGGAAAGCGCCGACTGTAGCGGTCATCAAAAGCATTGCTACCATTTCAACACCTAAAATATAAGGCCCAAATAATGACTTACTGATTTCATGCGTATCAACAATGCCGGTGTTTCCTACAGGTGTATCTACACTGGTAAAAACATATATTAATTCTATCAGCAAAATCAAACTCAAAATAGAAGGGCCTATCCAGTTTTTTATTTTGAACCACTCTTTCTCCTGCTTTAAGGATTCTTTTCCCTGGTTGAGCATCATCACCACAAAAACGAATAAGATCATAATAGCTCCGGCATAAACAATCACTTCCAAAGCTGCAATAAAAGGTGCCCCCAGGATGAAAAAAATAACAGAAATAGAAAGTAGCGAGACAATAAGATACAGTAATGCATGTACCGCATTGGTACGGGTTACAACCAATAGAGTTGCTATGATGGCTATGATGGCAGTAATGTAAAAAATTACATTCATTCGCTATGAATTTTAATTCTTTAAAGAATTTATATTAAGGCATTAAACTTTTTATATCAACCGGCGGATTTCTATCCTGTGCACCTTCACCGTTGCCTTTTCCTTTTATAGAAACACCCGCCTGCTGGTAAAAACTATATCCATGGTATTTCCCCTGTCCGCTAATTAGTAAATCTTCTTTATTATATACCAGGTTCTGCCGGTTGTATTCACTCATTTCATAATCAGGAATCAATTGTATAGCATACGTGGGACAAGCATCTTCGCAATACCCGCAAAATATGCAACGCGAAAAATTGATGGTAAAAACTTCAGGGTATCTTCTTCCATATTCATCCTCTGTGGCCTGGAGCGAAATACAATCTACTGGGCACGCAGCAGCACACAAATAACATCCCACACAACGCTCTTCGCCTTCGGGATCTCTCGTAAGCACAATTCTTCCACGCCAACGGGGAGCCAGTACTTGCTTTTTTTCGGGATACTGAATAGTAACTCTTTTTCTGAATGCGTGTGAAAATGCAATTCCTATTGATCTTAATATGCTAAACATGTTTTAATTTTTTAAGTTAAAAAAATATTACTGTTTCATTGGGTTAATAAAATGATGGCACCGGTTACTAAAATATTCAAGAGTGATAAAGGTAAAAGAACTTTCCATCCGAGAGACAATAACTGGTCATACCTTGGCCTCGGCAAAGAAGCCCTTAACAAAACAAAAAATAGTATTAAAATAAATGTCTTTATAAAAAACCAAACAACAGGCGGAAGAAATGCAGGTCCCAGCCATCCGCCTAAAAACAACGTTACAGTAAACGCAGAAATAAGTGTGATTCCTAAATACTCTCCCACGAAGAACATTCCGAATTTCATGCTGGAATATTCTGAGTGATAACCTGCCACCAGTTCACTTTCAGCTTCGGGAAGATCAAAAGGAAGGCGATGTGTTTCTGCAATTCCTGCGATAAAAAAAATAATGAAACCTATGATCTGTGGAAATACAAACCACATTCCTTTTTGTGCATTTACGATATCGCTTAAATTAAATGAGCCGGTAAGCATTACTACCCCCATCAATGATAAACCCATAAACACTTCATAAGAAATCATCTGCGCCGCACCCCTCATTGAGCCTAACAAAGAATATTTATTATTAGAAGCCCACCCGGCCAGCACAATGCTGTAGGCTCCGAGCGACGAACATGCTAAAAAGAAAAGGACGCCGATATTTAGATTCAACACCATAATTCCCGGAGCGAAAGGAATCACCGCAAAATTTAGCAATACGAAAATCATCACTATCGCAGGTGCAATTACAAATATTTTTTTATCAGCAAATTTAGGAATCCAGTCTTCTTTAAAAAATATTTTTATCATATCGGGAATTACCTGCATAATTCCGAAAGGGCCAACTCTGTTGGGTCCTATACGATCCTGCCATAGTGCTAATCCTCTTCTTTCCACCCAAATCAAATTGGCAGCGATGCCGAGCACTACGATAAGCACTCCTACGATAATCAATATATGAATCCAGAATTCACTCATCTTTTTTCAATTTTAATTTTGTAAGAAATGGAAATTGAATTCCCTTAGTTGCATCCAGGCCTTTCGGTAAACCAATTATTCCTTCTGCAATGCCGGTTTTCAGGTTTACAGGGAATTGCAATTGCTGATCATTAAACCTGATGGTTACTGATTCTCCATCATTGATACCGGCAATAGCCGCATCATTTATATTCAAAGCTATATATGGCCCAGGTACCTTGGTTTTTACGGCAGGACTTTGCGCACTCAACTCTTCTGAACCGAAAATATGATAAAGAGGAAGTACTGTCCATTCTCCTTCTTTTGCAGAAAAGACGTTTGGGATATTTTCAAAATAAGTTGAACCAGGATTTTCTGAAACCTCAAATAACCTGATACCGGGATCTCCACCTTTAAGGGGTCCGGCCATTTCAACCTGGTATTTGTTGATTGCTTGCGCAGAATTCCATCCGGGACTCCATATAAAAGGAATCACTGCGGGTTGTGGTTTTCCCGGATAGCCTTCCATAGTAAAAGATAGAGGTGAATCAGGATCTTTTGGAGATTCCTCTTCGCTTACATTTTCATTGGCATGCATGGCTGTCCTACCTGTATAACGGTGAGGCTCACGCGGAATTTTTTCGGTTCCTTCTCTGAAATTCGCGTCCGGTGCGGCAGGTTTAATGGCTTTTAATCCGGGGAAGTCATTAACCAAATTGTTGATTACGTCATCCAGGTTATTGGTTGATTCTGTTGAATTATTTTTTATTTCATTAAGCCATTTCCAACTGCTCATTACTTCATTTCGCGGGGCATAAGATGCGAAGAAACGTTGCACACGTCCTTCATTACTGATGATCGTACCATCTGCCTCCGCAAAAGTTCCTGCCGGAATTACATAATCACAATTTTTGGTGGTTTCATTTTCGAGATAATTTAATACTATCGTATTCTTACTTATCTTAAATAGATTATCAATAGCATTTTTATCCCAACGATGATATAAATCATTTTCAAGAATGATGGTTGTATCGGTATCACCTTGTTCTATTTTGAGTAATGCATCTTCCAGGTATCTTTCCGTCAACATTTCTAAACCCATAGAATTTGCTTCAGGGACAACAAAGACAAGCCCTACATCTTTGCCTTTATCTTTTAATGCATAAGCCACATTTGCAGCCGCTTCTATTACCGATGCGTTATAAAGCCCTGTCCCGGATACTATCAACGGTTTCGGTGATGCAAGCAAATCTTCCGCTATTGATTTTGCCAACGATTGTGTATTCTCATCTAATTTGATTTCCGGCAATTGGTTATTGATGATATGTGCTACAGCAAATCCTAAACGTGCAATATTATCAGAATGAGCTCTGTAAGTTTTAGTAGCAATATCATCCAGTCTTGTATTAGCTGTTGAAGATATATAAAAAGGACCTTTCTCTTCCTGTGACATCAACCTTATGGCAGCATCATTCCAGATAGGAATTGTAGATGATTGAGTTATTTTATTGATTCCCATTCTCCTGGATGCCTGGCGTAAGGAAAGTGCGAGCATAGGCGCCGTATTAGTTACATCTTCGCCCAAAATAAATACTGAATCGTATTGCTCTGTTTCTCTTAAAGAAGGAGTTCTTACTTTTCCGTCTTTGAGAATTTTGATAATATTTTTGATTAATCCTCCTTCAGATTTTGAAATACCTGAATAGAAATTTTCTTTACCTACTAATTTCATTAAGGTATAATTAGATTCCATAGAAGCTTTAGGAGAGCCGATTCCTATTATTTTTTTACCAGGTGAAACCAGTGGTGAAATCTCTTGAATCGCATCTGCCTTAGTTATGCTAATTCCAGTTCCATTTTGATTTTTTTGTGGGCTGATAATTCTTTTCTCACTGTTGATATATTCATACCCGAACCTTCCGCGGTCACAAATGAAATATCCATTTACTTCTCCATTATACCTGTTGAGTACTCTCCTGATAGAGCCATAACGTTCTCCTGCAAGAATGTTACAACCGATGCTGCAACCATGACAAATAGATGCCGCGGAAGTGAGATCCCATTTTCGGGTATAATGCTTCTTTAATGTTTTATCTGTAAAAACCCCGGTCGGACAAACCTCTACGAGGTTGCCGCTGAATTCATTTTCTAATACGCCATCTTCAGCACGGCCAAAAAAAACTTTGTCGGCGCTTGCAAATACATTAAAATCTTTTCCTCCGGCATAATCATTATAAAACCTGGTGCAACGATAACATTCGATGCAACGGTTCATTTCATGGTTAATAAAAGGTCCGAGGAATTGATTTTTAAAAGTTTGTTTTTTGAAAGTAGATAAAGTGGCTCTCCGGTAATTATGCCCCGTCATTACGGTCATATCCTGCAAATGACATTCACCCCCTTCATCACAAACCGGGCAATCATGCGGATGATTCAGCATAAGTGATTCAATAATTCCCGCACGAAAATCATGAACCTTCGGGACATTCATTGATATTCTTAAACTATCAGAAGTCGGCTCCAGGCAGGCTACAGCAAGTTTTCCTCTTTTATCATTTTCATCTTTGTATTTCATAATAGCGCACTGACGGCATGCACCCACCGAATGAAGTGCAGGATGCCAACAGAAATAAGGGAGGTTAAGCCCTAATGCCAGGCAGTTTTCCAGCAGGTTTTTGCTACCATCAACCTGGTATTTAACATCGTCTATGTAAAGGTTTACCATCATGATTTGTATGGGCATTTATGTTCATGAACATGTTTTTCAAAATCTTCTTTAAAATATTTCAGGCCGCTCTGCAAAGGCTCCATTGCACCTGGCGCCAATGCGCAAAAAGTATTTCCGGGTTCTATGTAATGCGTATGGTATTCTAAAATCTCCAGATGCTTCATGGTACCTCTTCCGTTTTCCAGCGAATCCAATATTTTTTCAGTCCAGGGAAGTCCTTCCCTGCAAGGCGTGCACCATCCACAGGATTCCTGTGCAAAAAAAGCTTCGAGATTTTTGACGAAACCTACCGGACAGGTTTTATCATCAAGCACAATAACCGTTCCTGTTCCCATTCTACTTCCCACTTTAGAAACACTTCCAAAATCCATAGCAACATCCAGGTGATCTTCTATTAAAAAATCCGTTGATCCTCCTCCGGGCAGAGCACCTCTGAAACGATATCCATCCTGCATTCCGCCGGCATACTCTTCCAATATTTCCCGAAGTGATGTGCCTAAGGGCAATTCCCAGATTCCCGGTTTTTTTACTCTTCCACTTGCACCGTATAATTTAGTTCCTCCTTCATCAGTTTTACTCAAACTTTTCCAGGCCTCAGCTCCGTTATGAAGAATGAATGGAACATTGCACAAAGATTCTACATTGTTTACTACAGTAGGCTTTCCAAATAATCCACTCACTACCGGGAAAGGAGGCTTGGCTCTTGGAATAGCCCGCTTCCCTTCCAAAGCATTGAGCAACGCCGTTTCTTCGCCGCATATATATCTTCCCATACTTATATGCAAATCCAGTTTATGATTGAACCCGCTCCCCATAATGTTTTCGCCAAGATAACCCGCTTCCTGTGCTTCATGAATAGCTTCCTCCAGAATATTTTCAGCGGGAAAATAGGCGTGTCTCAAAAATATATAACTCTGGCTAGCCTGGATCGCGAATGCACCTATGATCATTCCTTCAATCAGTAAATGCGGATTTGTTTCAAGCAAAAGCCTGTCTTTGAATGTTCCCGGTTCCATTTCATCTGCATTGGCTACCAGGTATTTTATTTTAGGCGCGTTATCTCCTGCGGGAACCAAACTCCATTTTACTCCTGTAACAAAACCGGCTCCTCCTCTTCCTTTTAAATTAGATGATTTAACTTCATCAATCACATCTTTCGGAGCCATCTTTAAGGCCTTTTTCAAACCCTCATACCCTCCGGTTTTTTCATATTCTTTCAATGTCAACCAGGTACCGTCAGCTTTAATATGTTGGGTTAATGGCTTTTCCATACTTAATGTTTCATCTTAATTTTTAAATTTTATTGATACCGTTCTAATATGTCCTCAAGTTTATCTATTGTCACGTCGTTGTGCAAATCCCTGTCAATTATCATTGTCGGCGCGTGGTCACAATTTCCAAGACAAACTATCGGAAGTAAAGTAAAGCGATTATCGGCCGTAGTTTCTCCATACTTTATTGATAATTTATTTTTTAATGCTTCCAGAATCTGCTCGTAGCCCATTACCCAGCAGCTTATGCTATCGCAGATCATGATCACATGCCTGCCCACGGGTTTACGGAAAACATTGTTGTAAAATGTGGCCACACTATCTATTTCATCAGGCGACATTTCTATAATTTCTGATAGTTCCTTAACCGCTTCATCCGATACCCAACCATGATACTTTTGCACTATTCTTAAAGCGTCAATACACACAGCTTTTTTATAAGGTACTTGCGGAAACATATCCTCTATTTCTTTTTGCTCCTTATCCGATATTATTTTTTCAACCACCATAGATTTTATTTTTAACGATCAATATCTGCCAATACAAAATCCACACTTCCCAAAATAGACATCAAGTCCGCAATCGTGTATCCTTTACTAATATACGGCACCATTTGCATGTGAGGAAATGAAGGAACTCTGATCCTTGTTCTATACGAATTCGTATTTCCGTCACTCACCAGGTAATATCCATTGTTTCCTTTGGTAGCTTCGACACAGCAAAAGGCTTCATCCGGTGGTATCACAGGCCCCCAGGTTACATTCAGGAAATGATTGATTAATGTTTCAATATCATACATTGTCTTTTCTTTTCGTGGAGGTGTTGTAAGTGGATTGTCAGATTTGTAAGGTCCATCCGGCATATTTTTCAGACATTGCTCAACAATACGAAGGCTTTGTCTAAGCTCTTCAGCCCGCACCTGCGCGCGATCGTAGCAATCTCCATTTTTTCCTGTTGGAATATCAAAGTCAAATTTTTCATAACCGGAATAAGGCTGTTTTTTTCTGAAATCCCATTCAAAGCCAGTCGCGCGTAAACCGGGGCCGGTTATTCCCCATTCAATTGCTTCTTCAGTTGTATAAACTCCAATGCCTACTGTACGGGCTTTGAAGATTCTGTTTCGCATTACAAATTTGTCATACTCTTTTAACCTTGCAGGGAAATAATCAATGAAGTCATGTACCAATTTTTCCCATCCTTTAGGAAGATCCTGAACCACTCCACCAATCCTAAACCAATTGGGATGCATCCTGTCTCCGCAAACGGCTTCAACAATATCAAACACTTTTTCGCGATCATTGAACATCAGGAATACCGGGGTCATCATACCTAAGTCCTGGGCAAAAGTTCCATACCAAACGAGATGGCTTGCTATTCTGAATAATTCAGCCATCATGATCCTAATATATTGAGCCCGCTCGGGAATCTCAATGCCCGCTAGCTTTTCAACTGCCATCACGTACGGGAAATTATTCATTACACCACCGAGGTAATCTACTCTGTCAGTATAAGGAATAAAGGTGTGCCAAGATTGGCGTTCCCCCATTTTTTCAACACCACGGTGATGAAACCCAATGTCGGGCACTATGTTGACGAGCATCTCCCCATCAAGCTGTAACACAAGTCTTAAAATTCCGTGTGTGCCCGGATGTTGAGGTCCAAGGTTGAGGAACATAAATTCCTCATCATCACTCATTGTTTTTTTTAAGCCCCATTGTTCAGGTTTGAATTGTAATAACTCTTGTTCCGCTACCTGTTTGTATTCCGGCAATTGGAATGGTGGCATCTCTGTAGCTCTTGCAGGATGACATTTTTGAAGAGGATATCCTACCCAACTTTCCGGCATTAGAATTCGCCTTAAATCAGGATGCCCGGTAAACTTTATGTTGAACATATCATAAGCCTCTCTTTCGTACCAGTTAGCAGACGGCCATAATGTGGTTAACGTTGGAAGAGTAGGTTCAGCGGACGTTTGAGCAACTTTTAATCTTATGAATTCATTTCTTTCAAAAGACAGCAATTGATATACTATGGTGAAACGGCTGGGAGGTTGGTCTCCACGGAAATTCCTCGACTGTTCATCAATCACTGTTAAATCATACAACATTTTATAAGGCCGCTCTACTTCCTTTTTCAGAAATGTTAGCACCGGAATGATCTTATCAGCATTTATCCAAAGCGTAGGAAAGGCATCTTTTGTGTTTTGCTGATACACAACAATCTCATCATCAAATTTGATCTTTAATTCAGAAATAATATTTGTAGCTTCGGGCATTTATTAATTTTTATAAAATCAATTTTTCTTTCTAAACGGGAAAACAGGATTTTTTTTAGATGCTGTCAGGAGATCTTATCTCCGTCATTTTCATTCTTTCTTCTCTCTTCATTTCTTTATGCGAAGGCTCTGACGGCTTAATTATTCCCTGTGCACCGATTGTCCAACTTAGTGGCCGTTTTTCTTTTCCTACCTGGTCGCGAAGCATTAATAAACCTTCCATAAAAGCCTCGGGGCGCGGGGGACATCCCGGTACATAAACATCTACCGGCATAAATTTATCTACACCCTGAACTACACTATATATATCATACATACCACCAGAGTTGGCGCATGAGCCCATAGATATAACCCAGCGCGGTTCCATCATTTGTTCATAGAGCTGTTTTATTACCGGAGCCATTTTAATAAAAACAGTTCCTGCAATTACTATCATATCAGATTCACGTGGAGTTCCCCTGATTACTTCTGCACCAAACCTTGATATATCGTATTTACTGGTGATGCTCGTTGCCATTTCTACATAACAACATGATAGCCCAAAATTAAATGGCCATATAGAATTTTTTCTGCCCCATGCGATCAGATCCTCCATCCTGGTAAGAACAATAGATTTTTGAATTGTTTCTTCAAATGAACTATTTCCTGCTACCGGAACTGTTGGTTTATTTGCGTTAGTTGTCCACCATTTCATATCATTAATGTTTATCTTTTTGTTGACGATAAGCTTTTAATATTTTTTTACTATCGGGACCAAAATCAAGTGCTCCGATTCTCGATTCGTAGATAAGTAGGGAAATTAATACCCCAATAAAAATGAGTATTGCGACATAACCTGCCCAGCCTAAGGTTTTTATGGATATAGCCCATGCGATAATAAAAATAGCTTCAATATCGAAAATCACGAAGAGAAGTGCGACGATGTAAAAATTAATAGGGAGGCGTACTCTTGCGGATCCTGTTTCGAGAATTCCTGATTCGTAAGGCTCATCAGTAGCGTGTTCAGAATGCCGTTCACCTAATAAATATGAAAGAAACAACATTCCCGATACGAGTAAAACTACCGCAATGGCATACACCAAAAATGGCCATAATAAAGTGGTATTTAAAAAATATTCCATTGGCTAAGGGGTTTACCAATAACAATGGTGAAAAAAAATTTCTTAATCGGGTCACATCAAATATCTTTCCAATTATCCATCTTAAGATAGGAAATTTAAATTAAGATATTTATATCTTTTATCAACAAAGGTAAATGTACGGTTATTAATAGAGAATAGAACTGAAACAGAAAAAAGGAATTAAATATTTTTTGGATTTATGTGATTTAGTCAGTAATAAATCTTTTAATACTGGTTAATCTTTTAGTATTTGGTTTGATATTTATAAAGGGATGTAAGAATTGTATTGAAAAAAATTGGGATGTTAAGTAATGCAAAAGTTGGAGAGTTACTTATGCAGATTTGGATAAATATTTTGGTTTAATGATTTCCGTTATATTGAATAAAAATAATAATGTCTATGGTTTTTAAAAGAGTGATTTTATCTTATTAAAGTAATCAAACTTTTATTGAGAATTTTGTTTTTTCATTTGATAAAAAACTTCAGTATTTCTAAAAAATATTGAAGTTTTTAAAAAGTACTATTTATTTATACGTAACAATTCTTCCCCAAATATCATTAGTTCCCCAGATTCCCTCACGGGTACATTCTAATTGTACGATCTGACTATGATCTACAAAAAGATTTACTTCAGGACCGTAGTTTTTGATATACCATTTGAAAACCTGCGGATCTGCTGCTTCAAACATCACATTCTCCAGGCCCAATCCATTAATGAATTTAGCGGGCACTTCTACTCTCCATGGTGACGCGTTTTCTGTAACGCCTTCTGATTCCATCATGATGATGTAAGCGCCTGCATCTAAAAATCGCTTTGCCTGAGAGATCGCATAGCTCACATCCTGGATACCTTCTGATTGAAGTTCTCCAGTAGTCGTATCTCCGCCAGCACCAAACTGAATTCCTACTTCAGGTTTGGCTTTCAATCCGGCTTTCTGCACATCCTCAATTACCCGCAGCCAATCATCTGTCGGGATGGAAATAAAACCAGTTGAGATTTCAATTATATCGAACCCCATTTCTTTACATTCGTTGATGTATTTTTTTACCGCGTCTTTTCCTTTTGTAAGTACATATTCAATGAATCCACCGGTAGAAACCAGGGTGCCGTATTCATGCGCGAGATCATTGATCTCCCTGATCTTTTTGGGATTCATAAAGGTGAATGCACCGCCGGCAAACTTAATGCTGTCCACATAATTACCACTTGTTTCAAGGATATCCCTGAAATAGCTCAATCCAAAATTGGAATAATACGCTGCACGGATTTCTGTCATTCCTCTTTTACGAGGTTTCGGTGAACGGTCATTGCGCTGGAGCCATTCAAACGCAACCGGATTAGTGATGAATTTATTTTTTTCTGCCATGATAATTTTATTTTAAAGTTGAGTGAATTTTTAAATTTTTATTTTGTGCCGGAACATGTGCTTTTTCGAGTAGTTCCATAAGGTATTTTATCCTGTAATTCTCAAGGTCTTTTACAGTGGAAATAATTTTTTCACGAAGTGATGAATCTGCAAAAGCCGAAGAAAGGTGATTGAATTTTTCCACGATCAATTCCCAAGAAGCGGGGCGTGTAATAAATCCTTTGTAATCTTTTTTATCAATATGAAATTTCTTTCCGTCGTTAAGCGTGATGGTGATATCGCACGCCATCTCTTTTGGAAAACGATCAGAGTATTCCTTCTTCTGATTTACCTGTACTTTTTGCAATAATTGTTGTACATCTTCTTTCAAAATTCTTTCGGGAAGATATTGAGCCGGAAGTACATTGCCATCTAAAAGAAGTACTGCCATCATGTAAGGAAGGCTGTGGTCCGCTTCTTCTTTAGTAGTGATATTTTTTTTCGCTCCTTCTTCGCCGCCGCCAATAATATTAAACGCTACATCAAAAGTATTCAGCACAATCCTGCTGATATTTTTCGGGCTAAAATGATACGTCATCATCAAATCCCGAATCCCTTCCAATGTAGCCTGAGAATGAATTTCAGCATTGTATTTCTTCGTAATTGTCTCAGTTACTTTTTCAAGATTTTCTTTTTTCCAGTCTATTTTAAAATCTCCGGAAATGGTTTCTTTAAAGCCTTTATTTCCTTCAAAAACTTCTTCCGGACCGGTGATTCCGCGCATTGCTAAAAAAGCGGAATGAGTAGAAGTCCAACCTGTAGAAGGGAAAGCCAATCCTTTCCAATTAGATAAATTTCCTGTACGGGTAACTCGTAAAGCGTTGTAAGCTGTACCCGAAATGGCGATGGCATTCGCAGTTTTTTTTGCATCGAGCCCTAATGCGAAAGCCGCTCCCGCAGCCGCTCCATAAGCACCCTGAACGGTATGGTCAAAACCTTTATCACGCACTGGCGCCACATCGCTCAGCCTGCATTGAACCTGGTACGCAATTGCCAAAGCTGTCAAAAAATCTTTCCCGTCTTTATCCGCATATTGTGCAGCAGCGAGAACGCTCCCGATATTATCCGATGGATGACAAGTTTCATTCTTTGCCAGATAACTGTCATTGAAATCGAGATAGCGAACCAATGCAGAATTATAAAATGCGGCACGGTCAGGTGCGGTTTTTCCTCCGCCAATCAGGCTCACCAAAGGATTGCCGCCAAAATCATCTAATTGCTCTTTTAGCATTTTTACCGGTTTTCCCTCCAATGCACCAATTGCACATCCAAGTGCATCAAGCAATCTTATTTTTAATTGTAATACTGCTTTATCAGACAGATCTTTATAATCGCGAGAGTGAACAAATTCTGCTAATTTTTGTACTTCAGTCATATTATTAAGTTTGATTTGTAAATAATCATGACACAAAATTACCACTTCACAAGGCCGAAGTCAATGTGGCAAAAGCGATTTGAATTATAGTTAAAAGCGATAAAGATTTTTTGAGAAATAAATTATAGGGGGTTATCATTGTTCAATACCCGATTCAGCTACCGCACGGGCTATCCGCTGTTATCTTTTTTTGCCAACACACAATGCCCGTGAAAAAAAGGATATCTGCTTCTATCCCGCAGCCCATAAGCTATGGATTTAATGTTCAGCTTTAATAACCGTCTTTATTAAAATACTTTTTAATCTCGCGTATCCATTACTGTAATTAGATAAGTTCACAATTCTATTAATTACCCAAATTTAGCATAGGTTTTATACACTACACATTTTTTTTGCCTGAAAGCCTTTAAAGGCGGGAAAAATTTGGGCGGTTCAATTTTTTCATTTTACTTTGTAGTGTATAAAATATACACT
>Ga0307373_10008967_pt1 | contig 15080 bp, 13 predicted proteins | sample OX2MG_FD_202534 | JGI IMG/M metagenome (GOLD analysis project Ga0307373, IMG submission 202534) | Soil microbial communities from Risofladan, Vaasa, Finland - OX-2 | ecosystem: Environmental > Terrestrial > Soil > Coastal area > Acid sulfate soil | place: Finland: Risofladan, Vaasa | collected... | reverse complement strand
TGCAGCGCAATACGATTGTCGATGAATGCTGGGCGGAAGGAATCGGCAGCCTGCGCTGGACGCAGGATGGTCACACGCTGTACGCCGTCGCGCAGGATGGCACGGCGTATCTCTTCGAGAAATAGTTCCTTTCGATTTTCACCTCTGCCTTATCCCAACGGGAAATTGGGCATGGCGTTGAGCGATGCATCCGCTCGCTCGCCCGCAACGAGTTTCGGATACGCCGCAGCCGCAATCATCGCGGCGTTGTCCGTCGAGAGCGCCCGGCTCGGAAAAAATACTTCGAGCCCGCGCTTGCTCGCTTCTTCGTCAAATCGCGCGCGCAATTCGCGATTTGCCGCCACGCCTCCTGAAACCAGCACGGACGCGGCGCCAAACTGCTCCGCGGCGGCCAGAGTTCGCCGGATCAGGCCTTCGACGACCGCGTGCTGAAAGCTGGCCACCAAGTCGAGGGTTACCTCGCTCGAAAGCGCGCGCAATGCTTCCGCATTTCTTTCTCCGTGCGCAAGCGCCTGCTGCCGCGCGTCGATCTCCTGCTGCAATTCCGGGCGCTTCCGCAAATAATAAAGAACAGCCGTCTTGATCCCGCTGAAACTGAAATCGTATGGGTTGCCGTCCATCTTCGGTTCGCTAAATCGAACCGCCTGCGGGTTTCCGTGCATCGCCAGCTTGTCGAGCACAGGGCCGCCGGGATATCCGAGCGCAAGCATCTTCGCGACTTTGTCGTACGCTTCGCCAGCCGCGTCGTCACGAGTTCCGCCAACGCGCGAATAGGAAAGTTGCAACGCGCCATTCCCCGTGGCGCTATTTTTCGCTGCAACGCGATACAGCAGCGTGTGTCCGCCCGACACGATCAGGCACATCGCCGGCAATTTTGGCGCGCGCCCGGCGGCCCGCGCCTCGAGCAGCACCGCGTGTACGTGCCCTTCGAGGTGATTGACGGCGATCAGCGGCTTTTCGAGCGCCAGCGCCAGCACCTTGCCGTACGTAAGCCCGACGAGCAGCGCTCCCACAAGCCCCGGGCCTTGCGTAACGCCAATGGCATCGACGTCCTTCAGCGCAACGCCCGCCTGCGACAACGCTTCGCGCACAACGGGCACAATCTGCCGCAGATGTTCGCGCGACGCCAGCTCCGGCACCACGCCGCCGTATTTTCTGTGAATCTCCACCTGCGACGCCACTACGCTCGACAAAATTGTCGTGCCATCGGCAACAACGGCCGCGGCCGTTTCGTCGCACGAAGATTCAATTCCCAGGATTCGCGCCGTCACTTCACTCTTCCCTTCCGGCTGATTCGGTCGTGCTAGTATAGCGCATGGACCAACGGCTGCGCCGCGCCGTCGACGCGATCGCGCGTGACCGTTCTTCTGGCGCTGCGGAACTCGCTTTTCGCGCGTGCGTCGCGCTGCGACAATGGGCGCGCCGCCAACCAACAGTCAGCCGCGACGATCTTCTCGCCGCCGCCCACGCTTTCCTGACGGCCCAGCCAGCCATGGCGCCGCTGCTGCGTCTTGCGAACGAACTTGCGCTGGCCGCCGACGAATCCGCCCCTTCGCGCTATCTCGAGCGCAGCTTATCTCGATTTTCTTACGCGCTGCGCACCAGCCCCGCGGGCATCGCCCGGCATTTCCTCCTCGCGCTTGGCAAGGCCAAACCAAAAATCATCATCACGTATTCCTACAGCTCCACCGTCCTTCGAGCAATCGTTGCGGCTCGCTCACGGATTTGGCAGGTGATCTGTTCCGAGGGGCGTCCGGCCTTGGAAGGCAGAAAAACCATGCAACAAATTCTGCGGCGCGGCAAAGGCATCGGCGCGTGCCTTACGACGGACGCGGCGCTGCATATGTTCACGGCTTATTCCCACGCGCTCGTGGTGGGCGCGGATTCGCTCGCGGAAACGGGCTTCATTAACAAAGCCGGCACAGGCGCGCTCGTTGCCCACGCGGCACAAATCGGCCGTCCCATTTGGGTGCTCGCGGATACATCGAAACTGCTTCCTCGCGCGATTGACGCGATTCGTTCTGATCGTTACGGTTTGGATTCCGAAATCTGGGCTGCGGCGCCCCGGCGCCTGTCGATTTTGAATCCGTACTTCGAAACAACGCGCTACCAGCCCGGCGTAAGTATCTTGACGGAAAAAGGCTGGCGCACTCCCGCACAAATGCGCCGCGAAATAAAAGCCATCAAGGTTTCGCCGCTCCTCGCCGCATTAGTGAAACCACCCCATCGTAGTTAGCCTCCGATAGACAACCGACGAGGAGGTTCTCCCAGTCGCCGGAACGGGGACAAGAAATGGGTGGACGTCACAGGTGTGCGTGATGCACGTCACAGCAAGGTACCACTGGAGGATATAGCCTCGGGCAAGTTTTCAATCCGGAAGGCCATTTATGGAATCGGGACGTGAGCACCGTGGTCCCCGCTTGAATCGCGAAAAACTTCGTGCAGCCGCGCAGGAGATGCGCGCCATCGCGATGATTGATATCTACGCGGCAGGATCCGGCCATCCGGGGAGCTCCCTTTCCGTCATGGATGTTGCCGCCGCTCTGTACCTGAACGTGCTGAACCATGATCCCTCGAATCCGACGTGGCCGAAGCGGGACCGCGTCTTCTGGTCGGCAGGACACAAGGCGCCGGCACTGTATGTTGCGTTGGGACGCGCCGGCTATTTCCCGCTGGACGATACAGTTGCGCTAAGGCAGCTGGGCTCGCAATTCGAGGGGCACCCAAACCGGTTGAAGCTCCCCGGCGTGGAAATTTCGAGCGGCTCTCTGGGGCAAGGGCTGAGTATTGCCATTGGCAGCGCTTTCGCGGCGAAGCATCGAGGGGAAGACCATCGCATATTCTGCATCATGGGCGACGGTGAACATCAGGAAGGAAGCGTCTGGGAAGCAGTGATGGCGGCGGCACATCACAAGCTCGACAATTTGTGCGCGATTGTCGACCGGAACGGCTTGCAGATAGATGGTTGGGTAAAGGACGTGATGAACGTCGAGCCGCTAGGATTGAAGTACACGACTTTTGGGTGGAACGTAATCGAGATTGACGGCCACGACATGGACAAGCTGCTTCGCGCGTTTGACGCCGCGGCGGCGCACAAGGGTGCTCCTACCGTGATTATCGCGAATACGGTGAAGGGCAAGGGCGTTTCATTCATGGAGAATCAGGCCGCGTGGCACGGGACGGCACCGAACCGGGAACAATTCGAAAAGGCAATGGCGGAACTGGCCACCTCTGCTGTGCCGCGAGAGCGTACTGAACGCATGCTGTCAACCGCGCGAGCAGGAGCAGAACGGGCGGCGGAGGCCGCGCGTAAGCTTGTGCCCATGGCTGATCGCAATTACTGGTGGAACGCGCGCGACACGATGAAGGTGGAGATGGACTCGACGCGAATGGGATTCGGGCGAGCGCTCGAAGCGGCGGGGCAAGATGCGCGCGTTTGCACGATTCAAGCGGATATTTCAGCGTCCATCCGGATCTCCGACTTCGCTGCGAAGCACCCCGAAAGACAAGGGCGAGTGTTCAGCGTGGGGATCGCCGAGCAGAACATGATGGGCGTTGCGGCCGGACTGGCGAAGGAAGGCTATATTCCCGTGACGGGCACCTATGGCGTGTTCGCCTCGGGACGCGCATGGGACCAGCTCCGCACGACGGTGTGCTACAACAACCTCAACGTCAAGATCGCCGGTGCGCACGGCGGGATATCGGTGGGTCCGGATGGCGCGACACACCAGGCACTCGAAGAAATCTCGCTGATGAACGTGCTGCCCAACATGCACGTGGAGGCCCCGTGCGATTCAGTCGAAACGGAGAAGGCCACGCGTCATTGTTTATTGGAAATCCAGGGGCCAGTCTATCTGCGGTTCGCGCGCGAGGCCACTCCGATTGTGACAACCGCGGAGACGCAGTATCAATTCGGAGTCGCTAATGTTGTCCGGTATCGCGGGCCACGTCCGCGATTCATCGATGCATTTGAAACCGTGCTGTCGAACGATTATCAGAGTGAAAGCGAGGACGCGACGATCGTTGCTTGCGGGCCAATGGTGCCGGAGGCCATGCGCGCGGCTTGGCTATTGAAGGAAGATTTCGGCATCGACACACGCGTCCTCAACATGCACACAATCAAGCCGCTCGACACGCGAGCGTTAATCGCAGCCGCCGCGCAGACGCGCGCCGTGGTGACCGCGGAAGAACACCAAAAAGGCGGCTTCGGAAACCTGATTGCCGGAGCCATCTTGCGCCAGCGAAATGATTTCCAGCGGCCGCTCCTTTTCGACATGATTGGAGTCGAGGATCGCTTCGGGCTTTCCGGAAAGCCGTGGGAACTGATTCAAACCTTCGGGCTGACCGGGGAGCACATCGCCGAACGCGTGCTCCGTCTCCACGCGAAGAAGCTGCGGCACGATATTCCAAAAACTGAGGTGGCTCCCATGACGACGATGTTGGAGTGCAGCCGGTGTCATACCGAGGTTTCGTTGAACAGCTATCTTAGTGAGTTTCCCCTGCCGACGGACGAATACTGCCTGGAATGTGAGTCGCGCTCGAAAGACGGCTGCGCCGCATGCCGAGTCTTCTGGATGAAAACGAACACGAGTTTTTCCTATCTGTGCCGCGATTGCCGTGAAATCGTAGTGGCTGGCTAGCAAGGATTTGGTGACCCGTCCACGAGCGTGTGAAGCTCACGGCTTCGACTTAAGTGGGATATGCCACAACTTCCCGGCACGATGAATGGATCTCAGCCGCGGTTTAATCGTTCCCTTCCGCATCACGATTGGATGGTCAAGCAACGATTGCGTGGAACCTTGCAGGAAGTTTCAGGTGATTTCGAGGATTGCTACGCGTGCGACGCTTCGCTATTGTGTTAAATCTCCGCGCAAGTGGGGAGGGGCTGCTAACACTCATCATCGCGAAGCCCGATGACTCGTGACCGGGGAAGGCTTAAGATAGAGTACAGCTTGCGAATTGCAGTTGCTGAATTGGCGAGGGATTCGTGCGTGACACAGACAAGATCGGGGTCCTGACAGGCGGCGGAGACGTCCCGGGACTGAATTCGGTAATCAAATCGGTGGTCTATCGCGGCAGTGAAATGGGCCGCTCCGTGATTGGTATTCGCAAGGGCTGGGAGGGCTTGACGCATCTCGATCCCTCGCAGGAAACTGACACGCGCTACGTCCGCCCGCTCACGCGCGAAAACACACGCGCCATCGACCGCAGCGGCGGCACCGTTCTGCACACTTCGCGCACCAACCCTGTGCACACCAAGAAAGACGACTTGCCCGCGCACATGCCTGAATCGGAACTAGAGACGCTCCCAAGTGACGGCAAGACTTTCGATTTCACCCCGGTGGTGCTCCGCAACCTCGAGCGCCTGGGTATCGGCTGCCTGATCGTGATCGGTGGCGATGACACTCTGGGCTTCGCTACCACGCTGCAGCGAGCGGGATTCCCCGTGATTGGCATCCCCAAGACGATGGACAACGACGTAAGAGGGACAGAGTATTGCGTCGGTTTTTCAACGGCGATCACCCGTGCGAAGGAGCTGGTAAACCGGCAGCGGACAACACTCGGCTCACACGAGCGCATTGGCGTCTTCCGAATCTTTGGCCGCGATGCGGGATTCACGGCGCTCTATACCGCTTACGTGACTTCGGCACGCTGCCTGATTCCCGAATATCCCTTCGATCTCGATTTGCTGATAACCTTGCTGGTCGAGGACAAGCGCAATAATCCCAGCAACTATTCGTTTGTGATTGCCTCGGAAGGCGCGGTATGGACGGGGGAGAAGGCAGCGGATTTCGGCGAGGCCGATGCGTACGGGCATCGTAAAAAGGTGGATATCGGCCACGCATTGGCGAACATTTTTCGGCAGCGGACCGGTGAAGAAACGATGGTAAGCGATCTAACGTACGATTTGCGCAGCGGCGATCCGGACGCGGTGGATCAGGTGGTGGCCACCACGTTCGCGAATCTCGCGCTGGACTTGATCGGCGACAATGTGTTCGGTCGAATGGCGGCCGTGTGCGGAGGGCGCTATGCGCATGCGCCGTTGCCCGATCCTGCGCTCGGCCCGCGCACTGTCGACGTCGCCAAACTTTACAATACCAAGCGCTACCGCCCACACTACACGGGCAAGCTCGGAGATCCGTTATTTCTCATCTCCGCGTAAGTGGCTGTTGCCTGGACCGTCGCGCACGGCGCTACGAGAGGAGAACTGGATTCGGAAATTCTTAGCGCGACCCGGCTGGAATTGCACGCGGCGTGTTTTGCGATTCGCTACATCGCCAGCGCCAGAATGCCGCGGCTCTGTTATCCTGATCCGTTTGAGTTATTGCACGTAAGTTCTCCGCGCGCCAGGAGCGCCCCGGGGAGGCCTTAACTGAGGAGGATAGTCCCACTTTCGGACAGCAATGAACGCGCACCAGCCTAATAGCTCAATCACTGAAATCAGGGGAATTTTCCCTTCCATCCGCTATTTTCGAAGCCATTCAACGCAGCGCTCATCGGAACACCACCTGTTGAATCGAGAGCGGAAATCCCTCCGTTCTTCTCCCGGCCCGGAGCTAAGGCCAGAGTCGCCACGTGCATGGTCCGAGCAGGACAGAAATCCGCACCAAATGATTACGCGTATGCGTCCAAAGTCACAGGAGCTTGATTGATGGCAATCTCAATTGCAGTTCCCCGAGAGATACAGCCGGGAGAAAAACGCGTGGCCATGGTGCCCAAAGTCGCGGAACGCCTCGTGAAGCTCGGGGTGAAATTGCTCGTCGAAGCCGGAGCGGGCGAGAACAGCGGGATTCCCGACGCGGACTACGCGAAGTTTGCAACTCTCGTCAGTGATCCGGGGCAGATCTATCGCGAGGCCGACATTGTGTTGAAAGTGACTCCGCCCAGCGTGGCAGAAATTAAATGGATGCGCGAAGGAGCGCTGTTGCTCTCTTTTGTTTATGCTCAGCGGCATTGGGAAGAAATAAAGGCGCTCTGCGACGGAAAAGTGACCTCTTTCGCAATGGAACTGATTCCGCGAATTTCACGGGCGCAGGGCATGGACGCGCTATCGTCGCAGGCGGTGGTGGCCGGTTACAAAGCAGCACTGCTGGCGGCTTTTCGGCTGGAACGATTTTTCCCGATGCTGACTACTGCGGCAGGCACGATCCGCCCTGCAAAAGTGCTGGTGATCGGAGCGGGTGTAGCTGGTTTACAGGCAATTGCCACGGCACGGCGACTCGGCGCCCAAGTGTCCGGATACGATGTGCGCGCGGCGAGCCGCGAAGAAGTGGAATCGCTGGGCGCGAAATTCATTTCCGGCGACATTAAAGCGGAAGGCGAAGGCGGTTACGCGCGGGAACTGACCGAGGAAGAACGCAAAGTGCAGCAGAACGTGCTGATGCAGAGCGTGCGCGTCTCCGATGCAATCGTTTGCGCGGCGAGTGTGCCGGGACGCGGAGCCCCGAAGATCCTGCTCAAACCAATGGTGGAAGAGATGAAATCCGGGGCGCTAATCGTGGATATGGCAGCGGACACGGGCGGCAACTGCGAGCTGACTCAGCCCGGCAAGGAAGTTCGCCACGGCAACGTCACAATTCTTGGCCCGCTGAACGTGGCAAGTATGCTCGCCGAGGACGCCAGCCAGATGTACGCGAATAATCTCTACAATCTGCTGAGCCTGATGCTGAAAGACGGGCGGATTTCCCTCGACTGGAATGACGAGGTGATCGCGAAGACGGCGCTCACATTCGCAGGGGAGATTAAGCACGAAGCGACTCGGCAATTTTTGGAAGGAGCAATGAAATCATGACGGGATTTGTGGCTCTCTACATTTTCCTGATCGCGGCAATCGCGGGATACGAAATCATCTCCCGCGTACCCGTGATTTTGCACACACCGCTGATGTCGGGTTCTAATTTCGTCCACGGAATCGTGCTGGTGGGCGCGATGGTGGCGATGGCCGAGGCGCAAGGCCGGCTGGAAGTGTCGGTCGGATTCATCGGAGTGGTGATGGCGACGTCGAACGTGGTCGGCGGATATGTTTCCACCGAACGCATGTTGGAGATGTTCAAGAGCAAGAAGGAGAACGCGTAGTGGGCCACACGTCGATGAGTTTTGCAGTTCAGGCCAGCTATCTGATTGCCACCCTCCTGCTCGTATTGGGACTCAAGCAGATGAGTTCGCCGCGCACCGCGCGCAACGGCATGCTCTTCGCCGGTGTCGGCATGCTGCTGGCGACCGTGGTGACGTTTTTGTACCTGCCCGCTGTTCACAAACTCGCATCGTTGCCGGGGCACGAGGGCGTGTGGTGGCACCGGCTCGCCTTGATTTTGATTGCGATAGCGGTTGGCGGCGTTCCGGCCTGGTGGTCGGGACGGCGCGTTCCGCTGACGGACATGCCGCAAATGGTGGCGATTTACAACGGCCTGGGCGGCGGAGCGGCGGCGGCGATTGCGGCCGTGGAAATGTACAGCGGCCGCGCGTATCTGGGCTCGTTGGAGTTCCCCATTATCGCCGTGATCGGAGCACTGGTTGGCGCCATCGGACTCGGCGGAAGCATCATCGCGTTTCTCAAATTGCAGGGTTGGATGGGCAGCCCACGCATCGTCGGAAGAAACTTCATCAACGCCATCCTGGCTATTCTCTTGCTTGCGCTCACTGTGGCCAGCATTTTCCCCTCGTCGGCTTCTTACCTAAATCTTTCCGTCGACTCGCTGGTGGGAATTTTCCTGATCGCTTCGCTGGTGTTCGGTATTTTGATCACCATGCCGATCGGCGGCGCGGACATGCCCGTAGTGATCTCCACATACAATGCCTGCATCGGTCTGGCGGTCGGTTTCGAAGGTTTTGTGCTCCAAAATCCCGCGATGATCATTGCCGGGATGATCGTAGGCGCGGCGGGCACGCTGTTGACGGTGCTAATGGCCAAAGCCATGAACCGCTCGTTCTTCAATGTCTGGCTGAGTGGCTTTGGCGACGTCGGGACCGCGGCGACAGCAGCCGGGCCGCAGCAAGCCATGAAGTCCATGGATGCGCGCGACGCTGCCGCAACAATGGCCTATTTTGAGGACGTCATTATCGTGCCCGGATACGGACTTGCCGTGGCACAGGCGCAGCACAAGCTCTGGGAATTTGTGCAGATGTTGCAGAAAAGAGGCGTGCGCGTCCGTTTCGCCATTCATCCGGTTGCTGGACGTATGCCGGGGCACATGAGCGTGCTCCTGGCCGAGGCGGGCGTGCCGTATGACATGATTTATGATCTAGAGGAAATCAATAGCGATTTCGTCAACGCGGACGTTGCCCTGGTGATTGGCGCAAACGATGTGGTGAATCCGGCGGCGCGCACGGACAAGTCCAGCCCGATTTACGGCATGCCGATCCTCAATGCGGACCAGGCCCGGCAAGTGTTGGTGATCAAGCGGGGACGCGGCGCGGGCTTCTCCGGCATCGAGAATGAATTGTTCTTTGGAGCCAACACACAGTTGGTCTTCGGCGACGCGCAGGACGTGATTTCGAAGATGATTCAAGGCTTGAAGGAGTTGTGATTCGACGCAATCGTCGCTGTACACGGCGCACCGTTCGAATCGCATGAATGCATCGGGTGCAGGACGTAAGCGGCAAGCTTGTTCCCGTGTTTGGCGAGAGAAGAGCGCTGTGTTACGCTTGAAGTTCCCGGGCCAACCGCCCTGGAAAAATCCGGTTGGACAAGAAGGCGTATGCCTGCACATTTTTGCTGGATGATTGGCGGACCGCAAGGAAGCGGCCTGAACGTGAGCGCTGAGATCTTTGCCAAGGCGCTGAGCCGGTCGGGCTACTACGTTTTCGGGCAGATCGAATACCATTCGAACATTAAGGGCAAGCATAGCGCTTATAAGTTGCGGATTTCCGATCAGCCCGTGGCGTCCCACGTCGACGACGTGCATTTGCTTTCTTCCCTGGACGAAGAGACGCTCATCGGCGACCTCTACCATGAATTCCCTGCCCACCGCGGCCACGTGCACGAAATCGCGGCCGGTGGCGCAATCCTCTACGACGCGGAGCAGAAAAGATTCGCGGAAACGATTCAGCGCAAGGATATTTTCCTATGGGAAATGCCTTACGCGGAACTGCTCGATCGCGCGTTGACCGAGGCGGGCAAGCCGGGCCAGGCGCGCGCGTATCGCATCATGACCAACACGCTGGCGCTCGGCGCCTCGGTGGGCGCTTTGGGATTCGATTTCGAGCCGGTGGCTCAGGCGATTCGCGACAGCTTCGGCGGCAAGGCGGGCACGGTGGCGGACTTGAACGTGAACGCCGCCAGATACGCCTACACTTACGCCAAGGAAAGATTCGCGCACCAATTGAAATTCGCGCTGCCGGCCGCGCCGCCGAAGCGTGAACAAATCATGGTGAAAGGAACCCAGGCCGTCGGGATGGCGAAAATTCAGGCCGGATGTGGCCTGCAGACGTATTACCCGATCAGCCCGGCGACAGACGAGAGCGTTTATCTCGAGGGCTACCAGAGCGAGCACAATCTGGTGGTGCTGCAGACCGAGGATGAAGTTTCCGCGATTGATGCTGCCGTGATGGGGGCGCACGGCGGAGTGCGTACTTCAACGTCGACTTCGGGGCCTGGATTTGCACTGATGCCGGAAGGGTTGGGATTCGCGGCGATAACGGAAGCGCCGGGGCCGGTCGTGCTGTTGTATCAACGAGGCGGCCCATCGACAGGCCTGCCGACGCGGCAGGAACAGGGCGACTTGCTGTTCGCGCTGCATGCGGGACAGGGAGACATTCCACGGATCGTGATGGCGCCGGGCGACATTGAAGAATCTTTTTACGATACGTTTGACGCGTTCAACTACGCCGACCGCTATCAGGTGCCGGTCATTGTGCTGGTCGACAAACACATGGCGAGCTGCTACCAAACGCTGCCGCCATTCAAAACCGCGCATTTGAAGATCGATCGCGGCGCGATCAAGCCAGCCAACACGAATGGCGATTATCAGCGCTACGCGTTTACTAAGGACGGCATTAGCCCGCGCTCCGTGCCGGGACAGGCGGGCGGGATCTTCTGGTCCACGTCGGACGAGCACGATCCGCGCGGGCATATCACCGAAGGCATCGGCAACCGCCTGGCGATGGTGGAAAAGCGCATGGGAAAGATCGGGCTGGCGGCGCGAGAGATTCCAGACAGCAAAAAATTCAGTTTTCTGGGCCCAGCGTCGCCGCAGAAAATTCCCGTCCTGGCAGTTTGCTGGGGTTCAACGAAAGGCGCGGTGCACGACGCGCTGCGAAGCGCCGATCCACGTCACGAGAAGTATGCGATGCTGCACATTCGGTTGATGAATCCCTTTCCCGTCGATGCCGTGAAAAGCATTTTGGCGCGGTCGGAGCGCGTGGTGTGCTTCGACGGCAATTATTCGGGACAACTCGCCCAGGTGATTCGCGCGGACACGGGAGTTTCGATTCAGCATCGCGCCGTGAAGTACGACGGCCGGCCATTTTCGCAGGACGAAATTATGGTGGCGCTCAAAGCGGCAAACTCGGGCGCGCCGGAGCGTTTGGTGATTTCGCAAGGGCGCGTGGTCGAAGCCGGGCAGGGGAATCGCGAGTTCGACGAAATGCTCGAACTGCGCGAAAGCAATCCGAAGATGCTGGCGCCGATGGTGCCGCTGCCGCCGGGCTACAACAGGTAGATAACTCAGGGGAGACTTGGGATGAGCACGGTGATACCGGAAACGAAGTCAATTCAGGCGGCCGATTTCAAATCCGATGTTCACAACGATTGGTGTCCCGGATGCGGCGACTTCGGCGTGGTTTCGGCGGTGCAGATGGCGCTCGCGAAGCTGCAAGTGCCGCCGCATCGCGTGGCGGTGATCAGTGGAATCGGATGCGCCGGGAAGACCGCGCATTACATGAATGCCTATTCGTTTCACACGCTGCATGGACGCGTGATGCCTTCCGTGACGGCGATGAAGCTGGCGAATCACGACCTGACCGTGATTGGCGTGGGCGGCGACGGCGACGCCTACGGAATCGGCGGCGGGCATTTTGTGGCCGGCGGAAGACGGAATTTGAACATCACTTACGTGGTGATGAACAACGACGTGTACGCGCTGACAAAGGGACAAGCCTCGCCGACGATTGCGAAAGGGCAGAAGACCAAGTCCATGTCCGAGCCATCCATCATGGACGCGATCAATCCGATCCTGCTGGCGTTGGCATGCGGCTACACGTTCGTCGCGCGCGGATATGCGTTGGACACGAAATACTTGTCAGAGATCATCGCGCAGGCTATCGAGCATCGCGGCAGCGCCCTTGTCGATGTCCTGCAGACATGCCCGACCTATAACGACCTCCACACCAAGGGATTCTACGCCGGACAAGTGGAAGGACAGCCGCGGCTCTATCGGCTCGATCAAACAGGTTATGACCCGCTGGTGCATAATGCCGACGATCCGGTGGAGATCGCGCAGAAAAAGGCGCAGGCGCTGCTGAAGTCGCAAGAACCGGGCGGAAGAATTCCGCTGGGCGTGTATTACAAGCTGGACGTTCCCACCTACGAAGATCACCTGAAGACGAAAATCCCCGGCCTGCAGGAAAAGCCGCTCGCGGAGCTGGATTTGTATCACCGCGACATTACGCCCAACCTCGAAGAACTGATGTAGAAAACCGCGGGTTAGAGCGGGACTGCTTCGCGAACAGCAAGGGCGTGTTCAACCATTTCGTGCCATTCTGCGGCAGAGGGCCAATTTACGGGCAGCCCGTCTGTTTCGTAACGGAGCTTTTCCAACTCCCAACCTGTAATCATCGCGTCTATACGCATGCGCCGCGATGATTTAGGAGAGCACCGATCGCATCGCGGACAGTCCTCTATGCATTCCGATGGACTGAATCCTTTGTACTTTGTCATCAGCCTGCTCATTTGCTCCTGTCGCCTCGGAGCGCTGGCGCATTTCAATTCCAACGATGGCAAGAACTTGACTGCGATGCGGTGACCGCCATCACCGTAGGGCGCGCTTGCGTGAATATCACGCGAGCGTGCCAGGAATCAGCTCTGAAACGGAGAACGCGCAGCGGGGCTGGCGTGAGGCCGGGCGAAAACCAATTGGTGGGTGTGCTTGTCAGCGATCACTCCTTCCGAAAACGTCAGCATCGAAGTGATGTGCATCACAGCGTACCAATGCATCTCGGAGCTAACTGGTGTTGAGATTTCCGGAGGGACGCCATGTTGATCCAGGAACTGACTCGGGCGGCGAGTCTGGACCTGCTGTCCCGAACCCATCTCGGCAGGTTAGCGTGCACGCAAGGAGCGCAACCCTATATCGTTCCCATCTATTTCGCCTACGATGCCAATTACATTTACAGCTTCTCGACCCTTGGACAAAAGGTCGAGTGGATGCGCGCCAACCCTCACGTCTGCGTCGAAACAGACGAAATCGTAAGCTCGGAGAACTGGCGAAGTGTCGTCGTCTTGGGCCTCTACGAGGAACTCCCCGACACGCCTGAATGGCACAGCGCACAGGCCTTCGCGCACAAATTATTACACCAGAAAGCCATGTGGTGGGAACCTGGTTTCGCGAAAACCATCCTTCACGCCGCCGAGCGCCCCTTGGTGCCGGTCTTCTACCGCATTCTCGTCGTGGAGATTACCGGCCACCGCGCTACCCCTGAGCCTGGGCTCGCTGTTTGACATGAATTTGCATAACTCGTCAGGTGAGACGCGAAAGTCTGCACTACAGAATCCCGTCAGTAAAGCGGCCAGAGTGCGGGCGAAAACGATTGGCCCGGAGTCGTTTAGGCTCCGGGCCAATGTTCTACCCTCCCCCAAATGTTCACGCGTCGAATTTCATGCCGCGATTTGTTTTGCGGTTGGCACTACTTTGATTTCCACTTTTCGCGGCAATGCCGCCACGGCCACTGGAGCCATAATTTCCAGCATGCCATTATGGTATTCGGCGGTGAGCTTGTCTGTCATCACGCCTTCCGGAAGTGTCAGCGTCCGCTCGAAGGAGCCGTAGGCGATCTCCTCGTTCATCAGATCGACTTCCTTGGACGTGCGGACGACTTTCCTCTCGCCCTTGATTGTGAGCAGATTGTTCTTGGTCTGTATTTCCACATCCTTTGCCTCAATGCCCGGCAGAGAGACGCGGCAAATGAACTTCTTGCCATCCTTGTCCAGGTAAGACTCAACGGCCGGGAAGAGGTTCAGCGTCGTGCCCGGAACGAATTGCTCCTGCAGTAGCGGCTTGCCGACTAGGATGCGGTTGAAAATCTGATCGAAGTCACGACGGAAATCGAAGAGATCCTGGAAGAAACTGTCGCGCGGAATCAAATCCATAAAAATTCTCCTTCTCTTTTGGATTTTTCACTGTAATGAAGAAATGCTTTCGGTGCAAAGCTCCCCAATATCGAAATCCGAGCCGGCAGGTGTGTGCGAAGTGATTCCGGCCCTGACGGGTCGGTGCGCCGAACTGCCGAGCGCTTTGTTCAGGCTTCGCGCATCACCGCCGACTCGGAAAGAAGAGACGAATACTGCGCAGTGGTCATACCCCCGCCGCCCCTTGGCGGCGTGGTAGGGTGTAGTCCGCGGGGTGGTCTCGTACTTTCGGACCTCGTACCCTTTGAGGCTCTCTCCCATTGTGCAGCTCCATCCTTCAACGCAATTCATACCCCATGCAGAAGAGGAATGAAGTGATACGGGATACGCATCGCCGTGATAAAGGTCACATGCACACTCCAGTGGCGCACTCCACTTCCAACACGCGCGCATTCTTACGTGGAGTCCCGCCGGCATATTTCTGCATGCGTGATCGTCTTATTCGACAAGCTTCGCTTGAAAATTCGCTCTGCAGAGCGTAACGTTTCGCTCCGCAACTCTAATTCGTACTTATTTCTGGACGCTCTATCAGTTTTTATTGACCTAATGCCGAACGCATAGCCAAAGGTGGCACTTATGAAGAAACTCGTTCTTATTCTTGCTGTTGCATGCGTCTCTCTTGCTTCCCAGGCGGCCACAAACCCGGACGTCGCGCGCTGGGAGCGCGAAGCCAAGGACGTCACAATCATCCGTGATAATTGGGGCATCGCGCACATCTACGGGAAAACGGACGCGG
>Ga0307373_10008966_pt1 | contig 15082 bp, 18 predicted proteins | sample OX2MG_FD_202534 | JGI IMG/M metagenome (GOLD analysis project Ga0307373, IMG submission 202534) | Soil microbial communities from Risofladan, Vaasa, Finland - OX-2 | ecosystem: Environmental > Terrestrial > Soil > Coastal area > Acid sulfate soil | place: Finland: Risofladan, Vaasa | collected... | reverse complement strand
CCCGCACGGTATGGCTGACCGATCACATCGGCCGGACGCCGAGCGGGAAGGCCGACTACACCTGGGCACGCAAGTTCGCCGACGGCAAGACCGCGGCGGCCGCCGGGGCGGCCCCGGCGCAGGCAGCCGGCTGAGCGATGGCGCTGCGGACCCCGCTCTGCGACCGGCTCGGCATCGAGTACCCGATCGTCGGCTTCACCCCGTCCGAGCATGTTGCCGCCGCGATCAGCCGGGCGGGCGGCCTGGGCGTGCTCGGCTGCGTCCGCTACAACGAAGCCGACAAGCTCGAGTCCGCCCTGAGCTGGATGGACGCCAACACGGACGGCCGTCCCTACGGCGTGGACGTCGTCATGCCGGCCAAGATCCCGGCCGAGGGCAGCCAGGTCGACCTGAACGAGCTGATCCCGGCTGGCCACCGGGACTTCGTGGACCAGACCCTGCTGCGCCTGGGCGTGCCGCCGCTGCCCGCCGATGAGGAGAAGCGGGACGGGGTGCTGGGCTGGCTGCACTCGATCGCCCGCGCTCACGTCGAGGTCGCGCTCGCGCACCCGGTCGCCCTGATCGCCAACGCGCTCGGCTCGCCGCCCGACGACGTGATCGCGGCCGCCCACGAGCACGGCATGGTGGTCGCCGCGCTGGCCGGCAAGGCCGAGCACGCGGCCAGGCACGTGGCGCGCGGCGTCGACATCGTGGTGGCCCAGGGTTACGAGGCGGGCGGTCACACCGGCGAGATCGCCAGCATGGTGCTGGTGCCCGAGGTCGTCGACGCGGTCGGCGACCGGGTGCCCGTGCTCGCCGCGGGCGGCATCGGCTCGGGCCGGCAGATCGTCGCCGCGCTGGCGCTCGGCGCGGCCGGGGTGTGGATGGGGTCGTACTGGCTGACGACGCAGGAGTACACGCTCGGCACCGGCAACGGCCTGCGGGACGCGCTGCTCGCGGCCACCTCGTCCGATACCGTCCGGTCGCGGATCTACAGCGGCAAGCCCGCCAGGCTGCTGAAGAACGAGTGGACCAGGGCGTGGGAGGAACCTGGCGCCCCCGAGCCGCTCCCGATGCCGTTGCAGAACCTGCTGGTCAGCGAGGCGCACCAGCGGCTGATGGAGTCGGGCAATCCGGCCGTGGTGCCGATGCCGGTCGGCCAGATCGTCGGCCGGATGAACACCGTCCGGCCGGTCGCCGAGGTGATGGCCGGCCTGCTGGCCGAGGCCGACCAGGCGATGGACCGGCTGAACAAGCTCGGCTGAACTAGCTGGGCGGGCCTGACCGGATTCAGCGCGTCCGGAACGGCCTGATCGTCTCGGCGATGCCGGCCAGGCACCCCGGCTCGGGGCCGAAATGCGCCACCACGCTGAGCTGCTCGCGCAGGTGCAGGACCGGCATCCGCTCTTGCCAGCCCGCAGCCAGCGGCCGGTCCTCGTGGTAGGCGTCGAAGAAGGTGGCCGGCGCCGCGAGTTGCGCGGTGCAGTACATCATCGAGAGGTCGGTCTCGGCCCACATCCAGCAGACCGCGGGGCCCGCGAAGGCGGGCTCGCCGCCCGCGGACAGGGTATTGCCGCGCCACAGGTCGCCATGAGTGAGCACCGGCGGGCTGGCCGGGATCAGCTCGGGCAGCCGTGCGCAGAGCCGTTCCAGCGCCCGGCGGTCGGCAGGCTCAAGCGCCGCCTCGACCTTCGGCTCGCCAAGGTAGCGCAGGAACCGGCGGCCGGCGAAGAACTCGTGTCCGTCGTCGCTCCACGCGTTGCGCTGCGGCAGCAGGCCGAGCCAGCCATCGGACGGCCAGCCGAACCGCTGGCCGCCGAGTCCGTGCAGGGCGGCCGCAGCCCGGCCGGCAGCGGCCCAGTATTCCGGCGCTGGTCCCGCCGGACAGGGGTCGAGCGCCTCGAGCACGAGCCAGCGCGGCCCGGCACTGAGCACCCCCGGGGTGCGCACGCGCCTGCTGAGGGCGGCCAGTCCGGCGGCCTCGGCGGTGAACATGCCCTCCGGTGGCTCCGCCACGATCTTCAGCACCAGCGGTGAGCGGTCCGTCAGCCGGACCCGCCAGACGCTGCTGACCGCACCCCCGGCCAGTACGGCGACCTCGGCGACCTCGGCGGGTTCGGCAATCCCGGCCGCGCCGAGCAGTTCGCGCACCTGCGTCAGCAGCGGAACTCCGTCAGGGTCGCGCTGCCGGCCGTGCCGGCCGACGGCGATCCCGCCGCCAGAGCGGGAACGATCACTGCTGCGGACACGCCAACGGGAATGGCACGAGCCGACAAAGCTGACATGGCGCCTCCCCGAAACATAGTAGGGCCGCCATCACCGGGCATGTCGGATCTGTCATACTCCCCGGCGTGGAATCAACGCGGCGCGGTTTCCTTTCCTCAGCCGGCCTGACCGGCCTGGGCGCGAGCACGGCGGCGGCTGGCGTCCTGCTGACCGGTACTGATCAGGCTGCTGCCGCCCCGGCCGCAGCGCCGCCGGGCGGCGCGGTGGCCTTCCACGGCGCGCACCAGGCGGGAATCGCCACTCCGGCTCAGGAGCATCTGCAGTTCGCCGCGCTGGACATGGTCAGCGAATCGCGGGCTGACCTGCGCGACCTGCTGCGGGCGTGGTCCAGGGCCGCGGCTCTGATGGCCATCGGCAGCGTCATCGGCCCGGTCGAGACGGGGAACAAGCCGGCCGCCGACACCGGGGAGGCGCTCGGGCTGCGCGCCGCCAGCCTGACCATGACCTTCGGGTTCGGTCCCTCGCTCTTCGGCAGCGGCGGCAACAGGTTCGGGCTGGGCGGTCAGCGGCCGGCCCCGCTCGTGGACCTGCCTGCGTTCCGCAACGACGCGCTCAAGGCGTCCATCAGCGGCGGCGATCTCGGCGTGCAGGTCTGCGCGAACGATCCGCAAGTGGCGTTCCACGCGGTGCACGAGCTGATCAGGCTGGCGAGCCCGGTCGCGCGGCCGCGCTGGCTGCTGGCCGGGTTCGGCCGGACCGGCAACAGCCGGACCCAGTCGATGCCGAGGAACCTGATGGGGTTCTTCGACGGCACCAAGAACATCATGGTCGAGGACACCGCGGCGCTGAAGAAGTCCGTCTGGGCCGCCGGGCCGGTCTCGCCGCGCTGGATGCACGGCGGCTCCTACCTGGTGGCGCGGCGGATCCAGATCGAGCTCGGGAAATGGGACGCGACCGCTGTCAGCGGCCAGGAGGCCACCATTGGCCGGCGGAAGTCCACCGGGAATGTGCTGGGCGACCTTCCCCTGCACGCTCATATCCTGCTGGCGTCGCCCGGCGCGAACAACGGTGCGGAGATCCTCCGCCGGGGGTACTCCTACCTCGACGGCATCGACCGGGCGCTCGGCGCGCCGGCGGCCGGGCTGATGTTCCTGTGCTACCAGCGCGATCCGCGGCAGCAGTTCATCCCGATCCAGCGTCAGCTCGCGGCCAGGGATTCCCTGAACAAGTTCGTCCGGCACATCGGCAGCGCCATCTTCGCCTGCCCGCCGGGCGCCGCCGCTGGCGGGTATGTCGGCCAGGGCCTGCTGGGCTGACGGGGACGACCAGGCTCAGCCAGACGGCCGGGTGGCGGTCCTGACATCACCAGCATCTGGCTGGCCGTAAGGTGCGGGTGTGGAGGTCCGCGACGACCTCGGCCATCCGGTGACGGTGCCTGCCGAGGTCAGCAGCATCGTCTCGCTCGTTCCGTCGCTGACGGAGGCGGTCGCGTCGTGCGCGGCCAGCCTGCTGGCGGGAGCAACCAAATACTGCTCGCATCCGCCCGGCCTGGCCGCTGAGCGAGTCGGCGGCACCAAGAACCCCGACGTGCGGCGCATTATCGAGCTCAGGCCGGACGTGGTGCTGGCCAACGAGGAGGAGAACAGGGAACCCGACCTGGCCGCGCTGCGCGCGGCGGGGATCGCCGTGTGGGTGACCAGGATCCGTGACCTGCCGGAGGCGCTCGCCTCGCTGGACCGGATGATCACGGTCGCCTGCCGGCTGCCGAGGCCGGGCTGGCTCGACGATGCCGCGCGGGCCTGGACGCACGGGCCGGCGCCGTCGCGCCTGGCGATCATCCCGATCTGGCGGCGGCCCTGGATGGTGCTCGGCAGCGACACGTTCGCCGGGAACCTGCTCGCGCGCCTCGGCGTCGCCAACGTGTATGCCGGTCATCAGGAGCGCTACCCGAGAATCGACCTCGGCGAGCTGCGGGACTGCGGCGCGGACCTGGTCGTGCTGCCCGACGAGCCGTACCGGTTCACTGCCGGCGACGGTCCCGAGGCGTTCCCGGGAATCCCGGCCGCCCTGGTCAGTGGCCGTCACCTGACCTGGTACGGCCCGTCGCTGGCGGAAGCTCCCGGAGTCCTGAGCCGCCAGATCCGGGCGGCAGGCTAGTCGGTCTCGCGCTTCCAGTGCGGCTTGCCGAACAGCCGCCTGATCACGTCGTGCAGGCTGTGCCCCGTGTCGGCCAGCGCGTCGACGGTGTAGACCGGCGGCCCCGAGGGCGGCGGCAGCTGGTTCGCCTGCTCGTCGTCCAGGCTGGTCTGGATGTGCGTCGTCGTGATCTGCTGAATGTGCTCGGCGTCGATGAAGCGCAGGCCGTGATGCGTCGCGATCGCGATGCCCTCGAACAAGTCGAGGTCACTCACCTCGAGAACGTGCTCGAGCGTGCCGATCTGCGTTCCGGTCCTGCTCAGCACCGGCGTGCCGCGGACCGCGGCCTCGTAGGAGATCGGCGTTCCGTCTGTCATGTCTGCGACCGTATCAGCCTCCGGCGAGAGCGGTGCTGCCGCTGCCTCAGCCTCCGGCGAGAGCGGTGCTGCCGCTGCCTCAGCCTCCGGCGAGAGCGGTGCTGCCGCTGCCTCAGCCTCCGGCGAGAGCGGTGCCGAGGCGGCGGAGCTGGGCGGTCGCGCCGCCGAGAGCGAACTCGTTCTGCTTGGCCGCGGTGAAGTGCCGGTGCAGCGGGTGGCTGGTGTCGATGCCGACCCCGCCGTGCAGGTGGACGGCGGTGTGCGCGACCCGGTGGCCGGCGTCGGCGGCCCAGAACTTGGCTGTCGCGATCTCCTCGTCGCACGGCAGCCCGGCCTCGAGCCGCCAGGCGGCCTGCCACATCGTCAGCCTGATCGCCTCGACGTCGATGTAGGCGTCGGCCAGGCGCTGGGCCACGGCCTGGAACGCCCCGATCGGCCGGCCGAACTGCTGCCGGGTCCGCGCGTACTCGGCCGTCAGCTCGAGCGCGCGCTCGGCGACGCCGAGCTGGAGCGCGCAGATGCCGACGGTTGCGCGGGCGAGCAGCCAGCCGGCGACCTCGGCTCCTGGCTGGCCGAGCAGGCGATCGTCGCCGAGGTCGACCGCGTCGAGGTCAAGCTGGGCCGCGCCGGCGCCGTCGATCAGTTCCTGCGGCTCGGCGGTTACCCCGGCGTCGGCCCGCTCGACGCAGAACACCGCCGGGCCGTGCTCGGTCGCGGCGGGCACGAGGTACAGCGCGGCGGACGTGCCGGCGGGCACGGTGGTCTTCGTCCCGCTCAGCTGCCAGGTCCCGCCGGCGTAGCTGGCCCGGGTGCCCGGCGTCCGCGGGTCGTCGCTGTCCGGTTCGGCCAGGGCGGCGGTGATGACCAGCTCCCCGGCCGCGGCCGGGACTGCCCAGCGCCTGACCTGCTCGTCGGAGCCGAACCCGGCGATCGCGCCGGCGCCGAGCACGATGGCGGCCAGGTAGGGGACCGGCGCGACCGCGCGCCCGATCTCGGTCAGGATCGAGCACTGCTCGGCTAGCCCGTAGCCGTCGCCGCCGGCGCTGCCCGGCAGGGCGGCAGCCAGGATGCCCGCGACGGCCAGCTCCGACCACAGCGCCGCGTCGAAGCCCAGGCCGGCTTGCTCGAGCTCGGCCAGCCGGGCCGGCGTCGCCCGGTCCGTCAGGATGCGCCGGCCTAGCGCCGACAGTTCGTCCTGGGATTGCGTCATCGAGAAGTCCACAGCTGCTCCGTTCCGATCAGCGCTTGTAGGGCTGGCCGAGGGCGAGCATCGCGATCATGTCCCGCTGGATCTCGTTCGTGCCGCCGCCGAACGTCAGGATCAGCGCCGACCGGTGCATCCGCTCGATCCGCCCGGCCAGCAGTGCGCCCGGCGAGCCGGCCCGGACCGGCGCGTTCGCGCCGAGCACCTCCATCAGCAGCCGGCAGGCCTCGATCGTCAGCTCCGTGCCGTAGATCTTGGTCGCCGACGCGGCGGCCGGCCCGAGGGCCTGGCCGGCGTCGGACTTGGCCGCGATCTGCCAGTTCAGCAGCTTGAGCACCTCGGTCTTGGCGTGCACCCGGGCCAGGCTGACCTGCACCCACTCCGCGTCGATGACCCGGCGGCCACCGGGCGCCCTGGCCTGCGCCGCCCAGTCCCGCACCTCGTGCAGCGCCGTCTGCAGCGGCGCCGCCGAGGTCAGCGCGACGCGCTCGTGGTTGAGCTGATTGGTGATCAGCGGCCAGCCGCCGTTTTCCTCGCCCACCAGGTTGGCGGTCGGGACCCGGACGTCGGAGTAGTACGTCGCGCTGGTCGAGATGCCGGCCACCGTGGGCACCGGGGTCCACGAGAACCCGGGGGAGTCCGTCGGCACGATGATCATCGACAGGCCCTTGTGCCGCGGGGCGTCAGGATTGGTCCGGCAGGCGAGCCAGACGTAGTCGGCGTAGCTGATCAGCGAGGTCCACATCTTCTGGCCGTTGATCACGTACTCGTCGCCGTCCCTGACCGCGCGGGTGCGCAGCCCGGCGAGATCGGTTCCGGCCTCCGGCTCGGAGTATCCGATCGAGAAGTGCAGCTCGCCGGCGGCGATCTTCGGCAGGTAGAACGACTTCTGCTGGTCGGTCCCGAACCGCATGATCGTCGGTCCGACGGTGTGGATGGTCAGGAACGGGACCGGCACCCCGGCCACGGCCGCCTCGTCGGTGAAGATCAGCTGGTCGGTGACGCTGGCGTCGCGGCCGCCGTACTCAGCGGGCCAGCTCAGCGTCAGCCAGCCGTCGGCGCCGAGCTGGCGCACGATCTCCCGGTAGGCGGTGCCGTCACCGTAGTCACCGCCGGTCCTGGCCAGGCCGTCCCGGTAGTCCGGCGTCATCAGCGCGGCGAAATACTCGCGCAGCTCGGCGCGGAGCTTGCCCTGTTCCGGTGTGTAGGTCAGGTGCACGCTGCCCTCCGCTACGCTCATGCGCCTCAAGCAAATGCTGCCGGCAAGTAGAACGTGTTCTAGTCTAGCTGGGCCACCGGAGGGTGCCTACAGTGGTCTGCGTGGCAGACCTGCTAGTGAACGTGACGACGGACGGGCCGGTCGCGGTCGTCGAGATGGCGGCGGGCAAGGCCAACGCGCTCGACAGCGCGCTGTGCCGTCAGATCGCGGAGCGATTCGGCGAGCTCGAGCGGGGCGATGCCCGGGCTGTCGTGCTGACCGGCGCCGGGCCGATGTGCTCGGCCCCGGTGCTGGAGCAGATCGACAACCAGCGAGCGACTGACGAGGCTGTACGTGCCATCTGGCGCAGTCCTGCCGCCCAAGACTCCATCAAGGCGTACGTCCATCGGGTGATCGGCCGGGGCGCGCCGTGATCTTGAAGGATTTTCCTCACCGGCGCAGGAAAATCCTTCAAGATCACGGACCGGCGGCGGGATTAGCGGCTGGGGGGCGGGAGCGGCGGGAGCAGGAGGCAGCTGTCGCCGAACTCGTGCCCGAGATAGCCGGTCTTGTCTGCTTCGGCGTACGCCGCGCGGACGAGGGCGGGTCCGGCGACGGCCTCGAGCAGTGCCAGGTGCGAGGCGTCGGGGTCGTGCCAGCCGGTGATCAGGCCGGTAACGACCCGCGCGGGGCGGTCGGCATCGAGCACGAGGTCGGTCCAGCCGTGGCTGGCCCGCACCGGGCCGCCCTCGCCGCCGACAGCTGCGCCGGCGGCGCTCTCCAGCGCCCGGGTGACCGTGGTGCCGACCGCGACCACGCGGCGGCCGGCCGACCCGGTCAGGTTGACCAGCGCGGCGGTCGGTTCGGGCACCGTGAACCGCTCCGGCAGCGGCAGCTCGCCGGCCTCCAGTGACGCCACCCCGGCATGCAGCATGATCGGCGCGACGATCACGCCGGACGTGATCAGGGCAAGGACCAGGTCCGGGGTGAATGGCCGGCCTGCGCTCGGCATCTCCGCGCTGCCGGGTTCGCGGGAGAACACGGTCTGATAAGCCGGCAGCGGCCATTGCTCAGGGAGGTAGGAGTAACGGATCGGCCGGCCATACCGGGCGAGGTGCGCCCCGACGTCGCCGTCCCCGCCGTCCGCGGTGCTGGCGGCATCCGCGGCGTCACGGTCGGAACTCCGCGCCGAGAACGATGCCGTCCACAGCCGGTCGGCGCCGGGGGCCGGGTAGCGGGCGAGCAGCGTCAGCGACGCTCGCCCCGGCAGGGCGACCCGGTCACCTGGGCAGGCGTCCGTCACCCGGCCGTGCCCGGGGGCTGGCTCGCGCAGTTCTACCAGCCAGGTCCCTTCATCCAGCGGGGTCGAGAAGTGCACGGTCGCCGGCCGGCCGTCGCTGCGGCGACCCTCGACCGCCGCGGCGAGCGTCGCCGAGGTGTTGACGACCAGCAGGTCGCCGGCGGTCAGGAAGCGCGGCAGGTCGGCGAACGTGGCATGAGCCAGGCCGTCGGTCGTGGCGACCAGCATCCGGACCCCGTCGCGGGCCTGGCCTCGTTCTTCCGCTGGCTTGCTTGCTGCGAGTCTCACGAGGCCACCTGCATGATCTCGTTGCTAGAGCGGTTGCTGGAACTGAGGTCGCCGGCCCGGAAGCGGCCGCCGGGCGGTCGCTCGTCGATCAGGCGCAGCAGCGCAGGGACGACGCTCTCGGGTTCGGGCCGGTCGGAGATGTCCTCCCCCGGGAAAGCCAGCTGGTGCATGTCCGTCCGCATGTCGCCCGGGTCGAACGCATAGCAGCGCAGCGCCTCCTCCTCGGCGGCGAGCACGGCGGTGAGCTGATCGAGGGCCGCTTTCGCCGATCCGTAGCCGCCCCAGCCGGGGTAGGCCTCGACGGCGGCGTCGGAGCTGATGTTGACGATCGTGCCGCCGGCCGCGGCGAGCGGGCCGACGAGCAGCTGGATGAGAGCGAGCGGGGCGACGAGATTGGTCTCGTAGACGCTGCGCAGCTCGTCTAGGTCGTAGTCGCGCAGGGCCGGAAGGGGACTGGTGCCCAGCGAGCTGGCGTTGCTGACCAGGACGTCGAGCCGGCCGAAGTGCGCGACCGATGCGGCGAGGTCGGCGCGATGACCGGGATCGGTGACGTCGCCGGGAACCGCGATGACGCGGGGGAGTCCGCGCAGCGCGTCGGTCAGGTCGGCTCCGTCGCGCGCGTCGACCACGAGCGACCAGCCGCGCCCGGCCAGCGCTCGAGCGGTCGCGCGACCCAGTCCGCGGGATGCACCGGTGATCAGTGCGACAGGCATGTCGTGCTCCTCACTGTCTGATGCATGCCATACTGGTAGTTGAAGTCAACTTCAAGTCAAGCGGAGGTTGCGCAGTGCGTACGACTGACGTGCTGACGGTCGGCGAGATCGCCAGGCGGAGCGGCTTCGCCGACTCGGCGGTCCGCTATTACGAGCGTCTGGGGCTGCTGCCCGCCACCAGGACGTCGGGCGGGCAGCGCCGGTTCGAGCGGAGCGCGCTGCGCCGGCTCGCCTTCATCAGGGCCGCGCGGAACATCGGGCTGAGCCTCGACGAAGTCGCCGCCGCGCTGGCGTCGCTGCCGGCCGGGCGGACGCCCACCAGGTCCGACTGGTCGCGGCTGTCGCGCAGCTGGCGGCACCGGCTCGACGACCAGATCGACGCCCTCGTCGCGCTGCGCGACGGGCTCGACTCCTGCATCGGCTGCGGCTGCCTCTCGCTGGACCGGTGCGTGATCTCCAATCCGGCCGACTCGGCGCGGTCCGGTGGCCCGGGCGCGGCCTTCCTGCCGGCCGGCCTGCGCCGCGAGGACGCGGCGCAGGCTCAGGCGGGCGCTGGCCGGCCTTCGCGGTGACGAGGAGGGACGGCGCCGGGGACCGGCCGGCCGGGTCCGTCAGCCGGGCGGCTGCTGTCCTGGCTGGCCCGCGCCGGCCGGCGCCCGGCCGGGCGCTCCGCCCGGCGGCCCGCCGTGTGTCACGCCGATCACCCCGTGCGGCCCGCGAACGACATGTCCCCGGCCGAAGCCGCGCATGTCGCTGAAGTTCCAGATGCCAAGTCCGACGATCGCCGCGACGACCGCGACCGAAGTCAGCGCGCCGAGCGCCGCCCGGTGCCGCGACCGGGCGAGCATCGGCACGCGGCCGGGCACCGCTACCGGGGCGAGCGCAGCCAGCCGGACGGCCAGCCAGGCGCCGAGCAGCGCGATCGCGCCGACCGCCGAAAGGTAGAACCGGGCCGCCTGCAAGGTATTGAGTCCCGGGCTCGCGGTCCAGGTATAGGTGGCACACAGCCCCCAGACGCTGAACCATGAAGCGGCCAGGGCGAGCCCGACGCCGGCATCGCGGCTGGCCTGGCAGACCGCGACGACGAGAACGACGGCGTTGGCATAGCGCACGAAGACCGCGGCCTCGATGGCCACGAACCCGGCCAGCCCGGCCCAGGTGCGCCGCCGCGTCGTCGCGTCCGCGGCCAGCACGGCCCACAGCAGCGCGCCGGCACCCGCCGCGATCAGCGAGGCGTCGGTGAACGTCGGCATGTAGTCGCGCCAGGCGAACAGCATGGCCGCACCGGACGAGCAGAACAGGACCACCGCAGCAGTGCCCCCGTACTGGCCCAGCCATCGCCTGGCGCCGGCGAACAGGCCCACGCAGGCCAGTGCTCCGTAGAACAGCGGTGCCAGCCGGATGATGCCGATCGCCTGGAAGGGCGCGGCCAGGAACGGATAGCCAGGATCCTTCTCGCTGATCTACGACCCGTCGGACAAGCGCACCCACTGGGCGACGCCGGGTATCCCGCCGCCTGGGAGGCCCCGCGGCCCGGACCCGGAGGCCTCCCAGCGAGCTGGCCATCTGGGCCGACAGAGCGTGATACTGCGCGGCCGACAGGGTCAGGAAGTGCCCCTGCGTCATGGCCACGATCGATGCCCGGTACGCGTAGTCGTCGGGTTCCATCAGCTGGGACGCGACGGTCAGCACCACGACGCACAGGACCGCGAAGGCGGCCACCGCCAGGACGATCTCCAGTTGGCGGCCCCGGCTGGCCCAGGCGCCCCTTGCTGGCTCCCTGATCTCGGTCAGCGCGTTCATGTGCGCCATCCTTCGTCATTCAGCCTCAGGGGCGCCGCGAATTGCGCATGAGTTCCGTGTGAGTCTCCGCTGACCGGAGCCGGATAGAACGTGTTCTAGTCTGGTGCCGGGAAGCGGCAGGGCGCTCGCGAGGAAAGGCAGGCCCGATGGCTGAGGCGTTCATAGTCGATGCGGTCAGGACGCCGGTCGGCCGGCGCGGCGGCTGGCTGGCCGGCGCGCATCCGGCCGATCTCGGGGCGCACGTGATCCTCTCGCTGGTTCAGCGGACCGGTATCGACCCGCTCGCCGTCGACGACGTGATCTTCGGCTGCGTGGACACCATCGGCCCGCAGGCCGGCGACATCGCGCGCACGGCCTGGCTGGCGGCCGGGCTGCCGGAGGCCGTGCCCGGCGTGACTGTCGACCGGCAGTGCGGATCGTCCCAGCAGGCCGTGCATTTCGCCGCGCAGGCCGTGCTGAGCGGCACCGCCGACCTCGTCGTGGCCGGCGGCGTGCAGAACATGAGCCAGATACCGATCGCCGCCGCGATGACGGCCGGCCAGGCGTTCGGGCACGACGATCCGTTCGGCGGCTCGGACGGCTGGCAGTGCCGGTACGGCAGCCAGGAGATCTCCCAGTTCAGGGCGGCCGACCTGATCGCGGCCAAGTGGGGGATCGGCCGGGCCGAGATGGAGGAGTACGCGCTGGCCAGCCACCAGCGGGCGGCTGCCGCCATCGACGCCGGCGAGTTCGCTGACGAGATCGAGCCGTACGGCGACCTCAGAGACGACGAGTGCCCGCGCCGGGACACCTCGCTCGAGCGGATGGCCGGGCTGGCACCGCTGCGGCCGGCTGAGCAGGGCGGGGTGATCACGGCCGCGCTCTCCAGCCAGATCGCCGACGGCGCGGCCGCGCTGCTGATCGCGTCCGAGCAGGCGGTCACCCGGCAGGGACTGCGGCCCCGGGCCCGGATCCGGCACCTCTCGGCCCGCGGTGACGACCCGGTGCTGATGCTGACCGCGCCGATCGTGGCGACCGAGCACGCGCTGGCCAGGGCCGGGCTGAGGCTGGCCGATATCGACCTGATCGAGATCAACGAGGCGTTCGCGCCCGTGGTGCTCGCCTGGCAGCGGGAGACCGGCGCGGACCTGAGCCGGGTGAATGTCAGCGGCGGCGCGATAGCGCTCGGCCATCCGCTCGGCGCGACCGGCGCCAGGCTGATGACGACCCTGCTCTACGGCCTGCGGCGGACCGGCGGCCGGTACGGCCTACAGACCATGTGCGAGGGTGGTGGCCAGGCCAACGTGACTATCATCGAGCGCCTCGCCTGACTGCCGGGGCAGCGCTATTCCGGCGCAGCGCGCTTGTCCGGAGCAGCGGCCGAATCACTCGCCGGTCTGGCCGGCGGCGAGCTCGCAGACGATGTCCAGGTGCCCGACGTGCCTGGCGTACTCCTGGAGCAGGTGGAAGCAGATCCGCTCCAGCGTCGCCGGGTCGGCCCCGTCCCATCGCTCGCCTGGCTGCCCGATCTCGGTCAGGTCGTGCCCGGTGATCACGGCCCGGCTCCGCCTGGCCTGGGCCGCCAGCGCCGCGACGAGGTCGTCCACGGTCTCGTCATCCCCGACCCGCCAGCGTCCTTCGGCCTGGTCGCCCCACGGATCGCCTACGTCGCGGCCCTCGAAGCCCCACTCCAGCCAGCGCAGCTCGACGTACTGCAGGTGCTTGACCAGCTCGACCGGGGTCCAGCCAGACGGCAGCCTGCTGCGCCGCAGCTCACTGGCAGGTAGCTCGGCTAGCTTGCCGACCAGGCGGGACCTGAAGTAGTCGAGGTAGGTCACGAACACCTCGGCCCGGGAGCCAGCAGGCTGAGTAGGCTCCGGGAAGCCGGCGGCCCCGGTGAAGGCATCGGGTGCGTTCATGTCAGCCTCCTGGCACGACAATCCGGACGGCGAACGCGGTGCCGATGGTCACGACGGCGAAGACGGCCGCGGCCGCGACGTCTCCCTCCGCCGCCAGCGCTGCCGGTCATCGTCGACGCTCACCCGGACACCTTACCGATCCTGCGAGCGGGACGGACCGCGCTAAGGCAGCGGAGACCTCCTCACAGCCGGACCGCTAGGCGCGGAACCGCATCAGGCCGCGGTCGATGACCACGGTCCCGTCCTGCGTCGCGGTCTGGAACCGGGCCGTCCCGCCGCCGTCCCCGCCGTCCCCGCCGTCCGCGCCCTCGCCTGCGCCCGCGCTGTCGTCGGGCAGCCAGATCGAGATCGTCAGCGAGTCGCCGGGCAGGACCGGGTGGGTGAACCGCCCGGACATGGCGGCGAACCTGGCCGGATCCGAGCCGCACAGCGTGTGCAGCAGCGCCCGGCCGGTGACGCCGTAGGTGCACAGCCCGTGCAGGATGGGGCGGGTGAAGCCGCCTCTGGCCGCGAACTTCGGATCGGCGTGCAGCGGGTTCCGGTCGCCGGATAGCCGGTAGATGAGCGCCTGCTCGGGCCGGGTGGCCAGGACGACCTGGTGGTCGGCGGGGCGGTCCGGGCGCTGCCAGGGCTCGCCGCCGCCGCGCTCGCCGCCGAAGCCGCCCTCGCCGCGGATGAACGCGCCGCTGCGCGCGGTGACCAGCGGCTCGCCGGTCGCCGCGTCGACGGCCTCGTTCTCGGTCACGACGAGGGCGCCTGATCCCTTGTCGTAGATGCCGCTGACGGTCGTCACGATGCGCACCGTTCCCTCGACCGGCAGCGGCCGGTGCAGCTCGAACGACTGCTCGGCGTGGACGAGCAGCGCGCGGTCGAAGTCCCCCATAATCCGCCGCGTCGCCGCCTGGGAGATCAGTACCGCGAAGGTCGGCAGCACCTGCTGCGTGATGCCCTCGGAGTTCTCCGTGGTGAACTCGAGTTCGCTCAGCGGATCGCCGAGCCCGGCCCCGACCCCCACCGCATAGAGCAGCGCGTCCTTCGACGTCCAGGATCGCTCCCGCGGCTCTCCTGGTTCGCCGACCAGGGTGTGGTCGAGTGCCATGATCGCCTCCCGCGAATTTCGTTATAGCCCGGTATTAGAACTTAGTTCTAGAATCATTGTCCGAAGGCGAACGCTGCCATGTCAACGGATGCGAGGAGCGAGCCGTGGGCCTGCTGGACGGAAAGGTCGCCATCGTGACCGGCGCGAGCCGCGGCATCGGCGCGGAGATAGCCAGGCGATTCGGCGCGGAGGGTGCCGCCGTCGTGGTCGCGGCCCGGACGACCCAGGACGGCCAGTCGCCGCTGGCCGGGACGATCGGCGAGACGGCGGAGGCGATCAGGGCGGCGGGCGGTACCGCGATCGCGATCCAGGCCGACCTGTCCAGGCCGGCCGACCGGGAGCGGCTGGTCGCCGAGACCGTCCGCCAGGCCGGGGCGCCCGACATCCTGGTCAACAACGCCGCCGTCACGTACTTCACCCGGGTGGAGGACTTCACGCCGCGCCGGTACCAGCTGATGTTCGAGGTGCAGGTGCAGGCCCCGTTCCACCTCGCGACCCTGGTGCTGCCTGGCCTGCGCGAGCGCGGCCGGGGCTGGATCCTGAACATCTCCTCGCGCGCCGCGCTGCAGTCTTCCACAAGCTGACTTCGGACGATGACGAGAACGCAGAGCCGCCCGCGGTGATGGCTGCGGCGGCGCTGATGCTCTGCCACGCCGATCCGCGGACCAGGACCGGGCTTATCGCCTACTCCGGCGAGTTGCTCGAGGAGCTCGGGGTCTCGGTCTAGCGGCGGCCCCCGGCCCGCGGCCCGGCGGGCTCGCGCTAAATGCCGATCCTGGTGGCCAGCCGCTCGCGGTGGTAGCTGGCATCGCCGAGGAACAGCTCGCTGGCCTTGGCTCGCTTGAAGTACAGGTGCGCGTC
>Ga0307373_10008965_pt1 | contig 15082 bp, 14 predicted proteins | sample OX2MG_FD_202534 | JGI IMG/M metagenome (GOLD analysis project Ga0307373, IMG submission 202534) | Soil microbial communities from Risofladan, Vaasa, Finland - OX-2 | ecosystem: Environmental > Terrestrial > Soil > Coastal area > Acid sulfate soil | place: Finland: Risofladan, Vaasa | collected... | reverse complement strand
AATGCAACCCTGACCTCGTGCCCGCGCATCCGCAGCGACAGCGACAGCGTCTCGGCTACGTCCGCGTTGTCGTCCGCCACCAGGATGCGCAGGCAATGCGCTGCGCGCGCGGTCCCGACCGCGCTGAACGAGCCGCTTTGGCGTACGGGCCGATCGGCGGCAGCGAGCGGCAGACGCACCTCGAACTGGCTGCCCTGACCGGGACCTGCGCTGTACACGCTGACCGATCCGCCGTGCAGCTGGGCTATGCGCCGCACCAGCGCCAGGCCGATGCCGAGGCCGCCGTGCGCGTGCGCCAACGAGTTGTCTGCCTGGTAGAACGGTTCGAACAGGTGCAGCAGATGTTCGGGCGCGATTCCCATGCCGGAGTCGCACACCCGCACCTGCACCCACTGGCCCGCCTGTTCGGCTGCCAGCTCGATGCGACCCTCGTCCGGAGTGTATTTGACCGCGTTGGTCAGAAGGTTACCAAACAGCTGGCTCAGGCGCGCCTGATCGGCATACACCTCGATCGGCTGCGCCGGCATCTGCAGCAGCAACTGATGCCGATGCGCCCTGAGCAGCTCGCCGATCGCCTCCGCCGAGGTCGCGATCGCGTCGCGCAGATCGCAACGCTCCAGCTGCAGTTCGAGGCGATCGCGCACGACGTGGCTGAGGTCCAACAGGTCATCAATCAGGCGGCGCAATTGCCCGGCCTGGCGGCGGATCATAGCGACGCAGCTGTGTATCTGCGTGGTGTCCAGCGCCACCGTCTGCAGCAGTTGTGCCGCCGCTCCAATGGCAGTGAGCGGATTGCGCAGCTCGTGCGCCAGCGTCGCCAGGAACTCATCCTTGCGCCGATCGGCCACGGCCAGCACATCCAGCGCCTGCTTGTGCGCCGTGATGTCGATCATGGCGCCTTCCAGGCGCAGCGCGTGGCCGGCATCGTCGCACACCACCGAGCCGTGCTGCTCCACCCACATCGGCGCGGCATCGGCGCCCGGACAGATGCGGAAGTGCTGCACGTAGGGCGCGCAGTGCTCGACCGCGGCGCGGGCCCGCGCCACCACTTCACGGCGATCCTCGGCGTGCACCAACCGCAAGACGCGCGTGAGCGGGGTGGGTGTATTGATCGGCTGCGGGGCCAGCATCTGCGCCGGCACCACGTGTGTGACCGCGTGGGTGCGCAGGTCACACTCCCATACGATGACCCGCGCCGCGCCCAGCGCTCGCATCAGGCGGGAATCCGAGTTGACCTCTGTGTCGCTCACGCAGCACCTGCAGCGGCGATACGGATGAGTCGAAGCCGCACACCTGCCACGGCATGCGCGTCACCGTGACCTGACAACCACACACGGTGTCAGTAGTATGTTGCTGGTGGAGCCTAACAATCAAGACCGCAGTGGTACGGATCTGAGGGGTACGCTGCCCCCCGACGATGTGGTCGGAGGGGCAGCAAGGTGTGCCACTGCATTTTTTCCGGCAGGCCTATGCCCCGGTCAGCCAGGTCCGAAGCCGAAGCCGGCGCGCCCGGCAACTCCCACACTCTTGCCAGAGAGTTGATTGCGCAGCGAGTCGATCCGGTCGCTGATGAAGCGCCGCAGCGGCGGTCCATCACGGCCGTGAAATCGGAAGCCGCCAGGCGCCGGCGCGCCGCCGCCGGTGCCGCCGGTAAGGGTGGTAACGCGGCGCGACGGCTTGGCTGCAAGGTTGCGCTGCAGCTGTGCCGCGCTGGTGGTCGGGTCGAGCGCAACGGCCCTGCCGATCGAGGCGGCCACGCGCTGCATGGCTGCATCCATGCGCTCGCGGGTGAGATTGGTTCGAAGCATCCCGCGCACGATGCGACGGTAACGCGTGAGCAGCGCCGGCACGGACAGCACGCGGTCGGCCAGCGGAAACATCCCCGGCGCCGAGGCGTGATAGAGGCTCAGATTCACCTCGCCGCGGCGAAACCCGCCGAACGCCATGTTCATGTCCCAGGGCACCCAGACCACCTTGCCCGTACCCGGGCGTACCGTCAGATAGTAGTTGTGATTCATCGCCAGCGGGCTGTCGGAGTTAACCGTGGCCACCTCCACGGCGAGGAAGCGCAGGAATTCATCGACGTCCAGGTAATCGCCGATGCGCGCCGTAAAGTCCCTATCGGAGGCGTGATCGACGAACTGCACGAACGCGATGAAGCGCTTGGCATCGTCGGCCTTGGCGGGGATCTTGGAGGAGTACGAGGCGGCGTAGCTGCTCCAGTCGTTGCCCAGGTCGGGCAGTCCGCTCAACCCCTCGGGCTTCAGCAGCAGCCCGACCTTGTGCTTCCAACGCTCGACGAAGAACTTCTGATCGACCTGCTCCACGACCGTGAACAGCCCGGCATACTGGCGCCGGTACTGCCCCGGCACGCTGATGAACACGCGTGCATACGCGGTTCTCGGCGCCGGCACAGCCTCCTGCCGGAACACCGCGTACGCCAGCGTCTCGCGCATCTGGCTGCCATCGAAGGCATTGTTGTTGAGGTTGAGTTTGGACATGCCGAAGAAGCGGCGGCGCCGGCCCGGCACATTGAAGTCGAGCTTGATCGAGCGCTTCAGATCGCTGCGTGCCCCGCGGTAGCTGGAGTTGCCCTTGTAGCGGATTTCGACCGTGCCCCACGCCTTGCCGTCGAAGCGCAACTGCGCCGGCACCTTGGCGTAACCCGAGCCGCCGGCCCCGGCTCCGGCCCCCGCTCCGGCTCCGGCTCCGCCAAATCCGCCCATGCCCCTGCCACCGTTACCATTCTTTGGCGGCATGCGTGCAAAATCGGCCGCGCTGATGGTCAATTCGAAGCTGTAGACGTGGGCAGTGCGAAAGAATTGCTGCGCGCTGGCCTTGCGCGGGTCAATGACCGCCGTCGCGGCACGCGTCGCATGCGCGATCGCACCGGTGCGGCCTGGGGCGCTCGCCGCGCCGGCGCCATGCAGAGCAAAGGCCGCGCCGCCGGCGCTCAGGACGGCGGCGAGCACCATGAACCGCAACACGTTCCGAGGCTTGATCATGGGGCCGACCTCCGCCCGGATCGTCTCAGCCGTGCTACAGGCTGTCAATCCGCCCCGCGCCTGCATCCGCAGCGCAGGCGATGTGTGGCTGGCGCACGGCGCGGCTGATGGAAGCGTTTCTGATCTCCCTTTCCACCGTGGCACTGGCGGAAATGGGCGACCGCACGCAGCTGCTGACGCTGCTGCTGGCGACCCGCTTCCGCCGGCCGTGGCCGATTCTCGCCGCCATCCTGTGCGCGGCGGTTGCCAACCACATCGTGGCCGCTCTGATCGGGGTGTGGGTCGGCAGCCAGTTGAACCCAACCGTGCTCGACGCGGCGGTCGGCGCCGGCATGATCCTCATGGGCCTGTGGATGCTCAAGCCGGAAAAGCAGGACGGCCAGGAGGGTATCGGCCGCCAGCGCGGCGTATTCCTGACCACGCTGATCACCTTCTCGCTGGCCGAGCTCGGCGACAAGACGCAGCTGGCGACGCTGGCGCTGGCCGCCGGCTACCACAACCTTGCCGCCGTGGTCGCGGGCGCCACCTGTGGGATGATGCTCGCCAACACCCCGGTGGTGTTCATCGGCAAGCTGTTTGCTGACAGGTTGCCGCTGCGAACGCTGCATTTCACCGCCAGTGCCATCCTGATCGTCGTCGGCGCGTTCTTCGTGATTCGCGCCATCCATCATTGAGTCGCCGCCGGACCGCTATCTGCAGGGCCACCGCATTGACACGCTGAAACAGCCGCTCTAGATTCCGTTGCACCCGGGGCGCAACGCTCCGGGCGAACAAATCCAACAGGTGGGAGCGGCCATGCAAGCATCCAAACAACTGCGGCGTCGAGACCTGCTGGCCATGGGCGCAATGGGCGCCGCCTTCGCCGGCCTGGCGCCGGGCAAGGCGCAGGCCGCCTCCTTCACCGCTGCCGAACGGGCCAACATACGCACGGTCAAGGACTTCTGTGAAGCCTGGTCGACACGCGATGTCGCCAGGGTCAGCGCATTCTTCGCCGACGATGCCGTCTATCGTGTCCTCGAGACGGCAAAGCCCCTGATCGGCAAGCAGGCGATCGGCCAGATGCTGACGAAGTTCCTGCAGCAGACACGGAAGGTCGAGTTCCACGTCTTCGAGACCTACGCCGCGGGTCCCATCGTGCTGACCCACAGGCACGACTCGTTCGTCTCGGCACGCGCAACGCGCTCGTTCAACGTCGCCGGGGTGTTCTTCCTCAGAAATGGCAAGATCGCCGAGTGGACCGACTACACGATCAAGGCCTGAGCGCCGATTCGCTCTGACCGCGGCTTTGCCGATCAAGCTCGTGGCCCGCACAGCGACGCGCCACGGCGTTGCACGCGTCATTTCCAAGCTGGGGATGGGCTCACGTACCCAGGCTGCGCAGTGGGTGCGCCAGGGACGGGTCCGGGTCAACGGCCAACCGGTGCACGACGCCGAACAGCCGGTGCATCAGGGCATCGATCGCATCGACATCGATGGACGCGAGTGCGCCCGCGCCGCGCGCCGGGTGCTGATGCTGAACAAGCCGCGCGGCCTGGTCACGACCCGCGCTGATGAGCAGGGCCGCGCCACCGTTTACAGCTGCTTCGCCGGCGCCGCTCTGCCATGGATCGCGCCCGTGGGACGGCTCGACAAGGCCAGCGAGGGCCTGCTGCTGTTCAGCAACGATCCCGAGTGGGCCGCCCATATCAGCGACGCGGGGCATGGCGCACACGGCAAGCTGCCCAGGACCTACCACGTGCAGATAAACCAATTGGCCAGCGCTGCGCTGCTAGGCACTCTCGAGCAGGGGGTGATGAACAATGGCGAGCGCCTCTGTGCCCGGCGCGCGCGCTGCCTGCGCAGCGGGCAACGGCATGCGTGGCTGGAAATCGTGCTGGAGGAAGGGCGCAACCGGCAGATCCGGGTGATGCTCGCCGAACTGCAGATATCGGTGCTGCGTCTGGTACGCGTGGCGATCGGCCCGCTTGAGCTCGGTGAGCTGCCGAAAGGGCAGTGGCGAGAGCTCACGCAGCGCGAGATTGAATCACTGTGAGCACGAGCGTGGCAGTTACCCGTCCGACAACGCCTGAACGGATGCTGGCCGAGCGGGTATTCAGCCGCACGGCCGGGGCTGCGCTGCTGACCGGCAATGCGGTGGAGCTGCTGATCGACGCGGCGGTTCACTTTGAGGTCTGGCTGCGGGCCATTCGCGGCGCACGCCGACGCGTGCTGCTGGAGAACTACCTGGTCCGCGATGACGAGGTCGGCCGCGCGTTTCGCGATGCGCTGGTGGAGCGCGCGCAGGCCGGCGTGTTCATCGCCGTGGTGGTCGACTGGCTCGGATGTCTGGGCCAGTCGCGCCGCTCCTTCTGGGCACCGTTGCTGGCCGCCGGGGCCCAGGTGCGGGTGTTCAATCCTCCCCGGCTGGGCGAGGCATTCGGCTGGATCAGCCGCGATCATCGCAAACTGCTGGTGGTGGATGGCGTGCAGGGCTTCCTGTCCGGCGTATGCATCAGCGCCAAGTGGCTCGGTGATCCGGCGCGCCATGTACCGGCGTGGCGCGATACCGGCGTGGCGCTGCGCGGCCCGGCGGTCGCGCAGCTCGAGTCCGCCTTTGCGGACAGCTGGAACAGCATCGGCGGCGCGCCGCTGCAGCCTCTGGAGCCGCCGCCCTCGCCCAGGGAACCCGCCGGCTCGGTCGCACTGCGCGTGATCGCCGGCGAGCCGGTCCGCTCCGTGCTGTACCGCTTCGATCAGCTCATCGCCTCGATGGCACGCCGCTCGCTCTGGCTCACCGACGCATACTTCGTCGGCATTGCCCCGTACGTGCAGGCACTGGTAGGCGCCGCGCGCGATGGGGTCGATGTACGCATGCTGGTGCCGGGCGGCAGCGATATCCCGCTGGTCGCGGGCGTGTCGCGCACCGGCTACCGGCCGCTACTGAAGGCCGGGATCCGCATTTTCGAATGGAATGGCTCGATGCTGCACTCCAAGACTGCGGTGGCCGACGGTCAGTGGGCGCGGGTGGGCTCCTCCAATCTCAATCTCGCCAGCTGGCTGGGCAATCGCGAAATCGACGTGGCCGTGGAAGACAGCGGCTTTGCAGGGCTGATGGCCGCCCAATACGAGCGGGACCTCGCTAACGCCACCGAAGTGGTGCTGGCACCGCGCCGCCGGCGTCGCACCGAAAAGATCATCAGAACCGCGCCTGCTCCGCCGGTGCGCCGCTACGGCGGCAGTTCCAGCCGCGCCGCGGCCAGCGCGCTGCGCATCGCCAACAACTTCGGCGCCGCGCTGGCCAACCCTCGCGTGCTCGGTGATGTATCGCGGGTCCCGCTGCTGGCGGCCATGCTGGCACTGGCCGCCGTGGCGACCGTTGCCGCGCTGTGGCCGGCCTGGATCGGCTGGCCCATCGGCGCGCTGGCCGCGTGGCTGGCACTGAACCTGGGTTTTCGCATCTGGCGCCTGCGCCGGCGCCGCCGCAGTGACCGATGTGACCCGGCGGCGAACTGAGCTGCACCCTGCCGTCGCGTCACGCTCGTATTAAGGGGATATGCAGGCCGATTCCTTGAACCTGCCGCGGGCAGCTCCCGTCGCGGCATCGTACGCAAGCCCCCTGGAGCGCGCGTTGGCTCGGGCCCGCAGCGGCGAGACCGACGCCTTTCGCGAGCTGGTGAGCGCGCATCAGGGCAGCGTCTACAGCCTGGCGCTGCGGCTGCTGGGCGTACGCGAGGATGCGCAGGAGCTCGCACAGGACACTTTCGTGCTGCTGCATCGGCATCTGGGCAGCATTGTCTCAGCGGCGCACCTGCACTTCTGGCTGCGACGTACCGTGTGTCACCGCGCAATAGACCGGCTGCGGCGGCGACGATCGGCGCTGATATCCCTGCCGCTCGAGGCGGCGGCGCAGATCGAAGCGCCTGCCTGCCACGATGATCCACTGCGTGATCGGCGGCTGCGGCAACTGATCGCGCAACTGGCGCCCGTGCCGCGCGCGGTGCTGCTGCTGCGTTATCAGGAAGATCTGGATCCGCCGCAGATCGCGCTGGCGCTCGGACTGGCACTCAATACCGTCAAGAGCCACCTGAAGCGATCGCTCGCGCTGCTGCGCAGAGGCTGCGGCGAATTGAACCCGGCCAATACCGGAGGGACAGGCCCGTGAACGAGCAGGAATTGGAGCAGGCGCTACGAGCGGCACTGCGACCGGCAGACCCCGGCGATGACTTCGCCGATGTCGTGCTGGCGCGACTGCGCATGCCGGGGCGGCTGCACACGCCGGCGCGGCATTACCTGCGCATGCCGTTGCACCGTTGGGGGCTGACGGCCGTGCTGGCCGCGTGCGTGATCGCCGCGGTCGGGCTGGTGCGCTGGAGACAGCAGACCGTGCAATGGCAGCGCGGGCTGGCCGCCCGGGCGCAGCTGCTGCAGGCGCTGAACATCGCCAGCGCGAACGTCAACGCAGTACGCGCCGTGGTGATCCGCGAAGAGGAGGCGAGGCCTTGAGTGGAGTAAGGAGAATCATCATGCGATTTCGATCCATCATCGTACTGTCCGGGCTGGTGATGCTGGCCCCGCTGATCGCGGCGGCCCAGCCGGGCCGGTTGGCTCAACCGGGCCAGCTGGCCCAGCCGGGGCGACTGGCACTGCCGGATTTTTCGGCGCTGGCGAAGAAGGCGAGCCAGTCGGTCAATATTTCGCTGGGCCCGTCGCTGATCGGTTTGGCTGCCGGGGTCCTCAGCGCCGACTCCAACCCCGATGACGCTGCGGTCAAGGATCTGGTCAGCGCCCTGCAGGGCGTCTACGTGCGCAGCTTTACGTTCGACCGCGACGGCGCCTACTCGAAGGCCGATGTCGACGCGGTACGAGCACAGCTGGGGGCGCCGGGATGGGTGCCGCTGGTTTCGACTCACGACCGCCAGCAGCAAACCGACGTCGACATTTACCTGCGTCGCAGCGGCCGCATCACCCAGGGCATGGCGATCATTGCCGCGCAACCACGCAAGCTGACCATCATCAACATCGTCGGCCCGATCGATCTGGCGAAGCTCGCGCAGTTGCAGGGGCGGTTCGGCATACCGAGGGTCAACATATCGAATCTATTGAAAACGAGCACGCAGGCACCGGTGTCGACGGCACCGCGAACACCAGCGCAACCGGGTGTATCGGTACTGTCCGCTCCGGATCACACGGCCGAGCGGGCCCAGCCCCGTTAGACCACCCGCTTCCAGACCCGAAGCATGCTGGTCGACTTCGAACACAAAATGCTAGCATCCGGCCGCTAATCAATGACTGTCGCAAGGCTCGAAGGGCGCGGATCGATGATTGCAGATGCCGATGAGCTGGTGGCAGCGCTCGAAGCTGCGCCCTGAGCCGCAGCAAGGCCCCGCAGAAAGCTCAATGCAGAGTCCGCCCGAGGGCTTACGGGAGCGCCTGCGCGAGCGGGCGAAGCGCCGGCTCCTCGGTGCTCAATCCAGACGGCTGTTACTGCAGGTGGGACTGCCTTGGGGCGCGGCGCTTCTGGTGGGCCTGATCTCGGTGTCGTATGCCGAGTTGAGCACGTACGCCTCCAACGCTTTTCTCGGCTGGATCACCGGCCGCTCCTGGCTCGCCTTCGTGATCACCCCGGCACTGACCGGCCTGGCGCTGTTTCTCACCAGGCGCTGGTTCACAGGCAGCGAGGGCAGCGGCATTCCACAGGTGATTGCGGCGCTCCATGTGCTGCGCCAGCAAGAAGAAGACACGCTGATGCGGCGGCTGTTCGGCCTGCGCGTGATCGTCGGGAAGATTGCCGTTTCTCTCATTGGCCTGCTCGGCGGCCTGACGATCGGCCGCGAGGGGCCGACCGTGCACATTGGCGCGGCGACCATGGCGGAGATCCGGCGCTTCTACCCGCACCGTAACGCACAACTCGAGCGCCGGCTCCTCCTGGCCGGGGCGGCAGCGGGGCTATCGGCCGCGTTCAATACGCCGCTGGCCGGCATCATTTTTGCCATTGAGGAGCTGGCGCGGGATTTCGAGAGCCGCACCAACGGCATCATGATCACCGCGGTGGTGTTCTCTGGCCTGACTTCGCTCGCGCTGGCGGGCAACTATCTCTACTTCGGCCAGATCAATGTGCCGGGGAACCTGGGCGGCGCTTTCGTGCTGCCGGTCCTGTTGTCGGCGGCCCTCTGTGGGCTTTTTGGTTCGGCGTTCAACCTGGCACTGCTGCGGTGGCGAAGGTGGATGCCGGGCTTTCTCATAGCGCTGCGCATGCGCAGGCCCGTGCTGTACGCCCTGGCCATCGGGATCGTGGTGGCCGCGCTCGGCGTCGGCACGCATGGCGAGACCTGGGGGAGCGGCTACGACCAGGCGCGCCATCTGCTGACGGGCGCGGCGCCGCTTTCCGAGTGGTACGCGATCGCCAAGTGGGGCGCCATGGTGGTGACCTACCTGGCCGGCATCCCGGGCGGCCTGTTCTCACCGTCACTGTCGATCGGCGCGGGGCTTGCGCAGTGGGTGCACGCGGCGTTCACGTGGGCACCGATGGCGGCGGTGATCGCGCTGTGCATGACCGGTTATCTGGCCGCGGTAACGCAATCACCCATCACCTCCTTCGTTATCGTGATGGAGATGACCAACGGCACCGGTATGGTGATTCCGATGATGGCCACCGCGCTCGTCGCCTCACGTATCTCTGCATTCTTTACACCGCCGCTCTACGAGGCCCTCGCGCACAACAACTATCTGCACGTCGCGGCCCTGCCGGCGGGAGACTTCCTGAAAAAGCAGCCGGTGCCGCCCCCGGGCGCATAAGGGGTCTCGAGGCGCTCGAAGCCGGCAATGCGCCGTGCCGCCGAGCCGGCCTGCCGCGGACAAATTCAGAGGAAGCCTGGGCTTGCAGCGGATTCTCGACGCGCAGGTCCTGAAAGCGCCGAAAATCCCGGTCGGTCGAACACAACACGGCGCCTTGCTCGAGGGCCAAGGCCGCCAGAGCGGCATCGGTGACCAAGGGACCCACGACCTGAGCCTCAACAAGCTGCCCGTGAAGGATCACCCAGAAGCCGCCAAGATCAAGGGGCTTGACGCGAAACGGACCTGCGCTCTTCGCCGCTCGACGCTGGGCCAGCCCGGCTCGCAGGTACTCATCTACCACAGCCTTGAACGGCCGACCGGCTTTGCGGGCCTCCGCCTGCAGGCGGGTAGCGATGTCATCTTCGAGAGTGAGGGTCGTACGCCAGCATCATGATGCTAGCATATGGGCATCAAGCGCACAAAGACGTACCCGGATCGCCGGCGGATGAAACACGGGCAACTGTACGCGCCTGGGATCCGGATTGTCCGATGCACCCGAGTGCGGTAGCGTGGCTGGCGGCTGGCGGCTGGCGGCGGAGATACGCCAATGATCATCGAATCCGAGGAGCAGGTCACCGAAGCGGTGCTGAAAGAAACAGCCAGGATCGAGGATGCGCGCTCGAGGCAGATCATCGGATCGCTCATCCGACATCTGCATGCGTTCGTCCGGGAAGTGGGTCTCACCGAGCAGGAGTTCGATCAGGCCATCACACTGGTCACCGCCCTCGGCCAAAGCACCACCGAAAGCCACAACGAGACGCGATTGATGGCAGGCTCACTCGGCGTATCGATCCTCGTATCCCTCACCAACAACCACGGAACCTCCGCCAATCTGCTCGGACCCTTCTGGCGTGCAGGCGCACCGTACGTCGAGGACGGCGGCACGTTGGTGCGATCCCCGACACCGGGCCTGCCGCTGTTCTTCACCGGACGGGTCATCGACACCCGTGGCGCAGCGATCACGGGCGCCACAGTGGATGTCTGGCAGGCCTCGCCGCAGGGCCTTTACGAAAATCAGGATCCGACGCAGGCCGACTGGAATCTCCGCGGTCGGTTGCTCACCGACCATGAGGGCACGTTTCGATTCCGCAGCGTCAAGCCCGCGGGTTACCCGATTCCGATGCATGGCCCCGTCGGCCGATTGCTCACCACCGAGCATCGTCACCCATTTCGTCCGGCGCATCTGCACGCGCTCATCTACAAGCCCGGCTTCAAGACGATCGCTACACAGGTATACAGCGATGACGATCCGTTGATAGAGACAGATGCGCAATTTGGCGTCGTTCGCCACCTGCTTGGCCACTATGTGCGGCACGAAGGACCACCCGCACCGGCTCCGGAGCTTCAGGGTCCATGGTGCAGCCTCGAATACACCTTCGTGCTGCAGCCGGGCGAGATGTGGTTGCCGACGCCACCGGTATCGGCCAAGGCTCAGACGGCAATCGGCACGGTCGCTCGATCATAGATCACGCACGTCCGGGCGCGCGGCTGCGCAGGCGTGCGACGCGAAACCCTGGAACGTCCTCGACCGCGATCAGGTAGAACTGCACGCCGTGGAAGATGATAGCCATGCGGTCTGCCGAGAATCCGGCCGATCCGGAAAGCGGCGCGGTCTGCGTCGCAGGGAATCTCACTCCCTCATCGATCCGGCACAACGCCAGTCGCGTGGACGCACTCACCCGCGGCGAGTGGCACCCGCGCTCCGCGCCGCCCGACCCGCGCGTGAAGCACCGGGAAATCGACGGCGCCCTCCCACTTCGCGACCACGATCGTCGCGAGCGTGTTGCCGACGAGATTCACGAATGTCAGCGCCTCCGCCATCAGCCGGTGGATGCCGAGGATGAGCGCGATGCTCGCGAGCGGCACCGTGCCGAGGGAGCCCAGCGTCGCCGCGAGTACCACGAACGCCGCGCCCGCGACACCCGCCGCACCTTTGGACGCGAGCAGCAGAATGGCGATGACGCCGAGCTGCGCGAGCACACCGAGATGCGTATTCGTCGCCTGCGCAAGGAACACGACGGCGGTGCTGAGATAGAGGCAGGTTCCATCGAGATTGAATGAGTATCCCGCGGGCACGACCAGCCCCACCACGGTCTCGTCGCACCCGAGCGCGCGCAGCTTCTCCATCAGGAGCGGCAGCACCGTCTCCGTCGAGGTGGTGGCGGCGACGATCACGATCTCGTCGCGGATGTACGCGAGGAGCTTGGGGAGACTCACTCCCGCCCAATACGCGACGGCCCCGAAGACGATGGCGACGAAGGCGAGCGAGACGAGATAGAACTCGAGCAGGAGCTTGCCGAGGGCGAGGAGCGACCCGGCTCCGAAGCGGCCGACCGTGAATGCCATCGCGCCGAAGGCGCCGATAGAGGCCGTCCACATGATGAGCCCGACGATGCGAAAAAACGCCTCGGTGAGGGTCCCGATGAAATCGGTGATGACCTGGCCTCGCTTGCCCATCGCCGAGACCGCGACGGCGAACAGGATCGACACCAACAATACCGGCAGCACCGCCGAATGCGTGAGCGCGCTGAAGAACGTGGTGGGGATGATGCCGAGCAGGAATCCCGCGACGCTTTGGCCATGTGCCTGGCTCGTGTAGGCGCCGATCGCGCGAGCGTCGATCGCCCGCGCATCGATGTTCATCCCCGCGCCCGGGTGGAACAGATTCACCGCGAGGAGCGCGAAAACGAGCGCTAGCGTCGTGACGATCTCGAAGTAGACGAGCGACTCGATGGCGACGCGTCCCACGCGCTTCATGTCCCGCATGCCGGCGATGCCGTGCACGACCGTGCAGAAGATCACGGGCGCCACGATCATGCGCACGAGCGCGATGAACCCGTCGCCGAGCGGCTTCATGCGCGCGCCGGCGCCGGGCCAGACGATTCCGACGAGCACGCCAAGCGCCATGGCCAGGAGCACCTGAAACCACAGCTGGCGGGCGAGCCGGCCGAGCCGGCGCATCAGCCGGGGCGGCGCATCAGGCGCCGTAGCGCGGCCGCGCGCAGTAATGCTCCCATAGGTTGAGCCCGAGCCTTATGCGAGGGACTGAACGTATTGGACCATCCGGGCGCGCATCGCCGCATCAGGCAGTCGCCCAAGCGCCGCGCCCAGGTTGTCGATCATATGGTCCGCCTTATCGGTCCCCGGAATCGCCGCGGTCACCGCCGGATGGCTCAGCACCCATTTGAGAAAGAACTGGGCCCAGCTGCGACAATCGAATTCGGCGGCCCACGCTGGCAACCGCTTACCCAGCGCGAGGCGAAACAGTCGACCCCGGCCAAACGGCAACGCGACCAGTACTGCAGTGCCCGCGTCGCGAGCGGCGGGTAACAGGCGTTCCTCGGCATCACGGTTATCGATGGCGTAGTCGATCTCCAGGACGTCGGGTCGTTCACGCCTGACAATGGCCTCTGCGGCATCGTAGGCGCGCCGAAATGTCGTCGTGACACCCGCATAACGGCACAGGCCACGACTTTTCAGGGCGCGCAGCGCCGCGAGCGTTTGGTTCGGGTCATCGACGTTGTGGAGCTGCAGCAGATCCACCCGGTCGGCCTGCAGCCGCCGCAGCGACGCCTGCAATCCTGCTGCTTCATGGCCAAAGCTCTCGCGCTCGAGCTTGGTCGACAAAAACACACGCTTGCGCTGCCCGCTTTTCGCGAGGATGTCGCCCAGCACGCTCTCGGCCCGCCCGTAGGACGGTGCGGTGTCGATCAGTGTGCCACCTTGAGCGATCAGAGCATGCACCACGCTCTCGGGACCGGCGCGCTCTGGCTGCGTGGAGCCGACGTCAAACACGATGGCGGTTCCCAGTCCGACCACCGGAAGGCGCTCGCCGGAATGAGGAATGGACCGGGACAGCAGTCTTGGGACGCTGCTCGTGGACTCACCTTGCGCACGGGCATTCAGCCCCCACGTAGCCGACGCTGCCGCCAGCAGCAACGCCAGGGTTTCACGGCGTGACGCCAGGGGCACGTCGTCTCCTATCTGAGAAGCGGCAGCTGGTCGCTGCGCCCAGGGGTAGACAGACACCCGGGAGAAGGCGAACTGTCCACGGCCGCCGTCTCGAGTGCCAGCAACTGCTGCTTGATCGGCAAACCGCCGCCAAATCCGGTCAGAGAGCCATCCGCGCCAATCACACGATGGCATGGCACGATGATTGGAAGCGGATTGGCGCCGTTGGCGAGCCCGACAGCGCGTGAGGCCCGCGGATTGCCGATGCGACGCGCAAGCTCCCCATAGGAGATGGTCTCGCCATAAGGGATCTGGCGCAGGTGCCCCCACACCGCCAGCTGGAAGGCAGTCCCCTGCGGGGCAAGCGGCAGATCGAATTGGTGAAGCTGCCCGGCGAAGTAGGCCTCGAGCTGGGCAATCACCGCTGCGAACGGACCCGGATCGTTCACCCACCCAGGCTCGCGACGCAGCGCGCGGCGACGACCAGACTGGAAGTGAATTCGGCTCAGAGTCCTGCCGTCGCCTGCCAGCAGCAGCGATCCGACGGGTGAATCGATCTCGTGCCAATACATCACTGACATGCTGCTCTCCGGGCGTTACCCGCCGCCTTAACGTGACGGATACGGCGGCGATTGGTGCAAGCTGCGCTGCAGGTCTGCACACGGATCGCTGCGTCGTGCCGAATCGGCCAGCACGATGGCATCAAACGCTCCCGCCGGCGGCTCGCCGCCCCGCTCTACAAACCCGACCGAGAACGTCCGCGGCTGTGCGGCCGCCCCTAACCATTGCGGCACGTCCAGGTCCCGCTGCACGTGCCCGTCTCCGGCCAGCAGGACGATACCGTTTGACGCGTGCGCCCTGACGATAGCCGCCATCAGCGCATCCCGTGCAAGCTGGGCTCGTGCCATGCCCGGCAGCAGGCTTTGGGGCAGCAGATGGCAATGCCCTTCATCGACTGCGCGCTCCTGTCTCGACAGCAGCGTCGGCGAGGCGCGATCGAGTCCTAAAGAGCGGATCGCGTCGGGACCGAAGACCGCGGCATAGCCGTGGTAAACGATTTTCTCCGCGTCCGAGCGCGAGAGGTTCACGGCCAGAAGGGGCAGTCGATACCGCAGCGCCAGCGCCACGTACGGGCGGTAATAGGCCCAGTTCCAGCCCCCCGAGCCACGGTGGGGGGACGCCTGGTGGATGAGATAATCGGCGTCGAGCGGCCGCAACCTGCGGGCCCGCTCGATATCCGCCTGGTGTTCGCGATCGAACTGCTCCATCGCAATGGCCGGGCGCCAGCCGGCCACGACCGCGCGCTCGAGCAC
>Ga0307373_10008964_pt1 | contig 15083 bp, 17 predicted proteins | sample OX2MG_FD_202534 | JGI IMG/M metagenome (GOLD analysis project Ga0307373, IMG submission 202534) | Soil microbial communities from Risofladan, Vaasa, Finland - OX-2 | ecosystem: Environmental > Terrestrial > Soil > Coastal area > Acid sulfate soil | place: Finland: Risofladan, Vaasa | collected... | reverse complement strand
CAAGAGGGCGAGGACTTCGTCGCCGCGGGCCTCGCCGACGATCACCCGGTCTGGTGACATGCGCAGCGCCCAGCGGACCAGCTCGGCGAGGCTCACCCCGCCCTCGCCCTCGAGGTTTGGCTCCCGTGCTTCGAGAGCGACCACGTCGGGGTGCAACTCGGGGAACCGCTCCAACCCCAACTCGAGGGAGTCCTCGATGGTGATGAGCCGTTCGGTGGGCGGGATATCGGCGGCCATGGCCCGGAGGAGCGTGGTCTTGCCGGCCCCGATACCGCCGCAGATGATGCACGACTTCTTGGCCCGCATGGCGGCGCGGAGGAACTCACGCAAGCCCACGTCGAGCGTGCCTTTGGCGACGAGGTCGTCGGGGTTGACCCGCAGGTAGCGGTGCCGGCGGATCGACACGCAGGGCTGGGCCGCCAGCGCCATCAGCGCGAACAGGCGCGACCCGTCCGGCATCGGCAACGACAGGCTGGGCGAGCCGAGATCGAAGCGCCGCTCGCCGATCCCCATCCGGGCCGCGGCGGTGCGCAGCATCTCGATCAGCTCCTCGTTGGACTCCGCGATCGGTTCCACCCGTTCCCGGCGGCCATCGGCGTAGCGGACCCACACCACGTCACAGCCATTGGCGTTGATGTTCTCGATGTCGGGGTCATCGAGCATGCGCTGGAGGCGGTTGAGCCGGAAGAGGGCGTCGAAGGTGGCCCGGGAAAGCTCGTCCTCCTCCTCGGGCGACATGACCGCAGTCCCGGTGGTGAGCGCGCTGCGGGCTCGGCGCTCCAAGGCTTCGGAGATCAGCTGGCGGCCGAGCGCCTGCTCGTCGCCAGCCGCGAGGGCTCGGCGACCCTCGGCCTGTAGAGCGCGCTCACGCTCCGACAGGGCGGCGAGCACCTCAGCCCGTAGGCCGGTCACGAGACCGGTATCGACGGTCACTGGGTCACCTTCACCGGGAGGCTTCCTTGGGTGCCGAGCCGTTGGTCGAACGCACTGCCGGCGCGGGGCGCCAGACGCGCAACACCCGGGTGCGGAGCGCGGTGGCCGGTCCGAACGGCGCTACGACTTCTACGCGAGAGGTACCGACCGGGGCCGCCCGGTCGCTCATGTGCTCCGCCAGCGTCCTTGCCGCCCGCACGAGCGGGGCGACCTTCAGCTCCCGAGCGGTCGCGGGGGCGGACACAAGTCCTTCTGCCGCGTCGGGGTCCCAGGGCAGCCTGGCCAGCACGTCGACACCGAGTGCCTCCCTCACCTCCGCATCGGGGTAGGGACCATCGCCCACCAGCACCAGCTGGGCAGGCTCTCGCACACTTGGGTTGGCGTCCAGCCAGGTCGCCAAGGCATGCAGGTCGGCCAGGCGAGGCCGGGCCGCAAGCACCACCCGATCCGCGCCCGCCAGCACCGGGCGCACGGCTATGGCACTCGGCGTGTCCCCGGCCAATCGGCCACAGTCGACAAGCACGTCGCCAACCAACTCGTCGAGCCGGCCGAGCAGGCCTGCAAGCATCCCCAAAGCGGTTCGGGTCTGGTCCGCCGAGGCCGGACCGGCCAGCACGGGCGCCCCTCCCGGCAGGGCGTGGCAGTGCGCCCACACGAGTTCTGGGTCGCTGTCCCGCCGCGCCGCGGCAGCCAGACTCACGAGACTCGGCTCCGGCGGCCAGCCCGACGCGGCGGCGAGGGTCCCGCCCGCCGGGTCCAGTTCGACGAGCAGGACACGCTGGTCGTGCGGCCAGGTGGAGGTCAATGCCAGTGCCAGGGTCGTCACCCCGCACGAGCGGACCCCGCCCAACGCCACGACGCTCACCCGACTTTCACCCGCATCTCGACCTCATCTCACCCGGCACTCGAGCCGACCTGGATCAGGCTTGCCTCGCCGGCGGCGGCGAGCGCGGCCACCTCGTCCGCGTCACCCTTCGACACCTGGAGCGAGAAGACCGTCGGGGTGGCCGATACTGCCGACTCCACGTCGATCGCCAAGACCGTGGCCGACACCGGGCTCCCCGCCGAAGCGCTCCCACTCGTCGTCCCTGATGACGATGTGGCAACCGGGACGACCTGGACCCGGTCGCCGGAGGCGAGGTCCGGCGGGTACTGGCCGGCCTTTAGCCCTAATGCCACCACGTCCGACCCGGAGCCCACCGGCGCGATCGCGCCGATCTCGGAGCGGGTGAGCAGCGCCCCGGCCACGAGCGGGACCGATGCCGGACGACCGACCACACTTGCTTCCTCGCTGACCGGGACCACCTGCAGACCGCTTACGGTGGATACCCGCGCCGATTCCAGATCGCTGGACAGGACAACCTGGCCGGCGGCAAGTGGCTGGGCAACCTCAAGCACCTCCTCCCGGCTCCCGAGATGCAACGAGGCATCGGCGAAGGCCAGCGCTCCGCCTATCACCAGCAGCACTCCGACGACGACGAGTGGGACCTGGCGATGCCGCCCGGCGGGCCGAGCGCGCGCACCGTCGGGACGGGCGCCCTCGGGCGTCCGTCGGCCGTTGGTCCGAGTTGTCTCCGTCGAGGTCGCCATCGGTTGGCCTTTCTCAGTTGCCTCTGGCAGTAGCGGTATTGATCGCCTGGGACTCGGTCACGGTCACCGGAACCTCTACTGCGGGACCGGCCTGGAGGCCGAGGTTCCCGCCACCAGCCGCGCCCACCGCGGTCCACGAAACCGACCAATAGACGGTGGCGGTCACCTGGTAGGTGCCAGCCTGGGTCCAGGTGTACGAGCAGTCGGTGGTGGCGTTCGGGTCCGACGCCTTGTACGGGGTGCCCGGCCCCTCGCAGGTGACCTGGTTCCCGTTACCCATGTCCCACACGACCTTCGACGGCGTCGCGGTTGCCGTGGCGGTCACTATTCCTGCGGTGGCGGTCGCCGAGAGCGCCTGCCATGCTCCAGGCTCAATCCACAGCCACGCCACCACCCCTACCAGCTGCGGGGCACCGGCCGGTGGGGCCATCGCGATGGTCGGGGTCGGCATGGCAAGCTTCGACACGGCCTGTTGGCCGACGGCGGCAGGGTCAACCGGGGCTTGGGGCTGAGCCGTGACCACCCACACCGGTGGCATGGGATTGATCACGCCGGGTCCCGCGCACGTGGGGAACTCCCACTGGCCGGGTGTGGCACCACCGACGCCGAGGAGTTGCTGAGTGGACAGGGGCGGCACCGTATAGGTGCAGCCGTAGGGCTGGTTCGGGTTGGACGGATCGGTCGTTCCCGAGCCGGTCCGCCCGGGTTGACCCGACTTCGATGGCGATGTCTGGGACTCCCCGGCGCTCACCTGCACTGCGCCTGGCGCAGTTGAGGCACCTGCGGATGTCTGTGTGTTCTGTCCGGAGCCATCCTGGGCGGCTGCCGTGCCGACATCGAGGAGGCTCGCCACAAGGACGAAGGTTGAGCAGATCAGGAACCGGAGGCGCATTTACCCTCCGTCACGGTCTGGTCGGAGACCTTCCAAGTCGATCCGACGAGTGTCAGAGTGGTCAGCACCCCGTCGTGTTCAGGAGGCGTCGCTGGAGGGACTGCGTTACCCGACTTCGCGTAGATCAGCTCGGAGGTGCTGTAGGAGCAGTCGACGACCGTGGCGCGCGTCGCCGCCACTTGGGTCACCCGCGGGTGGAGCTGGACACCACCGCGCCCGACGATCCCGTTGACCTGATCACCCACCAGGTTCCGACGCACCTCTTGGAGCATTGGAGCGATCATCGTTGCCGCGAGGGACGGATCTGAGGCGTTCGCCGTAGAGAGGGCCTGCTCGAACGCCGCCCACTCGGAGCGGTAGGCGGAGAGCACAGCGGCAGCGGTCGGGTCAACGGTTGTAGAGGTTGTCGGCGAGCTCAAAGTTGCAGACGGATTGGCGCGCGTCGTCGGAGGGGAGGCGCTATGTGAGCTACCGCAGGCGGACAACGCTAGCGACAGGCTTACGACCGCGGAGGCAAGCATTGCTTGAACACCTCGCCGACCAATTCGCATGGGCAAAGACCTCCTTTCGAGCGGCGGTCCTCGTAAACCCAGAGTCAACGAAGCAGAGGGCCCCCATATCCGACATTTCCAGCTATACACCTGGTCAAACGGCACTTCAACGAGCCCGTGGTTACCTGTGAGTGCCCGGTACCGCTTTGGAGCGACAAGACTCGGTCCTGGGATCTAGTCGTTGCGTCGGCTCCATTGCTCCCGGGCTGCCTCGACCTGGGGCCAGTTGTGGCCAACCCATCGATGGAGGGCGGCCAGGGGCTCAGTGAGGGACCGCCCAAGCTCGGTCAGCTGGTAGAGGGTGGCGGTTTCGACGCGCCCAGGGTCGAGGTAGCGGACAATGAGGCCGTCGCGTTCGGCTCGTCGGAGCGTGTCGGTGAGCACTTTGTGCGAGACGCCGTCGAGGGACACATCGAGGTCCTGATAGCGCCGTCCGCCGTCAGCCAACTCCGCGAGCACTGACAGAGTCCAACGTCCATCGAGAAGCCTGACGAAGGCTCGCGACTGGAGCCAATCCGGCTGAGGAGCACTCATCAGTTTCGGCGAAGCCAGCACGGAGACTTGTAGGCGGGACCGTACCGCTGGACGGCCAACTCGCTCACGACTTTACTCGTAACTTCCCGTGCGGCGCCGCGACCGGCCGCGAAACGGGCAAGCCGAAGGTCGTCGGGAGCAATGCCCGCCAAGCGCGATAACGAGGGCGCAGAAGGGGGCAGCAGCGCGAGGTGGGATGGCGGGAGCTGTTGGCTGAGGCTGGCACGTATTGCGATGCCTACGCTGGTCACGCCTGCATGCCCGTCGATGCAGAGACCGCTCGAATTGGAAGAGCCAGTCCGAAGCTGACTCCCAAGGATTCGGACATCGCCACGTGCGGCAACTGGCCAAGTCCCGATGCCCGAAAGGCTGTCCGTTGTGCAACCCATCAGCCGCTCAGAGCGAATCGCATTGCCTGGAACTTCGCTGCCGCCTCATCCGCCTCTGCGTCAGGATCTGAGTCCGCCACGATCCAGTCCCCTGCAAAGAACCGCTCTGTGAGGTCTTCCACCTGTGCGCACGGCAACGCGACTCCGAGTTTGCCGTTGCCTCGCGCGTCGATCCAGCCGACGGGCCAGGTAGCCACCGCGGTCCAGTCCTTCCAACGCATCGATTAGTCGCATTGCCTCCGCCCTCTCTGCTGCTCCAATGAGGCTTGACCACGATGTGTGGATATATCGTCAGCAACATGCGATGCACGGTCCGGCCGGCCAAGGAGTCGTCCCACGTCGCTGCCCATCGGACATGCGCGGCGCGGCCGGCGCCACCGCTCAGGGCATGCCCTATGCACACGCACTACTCAATGTCGTTCGGCCATCGACCCTTGCATGGAGTTGCATCGGGCCGGGGACGAAGGTTCGAGAGCCGCCGGTTGGTGCTGCGTTGCCGCTGTTCGAACCACGCGAGATCACTTGAAGGACCATGGGCCGAAGCGGCCGTACGCCACGAAGACGGCCAAGGCGAGATAGGTCAGGTTCACCAGCGTGTGCTTGTACTCTTGCCGGCGGGACGTCACGATCGCCGCTCCGATCATGATCGTCGCCAGTCCGACGGCCGCCATCGGTACCAGAACCGGCGCGATGCCGAGCGCACCGGGCAGGATCAGGCCCACAGCGCCCAGGATCTCGACTGCTCCCAGGGTCTTGACGAAGCCGGCGCTGAAGTCGTTGACCCATCCCCCGCCAGGGGCCTTGGCCAGTTTCTCCTTGGGTGTGAATAGTTTCGTAGCGCCCGCCACGGTGAAGCCGGCAGCCAGAATACCGGCGATGATCCACAGGGCGAGATTCATGAGTTGTCTCCTGATCGGTTACCTCGGCCCCTCGGGGCCTGATGGGTGGGCCGGCGAGCCTGGTCCGCCTCGCCGATGACCGCCCAGGCGTCCGCCACCGGGCCCATGTGCCCGAGCTTGTCGGGGTTGTTCACCGCGCGGATCGCTTGCACCTGCCCGTCGAGTATGTCAAGCGTCAAGGTGCCGACGACCATGTTGTTCCGGTCGCGGATGATCGCGCCCGGCTGGCCGTTCACCTCGTGCTGCTCCAACGCCACCCCGATCCGGACGAACCGGGGGAAGTTAGACGCGAGCATCCGGGCCACGTTCCGAGCGCCGATGACGCCCCCGGCAAACGCTGGGGCCTTGCCGCCGCCGTCCCCGATCATCTGAACGTCAGCGGCGAGCAGTTGCTGCAGGCTCTCGACGTCGCCTTCTTGGAGCGCGTCGAAGAATCGCGCTGCCAACTCGTTTCGCTCCCTGCGGTCTGCCTCGAATCGAGGGCGTCCCGCGTCCATGTGGCGGCGCGCGCGGACCGCGAGCTGGCGACAGGCCGCCTCGGATCTGCTGACGGCTGATGCGATCTGGGGAAAGGCGAACCCGAACACGTCCCGCAAGACGAATATCGCCCGTTCGAGCGGGCTGAGCCGTTCGAGCAGCAGCAGCGCCGCCATCGACAGCGAGTCGGCCAACTCGGCGGAGCGCTCCGGGTCGTCGTAGGGCTCGGTGAGCAGCGGCTCGGGGAGCCACTGTCCGACGTACTCCTCCCGTCGGACTCGGGCCGAGCGCAGCACATCGATCGAGATCCGGGTCACCGCGGCGGAGAGGAAGGCTTTGGTCGATATGGGTTGTGTCGGGGAGGCCTCGTAGCGCAGCCAGGTCTCCTGGACCGCGTCCTCGGCCTCGCTCACGCTGCCGAGGATCCGGTAGGCGATCGCGAACAGCAGCGGCCGCAGCTGTTCGAACTCCTCGGCGCGGGTCATGCGAGTTCTTCCTTGAAGCCTTGGCGCCACGACGAGTAGCGCGGCTGCCAGCCGAGCTCCCGCTTGGCCTTGGCGTTGGAGAAGCCACGCCCCTCGGTCATCACGCCCACCATCATCTCGCCGACCAGCAGCCGGGCCAGCCACGCCGGGATCCGCCGAGGCGGTTTGGCGCCAACGCACTCCGCGAAATAGGGAAGCCACTCGCTGACCGGTGCCGGCTCGTCGTCGACGATGTTGAACGCGCCTTTCGCCTTATTCTCCAGCGCCAAGACGGTCGCGCTAGCTGCATCATCGACGTGCACCCACGACATGTAGCCGGTGCCACCCCCGATGAGTGGGAACATCCGCTTCCGCACGAACTTGAGCTGGTCGTCGTTGGCGCCGGCACCGTAGAGCCCGCCGTAGCGTAGGACCACCCCGCCAGCCCTGAGGACCACCTCCTCGCAGAGGGTGATCGCCTTCGCCACCTCCTCGACTTCCAGTGGGTCCTCCTCGGTTTTGACCCATCCGCCCTCGCGGACGCCATTGAAGATGGCGACGCTCTGGGCGACGAAGTGGCAGACGCCAGTCGCCTCGGCGGCGGCCAGCAGATGGTCGGTTCCCTCGCTCCGGAGCCGGTTGGTGATGGCGAAAAAGCGGTCGGGCTTCCTCGGATTGAGCTTTCCAGCGTGTGCCACCGAAAGGGCCGTCATTTGATTCACGACCACGTCCGGACCGGCCGCGGCCACCGCCTCTCCCACCATCACCGCATCCAGCCCATCCATCACGATGCCGTCGGCCCCCAGCTGCTCCAGTAGCCCCAACTTGCCCGCGCTCGTCGTCGTCGCAGTTACCTGGTGCCCACGGGCCACCAATTGAGGCACCAGACGACGTCCGATCACTCCGGTACCGCCTGCCACGAACACTCGCATGCCCATTACCTTCCTGATTCCAGAGTCTGTCTCCTAAACCTAAGACGAGACAGCCCCGCCGTCTGTGACATGGAAAGGAAGACAGTTGGGAGAAGATCGTTGGCGGTTGGCCGATACGCCCCAAGCCTGGGCTCGGCCGACGTCCCCGAACTACTGGGGCCGCGGGCCACTCGGTCTCCCGGCTGGTTCGCGCAAACAGCTCGAATTCTCCATGTCGCACGTCGATCCCGCTACGGCATCGCCAGGATCAGAGGAACGGTATTGGCGTGGGTGGCCCATCAAGCAGGAACGGAATCAGGAGCGCGTTCACGATCTCTGGGCTCTCAACGGGAAGGAGATGGGAGCCCGGCAGGACCGCCGGGTGCCCATCGTGCAATGCTTCAATGACAGCAGCGCTGTGGTCCACGCGCACCTCGTCGCGGTCACCTTGGAGGACCAACGTCTGTGCTCTGATCGCGGCCAAAAATCGGACAGGCGAGCTCGGGTTCGGAGGCAATCATGCCGAGAACCTCGTCTATAGCCATCCACCAGCAGTTTGTGCGGTGGGACGACGAGGGAGACGACGGAGTGATTTCGCTCTCACGGCGCACGCCGCCAGATCAGTCGGATCGCGCGACTGCCAGCGGACGACGCGTAACCGATACGCCCGTCTCGATCGCCAGCGACGACCATCCCACGTCCTCGGCGCACAACATCTAACTGACCAGTTAGTGTTATCGAGATGGCCCCTCCCCGCAACACCGAGACCCGTCTGCTCGACGCCGCATCGGAACTCTTCTTCGAAGAGGGCTTCGGACCGACCGCTGTCGACAAGATCGTCGAGCGCTCCGGAGTGTCCAAACCGACGCTTTACGTGCACTTCCCCTCCAAGGACACCCTCCTCGTCGCCGCACTCGAACGCCGGCACGCCGAGCGGGTGAGCACGCTCGGCGCTTGGGTCCAAGCCGCTTCGTCCGACCCGTCCGAGCAACTCCTGGCGGTCTTCGATTGGTTGGCCTCCTTCCACGAGACCCAAGGAGCGAGGGGCTGCGCGTTCGTGAACGCCGCGGCGGAGCTGGCTGATCCGGCCCATCCTGCCCGAGAAGTCGCCCGCCGCCAGAAGCGATGGATGCGCGGCTATCTCGCCGACCTGGCCGTACAGGCCGGCATCTCCCGGCCAGAGCACCTCGGAGCCGACCTGATGCTGCTCATCGACGGGGCAAACGCGCGGGTGCTCGTCGACGGCGACGTCACCGCGGCCCACGACGCTCGTCGCGTGGCGGCAGTCCTGATCGACGCCAGTCGTGATCAACGGTGACGGATCCAACCGGCTCGCGGACGGCGAGGCTGACGGCAGCCGGCACCACAGGAGCAGGCAGCCGGGTATGGGTGGTGGTCGGCCTCGCGCTCGGCCCGGCCGTCGTGCTCGGCTTCGCCCGCTTCGCCTACGCGCTGCTCTTACCCTCGATGCGCGCCGAGCTGCACTGGTCCCTCGGCACCGCCGGTGCAATGAACAGCGCGAATGCCCTCGGCTACCTCGCCGGCGCACTGGCGACCGCTGGACTTGCGCGGCGCGTTGGTGCCCGCCGGTCCTTCGTCGCGGGCCTGGGTGTCACCGTGGTGGCGCTACTTGCCACCGCGGCCATAGCGAACACGCCGGTGCTGCTCGCGCTCCGAGCGCTCGTGGGGGCCTCCGGCGCGGTCACGTTCATCGCCGGTGCCGGGCTTGTTGCCGGGGTCGCGACCAGTGAGAGCGCACACCGGTCGGCGATGCTGCTCGGCATCTACTTCGCCGGCGGTGGGGCCGGCATCGTCGTCTCCGGGTTGTCGGTGCCGGCCCTGCTCGCGGCCACCGCCAGCTCGACTGGGTGGCGGTGGGGTTGGGTGCTGCTCGCCGGCATCGGAGCTGTCGCGCTCACCCCGGCCTGGCTGGCTGCCCGGGCGAGCGGTGAGCCTGCGGCACCACCCAGCGCTGATCGTCGCTGGCCGGCCCGGAGCTTCGTAGCCTTGCTCGGCTCGTACGCGCTCTTCGGCGCCGGCTATATCGCCTATATGACCTTCATCGTGGCCTACCTGCGCAGTGGGGGCGCCGGCACCGGTGAGATCACCGCCTTTTGGGCGGTCCTCGGGGCCGCGTCGATCCTCGGCGCCTTCGCCTGGGTGCGGCCCATCGCGAAGCTGCGCGGCGGGCGTGGCACCGGCGTGGTCCTGGCGGCGGTCGCCGCAGGCGCCATCCTGCCGCTCGCCTCCCGATCGGCTCCGGTCGCCATGATCTCCGCAGTGCTGTTCGGCGGGTCGTTCCTCGCCGTGGTGACCTCGGTCACCACGGTCGCCCGCCGCTCGCTGCGACCGCATCACTGGACCCCGGCGATCGCCACGCTCACGGTCGCCTTCGCCGCTGGCCAGTGCATCGGACCCGTGCTGACCGGCGTGCTCTCCGAGGCACCCGCGGGTCTCCGGATCGGCCTCGGCGTGTCAGCCGGGATGCTCGTCGCCTCGGCGCTCGCCGCGCTGGCCCAGCGGCACCTCGGGGATCGCCCGAGCGCGATCGATACCGTTCCCGACGTGTCAACGGTCGAGTGACCGCGCACATCGAACCGCCCGCCAAAAAGGGGCGGCTCACCACCGTTCAGCTCAAGGGCGTCAGCCGTGCCGGCTCGGTGTCGATGGCACCCGGTCGGTGGTTGGCGACATACGCGGGGAGGGTGGCGAGCAGGGCAGTGGCTCCGAGCGCCAGGGTGGTGACGGCGAACGCGTGTCCGGCGCCGTCGGAGGTGGCGAGCGCGAGGTAGAGGCTCCCGAAGCCGGCCACGCCGATCGACCCGCCGATCTGCGAGGCGGTGGGGACGACACCGCTGATGTCCGCCGCGTGGCGGGCGGGGACGGCAGTGGTCAGGTGGCCGAGCATGGTGGAAAAGACCGTGCCGAGCCCGAACCCACCGAGAGCGAAGAGGACGCCAAGGACCGCCTCGGGGAGCTTGCCGATAAGTTCATTGGTGCGATTGCCGGGCTCCTGCCCGCTCTGCGCGCCGCCCGCATGTGTGGGCGGCCTATCGCCGTGGGATAGAGGAACTGGCCTTGGCGGGGGTCCTGGGCTCGGCCGTCTATAACGCTACGGCCACGTTGGGTTTGGCCGCCCTCGTCCACCCGATCCAAGCGACCGGGCTCGAATGGCAGGCGTGGCTGAGGGCCGCGCTACCCGCCGCCCTGGTGGCCTATGCCCTTCTCTTCAAGCGGGTCGATCGGCTCGGTGGGGGGCTGTTGGTCGTCACCTACGGTGTGTTCCTGGGATTCACCTTCAGGTGACATCAATCTGGGATTCGCGTCCTGTGGCGAATCCACTGAGTGTCCACCGCTTTTCCCATCTCCGGCGAGGCCCGAGATCGACAAAGTGGCGGTTTGGCGTCGGCGTTCGAAGCCCCTGGCCTTCGGGTCAATGACTCGAAGCACGGTCGTAGTCATCGAAGCCGGATATAAACCGACGACCACCCGGAATCGCAGCCCGCTCGGCGTGCGCGAGGGTTCCGCTTGGATCGACCCCTCGCACATGAGCGGGCCAGTCGGAAAAGGTCGACCCAGGTCAGGCGGCACTTCCGTCATCCAGCCACAGCACAGCGCGCACCGGTACGTTCGCCGGCTCGGTCGTAGCTAACGCGAGTATCAGGCCATGGATATCTCGTAGCTACAACCGCCGCGTGAGCTGCGACGAAGGGCTGCCGATCAGTCAATCGGCGGCGTCTCGTGCTGCGGTGCAAGCGATTTGAACCGTCGACCTGTCGGGAATTCAAATTGGCGCCAAACCAACGCGTCGCGCAGGCTGTTAGTCCGTGCGCTGGCTCCATTGTCGTCGGGCTGCCTCGATGTCGGACCAGTTGCGGTCGACCCATCGTTCGAGGACGTCAAAGGGCTCATTGAGGGATCGGCCGAGCTCGGTGAGCTGATAGAGGGTGGCGGTCTCGACGCGGCCGGGGTCGAGGTGTCGGGTGACCAGACCATCGCGTTCGGCACGTCGGAGCGTCTCGGTGAGCACCTTGTGGGCGATGCCATCCAAGCCGTCATGGAGTTCTTGGTAGCGACGTCCGCCAACGTCGAGCTGAGCGAGCACGGCGAGGGTCCATCGCCCGTCGAGCAGTTCAATGAAGTGGCGAGCCTGGTCGTAACGACTCATACGGACCACAGCGCTTCGGTGGGTGACATACGGGCGGCGCGCAGTGCGGGCAAGAGCCCGGCAACCGCACCGATAAGCAGTGCCGCACCGAAGCCGCCGCCCCAGGCGAGGGGAGGCACGACAATGCTCCAGCCCTTGGTCGATGCGTAGATCGCGGTGGAGAGCACACCCAGCCCAACGCCGACGGCACCGCCGAGGAGGGCGAGCAGGACGGCTTCGGAGAGGAATTGGATACGGATGTGGCCCTTGGTGGCTCCGAGGGCTCGGCGTAGCCCGATCTCGCTGCGTCGTTCGAGGACGGAGATGACCATGATGTTGGCCACTCCGACCGCGCCGACCAACAGGGCGACAGCGCCGAGGCCCAGGAACAGACCGTCGAAGGCGCTCTGGGCATCGGCTTGGGCGACGAGCGCCGCAGAGGGTTGGCTGACGTTCACGTTGCTCGGGTTCTCGGGGTTGGCGGTGGCGGCGAGCACAGAGTCGACAGCGGCGACTTGGTCGGTCTGGGCGCGCACGTAAATGGTGGAGGGGTGTCCGTCGAAGCCGAGATAGATCTGCGCAGCGGGAAATCCGACGAGCACTGAGCTGTCGATCTCGGGGGCCAGCACGCAGGGGTTCAAGATGCCGGCCACGTAGAACCACTGGTTGTCGAACCAGATCCGTTCGCCGGGGTAGATGCGGTCGATGCCGAGGCGTTGGGCGGCGGCGGCTCCCAGCACGGCCACGGGTTCGTTTTCGGTGGCGGCGTTGAGGTAGCTGCCGTGGGCCACCGTGGTGCCGATGGTGCCCAGCAGTCCGAGACTGACCGCGTTTACAGTAAGGGCATTGGTGTCGATGGTGGGGATCAGGGGGCTGCGGTAGACGTTGGCAGTGACCGAGCCGGTGTATTGGACCTGAGTGACCGGGCCGATGCGGGAGATCATGCCGGGAGCCGCGATGGGCAACTCGGCGGTGCTGCCAGTGAGGCTCTGGCCGTTGGTGACGGTGAGCAGGTTGGTGCCGAGCTTGGCGATTTCGGCCCGAAGCCCCGCCGATGAGGATTGGGAGAGGCCGAGGACGGCCACGATGGCGGCCACCCCGATGGCGATCCCCAAGGCGGACAGCCCGCCCCGGAGCTTGCGGGTGCGCAGGCCCACCGCGGAGAGGCGGGCAAGATCGGACATCCACAGGTTCCTCGCGATCGGCGTGGCGATGGAGGTCACGGCTCCTGCCCGTGAACGGACAATCCGTCGCTGGCAGACTCCGCATCCGGTCCCCCGGGCAGCCTCGACGTTCCCGTCGCCACTGTCGGTGCCCTCTGAGTGGTGTCGGCGACGATCCGACCGTCGAGCATCTCGATGTGGCGGGGCAGGCGTTTCGCGATGTCCCGGTCATGGGTGATGACGATGATGGTCATGCCAACCCGGTTGAGGTCGTGGAAGAGCGACAGGATCGACTGTCCGGTGGCCTGATCAAGGTTTCCGGTGGGCTCATCGGCGAGCACGATGGCCGGTCGGCCCACGATGGCCCGGGCAATGGCAACCCGCTGACGCTGACCGCCCGAGAGCTGGGTTGGGCGGGCAGAGGGACGCTCGGCCATGTCCACGAGAGCGAGTGCCTCGAGCGCTTGCTGGCGCCGCTCGACCAGGCTGACTCCGGCGTAGAGGAGCCCATCGGCCACATTGTCGAGCACGCTTTGGTGCTCGGCCAAGAAGAACTGCTGGAAGACGAAACCGATGCGAGTAGCCCGCAGCGCGGCCAGCTCTCGGTCCGCCATGGTGGCCACGTCCAGGCCGGCGAGCCGTACGCTGCCGGTGGTAGGTCGGTCGAGGGTGCCCATCAGGTGTAACAAGGTCGTCTTGCCTGACCCTGAAGGACCGACGATGGCCACCAGCTCACCTTCGGCCACCGTGAAGCTCACGCCCCGAAGCGCAGTGACCGGCGGCTCGCTTGGGTAGATCTTGGTCACGGCCTCGACGTGCAGCACTGGTGTGTCGCCACCGACTGGCGAGTGGGCCATAGCGTCGGCAACCAGAGGGCTAGCAGGCCTTCCGAAAGTCACGTCGCCGGGACCACGACGCGCTGGCCGTCTGCCAGCTTGGAGCTGGTCACCTGGACCAGACCGTCGGCGTCGTCGAAGAGCCCGAGGGTGACGGGAACCAGGGAATGCACTCCGGCGGTATTGACGACCTCGACCGCGTAGCCGCCGCCGGACAAGGCGAGCAAGGCGTCGACCGGCACCACCAGGGCGTTGGCAACACTGCCGGTCGTGATCGTCACGTTGACCGACGCCTGGTCCCAACTACCCGTCGCCGCGGGGTCGGTCGGGGTCACCAAAACCGTGATGGTCGGGGTCGTCGAGGCTGACGACGAGGCCGAGGAGTCCGACGACGAGCTGGACGAGGGTGTGGTAGCGACAGTGCCTACCGAGGCGATCATCCCGGGCGTGGTCTGGTTGTTGGGCAACGTGATGGTCACCTTGTCGCCCACCTTCACTTCGGACTCCTGAGTGGCGTCCAGGTCGATGCTCACCTGAGGGCTCGTCGAAGTGGCGTCCAGCACCGGCGTGCCGCTTTGTGCCGGTCCACCGAGGATGGCCGTGAGCGAGGTGACCCGGGCCGCGGTGGGCACGAACACCGCCTGCCCCAGTGCAAGGGTGCCAGTCTGTGTGGCACCGATGACGGCTTGGAGCTTGTTCACCCCGACCTCGGTCCAGTAACTGAACTCGTCGGAATCGGCTGGGATCTCTGAAGTGGTTACGTAGCCCAGGGCCACCAAGTCGGCGTTGAGCTCGGCAACGTCCGCCCCGGTCGCTCCCTCCGACAGGGATCGGTAGGCGGGGGTCGGACCATAGAGGAGGAGCACCGGGATCCCGTTGACGTCGTAGAGAGTCTGGCCTTGATCGACGACTTGGCCGACGGCGGGCAGGTACGTGAACGTGGCCGACGACCCCCCGCTGCCCGCGCCGCCGGTGCCGGAGGTGGCGACGGACTGGTAGAGGACCGTGTAACTCCCCGCGTAGCCCAAGGTGGCACTCAGCTCGGTCTGGGACGACAGGTCACGGCGGGTCACACTCGCCAACGACGTCGAATGGGAGTTGTTGGACACGCCCGCCGTCGAACCGCCGGCCGTGAAGAGGCGGGAGAGGCCCACCCCGACACCGGCGAGCAGCACCACGGCCACAACGGCCACGACCCACTTCCGCCGCCGACCGCGCCTCGGAGCGTCAGCGAAGGGTGGACCGCTTCGGTCAGCTCGCCGTGGCGCCTCCGGTATCACGGCAGGCTCTGTCACAC
>Ga0307373_10008963_pt1 | contig 15083 bp, 8 predicted proteins | sample OX2MG_FD_202534 | JGI IMG/M metagenome (GOLD analysis project Ga0307373, IMG submission 202534) | Soil microbial communities from Risofladan, Vaasa, Finland - OX-2 | ecosystem: Environmental > Terrestrial > Soil > Coastal area > Acid sulfate soil | place: Finland: Risofladan, Vaasa | collected... | reverse complement strand
TTGTGGAGATGTTTGTGGGCGTTGGCGCCAGCCGCGTGCGCGACCTCTTCGAGCAGGGCAAGAAGAACGCTCCCTGCATCATCTTCATTGACGAAATCGACGCAGTCGGCCGCCATCGCGGCGCAGGGCTGGGCGGCGGGCACGACGAGCGCGAGCAGACGCTGAACCAGTTGCTCGTGGAGATGGACGGCTTTGAGTCCAACGATGGCGTCATCCTGGTGGCGGCTACCAACCGTCCCGACGTCCTCGATCCGGCGCTGCTGCGCCCTGGGCGCTTCGACCGCCGCGTTGTCGTCGGTCTTCCCGACGTGCGCGGGCGCGAGGAAATCCTTCGCGTGCATGTGAAGAAGGTGCCCATCGCCGACGACGTCAACCTGAATATTCTGGCCCGCGGGACGCCGGGCTTCAGCGGAGCCGACCTAGCCAACATGGTCAATGAGGCCGCGCTGAACGCGGCGCGCGCCAACCGCAAGCAGGTGACCATGTACGACTGCGAGCTGGCCAAGGACAAGGTCCTGATGGGCGCTGAGCGCAAGTCGATGCTGCTGACCGACGAAGAGAAGCGGGTGACGGCCTACCACGAGGCTGGCCACGCGCTGGTTTCGTTCCTGCGCGACCACTCGGATCCGATTCACAAGGTGACCATCATTCCGCGCGGTATGGCGCTGGGCGTGACGGTCTATTTGCCCGACGACCGCCACAACTACACGCGCGAGTACCTGGAGACGCGGCTGGCGACAGCCTACGGCGGACGCGTGGCCGAGGAGATCTTCCTCAACCAGATGTCCACCGGCGCAGGCAGCGACATTGAGAGCGCCACCGACCTGGCCCGGCGCATGGTCTGCGAGTACGGCATGAGCCGCCTGGGTCCGCTCACCTTCGGCAAGAAGGAGGAGCAGATCTTCCTGGGCCGTGAGATTGCCCAGCATCGCGACTTCAGCGAGGAGACGGCCCGGCAGATCGATCTCGAAGTGCGGAGGCTGATCGACGAGGCCTATCAGTCGGCGCACAGCATCATCGAGGCCAACAAGGACCCGATGCACCGCATTGCCGCGGCCCTGCTGGAGCGCGAGACCATCGATGCCGAAGAGGTGAAAATGCTGATCGAAGGCAAGGTACTGCCGCCGATCCGCTCCGTGCTGGCCTCACCCAGCGACACTGGCGGTACTCCGCAGCAGGTGCTCAAGCCGGAGAGCCGTGGCGGTCCGGGCTTCCCTGAGGGCTCGCCGTCGCCGGCGTAGAGTTTTCCGCAATTCCGCAAGAGAATGGGCCGCCCTGCAGAGGGCGGCCCATTGTTCTGCGGAGTTGCGGTTATGACCGCGACGGCGATGCTTCAGAAGATCTTATAGCCAATTCCGGCGCTGAATCCGTAGGGGTGCAACGAGGTGTTTAGCCAATCCGGCCACTGCTGGTACTCGAAGTCGATGGCGCGGATGCTGATCCTTTTACTCAGCTGGACGTCCATGCCACCGCCGTAAGCAATGTCGGTAAAGCGTCCCCAGGCGAAGTTGTACTCGAAGTTCATCTTTCCGTAGCCAAACAGCACCTTGCCGTAAGGCGTCACCTTCCAGAATCGCAGGGGATAGATGGGAATCCTGGGTCCGATCAGGTAGTTGTCCTGGGAGATCTTATGATACTCATTGAAACGCAGCCAGCGTCCCTCCGCCTCTAACTGAACCCAGCGAGTGAACCCGACGTCGATGTAGACGCCGGTGCCATAGAGCCGGTTGGGGCTGGTTTGCGCTACGCCGCCGCCTGCGTAGTCGGGCTGAAAGGCAGAGGCCAGAGCGCCGGCTGTGAGGGAAATTTGCCGTGCGGTGGCTGAAGGAACCACTTGCGCGCGAGCGATCAAGGTTCCGGCAGCAAGCACAACGCAGAGGATAGTGGCGTTGGATTTTTTCGTCATGGGCAGAAAGCACATCCTGTTTTTGTGGATCGGAGTTCCAGGAGATCGAGTCCGGGAGGCTCACTCCGAAGGCAGCCGACCGGACTGACCTGTGCTTTCCGGACGACCGCATTCGAGTACTTGCTTCTATTGTGGGTTGGGGGACGCGGTTCCTGTCTGTGCCTGCGGCGGCGGCGGGGCAGCGCCCGTCTCCGCAGCGGGCTGATCGCCTGCCGCAGGAGCCGGGGAACCTGCCGGCGGCGCCGCATTGGCGGTCTCGTAGCGCTGCAAATTGTAGAAGATGGGCGTCACCTCAAACGGCATCTTGTCACGGGCATTCATGGGCGCATACCGCTTGGCGTTGAGCATGTGGACCGTGTCGTTCCACGGGTCGATTTTGAGCCAGCTTCCCAGAGGGAAAGCGGCAATCTGGTTGAGATCGTTCCAGTTCAGTTTGGGAGCCATCTTGGCCAAGTCGTCCATCCACGGGGTGCCGTCGGGTTGGAGGAGGGAATCGCCCAGCTTGGGGGTATTGAGCGCCTTCAGAACCTTGGCCCGGTCCCCCAACTGCTCAAAGTAGAGGCCCGCGCTAGGAAGCTTGTCCTTGTACATGGAGTTTTCCAGGTACTTCATGGCCGTTTTGGCGGCCTCTGCATTGTCGTGGTCGGAGTGGTTCATGTCGATGCGCTGGAAGCTCGATTCGTCAGGGAAGAGCAGGCGGTCGTTGAATGCGTAGCGAGTGTCGATGTGGTGCCCCAGCGCGATGTGGGCCAGCTCCATGGCGATTACCGAGGCGATCGATTCCTCGTTGGGCAGGCTGTCGAGAAGTCCCTTGCTCAGTAGGATCGTATTTCCAACCGTGGTGGCCTCAATGGTGTCGGTAAGCAAGACGCGGCAATGCACCTGGTCGGTAAAGGCAAGATTGTTGGGAACCACCAGGTTAATGACGATCTGATCCAGGACCTTGTTTTCGTAGCCGCCAGGAGTCAGGGGCGCTACAAGGCCAGCCTGCTCAAGGCGGTCGAGCACGTTGTCCTCCGCCTGCGTGATCCACATGCGCGAAGCCTGCAAGGGGCTCACATCCTGGGATTGGCCGCTTTTATCGACGGCATTCTCTACCGTGACACTGACATTCTCGCTGTTCTGCGTAGGCAGCTTGAGATCATAGCCCCAAAAGTGCGTCTGTGCTTTTAGCCCCACCGATTTCGAGCCCTCGACGCGGTGTGTCTCTTCGACGTAAACAGCCACGGGCAGCCATAGCCCGGGTTGCAGATTCATCCGCCAACTGTCGAAGTGGAAGTAATATTTCAAGGAATCTTTGGAATTCGGCCCGGTATAGGTCCCGTTGAAGCGGACGATATTGCCGTCCTGGTCCTCAACCCAGATGCGGCCATAGAACCTGCCCATGCCCTTTCCCCGGGGGTGAACATCGAAGACCCAGGTTCGAACCGAGCCCAGAAACTCCCGTCGCACGAAGCTGAAGACGTAATGCTTCTGGTCAAAGCCCGTAGGATCGACAAACATCATCTCCATAAAACCGTTCGGATTGTAAGTGAACCGCTCCAGCCCAAGAAGCTTGCTCAATCCGGTCATGGAGGCAAACGAACCCTTGAAGAATCCGTGAGTTCCAACCGTCCGTGGTTTATAAACCCTGTCGAAGAAGGCTCTTCCAAAGTCCACGCGGCTCAGCATGTAGTCGTCGCTCACCGGAACCTCGTAGAGGTTCACATCCGGTCTCGTGTCTTGAATGTAGGTTTCCACCAGGGGCGTGCGCTGCTGAATGTTTGCAATCATCACCTTCTCCCGCGCAATGGCCTTTTGCACCAGCGCAGCCTGCGCGGCTGTGAGTGGGCGCACCTGTTGGTACTGCGGCTGCTTTCCGGCGTACGCGCTGGCCGTGCCCAGGGTAATGATGAGCAGGAATGTTAAGAGGGACTTCCGAAACGTCATGATGTCAGGCTCCTCGGTGGGTACTTCGGGGTAATTCTGTTGCCGCATGCACCGCGCCGGGATAAGGCGATCCAGCCGAGCGTGCGTGAATTGACGCAAAAGTCAATGCTAAGCCAATTGAAACGTAATGACGACATTGGTCGTCAAGTCGATGGGCCGGCCGTTGCGCGTAGCCGGACGAAAACGAATCTCGCGTGCCTCCCGGAGAGCCTCTTGATCGAGGCCATGGCCCAATCCGCGTACCACGCCATGGACCACCACCCGGCCTGTAGCCAAAAAGGTGACATTCACAACCACATCGCCCTGGATCTTCAACTGCTTGGCTTCAGCGGTATAGCGCACGGGCGGCTTGGAGAGGACTTCGAGGTCGGTTGAGGCAGGTCCCGCCGCCGTCATTCTTGGGGCCTCCACTGTTCTCATTGCCGGAATCCCGGCCGCAGCGACCTTGCCATAGTTCGGTCTGGTGGCGGGACCGGCTCCGTCTGGAATGCCGGCAGAGGCCACTTTGCCCACAACTCCCGCGTTTGAGCCGAAGCGGATTCCATTGCCAATGCCTGTCGAACCCACCACTCCATGAGGCGCTACTGCCCGGCCCTCCATGCCGCCATAGGGGTTGCCGATGGCCGCAACGGTGGCCGGCCGGCTGGCGTTGGGATTGGGAGTGACACCGAAGACCTGGCCCAGATGCACCGGCGCGGTGGAGGGTCTGGCCTGAGGCACCTGCGCGGGCATCGCCGCCGTCAGAGCCGGTTTGGGTTGAGGAGCCAGGATGATCGCGGGCTTTTCCACTTTGACAGCCGGGAGCGCCACCTTGGCTTCCATCTGAATCTCTTTTGGAGTCGGTTTGGGCTCCGGCTTCGGCACGTCGATCTTAGGAGCTTCAAGCTTCACCTCGGGAGGCTTGGGCAGGTCAGGTAACTTGGGCGGCTCGGGTGGCCGGACTTTTACAGCCGGCGGCGGGGTGTTGGGGACAATCAACTCCGTCATCTCGTACTGGTGCTGTACGATCACACGCCTGGCCGTCATTCCGACGACAATGGACAAAATAAGAATGGCTACGTTGACGATCGTGCTGGTGATGAAGGACGCTGACCTTCCCTCGGGCTCGGGAAGCAGTCCGAAGTTGGTCCGTCCAGGGGGGAGATTCATCGGCATGTTTTCAGTCCTCGGTTCCGGCGGTCGAGGTGGTACACTGTCGCATCACCGGTGCAAGATGATTAGATGCAGCTTTGCGCGGAGGGAGAGTCGCCGCAATGTGATTCCCGATCTTCCTGCAAACCGCAACGGATCCTGCAAATTGCAGCGCCCGGCCTGTGTGCAGCGGCCGTACGCCGCTGAGACAATGGAGCGCGCCTTCCGCGATTCTGCGTCGTGCCGCAACTGGCGGGAAGCCTCCGGCTGTAATGCGCCTGCCTGGCAAGCCCCGTTGAAGTTCTTCGTAAATAAGGCCGATGAAAAGAAAGTCATCTTCAGTGTTCACGGTCATTGTGCCCGGCACAGGAAAACCTGTACATCTCCATTGAAAGCCGCGCTCGTTAGGGGTCGCGCGAAGCAGATTGTTCACTACACAGCCCTCGGACATTCAGAATCTTCGCTTTCCATCCAAGGCAACCGGAAAAAAGTTTGTACTCCCTTGCTATTCGGCGGCATATGTCCTGTAGGCTTCTCGTGGAGCGTCAGGACTACTTCCGCTCGCGGTCTCGACAATTCGCACAAGTGTTTGTGCTGCGAGCCGCCAGTGCAGAGGACCGGAAGCCAGTTGCTTGTGACTGGCCCAACGCATCCCACTATCGTAATAGACTCAAGGTAACCTAAACTGATGGGGGAAGGACAGTCTTTTTTGTGAAGATATTGGTCACCGGGGGAGCCGGGTACATCGGTGGTACTGTGGCAGGGCTGTTTACCGAAAAGGGACATAAGGCAGTTGTTTTTGACAACTTGAGCCACGGCCGGCGCAGTTTGTTGCCGCCAGGTGTGGAGTTTGTGGAAGGGGAGGTGGCTGACCGGGCCGGGCTTGAAAACCTTTTCAAGTCCGCTCAAAGGCAAGATTGCCCCTTTGACGGCGTTCTCCACTTCGCAGCACTGATCGAAGCGGGCGAGTCCATGCTGCGGCCTGAGATCTACTTTCGGAACAATACCGCCTCCACTCTTAGCCTACTTGAAGCAATGCTGGCCTGCGGGCCCCGCCGCCTGGTCTTTTCCTCGACCGCCGCCGTTTATGGGGAACCGGAATCGGTGCCCATCAAGGAAGATGCACGCCTTCTTCCCGCCAATGCCTATGGCGAATCCAAGCTTCTGGTCGAGCATATGCTGGGCTGGCTGAACCGCATTCATGGCCTGCGCTACGCCTCCCTGCGCTACTTCAACGTAGCGGGGGCGCCAGAGGGCCCGCAAGGCGTGACGCGCGGCGAGGCCCACGAGCCCGAGTCTCACCTGATTCCACTGGTGCTTGACGTCGCCTTGGGCCGTCGCCAGTCCATCCGCATTTACGGCGACGACTACCCTACCCCCGACGGCACCTGTATCCGCGACTTTATTCACGTCTCCGACCTGGCCGATGCGCACCTGCTCGCCCTCGATGCGCTCGCCGCGCAGGATCGCCTGATCTTCAATCTCGGCAACGGACAGGGCTTCAGCGTCCGCGAGGTCATTGAATCGGCGCGCCGCGTCACCGGCCACCCCATCCCGGCTGAAGTCCATCCCCGCCGCCCCGGCGATCCAGCGGTGCTGGTCGCCAGTTCTGAAAAGGCCATCCGCGAGCTGGGATGGAAGCCTCGGTACACCCAACTCGATGAAATCATACGCACCGCCTGGATCTGGCACCAGAAGCGCTACGCCTGAGCGGCCGCATTCCGGGATTGTGCCTGGGGAATTGTGCAACCGGCGGTTCCTCAGGCTCCTCTAATAGGGTGGAAGTGTTTAACTTCGATCCGCGAGGTTCTTCCTCTTTGGCAACCGGCTATCGAAAGGGCCCTTTCTGGGCGTTCATCGACTTTTTCATACTATTTAGCGGGATCTCCACTGCTTCGAATCTGTCGCGCACGCAGGGGCGCCCGTTGATTACCCGCGGTGTGTTTCTGATCCGGCCGCACCCCAGCCGGCCGGCCGTCCACTCGCCCCGCAACCCGTGAATTGTTAGAATCGAAGCGATGCCGATTACCCGCCAGCAGGCCCTCGACTACTTCCACTCCCCCGACCTGATCGGACTGGGTTTCGAGGCCGACGCCGTGCGCCGCCGCCTGCACCCCGAGGGCGTGGTCACTTACATCATCGACCGCAATATCAACTACACCAACTTCTGCACCGAGTACTGCACTTTCTGCGCCTTCTATCGCCCACTGCCAAAACCCGGGAAGAAGGACCCCCGCGCCGATGAGGGCTACATCCTTGACTTCGAGAAGATCTGCGAGAAGATCGCCGAGACCGTGGAGATGGGCGGCACCGGTGTCCTTATGCAGGGAGGCATTCATCCCGATCTCAAGATCGACTGGTTCGAGCGTCTATTCAAGGGCATCAAGCAGCGCTTTCCGCAAATTTGGCTGCACTGCCTGTCGGCCTCAGAGGTGCTGGCCATTGCCGAATACTCCGGGCTCACGTTGCGCGACACCATCGTCCGCCTGCGCGATGCGGGCCTGGACTCCATCCCCGGCGGCGGCGCGGAGATTCTAGACGACGAAGTTCGCCATCGCATCGCGCGGCTGAAATGCAACACCGAAGACTGGGTCAGCGTTCACCGCACCGCGCACCAGTTGGGTATGAGGACGACCGCTACGATGATGTTCGGCGTAGGCGAGACCTTCGACCAGCGTATCAACCACTTTGAGGTGGTGCGCCGCCTGCAGGAGGAGACCGGCGGCTTCACCGCCTTCATTCCCTGGAGCTTCCAGCCCAAGCACACCGCTCTCGGCGGCCGTGGCTGGGACGAAGCCACCTCGGTCGAGTACCTGAAGGTGCTGGCGATCGCGCGCCTCTATCTCGATAACATCGAAAATGTGCAGGCCAGTTGGGTCACGCAGGGCCTGAAGGTGCTGGAAGTCGGCCTCCACTTCGGCGGCAACGATGTAGGCTCGGTGATGCTCGAAGAGAACGTAGTGAAGGCGGCGGGAACGAGCAACTGCACCACCGAAGAGGAACTGCGGAGGATCATCCGCGATGCCGGCTTCAAGCCCGTCCAGCGTGACACACTCTATCGCACGATGTTTTTGAATTAGGGAACGATGGTTCCGGGATGGGAGAGCGGAGCCTGCTGGTCTCAGCCATGAAAGGGCTTGATGACTGCCCTTGGATCATAACTCCGGCATTTCCGGCAAACGCCGGGAATCTTTTTGCCAGTCCTCCAATCGGAGCGGATCTGCTCCAGTTTCTCGCCGTGCCACATATCGGCCAGTGAATTGTCTTGGACGCTGCCCAGGATCAACTCACTGGAAGCTTCAAAATCGCGGCAGGCGCAAGCGCCTACTTTTCCGTTTGAAAAGAGCATCAGACCCTGGAAAAGCCGGTTACACGGGCGATGCGCCCGCGGCCAGAGGGGTAGCGGTCGAAGATAGGATGGCAATTGCACGGTACCGCCCCAATCGCAGACGAAGAAGTCCTCGCGCCGTATTTGTGCGGCAAGGTCCTGATCAGTCAGGGACTCAACGTGCTTGAAATCGGGGTGGCCGAGGATATCTTCTCGGCTCTCTGGCGTTGGCTTAATGCCGATTTGAACGTTCATTGGCTTTCCCCGCCGGTTGTTTTCGTTGAGCAACTCCACAAGGTTCGCCAACATCTGATCGTACTTATCCACGCCAAAGAAGTTACGATAGCTTTCGCGCCCGCAAAGCACCGTTGAAACATGGACCCAAGTGAAGCCGCAATGGAAGAACTCGTCCAATTCGAACAGATGTAACCATTGGAGCGTGGTATTGAAGCCCACATCGCGAACTTGCGGAAACTTCTTGATGTAACGAGCGCGCTCCAGCAAATGGGCGTCGAGTAATGGATCTCCGATAGTTACAAATAAGTCGATATCGGTAGAGCCCATCTGGATGGCTTCATCCACGGCCTTCTGGAATACCTCCATTTTCATTTGCTGCCTTGGCCGCTCCATGATGCCGTTTGGGCAGAAGACGCAGCGTGAGTTACAAACACTTGTATTTTCGACGGAGATCGCCGGCGCATGCAGAGGAATCCATCGGTCCCGCTGAAAGTAGGAGAGGCTGTAGTGCTTCAGGAATCTCAACGCATGACGCAGCCATGCCAATCGGCCCCTTAAGGAGCTCGCTATCGATTCCATTGTTGACCTCCCATATGGGTGTAACCCATATGTCCATGCGGTCCCCACAGAATAGCATTGACGCGAGCAGAGTTGCCGGCATGGTTTCACATCGCGACGACCAAGACCCGTTAGCGCTTTGCGCGCAGCGATTTGATGCGCTGCTTCCTGGTTTCCAAGCGGCTTTGAATGGAGACCACATTTCCCATTTATCTAATTACGCTCCCCGACAGCTCGTAGCGTCACAATCTCGTGAGGATGGATGGTGAAATAAAACGCGCTGTCGCCCTCCATCTCTATTGCGCCTTGTCCTCTCTCCACGGCGTCGGTCTGCCAAACATGTTCCAGATGCAGATAGGGGCTTCTCACGGTCACGGTATGCTCCACTCCGCCAAAGTCGAGAAAGCGCAGGATGGTACCGTTGCCATCTTCGGCGGGTTTCCACGTTTCCAGCAGGACATTTGGACCCGTGACTCTAAGAAAACTATCCTGCTTTGGGTCGAGGTTCGGCAAAGCGCTTGAACTTTGTGCCGCGCCATTCGACGGAGCCGCTGCGGACTGAGCCACTGCCTTGTCCTGGCTGGTGACGATGTCCGCCTCCAGCGGCGTCGCTTCCTCCCATCCCATGCGGCTCAGGTCGCTTGCGCGGGTCGACTCCGCGCTTGTAACTACATAACGAAACTGGAAGTGGCCGCCTTGACCGGCCCGGTAGTTTGTATCCCAGTAGTTATTCATGACATAAGAAAAGATGGTTCCCGGCCGGCTGCCGAAGTTATCCGGCCAAGCGCCACGATTAATATCGCCCAATGTAACCAAGGGCGCGTCCAGTGGCATCACCGTTCCCGACATGCCGTCCTGCTCGACCGAAACCCAGTGCTGAACGGTGAACCACTCATGCCCCGCTCCTGGATACATGTCTTTTGCGGGGTCGACAACGCCGGTTTGAATCTCATACTGGAAGCGTGGATGGTCCATCGCGAACGGAAACGCGAAGTAAACCGCTTCCTTGGAGTCGACTTCCTTCTTGTCTACATCTTCAATAAACTCAATCTTCTTTTCGTGATCGAACAGACGAATCTCCGTTTTGATTGAGGGCGTATTCAAATCCTGGCTTTCGAGATGCGCCACCTCTCCCAAAGGAGTACGTTCCACCGACACGATGCGGCCATTGTGCGCCTGGTGGACGTTCAATATGGGCTTTGGAGCGATCTGGCTGTAGTGCAGGATCGTGTTCGGAGCCTTGTCGCCTCCTGTGACATAGAGATACTCGCCAAAGCGATAGGGACTTGTTCGACTTACTAACTCGCGATGCAACTGCTTGTCATAGATGCCGCGGACCGCTCCGGTGTCAGGATCGAGCTGCACCCTATAGTAAGGACTTTCAAGCGTTGGTCCCTGCTCCTTTTCGGACGCGGACGAGGACTTTTGCGCCGGCTTCATCGCATACACCTTGTAGCCGACGGCTGGCACATCCCGCGCGACAAAGCGAACATGTACGAAGGCCTTTCCGGTGCGGAGAGTTTCAAACGGCGTTGGCTGGTTCGTGGCTGCATCGATAATTTCGTCGCCCTTCGGCAGGTCGAGAGCGACCGGCCCGCTCCGTTTCCAGTTGAGGCTGTTAAAGACAATCAGGCTCCCGCGGCCCGCGGGAATGGCATCTGCAAGATTCGCCATGCTTCTTCTGATCGTAAAGTCCGCTTCAGCCGCGGCATTGACCGCATACTGATCTTTCACCGCGAGCTGATCGACGGCCTCGCTGCTGGTAGGATCGGAGACGCTGTTATAGGAATCCCATGTGTGCTCATTCATCAGCACCATGTTTTGCCACATTCGATCGAGGTCGGCCTTGTCAGTCTGGAAGAGGGGATTGACAAGCGCTGTGAGCGTAGCGAGCTTTTCCGCTGTTTGCGCCCGCGCTTCATTGTGGCGCTCCATGGCCAGATAATAGGCATCGGAGCCAGCGCCATCCTCCCAATAGGGCCCGCCATCGCCACGGATGGTGGGGATGTCATCGCCGAACTGCTTCTCTATATCTTGGATCGCTTCATGGAAGCCTGCGTACTGCAGGTGCGGATAGGCATGGGTGCTGTTCCACTTCTGCGCCAGCTCCGCCTGATCCGGGAACAGATCGGTGTTTTCAACCTGGGTGCCGAAGATGATCGTCGCGTTGGCATGATAGCCGGGCTTCTCATACATTTGCAGAAACAACGGTAGAGTGTCGTTTCCCGCTGCCGGCACCGAAGGCATTCCGAATAACATTTGCATTTGCATGTAATGGCGCGAGTACCATAGCAGCACCCGCTTTCCGTCGGGGCCCACCCACCACATAGGCGAGCGTTCATTGAGCCGGCTTTGCAGCAAAACCGGACCGCGATAGTTATCGCTGCCGGCCGCAAGATAGGGAATTCCCGCCGCTGCAAGGATGGAGGCATATGACCAGGAGTATGAGGGAACATCGGTAATGTTTGCGTAGTCGAACGGCGTCCCGTTTTTACGGCTGAAGCCGGCGCTGGGGTAGAGTGAGCGGATCAGGGTCTCCGCCGTAGGAAGGCCGGTGAGCAAGCTGGCATACTGGGCAGGAACAAAGAGTTGCTTCTTCTGTATGGCCTCGATCGCCCGCTGACGCTGAGCGGCTGTGCGCGTCTCCATAAACTGTTCCAGATCCCATTCCCCGTCGAGGCTGAACCTGAAATCGGGATGTTGCGCGGTCATGTTCATCGCTTCATCGATGGTCCGGGCCTGAATGGCGGAGACTTTGGCCTGATAGTCGGAGTAGCCGACATCGACGTGAATGTGAGGGACAACGAAGATTGTCCACTTTTTCTCCGGGTCGATGGATTGGTTGAAGTGATGATTGCGGCCGCCGATATTCACGGTGAGCTGAGCTTCGGTTTTGGGCGCGAATTCGGGAACCAGAAATTCGGCCTTTTCTTCGCCGAAGTCGTGGCCTCCGCGCAAATCGCGCCGATATTTCCGATTGCCAATCGTCAGTTCGGCATTGCTTCCCGCTGGGATGTTGTCGCCGAAACGGATAAACGCATCGACGCGTTCCTGCAACACGCCGTTCTGCCGCTGGAAGAAGATAGTGGGAACCAATTGCGCGGAGGGCTGCGATAGCGTCTTATCCCGCGGCACACTGTCCAGTTCAATTGCGTCGTAGGTAATCCCCGCATCGGGAACGGCTTCTTCCTCGTTCTCGACTGCCTGCAAGGTAATGCTATTCGCACCCGTGTGCAGGTAACTTCCCGGAAAAGAAAACTCCAGGTCCGCGGAGGAGAAGGCGGGATCGAAGCTATCCCATTGGTCACCGTTGCTGTAGTCAAGCTTCGGATGAAGATAGAAAAGTCCTTGTTTGCCGTCGATGCCGATCTTCAGTGCCGGCACGCTCGCGGTCTCAATCAATAACGCAACATGAAGCCGATAAGTTGCTGCCGGCGAACCTTCCAGAGAGAAAGTGATTTCGCGCGGAGCCGCAGCGATGCTTGATTCCTGCTTTGCCGATGCGGAAGCGAGCACGGCCGGTTGAGTCTGGAACCAGTCCTTCGCGGCGCTGCTCTGGTTCACGACGAAGTTCACCTTTTGCTTAGGACTTCCGCCGGCGAGCTCGCCGGAGGAGCGATCAAACTCCCCGATCCGGAAGACCGGGTTCGCGGTGCCGCGCTGCGCCGGCGCCGCGGACAGTTGAGAGACCGCGAAGGCGAATGACAAGAAACCGCACGTAACCCATCGTTTCAGATTGACCCTCATCGGTGAACTCCTTCTTCAGGGACTTTTCCAACCGGGAGAACCCTCGGCTCTGCCGAGGTGGCAGTAAACGTTTGGCAATTCCGGGAATAATCCGCATGTGTTTTTTCGCGCATAGTGGTTGCCGCTAAGGCTTCCAGCAGGGGCTAAAGCCCGGAAATTTCCGCTTGCGGTTTCGGCACGACTGAAGTCGTGCCCTGACACAAAATCCTGGCTGCAGCGAAGAGCACAGGCGCTCGCTGCGGTGCGCGTTCAGGCTCCTTTTTGAGGGGCCGCCAACCATAAAGCCTCCGGCCTTGGACTGCCAGAGGATACTTACATGCCTCATCCTATCCTGGCCGCACTTACGCCTGCGTTGCGATCGCCGAAATGCCGCGCTGCTGCCACTTGCCGCGGGTAAAGTCAGGGAACTCCACGGGGGCGCTGCCCCGGCTTACAGAATCGACGCTGAGCGGCCCCACCGCGGACCAGGCGGCTGCGTCGTACACATCGATATCCGGCGGAAGCCCTTCGCGCACGCAGTGGAGCAGGCGGTAGAGCATGATGTAGTCCATGCCGCCATGGCCGCCGAGCTTCTGGGCAATTTCACCCATCCTCAGCCAGAGCGGATGCTGGTACTGCTTCCAATCGTCGATCGATCCAAACGTCTCATTCTTGTTCATGCCATCGAAGTAAATGCGCGGCGGGTAATCCTGGAAGAGGCCCTTGGTGCCGGCAATCAGATTGATGCGATCGTATGGATGCGGAGTCGATACGGCATTTTTTACCGTGATGGTCAGGCCCTTCGCGGTCTTGATGAGTGAGGTATTCATGTCGCCGGTAATATAACGTTCCGCCCACCGCGGGTCTCCAGGTTGCAGATGTTCCTTGCGGTAGAGATCGAGTCCGCGCTGGGGCGAACTCATCGAGACAAGATGTCCAAAGCGATCGCCGCGCTGGATGCCCATGTAGTTAGCCACGGGTCCAAGCCCATGCGTGGGATAAAGGTTGCCATCGCGTAGAGTGTGTTCGGTGCGGCGCCAGAGGCCCTCGCCGGCGTTCGAGAACAAGATGCCGCGAAGGTCGTGAATGTAGGCTCCTTCCCCATACAACAGCTCGCCGAACTGGCCGGCGTGGACCATGCGCAGGATCAGGGTCTCGTTGTAGCCGTAGCAGCAATTTTCCAGGATCATGCAGTGCTTGCGCGTCTCTTCCGAGGTGTTGACGATCCGCCAGCAATCTTCGAGCGTAGTCACTCCGGGCACCTCGATGGCTACGTCCTTGCCGTTTTGCATGGCGGCCAGGGCCATGGGCGCATGCCAGCTCCACGGCGTGGCCACCAGCACCAGATCCAGGTCGTTTCCGGTTACCAAGGTCTCATAGTGGTGCGGCCCCTTGGTGTAGAGCGCCGGCTTCTTTTGGCCGGCCGCAACGACCATGGAGGCGGCATGCTCGGCCTTTTCCGGAACGATGTCGCACACGGCGGCTACCTGCGCATCGGCGGCCAGCAGGTTCCTCAGCAGGGCGGTTCCGCGCCCACCGGCGCCGATGATCGCGATACGCGGCTCCCGTTTTTCAAAGGGAACGTCGATCATGGTGGGGTGGGCGGTGGTTTCCTTGCCATGCGCCAGTTTCGTTACGCTGAGGCCGACCGCGCTGGCCGCGCCCATTTGGACGAACCTGCGCCGTGTCCACGGCTCCAATCCAAAATTCTGCTTGTCAATGCTCATACGTTCCTCCCCTGTTCTGCGCGTTCCTTGCTCTCATCCACGAGCGCCACGCGAAGGTGAAGTAGCATCCGCTGGTGTGCGGAGCGAGACCACGGCAGGGCAGCAATTTCGGACGGCATGCCCGGGAGCGCGTTTCCGTTCCTCATTCCGATACCCCAGCTCGCGCGAAATCGAAACGCTCGCCAACGAAGATGGTTTTCGATTCGCAAGCGAGATTAGGGAATGAGGACGCTGCTGTCAAGGATGCCCTGGAGGACGCCCTGGAGGATTCCGAAAGACGCCTGCGTCTCCCCGCCCCGTCATTGCGGCCGCAAGGGCTCTTTTTGAAACTGGGCGCGACATTTCTCATCTATTCTCTTGTTATGACTACCACAGCCTCGCAGTCACTTCGCACACTCGGGAATTCAGATCTTCAACTTACGCCCATTGGTTTTGGAGCATGGGCCATCGGCGGCGGCGATTGGACGTACGCCTGGGGCCCACAGGAGGACAGGGAATCCATTGCCGCAATTCATCGCGCCCTGGATCTGGGTGTCAACTG
>Ga0307373_10008961_pt1 | contig 15086 bp, 9 predicted proteins | sample OX2MG_FD_202534 | JGI IMG/M metagenome (GOLD analysis project Ga0307373, IMG submission 202534) | Soil microbial communities from Risofladan, Vaasa, Finland - OX-2 | ecosystem: Environmental > Terrestrial > Soil > Coastal area > Acid sulfate soil | place: Finland: Risofladan, Vaasa | collected... | reverse complement strand
CCGTTCCCTCTCTATAGTAAGGGAACGGGAACGATCGCTTTGGCAGGTCAGTCGCGACGCTTCAAGCCCGCCGGCGTGCGCTCAAGCCGGCCGGCTCGCTCGAGCGACTCCAGGGCCTCGCCCAAACGTTCGTTCTTGACCCCCAGGGCGTCGCGGAGCTTGGCGCGTGTGAGCGACACGCCGGGCGGCAGCAGATCGAGGATCTGCTGCTGGAGGCTCTGCCGTTGCTGGTCGTGGAGCTCAGCGATGACTTCAAGATGGGTCTGGGCTTCACTCCCGACCAGTTGCAGCGACACGGGCGGGGCGGCCGGAGCGGCGCGGTGCTCGCTGGAGAGCACCAGGTGCTCGTTGGTGCGGCGGAGGTAGAGGTTTGAGTCACCGAAGGCATGGATGTCGCTGGACCCGCGGAGTCCCTGACCGGCGGCGACACTCGCCGCGGCGTTTTTTCGCGCGTGATGCACGAGCACCACCGACAGGTTCAGTTCGCGTTGCAGAGAGCGAAAGTAAGCCAAGAGCCCGGCCACTTCGCCGGCATGGTTCTCGTCGATGCCGTGCAGCCTGACCAGAGGATCAAGCAGCAGCAGGCGCGGTCGAAGCCGCCGCGCCGTCTCGAACAGCCGGCCGCGGTGCGGTTCCCGATCGAGCCGGAGCGTCGGGGCCGTGATCACGTGCATTTCGACGGCCGCCAACTCGAGACCGCGATGCCGGGCCATGCCCGCCACGCGCTGGCGCACGATCGGCAGAGCGTCCTCGGCCAGATAGACCAGGGCCGGCCCCGGCTGGGGCACCGCGTACTTGCCCAGGCACGGCGTGCCGGTCGCTACGCTCAGGGCCATGTCCAGCCCCAGCCAGGTCTTGGAGCACTTGGGGGCGCCGCCGATCACACCGACCGACGAGTCGCCCCACAACGACTTCACCAGCCAGCGCTCGGCATGCTCCTCGTTTGCGATTTCCGCCACGCGCACGGCAGGTGGGAGTTGGTCACTCTCTCGCATGGTCAGACCCTCGCTTTCTTCTTCACCGCCGGGCGGGGCAGCTTCGGCTGAAATACCTCCAGGTAAAACTTCTCATCGAACTGCCGGACTTCATGCACCATGCCGTGGGCCAGCAGTTCGGCGCTCATGGTCATCAGCACCCGGTAGTTGCCGGCGCAGTGATCGACCAAGGTGTCGAGGAGTCCGCTCGTCATGAGCGTCGGATTACCGGCCTTGCTCAGAGCGTGGTCGAGCAGCTCCAGAAGTTCTTCCCGCGTGGCGGACTCCGTCAGCAACCGGGTGCGGATCCTGCTGCCCAAGGGAATCAGTTCCGGATGCCGCAACAGTTCCAGCAGCCGTCCGTCACCGGCCAAGACCACGAAAAGGCCAGAAAAAGACACCCATAGTCTCTCGGCAATTTCGGGGAAATGGCGAACCTCGCGCCTGTGCGTGGTGGCGCCGGAAAAAGACATCCTACTCCGGGGGCAGAATGGGCGAGTTAGGTAGGTTTCGGTTGCCGCCCCGCCGGCGTTTCGCCCGCCTTCCGCGAGACACTCGTGAACTTAGCGGTGCCGGTAGTCAGCCACAACAGCCATCCGGGTCCACGTTCTCGTCTCTGGTGACTTCGATCTCGCCCGCCCGGGCGCTCAGCCCGATCGCCGCCGCCCCCGCCGATCCCCTGGCGTACGTCGCGGCCGTCAACAACATGGTCCAGCAAGGCGCGCCGGCGCTGGCCGGCTCGCAGCCCGGCTGGCTGCATCTTTGGGACGCCTCCAGCGGCAATCTGCTCCGCCAGTGGTCAAACCGGCGTAGACTGGGCCGCGTTCGACTTGGACCTTGGTTTGCCGAACCATTCGCCTACACCCATCGCAGATTCTTCCACGTCTTGGCTCGGCTCGGCCGACGCAGGTGAACCCAGCGCCGCGAAGCGATGCTCCGGCCTCGCTTGGCAAGCGGGTAGGTCACGGGCACGGGGCACGAATTGGCAACAATTTGGTCACGGCACTGGCCGTGTCACCCCAGTGCCGGTACAATTTCCCCAAACCACCGCGATTCCAGGAGCTGATTCATGCAAAGTCCCACGAGAACGTGTCCCGATTGCGATTCCCCGATCGTTCTTCGGCACCATGAGTTCGACCGGCGCGATTTTCTCAAGACGGCCGGCGCCGCGTCGCTGGCGACCGTGGCCGCGGGACCGCTGAGCTCCTGGGGCCGGGCCGCCGAGCCGAGCGAGACGACCCCGCCCGAGTCGTTGGTCAAAGTGCTCTTCGACACGTTGACGCCGGGCCAACGCGAGAAGCTTTGTTTTGACTGGGACTACAAGCACCCGCAACACGGCCTGTTGCGCACGCGCGTGGCGAACAACTGGCACATCACCGAACCGGTGATCAACAGCGACTTCTTCACCGCCGACCAGAAAGCGATCATCCGCGACGTCTTCGAGGGAATCATCCAACCCGATTGGCACGCGCGCATCGACCGCCAGCTCGATGACGACGCGGGCGGGTTCGGCGAGGAGCAGAACATCGCCATTTTCGGCACGCCCGGCGAAGGCAAATTCGAGTTCGTGATGACCGGTCGGCACATGACGCTGCGCTGCGACGGCAATTCGGCCGACCACCTGGCGTTCGGCGGACCGATCTTCTATGGCCACGCGGCCAACAGTCTGTTCAACGAACCGGCCAGCCACGAAGACAACGTCTTCTGGCCCCAGGCCCTTGCGGCCAACCAACTCTTCACGATGCTCGACGGCCAGCAGCGGAAAAGGGCGCAGGTCGCGAAGTTGCCGAAAGAAGAGGCCGTCGGCTTCCGCGCCAGCGGTCAGTCGTTTCCCGGCATTCCCGTGCCCGAGCTTTCGGCCGATCAAAAGGGGCTCGTGCAACAGGTGCTGGCGAAACTGATCGAACCCTACCGCCAAAGCGACCGCGATGAGGTGACCCATTGCCTCGAGGCCCAAGGGGGGCTCGACCGCTGCGCCTTGGCCTTTTACCAGGAAGGCGATCTTGGCGACGACCAGGTGTGGGACTGTTGGCGGCTCGAAGGCCCGGCCTTTGTCTGGTACTTCCGCGGCACTCCGCACGTTCATGTTTGGGTCAACGTGGCCGACGATTCGTCGGTGAAGACGAATACCGTGGCCTACGTTTGAATTGTCCCCGCCAATCCCACCAACCGCGCCAATCGGACCCTCCGATTTGCTTCGGGCTTTGCCGTGACGTATGGATTGGAGGCGGTTCCTCGCGACGTACAGTAAAAACGGGACCGCCTTGAACGATAAGGCAAGCGACGACCATGGCGACGCCAAACGGGGTGGATGCGGCGTTTTACAAGCAGGTTCATCGCTTGGTATCGAAGCGGGTGCAAACCGGCGACGCCAACCGCGAAAAGCAACGGCGCGGCGCTCGTTGCGTGCAGCGCATCGCGGCCTGCCTCGATGGCCGGATGCCCGAGCTCGTCGCGTTTCAGGAAGTGGAGTGCCAGGACCTTTCGGCCGGCGGCTTTTCTTACCTTTGGACCGAACCGACTCAGGCGGAAACACTGGCCGTCGAATTGGGCGTGGCGCCGGTATTGTTCTACGTCACCGCCCGTGTGGTTCACGTCTCCGAGATCAGGCTGGGCGCCGACGTCAGGTTTCTGGTGCGCTGCCGTTTCATCGGCCGTTTGACGCCCGAAGAGGCCCTGGCGAAGGATGAAGGATGAAGTCGAAATCCTGAACCAATGACCAGTGACCAATGACCAGTGACAAATGACATTTTCCGCCTTCATCCTTCCGCCTCATCACCATCGCGTACTTTGAAGCGCTTCTTGGCGCTCGAGTTCCTCGATGGCGGCAAGTAATTGCAAGCGGATCTCCTTCAATCGCCCCTCGTCGAATACCTTGTGTCCCGCCTGGTCGGTGACGTAGAAGACGTCAACGACCTGGTCAAGATAGGTGCCGATCTTGGCCACCGACACGGACAAGCCCGATTGGAACAGCGACCGGGCAATCGTGTAGAGCAACCCCATACGATCGGCGGCGAAGACGTCGAAGATCGTGTGGCGGTTCGATGTCGCATTGTCGACGCGAACCTGCGCGGCGAGCGGCGTGAGCGCCGCCGGCGTCCTCTCGGCTCCCGGTCGCCACACGCGCCGAAACACGGGCTGGGTGCCCGACGGCTGACGCAATGACTCGACCAACGCGAGGCAGACGTCATCGATCCGCCCCTGCGGCGGAGCACCGGCGAAATCGGGATCATGAACGTAAAAGCGGTCGAAGATCAGTCCGTCGGCCAGTGTGTGGATTTCGGCCGAGAGGATTTGCAGTCCTTTGTGCGCCAGCGCCCCGGCGAGCTTGTGAAACACGCCCGGCGTGACGGCCTCGAACGTGCCCACCTTGTATTCGATCGCGCCGGTTTCCTCCTGGTAGCGGCCCAGGGCCAGGACACCGCCATGCGCCAGAGAGGACAGTTGGTCGAGTTCGGCAGCCAGGTGCGGCGGCGGCGTTCCGAACAGGTAGGCGGCGGGCAGCTCGGCGAGTTGCCTCTCGAACCAGCCCCGGCGGTTGGAATCTTCGACGCAGGCGAGCACCACGGCGCGGCGGTCGCGCAAGTAATCCTCCGATGCCAACGCCGGGGCCTCGCCCGCCAGGTGCTGCATTGCGCGGCGGTGCAGCTCGGACAAAACCTCGATCTTCCAGGCGTTGAGCACGCCGGGACCGACCGCGGCCATGTCGGCGGCCGTGAGCACGAACAGCATCTGCATGGCTTCGGGCGAACCGACTTCGACGGCGAACCGCACCACGAGCTGGTCGTCGCTCGTGTCCCGGCGGAACGCCAGGTGCGCCATCAGCAGGTGTTTGTGGACCAGGAAGCAGAGCGTCTCGGTGTCGGCTTCGCTCAGCCCCAGCCGCCGGGCCGTTTCGCGGGCGATCCGCAGTCCGACCTCGCTATGGTCCTCGGCGTACCCCTTGCCCAGATCGTGTAACAACAGGGCCAGGTGCAACAACCACTTTCGTTGGAGGCGCCGATACACGGATCCCAATGGCCCGGGATCGCTCTGGAACTGCGTGGCGATTTCGACCGCCCGCAGGCAGTGCTCGTCGACGGTGTACTTGTGGTACTCGTTGAACTGCAAAAGGCAGCGCGCGTGACCAAAGGCCGGAATGATCTTGTCGAGCACGCCCATTTCGTGCAGCCCACGCAAGAGCGACGCCAGCCGCGCCGGCCTGGACATGAGCGCGAGGAACCGATCGGCGGTCTGGCGCGTGAGCTCACCAGAGAGGCCGGGCACCGCGGCGCGAACCGCCTCGCAGGTGGCGTGACCGATTTGTTTGTCGTAGAGGTTCGCCAGGTCCGCCAGCCGCAGGATCTGCTCCAGGCTGCCTTTGAGTTTGGCCAGTCCGCGCGCGTTGGCGGCAATTTGCGTCGGTCCGATGCGAAAATCCCTTTCGAACCGGTGGCTGAACAGCGGCCCCAGCCATTCGCCCCATCGCGGCCCAGGACGCGAGTTGGCGATGAACCGCTGCACGACGTGGCTGACGCCGTCGGTAATCCGGAAATACTCGCGCATGAATTGTTCGACCGGCAACAGTCCGGAATCTCCCTTGAAACCATGGACCTCGGCCAGGCGAAGCTGCTCGGCCCGGTCGAGCAAGTCGTACGACTTTCCGGCATGAAAGTGCATCTCATTCCGCAGCCGCAGCAGGAACTCAAGCGCTCGGCGGACGGTGTCATGGTCCTCGGGCGTCAAAGCACCCCGCAGCCGAAGGCCATCGGGATCGTTCAGCCCGAAGCGCACGAAGCCAATCCAACGCAATAGTTGAATGTCGCGCAGTCCGCCGCGCGAACGCTTGACGTTGGGCTCGAGCAAGTAGACCGTTTCGCCGTACTGAAGCCGCTCTTTGCGGCGGGCTGCTTCGATGGCCGCCATCAGACCGGCCGCGCGGCGCTGCGACTGTCTCCTGAAGCGGCGGAGGAACCTGCCGTACACGGCCTCGCTGCCGGCTAACAATCTCGATTCAGCCAGCGAAGTACAGATCGTGGTGTCCTTGCGGGCGAGTTGGCAGGCCTGCGCGGGCGTGCGAACGCTTTGCCCTGGCACCAGGCCGGCGTCGAACAAGTCGCGTACCAACCGCTGGGCCAAAGGCGCGACCCGGCGCTCGGCGCCCGCGGAGTACAGTAGCATCAGGTCGATGTCGGAGAACGGGGCCACATCGCGCCGGCCGTAGCCACCGTGGGCCACCAGCGCAACGATCTCACCGGTGGCATCGTCCCCCATGTCGGCCAGCGCGGCCCCGAATAATTCGAGGACCACCTCGTCGAACAGGTCAGCCAGCGCGCCTGAGACCTGGATTCCTGGGGAGCCTTTGGCGTGCCGGCGCCGCAGCTTCTCGCGTCCTTCAGCCAGCCGTTCTCGGGCGGCCACGACACCGGCGCGCATGGCGGGAACGACGCTCATCAAATGGCTTCTTCGCCGGTTTCGCCCGTTCGGATGCGCACCGTTTCATCGAGACTGACGACGAAGATTTTGCCGTCGCCGATCTGGCCGGTCTGCGCGGCGCGCATAATGGTGTCGATGGCCTTCTGCACTCCGGCGTTGGGCACAACGACCTCGACCTTGACCTTGGGCACGAAATCGACGGCGTATTCCGTGCCGCGGTACATTTCCGTGTGCCCCTTCTGCCGGCCGAAGCCACGCACTTCGGTGATCGTCATTCCCTGGATGCCATGTTCACTCAGGGCGTTCTTGACGTCCTCGAGCTTGAAGTGCCGAATGATGGCTTCGATCTTCTTCATCGCCGTCTCCTAGGGCCTGGTCGCCGAGATTCATTATCGGCGAAAGGGCCGTGCAAATCAAATGCAACGCCATCAGGCTAACCGCCGGAGGGCAAACAGTAAAGTGGCGGCGGGCATGGGTGGTGGCCGCCGGCTCCCGGCGCCATGACGATCCGTGAAACCGGATGATTCCGCGCTCCGAAAGCGGGATCGTTGCGAAGCAACGAGATTGCGAATTGAACACCGCAAGCGCAGCGAAGAAAACCGATCTCCGCCATCCCCACGCCAGTGAGCGAGCCGCGTAGCGGCGCGGTCGTGACCGTGCCACCCTCCGCCCCTCGCGCGACGTCGCGCTGGCTTTTTGTAGGGGGATGCGGAGTCGGTTTTCTTCGCGCAGCGTGTTGGGCCGGCAGGGCGGCGCTGTCGCCGCTTTTGCCACGGCGATTTCGGTCCTTGGCTGCGGGTGGTGGTCCAACGGCGAATGAGCATGCTTTTCAAGCCCTGGCATTGATCAGTGTCAGGCAACCCGCCTGTGACAAAGCCGAGACGCTGACGCAAGCCACCATCTGCGACCACGGCGGCGGGCGCATTCGCGAGCAAGCCCAGGCAAGGCGTCCAATGGCGAAGACCGTCGTTGCGACTCGCGCGCGGCGAATGGGTATCGCGATCGACACGGTCGAACATCACATCTATTGGGCCGACGTGGATCCGGGAAACATCGTCCGCGGCGGCCTTGACGGGAGATCCGCTGCCGAGGTCCCGTCGAGCAATCTGTCGGGCGTATCGTGGGCGGCCAAGAGCGCCATGACCCGTCGCCGCAAATCCGGTCCATCGGCGCATTCGAGCTCGAGAATAGCCTCTCTCGCCGCCAGGGCGCCGGTTTCGACCGCCGCCAGGAACACGGACTCGACGCGTTTCGGATCCATCGTCACGGCATGGTCCTCTCAGGAGTCGCGGGAGCAGTGCGGTCGCAGAGCTCGCGCACGTCGGCCCAGAACTTTTTCCAGGCGTCGCGTTGGTCCGGCGGCAACTGTTCGACGACCATCGGATCACGAGTCGACTGCAGCTCCTCTTCGGCGAGCCAGCGCTGCATTTTCCGGTGGACGAATGCCGGGTCCGTGGCGGCGAGTTTTTCGGTCGCGGCCAGAGTGTCGGCCAGGAGGTCGAGCGCCTGTTTGCGGTACGCCAATCCCTCGTCCTTGTGTGGAGTGTTCGCGGCCATGGCGTCGGCGCAGTTCATGATCGTCAGCACGGCGTAATAACGGACGTTTTTGCGCGGGTCGTCGGCCATGGCCGGGTTCTCTCGAAGCCGGGAGAGCGTGCGGCCGACGGCCTCCTGGAACGCGGTGGCCGCCCCGTCCCAGTCCTTCTTCCCCTGTAGCGCGACTCCAAGTTGGAAACGTGCAAACGAGATCTTCGGCGAAACACGCTCGGCATCGCGGAACGCCGTTATGGCCCCATCCCAATCCTTCTTTTTCAAGAGTGCGTCGCCCATGCGTACGATGGCGTACGATGAGTCGGGGCGAAGCGCGATCGCCTTGCGATAGGCGGCGATGGCATTGTCGTACGATTCGAGGTGCGCATAGCAGGTACCGATTTGAAGGTGGAAAAGACCGCTGTCGGGCCGCTGCACACTCGCCGCCGAAAGGTGACGCAGGGCCTCGGCGTAATCCGGCGGTTGCACCAGATGGCAAATCTCGAAGAGGTCGTAGTGCAAGAAGACGTCGTGGGGATAGCGATCGACGGCTGCCCGTAGAAAAGTCCGCCAGGCTGAGACCTCGCCGGCTTCCCTCAGATCCCGCCCCAGTGCGTTGGCGAGGATCGATCGAAAGCTCAGCCCGTCAGGCGAGGCGGCGAAGGCAACCAACCCCGGAACGTCGTCGCGGTCGAGGAGGTCTTGCCACCGGGCATACGCCCCGCCGCAGAGCTGGCGGGCGGTGCGGATCACGAGAGCGAGACGGTCTCTCACGATTGGATCGGCGGCAGGCGAATCCGGTACTTCCTCGGGGCTGTTCTGCCGTATCTCCGATAAATAGGCGACGTGCAATTGCCACTCCAACAGGGCCCCGAGCAGGGCGTCTCGCAGCCGGTTCGCGGCGACCGCTTTTGCAACATCCTCCGTCGAGCCATGGACCGGATCAAGACCAAACTGTCGGAAAGCCTGGCCGTGACGATCGGCCAACCGCGCTCTCGCTTCAAGGACTTTTTGACCGCCAATGTCGTCCGCGAACTTCTGCGTGCTGGCCACGCAGGCGGTGACAAGGCGCGTGTGCCGGGCAAGCTCGTCGACGACGTGGCGTGCCGAGGCCAACTCGGCGAGCGTCGCTTCGGTCGCAGTTCCACCGGCAACGAACTCGTCGGCCCGCCGAAGCGCCGCGACCGCCGCGTCGCTTGCGAGCTGCATGCGATCGGGATAATCGGCCACGTTCCAAGCCTCTTCGGCGCGCTCGCGGGCATCACGAATTGCCGCCGCGACGCTGGCGGTGGTCCAGGCCTCGCGCGACGCGCGCTCAGTCTCGGCGGCCGCCCGCTCGCGATTGGCATTGGCCTGAACCAACACGACGGCGGCGACACCTGCGACGAGCGACGCCGCCACCACGGCTGCCGTTGCCACGGCCGCCCGGTTCCGCTGGACGAACTTCCTTAGCTTGTAGGCCGCCGAAGGCGGCCGGGCCAGGATCGCCTCGCGCTTCAAGTAGCGCTCGATGTCCTCGGCAAAGCTGCCGGGTGTGCCGTAGCGGCGGTTGCGGTCCTTGTCGAGGGCCTTGATGGCAATCCAATCCAGATCCCCAGCCAGGACCTGAGCCAGCTTCTTGGCGTCCAGGCCGCGGTTGCCCGCCAGCACCGTGGCCAAGCCGCCCAGCGACGAAATCCGCGTGCTCGGCCGCGGCGATTCTTCCTCGCGAATCATTCGCTGCATCTCGGCGTAGCCCGCCTCGCGTAGGCGCTTGGCTTCCAGCGGCGTCGTCCCGGTCAACAGCTCGTAGAGCAACACCCCCAGCGAGTAGACGTCGCTGCGGGTGTCGATGTCGAGGCCACTCATTTCCGCCTGCTCGGGGCTCATGTATGCAGGCGTGCCGATCATCTGTCCGTAGGCGGTGAACAGCGTTCGTTCGGTCAGCTTTTGCACGGTCGCCTTGGCCACGCCGAAGTCGATGACCTTGACCATCGGCACTCCGTCGTGCAGCGTGACCATCACGTTGGTGGGCTTGATGTCGCGATGGATCACGCTTTTGTGGTGAGCGTGCTGGATGGCATGGCAAACGTCGATGAACAGTCTTAGCCGGCCCTCGGGCGGCAGATGGTTCTTGTCGCAGAACTCGGTGATTGGGACCCCCTTGACCAGCTCCATCACGAAGTACGGACGGCCGCTGGCGGTCGCCCCCGCGTCAAGGACCTTGGCGATGTTGGGGTGGTCCATCAAGGCCAGCGCCTGGCGCTCCGACTCGAAGCGGGCGATGACCTGGGCGGTGTCCATGCCCGGCTTGATGATCTTAAGCGCAACCATGCGTCGGACGGGCTGTGATTGTTCGGCCATGTAGACGACGCCGAAGCCGCCCTCGCCGAGATGTTGCAAGAGCTTAAATGGGCCGATGAGGGCGCCGGGGGCTTCGCTGATGGCTCCCTGGGCGGCGGTCTTCGTCGGATCGTGCCCCACGCGAGGCGCCTGATGCGCGGCCGACGTCAGGTCGAGCAAGCTGTCCGGCGCGTCGTGGGCGGCCAAGAGCGCCATAACGCGTTGCCGCAAATCCGGATCGCCGCCGCATTCCAGCTTGAGAACGGCCTCCCTCGCCGACAGGTTGTCGGCTTCGACCGCCGCCAGGAACACGGCCTGAACGCGTTTTGAATCGATAGGCATAGCCTGGTTTTTCAAGGATGATGTCGTCTTGCTGATTGGTAATGCGCCGTTTCTGCCGTACGCTGTCGAGAATTCCGGGATATTGCCCAACGAATACAGAACGTCATGCTCACTCACTCATCGCGTCGCGCAACCAGGCGCGGGCAAAGGTCCATTTCCGCCGCGCCTCGTAGACCGTAATTCCCATCGCAGCGGCGACTTGCTCGTGGCCGAATCCCGCGAAGCGGCGCAGGTCGACCACCCTAGCGGCCAACGGATCTTCGGCGGCAAACCTGGTCAAAGCTTCGTCGAGGGCCAACATCCGGTCGTCTTTGGAACGGGCTGCCGGGTCGTCGAGCTCGTGGCGTTGCAGGCCGCCTCCACGTTTGACGCGCCGCTTGCGGCGGGCATTTTCCACCAGAATGCGACGCATCGCCTCGGCAGCAGCGGCGAAAAAGTGCCCCCGGCCGTCCCACTGCGGCTGGTCCGACTCGCCAACGAGCCGCAGGTAGGCTTCGTGGACCAGCGCGGTTGAATCCAACGTCTGCCCCGGCTTTTCCTGGGCCAGCTTGCGCGCGGCCAGCCTCCGCAACTCCTGGTAGACCAAGGGCAGCAACTCGCCGGCGGCCTGGCGCTGGCCGGCCGCAATGGCGTTCAGAATGCGGGTCACGTCGGTCATCGACCATGAGGATACCTGAATTCAACGTCGCCGACGAGCTGGCGGGTCTACTCCGCCGTTTTCGCGAAGTACTCGTCGGAGGCGACGAGCTCGGCGATGATTTGCTCATCGCGTTGGCCGTCGGCAAGCTCTCCGACGAAGGCATCGACGCCCAGTGGGTCGGCGGGCCGGTCGAGGAACTGCTCGTACCAGCCAGACACCAGGTCGCGGCGGTACTCTTCGCTGCCAAAGATCAGCGCCGCCACTTGCGCCGGCGTGGCCCCGTTGGCCATTGCCGTGTCGAAGAAGACCCGCGTTTGGTGGTCGACCGCCCGGCCCAGCGAATCGTGGAACAGGGCGTCGAGGAAACCGTCGTTCGTGCCGCCGCCACGCGTTTGAAGGTACTCTGGCGAGCTGACTAGATCTTGGGCCATTTCCTCGTCGGTGCCGTCGTCGTACAGGAACGCCGCCCAGAATTGCAGTCCAGCCGGCTCCGGCGCGCGGTGCAGATAGGTCTCGTAGAGCGATTGGACCTCGTCGAGCTGCTCCTCGCGTGGGAACGCCACCCGTACGATTTCATACGCCAACTGGGCGTGGCTCTCGCCGGCGTCGAGCTTAGCGGTCCAGTAGTCGAGCCCGCTCTGGTCCGGTGCGCGGTGCAACACGTCGCGGTAGATCTCTTGCACGTAGTTCTGGTTCGCCGTGCCGCGCGTGCCGTCGGGCAGCAACGCTTCGAGAATCGCGACTTTTTCCGCTACGGTCGTCGTGAGTCCTCCGCCCGTGATGCTCACCGACAGGGAATAGGTTCCCTCGTCACCGTAGGTGTGGGAGCCGGAGACCGTGTAGGTGCCACTGGAAAGGGAAACGTCGCCGAAGCTGGTCACGCCGTCGCCCCAGTCGATCATGGCGCCGAAATCGCCGGCGGGCGATGAGCCGTCGCCGTCGGTGAAAGTCGCCACCGGCACGGTGGTTAGCGGGCTGAGCTCGTAGCCGGCGACCGGCACGCCGGCAGCCGCGATCGCGCTCTCGGTCGTTCCCTGGGTGATCGCCAACGTGCCATTGACGAAGGCGAACGTGTAATTGGCGGCGCTGAGCGTGCCGGGCGCGACGCTGATCGTATCGTTGCCGACGCCGCTTGCCGCCGTGGCTGTCGTGCTCAAGGTCGCCGTGCCAGTGACGACGCTCGACGAATCGCCATTGACGAAACCGGTGATCGTATCGGTGAGCGGCGGGTTGGCCGAGCCAAGGACCTTGCTCTTGTCGTCGGCGGTGACGGTCAGCGTGGCGGGCGTGACCGAAAGCGTGCCGTTGACAAACGCGAAGGTGTAGTTGGCGGCGCTGAGGGTTCCCAGCCCGGCCGTGATCGCATAGTTCCCTACGCCACTGGCGGTCGTGGCCATGGTGGCCAGGCTGGCGTCGCCGCTCACGACGTTTGCCGAATCGCCGTCAACGAATCCCGTGATCGTGTCGGTGAGCGGCGGATTGGCCGAGCCATAGACCTTGGTCTTGTCGTCGGCGGTGACCGTCAGCGTGGCGGGTGTGACCGTCAGCGTGCCGTTGACGAAGGCGAAAATGTAGTTGGCGGCGCTGAGCGTGCCCGGGCCGGCGGTGATCGCATAGTTGCCCACGCCACTGGCGGACATGGCATTGGCGGCCAGGCTGGCGTCGCCGCTCACGACGTTTGCCGAATCGCCGTCGACGAATCCCGTGATCGTATCGGTGAGCGGCGGGTTGGCCGAGCCATAGACCTTGGTCTTGTCGTCGGCGGTGACGGTCAGCGTGGCGGGCGTGACCGAAAGCGTGCCGTTGACAAACGCGAAGGTGTAGTTGGCGGCGCTGAGGGTTCCCAGCCCGGCCGTGATGCTATAGCTACCGACACCGCTGGCCGAGGTGGCAGACGTGCTGAGGCTCGCCGCGCCGCTGACGACGCTCGACGTGTCGGCGTTGACGAACCCCCTGATGGTGTCGGTAAGCGCTGGAACGGTTGCCCCGTAGGCCATCGTCTTGTCGTCGGCCGTGACAGTCAACGTGGCGGGAGTGACGGTCAGCGCGCCGTTGACGAAGACGAACGAGTAGTTCGCGGCGCTGAGCGTGCCGAGTGCGACGTCGATCGGGTAGCTGCCGACGCCGCTGGCCGAAGTGGCAGTCGTACTGAGGCTCGCCGCGCCGCTGACCACGCTCGACGTGTCGCCGTTGACGAACCCAGTAATCGTATCGGTCAGCGCCGGAACGGTTGCTCCGTAGACCATCGTTTTGTCGTCGGCCGTGACCGTTAACGTTAACGTCGCGGCAGTGACCGAAAGCGTCCCGTTGACGAAGGTGAACGTGTAGTTGGAGGCGCTGAGGGTTCCATGCCCGACCGTGATCGGATAGCTGCCGACTCCACTGGCCGAGGTGGCCGCCGTGCTCAGGTTCGCCGCGCCGCTGACGACGCTCGACGTATCGCTGTTCACGAAGCCAGTGATCGTGTCAGTGAGCATTGGAACGGTTGCCCCAAAAACCATCGTCTTGTTGTCGGCCGTGACGGTCAGCGTGGCGGGCGTGACTGAGAGCGTGCCGTTGACGAACGCAAAGGTGTAGTTGGCGGCGCTAAGGGTTTCTGGACCAATTGTGATGGTGTGGTCCCCGACACTGCTGGCCGATGTGGCCGGCGTGCTCAGGCTGGCCGCGCCGCTCACGATGTTCGACGTATCCCGGTTCACGAAGCCCGTAATCGTGTCCGTGAGCGGCGGGTTGGCTGCCCCATAGACTTGCGTTTTATCGTCGGCGGTGACCGTGAGCATCGCGGGCGTTACGGTCGTCGTTCCATTGGCGAACGCGAAGGTGTAATTAGCGGCGCTCAGAGTGCCAAGCCCGACCATATTGGGATAAATGCCGACTCCGCTCGCCGAAGTGGCGGTGGTGCTCAGGCTCGGCGCGCCGCTGACCACACTGGCCGTATCGCCGTTGACGAAACCGGTAATCGTGTCGGTCAGCGCTGGAACGGTTGACCCGTAGACCATCGTGCCGCTGCCCGCCGTGACCGTCAGCGTGGCCGGCGTGACGGTGAGCGTTCCGCCTATGAAGGCGAATGTGTAGTTGGTCGCGCTGAGCGTGCCGAGCGAGACGTCGATCGGGTAGGTGCCAACACCGCTTGCCGAAGTGGCGGTGGTGGTGATGCTCGGCGCGCCGCTGACCACGCCGGCCGTGTCGCCATTGACGAAGCCCACCATCCTATCGGTGAGCGCCGGAACAGTTGATCCGTAGACCATCGTTTGGCTGTCGGCCACGAGCGTTAACGTCAATTTGGCCGACACGATCGACAGCGTCCCGCCCTGGAAGGCGAACTTGTAGTTGGCCGCGGTAAGCGTTCCTTGCGCAAGGTTAATCGGATAGTTGCCGACACCACTCGTTGAGGTGGCCGTTGTGGTCAGACTCACCGCACCGCTAAGCGCGCTAACCGTATCGCCGTTGACGAACCCCGTGATCGTGTCGGTAAGCGTGGGAACGGTTGCCCCAAAGGCCATCGTCTTATTGTCGGCCCTGACCGTCAGCGTGGCCGGCGTGACGAGTTGCGTGACCGAACCTTGGCTCACCTCCAGGCTGCCGGTGTCGCCCGTGTAGTGGGCGACGATCGTGTGCGTAGCGACGTCCAGACTCGACACAGTCAGGCTGGCCACGCCGTTGCAGTCGACAAGGGTGACCGGCACCGATCCTAAATCCTGGCCGGCGGTCGTATCGACGAAGTCGACGGCGCCGCTGACCGCACCGGTCGCCGCACTGACCGTGGCGGTGAAGGTCACGGCCTGCCCGTAGATCGACCCCTGGGGCTTGCTGCTCGTGACCGTGGTCGTCGTGGGGACCAACGAGAGTTGAGCATCACCATC
>Ga0307373_10008959_pt1 | contig 15086 bp, 16 predicted proteins | sample OX2MG_FD_202534 | JGI IMG/M metagenome (GOLD analysis project Ga0307373, IMG submission 202534) | Soil microbial communities from Risofladan, Vaasa, Finland - OX-2 | ecosystem: Environmental > Terrestrial > Soil > Coastal area > Acid sulfate soil | place: Finland: Risofladan, Vaasa | collected... | reverse complement strand
AGAGCTCACGCTCACCAAGGCCCCTGTTCCACCGCTCGGGCAGGGCGTGGGGTAGGCGGAACAGGCCAGGTAGATCGTGACCCCGCTGCCGTTGAGGGTGCCCCCGCCGACGGTGAGCGACCCGGTCACGACGTAGGTGCCCGGGTTGAGCCTGAGCGTCGCGCCGGAGGGAACTGAGATCGTCGAGTAGATCCCGGCTGACCTCGAGGAGACGCCTGCAGGGGCCGTATAGCTCGAGGAGGCTCCGGAGAGAGATGGCACCGCCAGGGCTGCGTAGGGGTCGGCGACGGCGGCGCCGGGGGTTGCGCCAGGCGTTATCGTGGCGTTTGGCCCATAGCTGACGGTCCCGCCGGTCGCGATGACGGTCTGGCTGGCGGCGATCGCCGTGTTGTTGCCGAGTGTGACTGCCGGCGCGCTGCTCGAGTTCACCTGCAGCGGACCGGTGAGGGTCAGGTCCGTGCCGGACCCCGTCGTGAGGTCGGTCCCCGAGTTCTTCATAAGACAGATCGAGCAGATGCTCGCGGTGCCGCCGGTGTTGCCACCGCCGCTGCTGGTGGTCGTGGTCGAGGCGTCGGCGGATGCGGTCACCCGGATGGTCCTGATTCCGACCGCGCCCAGGAAGTAGGTGCCGGAGGAATCCGCGACGACGGCCCGTACCGTCGCCACCAGGCTCGGCGTCGTGGTCACGGCGCCGGTCGAGTCGAGGAAGCTGAGGGTGAGGTCGGCCGTCGGCAGCCCGTCCGCGCTCAGGACCTCCTGGCCGTCGGTGGTGGCGCCGGCCTCCGTCTCGCCACCGACCGCGATCGCGTAGGCGGCGGCGAGCGAAGCTCCGTCGGCGGCAGCGCGGGCCAGCTGCTGCCGGGCAGTCGTCTCACCACCGTCGATGGCGAGGCCGGTGAACCCGACCAGCACCGCCATCATGATCGCGGCCAGGACCAGCGACTGCCCGTCCTGGCGGCGGCGGCCCCTCATGACATCACCGGCATCGTGGCCAGCGCCTGGACGGTCACGCGGGCCCCGATGACCCCGCCCAGGAGTCCCGTCACCAACGAATACGGGTTGGTGAGCGTCACCCGGACCAGGTTGCCGGGGGCGACGCAGGTGGACTGGGTGTAGCCCGCCTGGGCCACGAAGGCACCGCTGCCGGCGCTGTAGTGCCCGCACTGGACTAGGCTCGAACCGCTGACAGCGAGGTACTCGACCAGCAGGTGGCTGTCGTCGTTGGCAAGGGTGCTGGTGCCGCCCGCCGCCTGCACCTGGCCCTCGATCGTGTTGGAGGGAGGCGTGGCCGCGGCGCTCCAGGCGGTGGAGTGGGTGGCTCCCCAGCGCGCTCCGGCTCGTGCGGCGTTGGCCAGCTCGAGCTTGTGGTCGAAGAGGAAGCCGAATTCGACCACGGCGCCGAGGAGCAGGACGAGGAGCATCGAAACCAGGGCGAACTCGACCAGCGCCTGGCCCGGCGAGCCCCTCTCGCGCGGGCCGGCGGCCAGATGAGGTTCCATGCCGCCCGCCCATTTTGCGTTAGATTTCGCAGTTCTGCTCCGCTGCGGAGTTCGCGCCGCGCCGGCCAACCGGTTTTGCGGACGCTTTAGCCATAAGATTGCCCGATGTCCGAGCAGCCACGTTCGGAACGCAGCCTGAACGTGCCAGTCGTCATCGCCGGCGTGATCGTCGCCGTGCTCGGCTTCGCGGCCTCGATCTACCTCGGGACCCAGGGACACCCCGGGGCGGCGACCCCCACCAAGCAGGTCCTGGTCGCCTCCCACGACCTCGCAGCGCGGGCGACCCTCTCGGCCGCCGACGTCACCGTTGCCGCCTATGCCGCAGCCGACGTTCCACCGGGCGCGTTCACGCGAGCGTCGGAGGTCGTGGGGAAGGTTGCGCAGGTCGGCATCACGGCCGGGCAGCCGGTGCTGGCAAACGAGCTCGGCGCGGCGGGCGCGGTCGCCGGCCCGGTCAACGGCTACCTACCGCTGACCCCGGGCCAGGTCGCAGCCACCGTTCCAACCAGTGAGCTGGTCGGCGTCGGGGGTTACATCAAGCCCGGCGACTACATCGACCTGGTCGCGGTCGTCCCCTCGAGAACCGGCGGCTTCGCCAACGTCCGGACCATCTACTCCGGCGTTCGCGTGATCCGGACCGGGGCGGCCGGCAGCGACGCCGCCGCCACGGCGACCAGCCTCACCCTCCAGGTCTCGGAATGCCAGTACGAGTACATCAGCTGGTTTGTCGCCAACGCGAGCCTCAAGTACTCGCTGCTCGCGGCCAGCGACTACGCCGCGGCAGCCCAGGCCCCTTCGGACACCGCCTGCCCGGCCAACACCTCCACCGGGGTCACCGAAACGGACATCAAGAACCACTGGCCGGGGCTGGTGCCAACGTCATGATCTGGGTGGCCGCGCTGGCCACAGCCATCGGCCTGGGGGCCGTCTGGATGGCGGTCGCCCCGGTCCGCCGCGCGCCGCCCCAGCTGACGGCCCTCGAGGACCGGATGTCCTTCTACGGCAACCCGAGGGAGGTCCCGCGCGAAGACGACATCGACCTCCTCAGCTTCCGCGAGAGGATCATCCAGCCACTCCTGGACCAGCTCACCCAGCGTGTCGCACGGCTGACCCCGGGACGGCTGGTCGAGGGCGCGGGCAGCGAGCTCGCGGCAGCGGGAAATCCGTACGGGCTGAACGTGTCCTCCTTCGTCACCCTCCGCCTCCTTTTCTGCGTCCTGGGCGTAGCGCTGGGCGTCGCCATCGGGGTCTTCGCGGGGAGCGTCCTGATCGGTGTCCTGGGCGCGGTGATCGGAGGCCTGGCGGCTTGGTTTGGCCTGGGCTATTGGCTCACCAGCGAGGTACGAGCGAGGCAGCGGAGGACGCTCTCCGCGCTGCCCGACGTGGTCGACTTTCTCGTCGTCGCAGTGGACGCCGGGCTCAATTTCGATCTGGCCTTAAGGCGCGTGGTGGAGAAGTTTCACAACCCTCTCACCGACGGCATCGCGCTGGCCCTCTCGGAGGTCCAGCTCGGCCGCTACCGGCTGGACGCGCTGGAGGACTTCGCCCGTCGGAGCAACGTCCCCGAGGTGGCCGCCTTCATACAGACGGTGGTCACCTCGGAGCGGATGGGCGTCTCGATCGCCCTCACGCTGCGGATCCAGTCAACCGACCTGCGCTGGCGCCGCGGCGAGTGGGCTCGCGAACGAGCCTCGCGGGCGGCGGTACGGATGACGTTCCCAATGGTGCTGCTGATCTTCCCGACGCTCTGGCTGGTACTCCTCGGTCCGTCCTTCCTGGCCCTCCTCTCGAGGGGACTCTGATGGCTCGAAGAGGCATTTGAAGAGCGGGAATGGGAGCGCAGGAACCAGCGGCTGAATTTCCCCGAGATCGACGGCGGGGCGACGAGATCGACTTCCGCTCGATGGTCGAGTCCGCCCCCGCCTACTTCTACGTCGCCGACGCGGCGGACTCCACCACCCTTTACCAAAGCCCCCAGACGGAGGCGATGCTGGGCTACTCGATGGCCGAGTGGGAGGCCAACCCCGGGCTCTGGAGCGAGATCCTCCACCCCGACGATCGTGAGCGCGTCGCGGCCACCTTCGCCGAGGCATCGCAGGGCGGCAAGGAGTTCCAGGCCGAGTACCGCCTGATCACGAAGTGGGGAACGACCCGCTGGGTCCGCGACCACGCGGCGAAGGCGATCGATCCCCGCGGCCGGAGGGTGGTCCAGGGTGTCGTCCTCGACATCACCGATCAGGTCCAGGCCGAGCAAGAGGCGGAGGAGAAGCTGGCTCTCAGCATCGCCCTCCTGGAGTCGGCTCAGGAGGCGGGAAGGATCGGCACTTTCATCGCCTGGCTGACGCCCGAAAAGGCCGGCCAGGACGTGTGGTCGAAGAGCTGCCTGGCGATCTTCGGCTACGACGAGGCGACGCACGCCGGCACCAACGAGTCCTTCTGGACGCGGGTTCACCCCGATGACCTCCAGATGGTGCACGCCGCCCAGGACCGCGCCCTAGCGGAGGATGAGTTCTACGACATCGTCCACCGCATCATCCGCCCGGACGGAGCCGTCCGCTGGATCCGGGAGCGCGCCCAGGTCGAGCGCGCGGCCGACAGCTCGCCGCTCCGGTTCCTCGGCGTGACGCTCGACGTCACCGACGAGCGAGCCCTAGCGGAGGCCCTCGACCGGGCGGAGACGGCCAGCCAGGCGACGACCAAGTTCTACGACAGCGTCTTCGAGAATGCCCCCCTCGGAGTGGCCAAGGTAGACGCCAGGATCCGCGTCATCGAAGCCAACGCACGGCTCCACGAGATCCTTCAGGTGAAGGACGGCGAGCTGGTCGACCGGCCGGTGGCCGACTTCCTCGAGTCGGAAGGGATGGCCCAGGTAATGTCTGAGTTCCAGCCGCTCTGGCAGGGCAAGGTGGAGCGGATCGAATCGGCCTCCAACGCGATCCGAGCCGACGGGGTCAAGGTCTGGCTGCAGTGGAACGCCACGGCCGTCCGCACCGGCTCGGGTCGGGTCGAGTACTTCCTGGCGATGTTCGAGGACATCACCTCCAAGCGGGAGATGGAGATCGCCGCCCAGAACAGCTTGGCTGCGCTCGAGCGTCTCAACAACCTCAAGAGCGAGTTCGTATCTGTCGTCAGCCACGAGTTCCGCACCGCCCTGACGGGAATTCAGGGCTTCTCCGAGATCATGCGCGACGAGGATCTGAGCCCGAGCGAGGTGAAGGACTTCGCCGCCGACATCAACAACGATGCGCTCCGGCTCAACCGGATGATCACCGAGATGCTCGACCTAGACCGGATCGAGGCGGGGAGGATGAGGCTCAACCTCGCCGTGCACGACGTCAACGCGATCATCCAGCAGGCCGTCGAGCGAGCCATCACCAGCGCCAGCAAGCATGACCTGGTCACCGACCTCGACCTCAGCCTGCCGCCGATCAGCTGCGACGGCGACCGGGTCCAGCAGGTCATCTCCAACCTGCTGACCAACGCGGTCAAGTATTCGCCCAAGGGTGGGGTGATCATGGTCAGCACCCGGCACGACCAGTCGATGGCGAAAATCAGCGTCGAGGACCATGGACTCGGCGTGCCGGCGAGCTTCATTGGCAAGCTGTTCGAGCGCTATGAGCGCTTCTCGGACACCGCCACCGACCAGATCATAGGAGCCGGCCTCGGACTGCCGATCGCCCGGCAGATCGTGGAGATGCACGGCGGCAAGATGGAGGTGCAGAGCGTCGAGGGCAAGGGCTCGACCTTCTCCTTCACCCTGCCGCTGGCCCGGGTCGAAGGCGAGGTATGAGCACCATCCTCTTCTGCGAGGACGACCCGACCATCAGCAAGCTGATCCTACTCGCCATGCGACGGACGATCCACCACGTGCTGATCGCCGAGAACGGCCAGGTGGGTCTGGAGATGGTGCGCGAGCACAAGCCCGACCTCGTGGTCACGGACCTCTCGATGCCCGAGATGAACGGCATCGAGCTCTACGACCAGATGCGCGCGGACCCGGGCCTGGCCGAGATCCCGATCGCGTTCCTCACCGCCTCGACCCAGCGCAGCCTCATCAGCTCGGCCCAGACCCGTGTCGCGCGAGCGATCCTGACCAAGCCCTTCAGCCCGTCGCAGTTGCGCGCCCAGATCGAGGCCATCCTGGAAGGCGCCGGGATGGGGGCCAGCGGCGAGAAGGCGCGCCCGATCGCGGAGGTATCGGGTCGGGTCGAGTCGGAGCCGCCGACCCGGGGCACGATCCTGGTCATCGAGGACGGCGAATCCGCTGACCTGATGATCGACCTGCTGCTGGGCGAGTCCTACGAGCCCATCCTCTGCCGGACGGCCGCCGAAGGGCTGCAGCAGATTCACCGGGCGCCGGTGGCGATCCTCCTCGACTGGGGACTGCCGGACCGGCCTGGCCTGGAGGTCTGCCGGGACATCCGAGCCGAGGACGACCGAGTTCCGATCCTCTTCGTCAGCGGGCGCAACGACGAGGCCTCGGTCGCCCGCGCGCTCGATGCCGGCGCCAACGACTTCATCATCAAACCCTTCCGCCCGGTGGAGTTCATCGCCCGGATGGAGGCGCAGATCCGTCGCGCCGCGCCGCAGGCGGCGGCCCCACCGCCGGAGCCGGCCCGCACAGCCGACGTGCTGAGCTTCGGCCACATCAGGGTGGACCTGCGCGCGCGCGAGGTGACCGTCTCCGGCGTGCCCGCCCAGCTGGGAGCGCACGAGTTCAAGCTGGTCGAGTACCTGGTCCAGAACGCCGGCGTGGCGATCTCCCGCGAGCAGATCCTAGAGCACGTCTATGGCTACGGGTCGGGCAACTCGACCGAGCGGATCGACATGCTCGTCCGCCGCGTCCGCGGCAAGCTCAAAGCCGACGAGCGGCTGACCTCGGTTCCCGGTTACGGGTTCCGGTGGGAGCGCCGCGGCTCCTAGCATCTTCGACCGGTCGGCTAGGACGCTCTCTCGTCGGATGCACGGTCGGCGCCGCCGATCCCAGCGGTAACCCCAGCCCGGTACCGCGACCAGGTTGGTCGGGTCGCCGCCCGCGGCCAGCTTGGCTCGGCCTCGACGGACCAGGATCTCCAGCCGTTCGAGCGGCACCTCGGCGTCGGGCCCGTAGAGCTGGGAGCAGACCTGGTCCCAGGAAACGGCGACGCCGGCGTTCCGACTGAGGTACTCGACCGGTTCGAATTCGAGGCGACCGAGTCGAACCGGCCGGCCATTCACCTTCACCTCCCGCGCCATCGAGTCCACGATCACACCGCCGAAGCCCTCAGGCTCACGCTTCTGGCGAGGACCGGCGAACGCGGCCGGCTGGGCCGCGTCCCGCCCCGCCTCGGCCCTTCGGATGTGGGCGTCAATGCGCGGCCGCAACTCGCCGCGATCGGTGTCGCGCACCAGGACGTCGTCGGCGCCGCACTCCAGGAGACGCACCACGTCGGCCGGCGGGAAGGACCCCAGCACACAGATCAGGGGCACGCCCGGCTCCCGGCGCCGGAGCTCGGTGCAGACGGGCCGCGATGGTGCTGTTGACGGAGTGGCCGACCAGGATCGTCGCCGCCGTTCCGACCGGCGAGGCGCTGAGCAGCGAGTTCCAGCTGATGCTCGACCAGCGGCCGGAATCCGACCTCGGAGAGCATCGCGACCAGGCCGTCGCTCGCGCCTCTTAGGTCGTCGAGGACAACCACGCGGCTTCGCCCGGCCGGCACCGCCGCGAGCTTGGGCAGGGACGAAAACCTGCGCTTTCACGCTCCCGGCGGCCACCTGATGTGACCCCGTGAAGCTCACTCGGCGAACCAGGTGAACTGGGTGTCGGTGCTGCAGCCCATGTAAGCGTTGTCGGCGCTGCGGTCGAGGGAGACCGCGAGGGTCACCGCCACCGTGTCGCCCGGCGCCCAGTGATCGAGGCGGCCGGAGCCGCCGGGCAGCGACAGCCGGGTGGAGGGGTCGGAGTGCGCAGCCGCGAAGCTAGCCAGGTTGCCCTGGTAGAGGACCTGGCCGTCCGCGCTGACCGTGAAGTCGAACTTCGAGGCGGGGTCGGCAGCGGTGCAGACCGGCGCGCTGGCGGCGCCGCGGGAGGCGAAGTGCTCGAGGTAGAGGCCGGTCGCCGTGCTCGGGGCTGAGCCGTTGTAGGTCAGCACCGCCTGGCGAACCTCGGCCGGGCCGCCGGGAGCCATCACGCCGGCGCCGGCGAACAGGTCTCCGCAGGTCTGCCCGCCCCTGACGGCCGTGCAACCGGGCCCGGTCTGGGTGAGGGTGGGGACGCCGGCGGTGAAGGCAGCCTGGGCGTTGACGGCGATCACCGCCGCCGCCAGCCCCGCCACGACGGCGGTCAACCTGCCGATCGCAACCCTGCACTTCATGGACCCAAGGTTCGGGGGCCGCCCGGTCCTCGCCGGAGCGCCAGCTGGACGCCTCGCCGGAGGTTTGCTAACCGCCCGCGATCATCTCGGCGTCATCCCGGCCGGCCGAGATGGTTGTCGGAGATGCAATAATTGCCTGGATGTCAACCAGCCCGCCCGCGACCGAGGTCTCCGTGCGCGAGCTGGTTTCTGCCCTCGGCGACCTGATCGCCCGGGCGGAGCCGGCGATCCTGCGTCTCTGGCGCTCGGCCGGGCTCACCTTCTCCCAGCGCCGGCTGTTGCGGCAGCTGCGCAACGGGCCGCGGGGCGCTGGCGACCTGGCGGCTGCCGCCGGGCTTTCGGCTCCTTCTTTGACGCGCATGGTGGCGCGGCTGGAGCAGCCGGGCTACCTCCGCCGCGAGCTCGACGCCTCCGACCGGCGCCGGATCACCATCGCCCTCACCGAGCGGGGGGAGCAGGTGCTGGCCGGCCACCGCGTCTTCCGCGAGGCCGGCCTGGTGGACGCTGTGCGGCGGCTGGATCCGCAGGCGCGAATCGAGCTCACCGGCCGCCTCCGCGAGCTCTTGGTGGCGGCCGGCCCGACCGAGGAGCCGATCCCCTGAGTCCCGCCATCTCCGTCGCCGGCCTCACCAAGTCGTTCGGACCGGTGAAGGCTGTCGACGATGTCAGCTTCGAGGTCGCTCCGGGCGAGATCTTCGGGCTCCTCGGCCCCAACGGCGCCGGCAAGACCACCACCATCCGGGTGCTGGTCACGCTGCTGAGCCCGGATGCGGGCAGCGCCCGGATCTTCGACCTCGACGTCAGCCGGGAGGTGATGGCCGTCCGCCGGCAGATAGGCTACGTGCCCCAGCAGCTGTCGGCCGACGGGGGTCTCACCGGCTGGGAGAACCTGATGCTCTACGCGCGGCTCTACGACCTGCCGCGGGTGGACCGGCGCGAGCGGATCGACGCCGCGCTCCGGCTGATGGGCCTCGCCGACGCCCAGGACCGCCTCGCCTCGACCTACTCCGGGGGCATGATCCGGCGGCTCGAGCTGGCCCAGGCCCTCGTAAACCGGCCCCGGCTGCTGGTCCTCGACGAGCCGACCATCGGCCTCGACCCGGTCGCCCGGGGCGACGTCTGGGATCGCGTCGAGGCGCTCCGCGCCGAGGCCGGGACCACCGTCGTCCTCACGACCCACTACATGGAGGAGGCCGACCAGCTCTGCGACCGGGTGGGGCTGATGCACGAGGGCCGGCTGGGCGCCATCGGCAGCCCCGACGAGCTCAAGGAAAGGCTGGGACCCGACGCCACCCTGGAGGACGTCTTCCGACACCACGCCGGCGCCGGCGCCCGCCTCAACGAACAAGGGAGCCTTCGCGATGTCAGGTCAGTCCGCCGCACCGCCCGCCGCCTGGGTTAGCGCTTCCCCGGCCCACCGCTGGTGGTGGGTCCTGGGCAGCCGGATCGTCACCTTCTGCTGGGTCGAGGTGGCCAAGATCCGCCACGACCGGACCGAGCTCTACACGCGCGCCATCCAGCCCGTTCTCTGGCTCCTGATCTTCGGTGAGACCTTCTCGCGCCTGCGTGTCATCCCCACTGGCGGACGGCCCTACCTCGACTTCATGGCGCCTGGGGTGATCGCCCAGTCGGCCCTGTTCGTGTCCATCTTCTACGGCATCCAGATCATCTGGGAGCGCGATGCCGGGATCCTGACCAAGCTGATGGCGACCCCCACTCCGGCCGCCGCCCTGATCGCCGGCAAGGCCTTCGGCGCCTCGGTGCGGAGCCTCGTCCAGGCGCTGGTCGTCCTCGTCCTGTCCCTGCTGCTCGGCGTCGGGCTCTCCCGCAACCCGCTCGACTACCTGGGCGCCGTTCTTGTGATCGTCCTCGGGGCCGGCTTCTTCTCGATGCTGTCGCTGACGATCGCGGGCATCGTTCTCAGCCGCGAGCGCGTGATGGGCATCGGACAGGCGATCACGATGCCGCTCTTCTTCGCCTCCAATGCCCTTTACCCAGTCCACCTGATGCCGGGCTGGCTGCAGGTGCTGAGCGCCGTCAACCCGCTCAGCTACGAGGTCGACGCGCTCCGGGCGCTTCTGATCGGCACGCCGGGCAACGTCGGGGTCGACCTCCTGGTGCTGACGGTCGCCTGCCTGGCCGGGATCGCCGTCTCCTCGGCGCTCCTGCCCCGCCTAGCGAAGTGAGGCCGGCGGGGCCTTCCCCAGGGCCTGGATCTGCCGGATGACCGTGAGGGCGGTGATCGCGATGGCCAGGAAGAGCGCCAGCAGCGGTCCTCGCCAGTCCGACAGCCGCCGGACTTCGGGGACGCCCGCGATCCATGCGAACGCGTAGAGGATGAGGATTCCATTGAATGCGGCCATCAGGGCCGCCGCCACGGTGGGTCGCTTCATCACCATTGCAAATTTGTTCCGGCGGGGGACTGGTTGCGTACGGGCGCGGGCGCCCGGCCCCTCCAGACTAGCTTTGCGGGCCTACCTTAAGAGTAGGTGAGGAAGAACCGGATCAGGCCTCGCCCCATACGGAGCGGGCGACTGATCCGACCAGCTCCAGCTTGCGCTGCTGCTCCTCCGGCGTGATCCGGTTGCCCTCGATCGTCGAGGCGAAGCCGCACTGCGGGCTCAGCGCCAGCCGTCCGAGGTCCACGAACTGGGAAGCCTCCTCGATCCGCCGCTTCAGTTCCTCGGCCTTTTCCAGCCGGCCCTTCTTGGTGGTGACGAGCCCCAGCACCACGGTGCGGTCCTCGGGCACCTGGCGGAGCGGCTCGAAGCCGCCCGAGCGATCGTCGTCGTACTCGAGCAGGAAGCGCTGGAAGAGCGTCTTCTGGAAGATCCGGGAGATGGGCTGGTAGTCGCCCTCGGCGTAGAACTTGCTCTGGTTGTTGCCCCGGCAGACATGGATGCCGAACACCACGCCGGGATGCCCCGCGATGATCGCGTTGTCGAGCTCGATGCAGCGGTCGATCAGCGCCTCAGGGTCGCTGCCCCGCTTGCGGTAGCCGTCGCGCATCTTCTCGTCGAGCAGGGCCGCGTACTGGGGCGCGTCAACCTGGATGTAGGTGCAGCCGAGCCTGACCAGCTCCTCGACCTCGCGGCGGCTGATGTCGACGATGTCCGCGAGGTAGGCGTCCAGGGTCTTGTAGGCCCCCTTCGACTTCTCGGGGTCGTAGTAGGCGGCCGCCTGCTGGGCGCTGACCAGGGTGACCTTGCCGATCCGGTCGGTGCGGGCCCGCAGGTAGGCCCATTCCTCGCCACACAGGCTTCGCCGCCAGCGCAGCTTCTCGACCACCACCGGGCGCTGGAAGACCAGCTCCTCGCCCGACTCGTCGTGGAAGGGGATCGCCCAGCCGCCCAGCTTGTCGAACCCGTCGAGCGCCTCGACCAGGTGCCCGAAGAAGGCGTAGCGGCGGAACTCCCCGTCGGTGACGACGTCGAGCCCGGCCTCCTCCTCCATTTTCACGGCGGCGTCGATGGCCCGGTCCTCGACCCGCTTCAGCTCGACCGGGTTGATCTCGCCGTGTTCGAACTGCTTTCGCGCCGAGGCTAGCCCCGGTGGCCGGAGCAGGCTGCCGACGACGTCGGCGCGGGCAGTCAGGGCAGCGGTTCCTTGGGGCATCTGAGGTCAATTATTCTCGCTGCCGCAAGCCGGGATACTGGTTGACTCGGATGCCCGACTCCCTGCCCTGGACGCGAGAGCGCCTGATGGTCACCGGCGGCCTGATGCTGGCCATGTTCGTGGCGGCCATGGACGCGACCGTAGTCGGCACGGCGCTGCCGACGATCGCCCGCCAGCTGGGCCAGGTCGAGCTCTATCCGTGGATCTTCGCCGGCTACCTTTTGACCTCCACCACCAGCGTTCCCCTCTGGGGCCGGATGGCCGACCTGCGCGGCCGCAAGCCGGTGCTGCTGGCGGGCCTGGCCGCCTTCGTCGGCGGGTCGCTGCTCTGCGGCGCCAGCCCCAACATGCCCGCCCTCATCATCTTTCGCGCTTTGCAGGGCATCGGGGCGGGCTGCCTCCAGCCGGTGACGCTGACCGTCGTCGGCGACATCTTCCCGGTCGCCCAGCGGGCGCGGCTCCAGGGCCTTTTCAGCGCCATGTGGGCGATCGCGGCCGCGATCGGGCCCCTGATCGGCGGTGTCTTCGTCGTCACCATCGGCTGGCGGTGGGTCTTCCTCATCAACCTGCCGATCGGACTCGTCTGCGCGGTCCTCTTCCTTCGCTACCGGGAGCAGCGCGAGCACGGCGGGCGGCAGCGCCTCGACTACCTCGGAGCGGTGATCCTGACCGCGGGGGTGGCAGTGCTTCTCTACGGCCTCGGCACGGGCAACCCCAGCGGTAAGGCGACCTGGCCGGTCGCCGTCGTGGGCGGACTGCTGCTGGTGTTCTACTTCGTCCGGGAGTTTCGGACCGAGTCGCCGACGATCCCGGTCCGCCTCCTGGGTGACGCGCTGATCGGGCCGGCGATAGCGATCTCGATGCTGGCGGGGACGCTGATGTTCGGCGTCAACGCCTACCTGCCGCTCTACGTGCAGACGGGGCTCGGCCGGACGGCGCTCGAAGCGGGTTGGTCGGTGGCGCCGCTCTCGGTCGGCTGGCCGATCGCGTCCGTCGTCGGCGGCCGCCTGCTGCTCCGGGTCGGCTACCGAGCCGTGGTCGCCGCCGGAGCCCTGCTGCTCTTCGCCGGCGCGGTGCTCCTGCTGCTCATCGCGAGCGAGGGGCCGGTTGCCGTGGGAGCTGCGACGCTAGTTATCGGGATGGGCCTCGGCGGGGTCCTGACGCCAATCCTGATCGTCGTCCAGAACGCGGTTCCCTGGCAGCGGCGAGGGTCGATCACGGCGCTGAACCAGTTCTCCCGCACCATCGGCGGCGCGATCGGCGTCTCCCTGATGGGGATCCTGGTCGAGGCGCGCCTGGGCCAGGGGCCGCTGGTGCCGGGAGCGCGCGTCCAGGCGGCGATCGAGCCCGTCTTCTGGAGCCTCGTCTGGCTTGGCGCGGCCGTCCTTGCCGGCGCCGTCGGCATCATCGTCGTCGCCGCCCGGACTCGCCGAGAAGAGGCTCGGGAGGTGGCCGTCTAGCCCCTACCTGACCGGGTAGCCCTTCGGCTCGTCCTGGCCGGCAAGCTTGGTTGCCATCTCGGGCCGGTAGCGGCCGAGGAGGTAACCGCCCACCGTGAAGACGAGGTTGCGAAGCAGCCAGGCCGCGACCAGGACCCCGGCCAGTAGGCCCGTGTAGGTCAGGATGCTGCCGCTGAAGTCACCGATCGACCCGAGCGTCGTCGGGTAGGGCTGGGCGAGGCAACCCCAGACCGGGAGGACCGGTCCGATGCAGTCGAGACCGAGAAACCGGCGGGCGACCTGGTCGAACGTGAAGAAGAGCGCGACCAGGACGAGGAACACGATCAGCGTCCGCTTCATGCCTTGAGGTAACGCGCAGGGTGGCGATTTCCACCGGCCCCGTTCCCTTCCTGATATTGAGATGATCAGGTTATCCACACATTGAGCACACCATTCAGTCCCCGGCCGGTGGTTCTGCCGGAGGGGTGGGAAGCGATCGAGGTCGAGCGGATCTGGGTGCGTGGCCGGCCGGCCCGCCTGGTCGCCCGTCACGGGGACGACCGCGCCAGGATCGAGCTGGCGCCCGTCGCCGATCCGCTGGGTCCGTCGCCCAGCGCCGGCTGAAACCCGGCGGGGATCAGGGCCCACCGGCGGGAGTGACCTCCGCCGGCTCCCCCCGGGCGTCCGACGATGCGATGAGGCGCCGGTAGACCTCGGCGGCGCGCGTCGGCCGGCGCTTCAGCTCGGAGTCGCCGTCGAGGTCGACGTGGTAGAGCCCGAAGTCGGTGTGGGGTGAAAAGGGCAGGCCCCATTCGCGGTTGGAGGTGATGCTCCAGACCAGATAGGCGGCGATCGGGATGCCCGATGCCCGCGCCTCCTCGACCTCGCGCACGTGGCGCTCTAAGTACTCGGCCCGCTCGACGCCATCGGCGACGCTGACGCAGCCGTTCTCCACCACGACGATCGGCAGCCGCGGGAAGAGCTTGGCGTAGCGGCGGAGCATGTCGCCCAGGGCGGCCGGCCAGACGGGCGCCCGCTCGAAGCGGCCCATGCCGGCGTCCAGGAGCCGCTGGAAACCCCGGAGCTCGAAGGTCCGGATGCCCCAGTAGTAGTCGAAGCCGACGAAGTCCATCTGTCCGGCGCAGTCGGCCGGGCAGAGGAAGTGGGCGAGCCTGCCGGCCATCCCCAGGTTCCACCAGTCGGCCGCCAGGATGGTCGGCAGGAAGGTGAGGATCCGCGGCAGCGGGCCGAGCATCCGCTCCATCGCGCGCTTGGCGCGAGTCCTCCTGGCGGCCTGCTTGCCGTGGCCGGTCATCTGCTCGAAGGTGTTGATCCTGCCGGCCCGCCAATCGACCAGCCGCTGCAGCCAGGCCGGCACGCCGAGCAGCAGCGGGTTGGCTCCGACCATCGCCGCCGGTTGGTGATGCTTGATGACGCGCCGGACGTCGCGGTGGCCGCGGAAGAGGTTCCGCATGAGACGGGCGCAGGACTCCATCTGCTGGTGGCTGGTCGCCGTCAGGGGAAGCCCGGGGGGCATCCGGTAGCCATGCTGCCACCAGGGTTTGAGGTAGCCGAAGACCAGCTCGCTGGGCTCGTTGATCGTGATCCACCACCGCACCCTTTGGCCCATCGCCTTGACCACCTTGTCGGTGTAGGCGGCAAAGCGGTGGGGGAAGTCCTCCGCCAGCGGGTCGACGTGGAGTGGCCAGACGTAATGGAGGAGGGTCACCATCGGCTCCATCCCGGCGCCCCTCACCGCGGAGGCGAGGTCGCGGTAGTGATCGAGCGCCTCCTGGTTGAATACGCCCGGCTCGGGCTCGACCCGGGCCCAGCTGACGCTGAAGCGGAACATGGTGCAGCCGAGGCCGGCCGCCAGCTGGACATCCTCCTCGAAGCGGTTCCAGAAATCGGTCGCCCGCCCGCGCGGGGTCTGGCCGGGCCCCCGCTCCCAGGTATCCCGGATGTCCGGATAGCGCGGGTCGAATGCCTCGCACTGGTGGTCGGCGGTCGCCACTCCGAAATGCACGTGCCTCATCATCCGGTAGCGGAGACCCGGTGCCAACCTCGAGACAGCCTTATCGCCCCACCCGAGCCGAGCTAGAGGCCGCCCGCGGCCTGGTCGTCGAGGACGTCATCGGGCCCGGCCTGCGGGTTCTCTTCTGCGGGATCAACCCCGGCCT
>Ga0307373_10008958_pt1 | contig 15088 bp, 15 predicted proteins | sample OX2MG_FD_202534 | JGI IMG/M metagenome (GOLD analysis project Ga0307373, IMG submission 202534) | Soil microbial communities from Risofladan, Vaasa, Finland - OX-2 | ecosystem: Environmental > Terrestrial > Soil > Coastal area > Acid sulfate soil | place: Finland: Risofladan, Vaasa | collected... | reverse complement strand
CCCTCCGACCCGACTTGAAGATGCCGATCTCTAGCTCAGCCACGTGACGTTCCTCCGGACCCTGGTCGCAGTACTCCACACCTCCGATCGGTGGCCGCTCCGACACTGAGCCATCCGACTGCACCCACGATACCGCCTGGAACCGAGGCACTGGTCCCCTCTCCCGGTCCGGCCCGCCGGCCTGCCGGGGTCCCGGCGGCCGGGTGCCGGTGGCTGTCACCCGGCAGTGGCCCGGGCCTGCAGCGAGGGCGGGAGCTCCACGCCGAGGACCAGGCAGATCAACTCCATGAGCGTGCGCGCCGTGGCTCCCCATACCGTCTCGCCGGCCACCTCGAAGAACCACACCGGGAACTCGCCGTCGGGGAACCCGGATGCGCCGGCCCGGCCGGGCACCGACCACCACTCCTCGTGGAACACCCCGTCGGCCACGAGATCCCTCAGCGCCACGTCGAAGACCCGCTCCACCTCGGCCGGATTGGCCGTGAGGTCCGGCCGCCGTTCGAGCTCGGCCACCACCGGTGTCATCACCGAGTTGGACGAGATGGTGGGCATGGCCGTCAGCTCTCCGATCACCGACACCAGCGAGGGGTCGAGCGACACCTCCTCGGCCGACTCACGCAGGGCGGCCTCGACAACCCCTTCACCGGGTTCGAGCCTTCCCCCGGGGAAGGCCACCTCCCCCTGGTGGGACCGGACGTGGTCCGACCGCACGGTGAGGACCACCCGGGACTCGCCTCCCTCCTCGAACAGCGGGACCAGCACGGCGGCGGGGCGGCCCTGGGCGACCTGCCCGGCCAGCGTGTGCCAGGGCTCACGGACCTGCCCCAGCCGGGCCGCCCGGTCGTCCTCCAGTGCGGCACGCACCCGCGCCAGGGAGATCCGGCGACGAAGGTCCGGCTGAACGCGGGCCCAAGGGGCCTCGGTCCCTGGCCGGTGACGAGGGGGCCGGGGGATGGACCGTCGGGCGGCGGCGGGGAGATCGGGGGAGTCCATGAGGCTCTCAGAGTAGGGCGGGGAGGGATCGGGCCATGCGGGTCCGGGTCGATTCGGCTCGGCGAACGCGCGCGTCCCCGGCGCGCACCGACCGGGCCCGGAGGCCCGGTCGGCTGCTGGTACCGGCGTGCGCCGTGCTCGGCGCTCCTGGCCCCCGAGGGGCCGGGTTGGGTCTACATCATCCCGCCCATCCCGCCCATGCCGCCCATGCCTCCGCCCATGGCGGCAGCGGCTGCGGCGGCGGCGGCAGGGTCGGCCTTCTCCGGCTTGTCGGCCACGAGAGCCTCGGTGGTCAGCAGGAGCCCGGCGATCGACGCGGCGTTCTGCAACGCCGACCGGGTGACCTTGGCCGGGTCGATCACGCCGGCCTTGACCAGGTCCTCCAACTCGCCGGTGGCGGCGTTGAGACCGATGGACCCGGTCTCCGACTCCACCTGGCGCACGTAGACCGAGCCCTCGAGTCCGGCATTGCTGGCGATGCAGTGCAGCGGCGAAGCCAGGGCCTTGGCCACGATGGACGCCCCGGTGGCCTCGTCCCCGGTGAGCGACGCCGCCACGGCGAGGACTGCGGCACGCGAGCGGACCAGTGCGGTCCCCCCTCCTGCCACGATGCCCTCCTCCACTGCGGCGCGGGTGGCGGAGAGTGCGTCCTCGATGCGGTGCTTCTTCTCCTTGAGCTCCACCTCGGTGGCCGCTCCGACCTTGACCACGGCGACGCCTCCGGCCAGCTTGGCCAGGCGCTCCTGGAGCTTCTCGCGGTCCCAGTCCGAGTCGGTGTCGTCGATCTCGCGCTTGATCTGCGCGATGCGGCCCTTGACCTCGTCCTCAGATCCGCCACCTTCGACGATGGTCGTATCGTCCTTGGTCACGATGACCCGGCGGGCCTTGCCCAGGAGATCGACCGTGGTGGTGTCCAGCTTCAGCCCGATCTCCTCCGAGATCACCTGCGCACCGGTCAGCACCGCCATGTCCTGGAGCATTGCCTTGCGGCGCTCTCCGAAGCCGGGGGCCTTGACGGCCACCGAGGTGAACGTGCCCCGGATCTTGTTGACCACCAGGGTGGCGAGGGCCTCGCCCTCCACGTCCTCGGCGATGATCAACAGCGGCTTGCCGGTCTGCATGACCTTCTCGAGCACCGGCACCAGATCGTGGACGGCGCTGATCTTCTGGTTCACGAACACGATCAGCGGGTCGTCGAGCACGGCCTCCTGGCGCTCGGCGTCGGTCACGAAGTACGGGGACAGGTAGCCCTTGTCGAACTGCATCCCCTCGGTGAACTCGAGGTCGATGCCGAAGGTGTTGGACTCCTCGACCGTCACCGTGCCGTCCTTGCCCACCCTGTCGATGGCATCGGCGAGCACCTCACCGATGGCGTTGTCGGCCGCGGAGATGGAGGCCACCTGGGCGATCTCCGTCTTCGAGTCGATCTCCTTGGCCTGCTCCTTGATGGACTCGACGGCCGCGGCCACCGCCTTGTCGATGCCCTTGCGCAGCCCGAGCGGATTGGCCCCGGCGGCCACGTTGCGCAGACCCTCCTTGATGAGGGACTGGGCCAGCACGGTGGCCGTCGTGGTCCCGTCACCGGCCACGTCGTTCGTCTTGGTGGCGACCTCCTTGACCAACTGGGCGCCCATGTTCTCGAAGACGTCGTCGAGCTCCACCTCGCGGGCGATGGACACACCGTCGTTGGTGATGGTGGGGGCACCGAACTTCTTCTCGATGACCACGTTGCGTCCCTTGGGACCGAGGGTCACCTTGACGGTGTCGGCGAGCTTGTTCACCCCCGCCTCGAGGCCGCGGCGGGCCGCCTCGTCGAACTTCAGGATCTTGGGCATTACTTGCCCACCTTGGCCAGGACGTCACGGCTCGAGAGGATCAGCAGGTCCTCCCCGTCCGAGCTGATCTCGGTCCCGCCGTACTTGGAGTAGACGACGGTGTCGCCGACGGCGATGTCGAGGGGGATGAGATCCCCACTGGCCTCGGCGCGTCGACCGGGGCCGACGGCCAGGACTTCACCCTGCTGGGGCTTCTCTTTTGCGGTATCGGGGATGACCAGGCCGGAGGCGGTGGTCTCCTCGGACTCTCCGGGACGGACGACGATTCGGTCGTCAAGGGGATGCAGACTCATGGGTTCGGGCCTCCTGTGGCACGCGTTAGCAGTCGAAGGTTGAGAGTGCTAATGGTAGCGACCTGCGCCGAGTTTGGCAACCGGCACGGCCGAGTGCCAGGCCCCCGGCCCGGTCACGCCCCCCACCAGGTCGTCCACGGGTGCGCCGTCACCCGCCGGCAACTCCGATCAGGTGGCCGCGGCCAGGCGCAGGGTCGGGTCGGCGCCCAACGACAGGTCGCTGGCCCGCCCGTGGTGCAGGCGCCACCAGCCGGCCGCCGCCACCATGGCGGCGTTGTCGGTGCACAGCGCCCGGCTGGGCAGGAAGGCGCCGATCCCGGCCTCGGCGCAGGCGTCCTCGGTGCGCCGGCGCAGAAGGGAGTTGGCCGCCACCCCGCCGGCCAGGCAGACCGCGGTGGCGCCCACGTCGTCGGCTGCCCCCATGGCCCGGGTCACCAGGACGTCGACCACCGCCCGCCGGAACGATGCGGCGACATCGGCCGTCGAGGCCTCGGGGTGCCTGCGAACCATGGTCACCACCGAGGTCTTGAGACCGCTGAACGAGAAGTCGTACCCCCCGGGATACGACCGGGGGAAGGCGAAGGCGTCGGCATTCCCCACTTCGGCGATCCGGTCGATGGCGGGCCCACCGGGGTAGCCCAGGCCGAGGAAGCGGGCCACCTTGTCGAAGGCCTCTCCGGCGGCGTCGTCGATGGTGCCGCCCAGTTGGCGGTAGCGCCCGGGCTCGGTGACCTCGATCAACAGCGTGTGGCCACCGGACACCAGCAGCACCACCAGCGGCCAGCCCAGGTCGCGCTGTTCCAGCAGGGACGCGAACAGGTGGGCCTCGAGATGGTTGACGCCGATCAGGGGCACGCCCCAGGCCATCGACAGGGCCTTGGCCTCGGCCACCCCCACCAGCAGCGAGCCGATCAGGCCGGGCCCGTAGGTGACGGCGACAGCGTCGATGCCCGATCCCGACGTGTCGGACCCGGCCTGGCCCAGTGCCTCGGCGAGGACCGGCGTGAGCAGCTCCACATGGGCCCGGCCGGCCAGCTCCGGCACCACCCCTCCGTACGCGGCGTGCAGGTCGATCTGGCTGCTCACCACGGACGAGGCGATCGAGTGGCCGTCGTCCACCACGGCAGCCGCCGTCTCGTCACAGGACGTCTCGATCCCGAGGACCCGGTGCACGGGGGACGGCGGCATGCCGGGGACCTTACCGACAACCGTGGCCCGGTCGAGCCGGGCGACCCGGCCGGGCGGGTGTCCGCACCTCCGACCGGTCCTCAGCGCCGCGACTCCACGACCAGGTCGGCCGGCAGCGACCCGGCGATGGCCGACAGCCGTTCGGCGTACCCGGGAGAGTCGATGTCCCGCGCCCACATGACCAGCGCGTCGTCGCCGGTGACCGGGTAGTAGTTGCGCCGCACCCCCACCGGGGCCAGGCCGAACCGTGTGTAGAGGGCCAGCGCCGCCTCGTTCCCCACCCGGACCTCGAGGGTGAGGTGACGGGCCCCCCGCTGGAGCGCCGTGTGGACCAGGTCCATGAGGATGGCCGCACCGAGGCCCCTTCCCTGCCAGCCCGGGTCCACGGCGATGTTGTTGACGTGGGACTCGTCGTCGACGAACATCTGGCCCCCGAACCCGACGATGGTCCTCCCCACCCAGGCGGCACGGTACGCCCGCGACCTCCGCTGGGAGAGCTCCTCCACGAACAGCCGGCGCGACCACGGCTGGGGGAAGACCGCCTCCTCGATCCTGAGCACCCCCCTGAGGTCCTTGGTGCGCATGGGCGCGATGACCACCCCGACCGTCCCCGCCGTCGGGTCGTTCACCGGTTTCACCGAGACCCGCCGGCCGCGGGCCTGCGGTCACCCCCGCCCCCCGGTGGGCGGGTGGGTCGCCGCTCCCAGTTGATGCGGGCGTCGGCCGGGCGTCGGTAGTCGGGCACCAGTGCCCCGGGCGACACGGTCGGGGCCCCGGAATCGAGGCGCCGCCGGGCCAGTCCGGCCAGAGCCAGGGGTGGAGGCGACGGGAACCGGTCGGCCATCGAGAGATCGAGGTGGCCGTGGACCGAGAGGAGGGACCGGTACCGGACGGCACCGTCGCCCACCACCGTCACGACCCCGGCGTCGGCCGCCACCTCCGACAACCAGTCAGCGGCAGCCTGGGGGGCCATGGGATCGACCCGGTCCGATCGGACGGACCGCGGGTCGACCGGGGCGTCGACGGAGCGGCCCGACCCGGGCCCTGCTTCCCCGGCCCGGTCGAAACGGTAGGCGGCCACGAAGACCTCGCCCCGCCTGGCGTCGAGCACCGCGGCGATGGCCCGGGACGGGGCCGTTCCGGAGCCCTCCGGTGCGGCGGCAGCGCCGTCGGCGGCAGCGGCCGCGGCGGCCAGCACGTCGAGGCTCCCGACCCCGAGCACGCCGATGCCCAGACCCTGGGCCAGCGCCTTGGCCGTGGCCACGCCGACCCGGAGCCCCGTGAACAGCCCGGGCCCGACGTCCACGGCGACGGTGTCGACATCGGCGACGGTGCAGCCCGAGGCGGCGCACACCTCCTCGATGGCGGGAGCCAACAGTTCGGCGTGGGCCCGTCCCCCCAGATGCATCCGCTCGGCACCGCCCCCGTCGTCACGCAGGAGGGCTGCCCCGACCATGTCGGTGGCCGTCTCGATGGCCAGCAGCGTCACCCCGGCACCATCCAGGCGCCGAGGGCGGTCCTCAACGCGTCCCGACGGCCCGTCCAGGCCCGGTCCGCGGCGTCCACGGTGACGAGGCGTCGGCCCTCGTCGGGGCCGGGAGCCGACAGTCCCACCCGCAGTGAGCCCCGCCCGAGCAGCGGCTCTGCGGCATCCCCCCACTCGACCAGGGCCACGCCACCGTCCTCCACCAGCTGCCCCAGGCCCAGGTCGGCGATCTCCTGCAGGTGGTCCAGCCGGTAGACGTCGGCGTGGAAGAAGGTCCGGACCGGATGGCCCGCGTCCGGACCGGGGGCGGGTCGGCCCAACGGGTACTCCCGCACCAGGGTGAAGGTCGGGCTGGTGATGGGTTCCTCGATGCCCAGGGCGGCGCCGAATCCCTGGGCGAACGTGGTCTTCCCGGCGCCGAGGTCCCCGGCCAGGAGGAGGACGTCGCCCGGCACGACCAGGAGGGCCAGCGCACCGGCCAGCGCACGGGTCTGGTCGGCCCCGGCGGTGGCCAGCCGGAGGGGCCCGGTCACGACCCCCAGCCCAGCAGGAGCTTGGCCCGGACGAGGTCGGCCCGCATCTCCGCCACCACCACGCCGCCCGAGCGGAGCGCCGCCGCCGGGTGGTACGTCGGCACCAGCTGGAACTCCCCCATCGGGTAGGCCTGGCCCCGGACCTTGGTGATGCCCAGGTCGGTCCCGAGGAGCAGCTTGGTGGCGAAGTTGCCCAGCGTCACCACCACCTTCGGCTGGATCAGCTCGAGTTGCGCGGACAGGTAGGGCCGGCACGAGGCGATCTCGTCTGGACGGGGGTCACGGTTGTCGGGGGGACGGCACTTGACCACGTTGGCGACGTAGCACCGGCTCCGGTCGATGCCCAGCTCCTCGGCCATCAGACGGTCGAGCAACTTGCCGGACCGGCCGACGAAGGGCTCACCTCGGAGGTCCTCGTCCCGGCCCGGGGCCTCGCCCACGAAGACCAGATCGGCGTCGGGAGCGCCCACGCCGAAGACCACCTGGGTGCGCTGCTCGGCCAACGGGCACCGGACGCAGACGGCGGCCTGTCGGGCCAGTTCGGCCAGATCGTTCGCCGGTGCCACCGCCGCATCGTACTGCCCGTCGGTGGGCCGCCCGGGGCGGGGCCCGCAGCGGTGGCGGCTCAGATCGAGGGCGGGCGTCCACCCTCGGTGACCAGGCGGGGCACCCTGGGCCCGATGTCGCAGAGGACCTCATAGGGGATGGTGCCGAGCAGATCGGCCCACTCGGTTGCGGTGATGTCCTCCTCGCCCTGCCGTCCGAGGAGGACCACCTCGTCGCCCACCTCCACCGGGTCCGTCCCGACCGGTCCACAGTCGATGACGATCTGGTCCATGGTGACCACGCCGGCCAGGGGGCGGCGGATCCCACGGATCAGCACCTCTCCCCCCTCGTCGAAGAGCCGCCGGGGCACGCCGTCGGCGTACCCGATGGGGGCGGTGGCCACCGTCGACCGGATGGCCAGCGGTCGGCGCCTCCCGTAGGAGGGCCGTGCTCCGGCGTCGAGGTCCCTCACGTAGGTCACCCGGGTGCGGAGGGAGAGCACCGGGCGGAGCCGCTGCCCGCCGGTGGCCCCGGCCAGCGCCTCGTCCAGCGCCGGGGTCGGCGCCACCCCGTAGAGGGCGATGCCACAGCGGACCATGTCCCGTCGCGCCTCGGGGTAGGCGATGGCGCCGGCGGAGTTGGCCACATGGACCATGGGGGCCCGGGTGCCCGCCGAGGCCAGGGTGGCCGCCACGGCGTCGAACCGGTCCAGCTGGGCAGCGGTGAACTCCCGGTCGACCTGGCCGGGTCCGTCGGCCACGGCCAGGTGGGTCCAGAGCGCCCCGAGGGCGAGGTGAGGATGGTCGGCGATGTTCTCGGCCAGGCCGAGGGCGTCGGGAGGGTCGGCGCCGACCCGGTGCATGCCGGTGTCGACCTTCAGGTGGGTCTCGATCGGCGAGAAGCCCCCATCGGCCACCACCCGTCCCAGCGCGGCCAGGCCACCCCCGGTGTAGACGGTGGGCACCAGGCGGCGGGCCACGGCCTCGGCCATCGCCTCCGCCGGGGGCTCGGACAGCAGGAGGATCGGTGCCTCGATGCCGGCCTCGCGCAGCGCCACCCCCTCCTCGACCAGTGCCACCGCCAACCAGGTCGCTCCGCCTTCGAGCGCGCCGAGGGCTGCGTGCAGGGCGCCGTGCCCGTACCCGTCGGCCTTGACCACGGCACACAGGGCCGCCGGCGAGGCCAGGGCGCTGAGCACCCTGGCGTTGTGGCCCACCGCATCGATGTCGATATCGGCCCATGCCGGCCGCCACCGGTCAGCCACGACGCCCCACCCCGCCGGGACCGACGGACCCGGGCCCTTCCGCGGCACTCCGGTGCTCGGCCAGCACCAGGGCCACCAGCTCGGGGAGGTCACCCGCCACCAGGCCCTCCCCCGGTCCCCGGGCCCCGGCCCGGCCGTGGACGTGGGCGGCCAACGCCGCCGCCTCCCGGGGGAGGACGCCGCGCGAGAGGAACGCACCGATCACCCCGGCCAGGACATCGCCGGTGCCCGCGGTGGCCAGGGCCGGAGTCCCGGAGCGGCCCAGCAGGACCCGTCCGTCGGGACCGGCCACGGCCGTGGTGGGACCCTTCACCAGGGCCACCGCCGAGGCGGCGTCGGCCAACCGGCGGGACGCCCCGATGCGGTCCGGGCCCGGGTGCGTGCCCATCAGGCCGGCGTACTCGCCGTCGTGGGGGGTCAGCACCACCGGGGAGATGGCCGGGGGCGGGCCGTCGGTGGCGATCCGACCCAGGGCGAACAGTCCGTCGGCGTCGACCACCACCGGCACCGGCGACTGCGCCACCAGGCGCCGCACGTCGGCAACCGTCGAGGGATGCCGGCCGAGGCCGGGACCGACCACCACGGCGGCGCAACGCGCACCGGCCTCGAGGGCCGCGCCGGCCCAGCCCTCGGCGGGCAGTTCCACACTGACCGCCTCGGTGGCCGGACTGGCCGTCAGGGCTCCGCCGGGAACGCCCAGGCGGACCATCCCCGCACCGGCCCGGTAGGCCGAGCGGGCGCAGAGGGCGGCTGCGCCGGTCATGCCGGGCGAGCCCGCCACCACCAGCACCGGGGCCGACCACTTGTGACCGTCGCCCCGGCGGGGTCGCAGCAGGCCGTCGACGTCGGCGTCGTCCACCACCTCCACCTGGCAACGGCCCGGGGGGAGGCCGATGTCCACGACCGACACCCGGCCGGCCAGGACAGCCCCGTCGCCCTGGACCAGGCCGGGCTTGAGGGCGACGAAGGTGACGGTGCGGGTGGCGGCCAGGGGGGAGCCCGAGGCGTGTCCGGTGTCTCCCTCGACCCCCGAGGGGATGTCGACCGCCAGCACCGGGGTCCCCGGCTCCGCCCCGGGAGCGTGGTACTCACCCCGGAACCCGGTCCCGTAGGCGGCGTCGATGATCAGGTCGCACCGACCGAGGCTCTCCACCGAGCCCGCCTCGACCACCGCGGTCCGGGCTCCCCTCGCGGACAGGACGCGGGCCGCCACGCGCCCGTCCGCCCCGTTGTTGCCCCGACCGGCCACCACCACCACCCGACGCCCGTAGGCCCCGCCCAGGAGGTCCAGGGCCTCGAGGGCCACGGCCAGGCCGGCCCGTCCCACCAGTACCTCGAGCGGGGTCGACTCCCGGGCGCGGGCATCGACGGCGTTCATCTCCGGGACGGTCAGAACCGGCTGCATCAGCGTCGACGCCACGACTTCGCCGGACGGTCGGCGGAGACCTCCGACGCGCCGCCCTCGGCCACGACCAGGGCCATGGCCACGTCGGCGGTGTGGGTGAGGGAGAGGTGCCAGCGGGCCACACCCGAGCGGCGCGCCAGTTCCCCGGCCGCTCCCGACAGGACCAGCCCCGGGGCGTCCAGGCCGACCCGCACCACCTCCACGGTGTGGAACGGGAAGGCACCGAGGCCGACGCCGAGCGCCTTCATCACCGCCTCCTTGGCCGCGAACCTGGTGGAGAGACGCGGCACCGGGTCGCTCGCCGCTCGGGCGTAGGCCAACTCGCCTGCGGTGAACAGGCGGTCGGCGAGTGACGCCCGGCGCTCGAGGGCCCGCCCGAAGCGCTCGAGGTCCACGGCGTCGATCCCCACCCCCACCACCGGACCGGACCGGACGACCTCCTCGGCCAGACCCCGGCCCAGTGCGGTCAGCGGGGCGGCGCGATCGCCGACGGTCACTCGACGGTGACCACCTTGGCCAGATTGCGCGGGCGGTCGACGTCGTGACCGTGGAGGCGGGCGAGCGAGTAGGCGAAGAGCTGGAGCGGCACCACATCGACGATGGGGGCGAAGAGGTACTCGGTCTCGGGAACCCACAGCACGGCATCGGCCTGGCGTGCAGTCTCCTCGTCACCGTCGTTGGCCACCAGCACCACCGTCGCCCCCCGGCTCTTCACCTCGGCCACGTTGCTCATCATCTTCTTCCAGATGGGGGTGCGGGTGGCCACCCCGATGACCACGGTCCCCTCCTCCACCAGGGCGATGGGACCGTGCTTGAGCTCGCCGGCCGGGAATCCCTCGGCCCGGAGGTACGACAGCTCCTTCAGCTTCAGCGCCCCCTCGAGGGCCACCGGATAGCCCACCTGGCGGCCGAGGAAGATGAACGAGGGTGAGTCGCGGTAGCGGGTGGCCACCGCCTCGACATCGGCCGCCCGTCCCAGGGCCAGGGCCACCTTGTCGGGGAGGACCCCCATGGCCTCGAACAGGGTCCGGGCGTCCACGGGGGACAGGGTCTCCCTGGTCTGGGCCAGATAGAGGGCGAAGACCTCGAGGGCGGTGATCTGGGCCAGATGGGTCTTGGTGGCGGCCACGCCGATCTCGGGACCGGCGCGCGTGTAGAGCACGGCATCGGCGATCCGAGCCAACGACGAGTCGACGACGTTGCAGATGGCCAGGACCTTCGCCCCCTGTTCGCGGGCCACCTCCATGGCGATCCGGGTGTCGATGGTCTCTCCGGACTGGCTCACGCCGATGACCAGGGTGGTCGGGTCGAGGACCGGGTCGCGGTAGATGAACTCGCTGGCGATGTCGATCTCCACCGGGAGTCGGGCCCAGTGCTCGATGGCGTACTTGGCCATCAGGCCGGCGTGGAAGCTGCTGCCGCAGGCCACGATGAAGACCTTGTTGACGGCTCTGAACTCCTCGGCGGAGATGTGGACCTCGTCGAGGGAGAGGGTGCCGTCGGGCAGGAGCCGGTCGAGGAGGGTGTCGGCCACGGCACGCGGCTGCTCGTGCATCTCCTTGCTCATGTAGTCGTCGTAGCCGTCCTTCCGTGCCGCCTCGAGGTCCCAGGCCACGGAGATCCGTTGGGGCTCCACCTGCCCGCCGTCGACGCCGGTGACCCGGATGGAGCCGGGGGTCAACTCGGCCACCTGGTCGTCCTCGAGGATGAAGAACTCCCGGGTGAGGCCCAGGATGGCAGGGATGTCCGAGGCCAGGAAGGCGGCCCCGTCACTGACTCCCATCAGCAGTGGCGAGACCCGACGGGCGGCCACGACCAGGTCGGGTCGGTCGGCCCACACCACGGCGATGGCGAAGGCCCCGCGGACCCGTCCGAGGGCGGCCCGCACCGCAGCGGACAGGCCGGCCCCGGGGTCGGACGCCAGGCCGGCCTCGACGAGGTGGGCGAAGACCTCGGTGTCGGTGTCCGACTCGAGCCGGTGGCCCGCGGCGACCAGCTCGTCGGCCAGCTCGACGTGGTTCTCGATGATGCCGTTGTGGATGAGGGCCAGCCTTCCGGTGCAGTCCACGTGGGGGTGGGCGTTCTCCTCGGTGGGCCGGCCGTGCGTCGCCCACCGGGTGTGGCCGATACCGGCCCCGGGGTCGTCGGGGGCGCCCTCGGCCCGCTTGGTCAGGTCGTCGAGCGACCGGGTGCCGTTGGCGGCGCGGGCCCGCCACAGTCCGTCGGACGCGTCCGGGCCCACCAGCGCGATGCCGGCCGAGTCGTAGCCGCGGTACTCGAGGCGCCCGAGACCTTCGAGCAGGACCTCGAGGACGTCGATCCGGTCGGGGCCGCCGGCGGGGGCTCGGGTGATGCCGATGATGCCGCACATGGCTACCGAGGCTAGCGGTCGCACGGCCTCGACGACCTGCCACTGGCCCGTGCGGCGCCCGTGCGCGCCTGGGTCGACCTGCCAGCCGGCGGGCTGCCGGCCCGAGGCCCCGGGCCCCGGGCCCGTCGGTTCAGCCGTGGACGGCTGCTGCGGCCTGCAGTTCGAACCCCACCAGCTTGCCCAGGCGCTCGGCGATGGCCTCGGCCACCCCTTCGCCACTGGCCTCGACCATCACCCGGACCAGCGGCTCGGTGCCACTGGGACGGAGCAGGACCCGTCCGCCGTCCCCCAGGCGGGCCTCCTCCTCGGCCACTGCCGACCACACCGCCTCGGCCTCGCCCAACAGGTCGGCGTTGGGGACCGGGACGTTGACCAGCACCTGGGGCACCCTGGTCACCAGGCCCTCCAGCTGCTCGACCAGGGGCCTCCCCGTCCTGGCCACCAGGTCGGCCAGGATGAGCCCGGTCAGGAGCCCGTCGCCGGTGGTGGCCATGCGACGGAAGATGATGTGCCCGGACTGCTCACCGCCGAGGGACAGGCCGTCCTTGTCCAGGGCCGCGAGCACGTAGCGGTCCCCGACCGGGGTCTCCTTCACGATGATGCCCCGCTGCTCCATGGCCTGGCGGAAGCCCAGGTTGGTCATGACGGTGACCACCACGGTGTTCCCGGCCAGCTGGCCCCGGTCGGCCAGGTCCAGGGCGAACAGGGCGATCAGCTCGTCCCCGTTGACCAGCGCGCCGTCGGCACCGACGGCCAGCAGTCGGTCGGCGTCCCCGTCGAGAGCCAGTCCCAGGTCCGCCCGGTGCTCCACCACCGCGCCGGCCAGGGTGCCGGTGGCCGTGGAGCCACACCCGGCGTTGATGTTGGTGCCGTCCGGTTCGCACCCGATGGCCACCACCTCGGCGCCCAACCCCTCGTAGAGTCGGGCGGCCAGCTCCGAGGCAGAGCCGTTGGCGGAGTCCACCACCAGCCGGAGCCCGTCGAGCCGGCGGCCCTCCAGCAGCGACACCAGGTGCTCGACGTAGGCCTGACCCAGGCCGAGTTCAGCGGTCAGGCTCCCCACTCCGTGCCCCTCGAGGCGGCGCGGCCCCTTGACCGAGGGGTCGAGGATGCGCTGAAGCTCGTCCTCGATGGCCGCCTCGGTCTCCGCTCCGAGCTTGGACCCGCCGGCGGCGAACAACTTGATGCCGTTGTCGGCGAAGGGGTTGTGCGATGCCGAGATCACGACGGAGGGGACGTCACGCTGGGCGGAGAGCCAGGCCAGGGCAGGTGTCGGGAGCACGCCGACGTCCACCACGTCAGCCCCCTCGCTGGTCAGGCCGGAGGACAGGGCCGCCTGCAGCAACGGGCCGGAACGCCTGGTGTCCCGACCGATCAGGAAGGTGGCCGCAGAGATGGTCCGGGCGATGGCCCGACCGAGGGCCAAGACGAGCTCCGGAGTCAGATCGACGTTGGCGACTCCTCGGACCCCGTCGGTGCCGAACCGGGTCGTGACCACCCGACTAGCGCTTGGAGTACTGGGGAGCCTTGCGGGCCTTCTTCAGCCCGTACTTCTTCGACTCCTTCTCCCGGGCGTCACGGGTGAGGAACCCTGCCTTCTTCAACGAGGCCCGCAACTCGGGGTCGAGCTCACACAAGGCCCGGGCGATGCCCAGTCGGAACGCTCCGGCCTGGCCGGAGACTCCCCCTCCGTCGATGGTCACGTCGATGTCCCACGACTCGGTGGTCTCGGTCAGACGGAGGGGCTCGGTGACGATCATGCGGTGGGTCGCCGAGGTGAAGTAGTCCTCGAACTTCTGCCCGTTGACGGTGATGGCACCCTGACCCGGACGGATCCGTACCCGCGCCACCGCCCGCTTCCGGCGTCCGGTGGTCTGGCAGATGGGGGCGGCGTTGGGCACAGCGTGTTCCTCGCGTTCGTCGGTGTCTTGAGTTCGGGGCGTTCGTTGTCCGGCGTTGTCGTTCACGTCGGGCCGGGTCGGCGTCGTAGCCTAGGCACCGCTCCGGGCCGATGCCGTCCGGCGGGCGGCCGGGAGCTCCAGCGGCTCGGGGGACTGGGCGGCGTGGGGATGCTCCGGACCCTTGTAGACCTTCAATTTCGTGGCCATCTGGCGGCCGAGCCGGTTCTTCGGCAGCATGCCGACGATGGCGTTGCGCACCACGTCGTCGGAACGGTCGACCATCAGGTCGCCATAGCTGGTCGCGGTGAGGCCGCCCGGATAGCCGCTGTGGCGGTAGGACATCTTGGACTCCGCCTTGCCCGAGGTCAGCACCACCTTGTCGGCGTTTACCACGACCACGTGGTCGCCCATGTCGGTGTTGTGGGCGAATGTTGGCTTGTGCTTGCCGCGCAGGACCGATGCCACCTCGGTGGCCAGGCGCCCGAGCACCAGGCCGTCGGCGTCGACGACGTGCCAGGCGCGGGTGATGTCAGCAGGTTTGGGTGAGAACGTGCGCACGAGGTTTCCTTGTCCGGTGTTGCCGGGTAGTGAGGCACCGGGGGAAGCGGAGCCAGTGGTTGCCGATCCGGATCACCCCGGTGGGGCGCTCCCGTCCGCCTCTCGGCTGCTCTGGCCAACCCGGCGACTGCCCAGGATACGACCATTTCGGCCCGTCAGGCAAGCCGGCCATCCCCGTAGGCCACCTCCATCAGGGTGAGACCCCAGGGCGGGGCGGGCTGGGCCGCCTGCTGGCGATCGGCGGAGCGGAGGATCCACACAACGTCTGACGGCCGCTTGCGGCCCCTCCCCACGTCGACCACGGTACCCACCAGGGACCGGACCATCTGGTGGCAGAATGCGTTGGCCTCGATCCCGAAGGCCAGGAGGCTTCCCACCGCCGGGACCAGGGCCGCGGTGGAGCCGGCCGCCGGGGCCGCCCGCCGGGAGGCCCGGAGGGTCCCCGTCCCCTCGGCCGTGCTCAGCTCGGTCCACGAGGCGGCCGTCACCCGTCGGGGGATGGGGTCGTCGGGCGACGTGCCCGGCACCCGTCGGCAGAACGCCCGGAAGTCGTGCTCACCGAGGAGGGCGTCGGAGGCCGCGGCCATCGCCCGCAGGTCGAGCGGGTCGGCCACGTGCCAGGCCAGGCCGGCCAGCAACGGATCGGCCACCGGGGCGTTCACCACCAGGTAGCGGTACCGGCGGGCCGTGGCCGAGCGGCGGGCGTCGAACCCCT
>Ga0307373_10008957_pt1 | contig 15088 bp, 9 predicted proteins | sample OX2MG_FD_202534 | JGI IMG/M metagenome (GOLD analysis project Ga0307373, IMG submission 202534) | Soil microbial communities from Risofladan, Vaasa, Finland - OX-2 | ecosystem: Environmental > Terrestrial > Soil > Coastal area > Acid sulfate soil | place: Finland: Risofladan, Vaasa | collected... | reverse complement strand
AGGTAGAACTCGGTGCCGGGCCCGGGCGTGAAGAGATGGAAGTCGCTCGACTCCACCGCCGACGACATCTCCTCGATCGGCCGGATGTCGTCGAACACGAACAGCCCGCGCCCGTGCGTGGCAACGACGAGATCGTGCGAGGCCTTCACGAACTTCACATCGTACACGGCCGCCGTCGGGAAGTGCGCCGTCAGCTTCGACCACGACCCGCCGTTGTCCGCCGAGTAGAACAGCCCGCTCTCGGTGCCGGCCACCAGCAGGCCGCGGTGGTTCGGGTCCTCGCGGACGACGTAGACGGGGACCTCCGGCAGGTTGCCGGTGATGTTCTTCCACGTCCTGCCGTAGTCGGTCGTCATGTAGACGTACGACTTGCGGTTGTCCAGCATGTGCGCGTCGAACGAGACGTAGGCCGTCCCGGCGTCGAACGGCGACACGCCGATCTGGTAGACGCGCGCCCACTCGGGCGCCCCGGGGATGTTCGCCGTCACGTTGGTCCAGTGCTGCCCCCCGTCCCGCGTCACCTGCACCAGCCCGTCGTCCGTGCCGACCCAGATGACGTGCTGGTCGGTCGGCGCCAAGGTGATGGAGAGGATCGTGTCGTAGGACTCGGCGCCGCTCAGGTCGAGATTGATCGGGCCGCCGGTGAAGTCCTGCTTGCTCTTGTCGTTGCGCGTCAGGTCGCCGCTGATCGCCGTCCAGTGGCCGCCGCCGTCCATCGATCGGAAGACGACGTTCGCGCCGAGGTAGACCTCGTTGGCGTCGGTCGGCGAGACGGCGATCGGCGCCGTCCAGTTGAAGCGGTACTTGAGGTCGGCGAGCTTCTTGACGGTGACGTCGGGCAGGTACGCCCGGATGTCGCGCGTCAGGTTGGTCTTGCGATCGTAGCGGATGATGTAGCCGTTCTGGGCGTCGGTGTAGATGATGTCCGGGTTGCTCGGCGCCGGCACGGCGTACTCGCCGTCACCGCCGACCACGTCCAGCCACCGGTTGTTGCGGATCCCGTTGGCGCTCGTCGAATTGGACGGCCCGCACCAGGAGTCGTTGTCCTGCAGGCCGCCGCAGACCTGATACGGCGTCGCGCTGTCGGCGGCCACCATGTAGAACTGCTCGATCGGCAGGTGGTCGAGAAAGCGCCACGTCTTGCCGGCGTCGGTCGACAGGAACGCGCCGCCGTCGTTCCCCTGGATGATCCGGTTCGGATTGGTCGGATCGATCCACAGCGCGTGATGGTCGGGATGCACGCTCGAATCGGTCCGCGCAATCGTCTTCCCGCCATCGTCCGATTCGACGAGGTTGAACGACATGAAATAGATCTTGTTCTCGTCGTTGGGCGCCACCATCATCCGCGAGAAGTAGAACGGCCGGACGTCGTAGGCGTGATCGTCGCTGATGGCGTGCCAGTGCTGGCCGAGGTCGGTCGACCCCCAGAGCATCCCGTGCTTCGCCTCGATGAGCGCGTAGACGTGGTCCGGATTGCTCGGCGCCACGGCGACCGCGATCCGTCCGAGCGGCCCTTCGGGCAGCCCCTCGGTCAGCTTCTTCCAGGTCGTGCCGCCGTCGTTCGACCGGTAGAGGCCGCTGCCGGGGCCGCCGTCGACCATCGTCCACGGATAGCGGCGCACCTGCCACATTCCGGCGAAGATCACCATCGGGTTGCCCGGATCCATCGCCAGATCGGACGCCCCGGTCGTGTCGTTGACGTAGAGCACCTTCTGCCAGGTCTTGCCGCCGTCGGTCGTCCGGAAGACGCCGCGCTCCGGGTTGGGTGCCCACGCGTGGCCGACCACCGCCACGAAGACGATGTCCGGGTTGACCGGATTGATGACGATGGTGGAGATCTGGCCGGCGTCCTTGAGCCCCATGAACTGCCAGGTCAGGCCGCCGTCGGTGGAGCGGTACACACCCTGCCCGTCGATGATGTCGTTCCGGATGTTCGCTTCACCGGTGCCGACCCAGACGACCTGCGGGTTGGACGGCGCCAGTGCGATGGCGCCGATCGACGCAGTCGGCTCGTGGCTGAAAATCGCCTTCCACGTGCTGCCGCCGTCGACGGTCTTGAACACCCCCCCACCCGCGGCGCCGACATAATAGATGTTGGGCTGGCCGGGGACGCCGGCCACGGCGGCAACGCGGCCGCCCGCCCGGGGCGGACCGAGGTTGCGGAACTTCAGGTGCGCGAAGATGTCGGGGTGGCTGGGGGCCGGGGCCGACTGGGCGCCGGCGCCGGCGGGCAGGCCGGCGAGCGCGACGGCCGCAAGGACCGTCAGAACGGCGTTCCGTATGCTCATGAATGTCTACCCTCTGAGACGCGTGAACGCGGCCGGAGCCGCGAAAGTGGGCCGGACGAGCGGCCGGCGCGTCCGGCGCCGAAGCCGCTCCGAGGCACGAGGCTGAGCAGGATTCATACCATATCCGGCGCCAGCTGGACGGTGAATGGAAACACGCCTGACACGTGCCGGATCGTTTGACGCGCGGACGGTCCCGCAGGTTCGCCGCCGCACTGATCGCAGACAGCGGCGTACGAAGATCATGCGCCCGGACGGGGCGGCCCGGCGGCGGGCACCGGCCGGACGGCGACTCCCAGCTCAGCCTGCACGGCATTTCCAGAGCCGGGACCGCTACAATGTTCAGACCGGTCGCGCCGACCGGCTTTTCGCGGAGTCGGACGAATGTCGAACAGGGATCGCAGGGATGGGCAGAACATGTCGAACGGGGCACGATCGGCGCCCGGCGGGGGGCGGCTGGGCGCGGCGCGGGGACGGGCCGGTGGCCGGCACGCCGGCGCCATTGTTCTGACGATGCTGTTGGCGGGCCTGCTCGCCGGCTGCGGCCCGCGCACGTATCGCGGCATGCTGGTGGAAGACAACGCCATCAGCCAGGCGATGGTGGCCGTGCAGCAGGCGGAACAGAGGACGTTCGCCGACCACGCTTACGATGCCGCCCGCCACCAGCGCTACGCGGCCGCGATCGAAGCGATCCTGAAGGACGGCGATCAGCTGGATCATGCGATGCGCGGCTGGAGACGGGGCCAGCCGGAGCCGGCGGTCGTCGTGCAGGCGGTCGGCCGGCTGCGGCAGATGCTCACCGAAGTGGGGACGCTCGAGGTGCCGGCGAGCCACCTGCTGGCCACTCTCGAACATGCGCTCGGACTGCTGACGGTCGGCCGGGCGGAAGGGTAGGGGGGCTCGGGGCTCAGTGCTCGGGGCGCGGCGGTGCCGGATAGAGGCGGTCGCGGGCCCACTGCGCGCGCGCGGCGGCATGCCAGATCAGTGTCTCGACCAGGTCGTCGGCGAACGCCACGGCCGGCACGAACGTATAGAAGGCCAGGTTCCGCTGATCGATCGTCCAGGCGCCCAGGTGATGTCCTTCGGGATGCGCGGCTTCGGCGAGGTTCAGGTCGTTGGCCAGCGCGGCCGGCCCGCGCAGCGGCAGGGCGAGGCGCAGCAGCAGCCCGGCGCCGAGCTGGGGATGGCGATGGTCGGTGCGGACCTGCAGGAGCGCGGTCTCGGGGGCGGCGGCGCCGTGGCCGTGCAGGATCGACGGGTGGCTGCCGAGGAACGGCAGCTCCACGTCGAGACCGCCGGCCCGTGCCGTCGCCAGCACCCACGGGCGCGGCTGCATCAGCGCCATCTGCGCGAAGTCGAGCGCGGCGAACGGTGACGCGCCCTGCCCCTTGTCGGCGTAGAAGGCGAGGGCATCGAGAATCTCATCCGGCGCCTCCCGGCGCCCGTGAGACGGATGCGCGGTCCCGGCGACGCGGGCCGACAGGAAGTCGGCGAGCGGCGCCGCCTTGATGTGGGCGTCGGCCGCCTGAATCGCCATCGCGTGCAGTGCCAGGCTGCCGACGAGCGTCGCGTTGTCCCCGGTGACGGCGACCGACGCCTCCAGGCGGACGGTCCCTCCGGCGTCGACCGCCAGGCCGCTCAGGCTCGCCACGCGGTTCAGCGGGACGAGCGCCTCGATTGCCTGCTGCCGATCGGCAACGTCCGTGAGAAGATCGGTGGCGACGTGGACGCGCGACACGGACGTGTCGTGGTAGGTCGCGACCGGATCGGCCCACACGCGCTGCGCGAGCCGATGGCCCCACCAGGTGAATCCGCGCGCGTCGCGGCGAACCCACCGGTCGCCGATCTGCAGCCGCTGGGGGAGACGCGTGACGAGGTCGAGGCCGGGATCGCTGAGCGTGGACGTCACGGGATGCCTGTCCGCCAGTCTGACACGGACCTGCGGCGGGCGGCAACCGGCCCTCGCCCGCAGCCTGCGGGTCGCGGTCGCCGTCCTCGTCTGCCTGTCGGTCGCCGCCGGCGCCTCCGCGCAGTACTTCGGCCAGAACCGCGTCCGCTACCGGCGGTTCCACTACCGCGTCCTCCTGACGCCGCACTTCGAAGTCTGCTACTACCGGAGCGAGCAGCAGGCGGCGCTGATCGCCGCCCGGCTGGCGGAGCGGTGGTATTCGCTGCTGTCGCTGGTGCTGAATCACCACCCGGCCGAGCGGCAGCGGCTCATCCTGTACGCCGACCGGGCCGACTTCGAACAGGCCAACGTCGCGCCCGGCGAGCTGGTGGACGAGGAGGGCGGCGTGGCCGGCATCGTCCGGCGCCGGATCGTCCTGCCGCTCGACGTGTCGCTGCGGGAGTCGAACCGGATCATCGGCCACGAGCTGGCGCACGCCTTTCAGCTCGACATGACGCGGCGCCGGAGCTGGGCGGGCGGCGCGCCCGGGGCGTCGCGCCTGCCGCCGTGGTTCGTGGACGGGATGGCGGCGTATCTGGCGCGCGGGCCGGTCGATGCCGATGCGGCCATGTGGGTGCGCGACGCCGCGCAGCGGCACGCGCTGCCGGCGATCCGCCAGCTCGGGGGCCGCGCGTTCCTGCCGTACCGGTGGGGGCAGATCTTCTGGGCGTACATCGCCGGGCGATGGGGGGACGGGGCGCTCGGCGACATCCTGCGGACCGCGTCGAGCAACGGCAACGTGGACGCCGCGCTGCGACGCGAAACCAACCTGACGATCGCCCGGCTGTCGCGCGACTGGCAGGCGGCGCTGCAGGCGCAGGCACAGCCGGTGCTCGACGTCACCCGGCCGCCCGGCGCCTACGGCCGCCCGCTGGCCGGCCTCGACGCCAGCCGGTCGGGCCCCGGCGGCTCGCCGTCGATCAGCCCGGACGGCCGCCGGTTCCTGTTCCTGTCGCAGTCGTCGCGGCTCGCCGTCGATCTCCTGCTGGGGAACGCCGACACCGGCGCGGTGATCCGGCGGGTCACCAGCATGAGCCTCGATCCGCGCGTCGACCTGCTGCAGTCGGCGGCGTCGGCCGGGTCGTGGGCGCCGGACAACCGGCGGTTCGTCCTCGCCGACCAGCGCGACGGCCATCCGGAGCTGGTGATGATCGACGTCGCCCGCGGCCGGGTCGAGCGGCGGATTCCGTTTCCCGGACTCGGCCAGATTCTCGGACCGTCCTGGTCGCCGGACGGCCGGTCGATCGTCTTTTCGGCGATGAACGGCGGGCTGAGCGACCTGTATCTCTACCGGCTGGCGGACGGCCGGCTGCGCCGGCTCACGCACGACGTGTACGCCGACCTCGAACCGGCCTGGTCGCCCGACGGCCGGTCGATCGCGTTCGTGACCGATCAGTTCTCGACGCGGCTCTACGACCTGCAGATCGGCCGGTATCAGCTCGCGCGGCTCGACCTCGCGACCGGCCGCATCTCGGCGATCCCGACCTTCCCGACCGGCAAGAGCATCAGCCCCCAGTGGGCGCCGGACGGCCGGAGCCTGTTCTTCGTGTCCGACCGTGACGGCGTGAGCAATCTCTACCGCGTATGGCCGGCGGACGGCCGGATCCGGCAGGTCACGAACCTGCAGACCGGGATCAGCGGCTTGACCGGTCTCAGTCCGGCGATCTCGATGGCGACGCAGGTGCCGCGGATGCTGTTCAGCGCGCTGGTCGGCGGGGCGGATCTGGTGTACGCAATCGATTCGCCGGCGACGCTCGAGGGGCAGCCGGTGACCGACACCGTCGCGGCGCTCCACCCGGCGCTGCTGCCGCCGGCCGATCCGGTGGAGGGCGGCCTGCTGGTGCTGCGGCGCGACCTCGCGCTCGGCCTCGTGCCGGAGACGGCGTTCCGGGAGCGGCCGTACCACAGCGGGTTGTCGCTGGACCGGATCGGCCTGCCGGATCAGGTGGCGGTCGGCGATCCGATCGCGTCGTTCATCGGCGGCGGCGTGTCGCTGTTCTGGAGCGACCTGCTCGACAACCACACGCTGTCGACGAGCCTGCAGGTCGGCAGCACGTTCGGGCCGCGCTTCGTCGATCGGCTGCAGAACGGGGCGGCGTCGATCGCGTACCAGGACCTGACCGGGCGGTGGACGCGCGGCGTGGTCGTGCAGCAGGTGCCGCATCTGGCCGGCGCATTCCGGAGCGTGTCGGAGACGGTGAACGGCCTGCCGGTCACCGTCAAGGAAAAGATCGAGTTCCGGCAGATCTACCGCGGCCTCTTCGCGGTGGCGTCCTATCCGTTCGACACCAGCCGGCGGCTCGAGCTGTCGGCCGGCTATCAGCACCTGACGTTCGATCAGGAGAGCCAGGTGCAGTCATCCACGTCGCCAGTCGGGTCGCTCGTCGGCGTGGCGTCGCCGCTGGTGGTCCCGAGCGCCGGGCCGCTGCACCTGGTACAGGGGACGGTCGCGTTCGTGTCCGACCACTCGGTGTTCGGCGCGACCAGCCCGGTGGAGGGGCAGCGCTACCGGCTGCAGGTGACGGCGGTCGGCGGTACGGTGGGCTACGAGGACATCCTCGCCGACTACCGGCGGTACATCAGGCCGGCGCCGTGGTACACGATCGCGTTCCGGGTGATGGAGGACGGGCGGTACGGGTCGGGCGCCGAGGATCCCCGGCTGCTGCCGCTGTCGGTCGGGTACCGCAATGTCGTGCGCGGCTACGACCTGTCGTCGTTCAGCGCGAACGACTGCCAGCCGACCGCGACGCAGCCTTGTCCGGCCATCGACCAGCTGCTCGGCAGCCGGATCGCCGCGGCCAACGTCGAGCTGCGCTTTCCGCTGCAGCGCTCGTTCGGCTTCGGCAGCCAGTACTTCCGGTCGCTGCCGACCGAACTGGCGGTCTTCGCCGACGCGGGCTACGCGTGGCACGACGACGCGAACCGTCCTCCGTTCCTGGTCGGGCCGCGCAGCCCGGTGACGAGCGTCGGCGTCGCCGTGCGCGTCAATCTCTTCGGCTTCGCGGTCGGGGAAATGGATCTCGTCCGGCCGCTCCAGCGCCCGCATGCCGGCTGGATCTTCGCCTTCGGCCTCTCACCCGGCTTCTGATCGGCCGCCGGGCCTCCGGCGCCCGGCCCACGGCCGAGACAGTTCTGTGATCCGCCCCGCGCTTGCACGCGCCGCGCGCGCCTGGCGGCCGGCAGCCTTGCGGCGGCCGACCGCCGGTGCTAGCCTGCGGACGGGCTTTCCCTCTGCAGCCGTATGGCGGTCGCACAGCTGGTCGGGCTGACTCTCGAAGGACTCCTCGTCATCATTGCGGGCGTGGCGGCGGCCGGCTTCCTGCGCCACCGCGATCGCACGCGCCTCGACATCCTCCTCATCTGCGGATCGCCGGCCCTGCTGCTGATCCTGCAGCAGGCGGCGATCGCCGGACACGCGCGGCCCGGCGTCGTGCGCATGCTCGGGGCGCTCGTCGTCGTGCCGCAGCCGTATCTGCTCGTGCGGCTCGCGCAGCACTTCCGCCGGGTGCCGCGCCTGCTGCACGCGGGCGCGCTCGCCGGGTTCCTGGCGGCCGCCGCGATCATCGCGATCGCTCCGCTGTCGCGCGCGCCGCTCTGGACCGGCGTCATCCTGGCGTACGTCGTGCTGGCCGCCGGCTATGCGACCGCGACGTTCGTCCGGGGCGCCCGGGCGACGAGCGGCGTCACCCACTGGCGGCTGCTGCTGATTGCGTGCGGGGCGGCGCTGCTGGCGCTGGCGCTGACCCTGTCGGGGATTCACGCGATCGCGCCGGCGACCGCGCCGTACACGCTGCCGGGCGTGTCGATCGGCCTGGCCGCGGCGCTCGTCGTGTACTACATCGGGTTCGTCCCGCCGCGCCTGCTGCGGGCCGCCTGGGTGCTGCCGGAGCTGCGCAGCTTTCTCGTCGAGGAGGCGAAGTGTCCGCCGGCGGAGCGCGGCAGCTGGATGAACGTCGAGCTGTGCAAGACGGCCGTCCGGAGCGTCGGCGGCCTCGCGGCGGTGGTCGCGCTCGCCGACGCCGGGACGGGGCAGCTCGTGGTGCGCGCCTCCGCCGGCACGAGAGAGACGGAGGGGCTGTTCGACGGGCGTGACACGACCGTCGAACAGGCGTGGGAGACGCGCCGGCCGGCCATCACGATCGGCGCCGGGCGTTTCGGGCCGAACGAGGCGCGGCTGGCGGCCGGCGTGCAGGCGGGCGCGCTGCTGGCGATGCCGATTCTCAGCCGCGAGCGAGCCTGGGGGGTGCTCATCGTCTGGCTCCGGTGGGGCCTGCTGTTCGCCGGCGACGATGTCGCGCTGCTGCAGCTGTTCACCGACCAGACGGCGATCGCGCTCGACTACGCCGCCCTCGTCGCCGAGCAGGCGACGGCGGCGGAAGCGCTCCGCCGGACGGCCGCGGATCTGAAGGCGGCGAACGCCGAGCTCGAGGCGTTCAGCTACTCGGTGTCGCACGATCTCCGGGCGCCGCTCCGGCACGTGGCGGGGTTTGCGCAGCTGCTCGAACAGGCGGAGCACGAGCGGCTGGCGGATTCGAGCCGCCGCCACCTGCAGACGATCGTCGAGGCGGCCGCCCGGATGGGGCGGCTCATCGACGCGCTGCTGACGTTTTCCCGTACGGGGCGGGTCGATCTGCAGCCCGGCCGGGTGGCGATGGCCGATCTCGCCCGCGGGATTCAGGTCGAGCTGCAGGCGCAGCTGCAGGGGCGCCGCTGCGTGTGGGCCGTGGGTGAGCTGCCGGAGGTCGACGGTGACCCGGTGCTGCTCCGCCTGGCGCTGTTCAACCTGGTGTCGAACGCCGTGAAGTACACGCGCGGCCGGGAGACCGCGGAGATCACGATCGGCAGCCGGCCAGGCGCGCCCGGTGAAGTGGTGGTCTACGTGCGGGACAACGGCGCGGGATTCGACATGCGGTACGTCGACAAGCTGTTCGGCGTGTTCCAGCGGCTGCACACCGAGGACCAGTTCGAAGGGACCGGCATCGGCCTGGCCAACGTGCGGCGGATCGTGCATCGGCACGGCGGCCGGGTGTGGGCGGAAGGGGCGTCCGACCGCGGCGCCACCTTCTACATGGCCCTGCCGGCGACCGCGGGCGACGCGTCGTAGCGATGGACGTCCGCCCGGCCCCGCGCGACAGGCGCCGTCGCCCCGCCGGCGCGGCTTGACAGACGCGTGCGTGCGCCGTATGGTGCCGGCGGCGCGACGCGTTCCGGAGCGCGCGGCGGAGGGCGATCGATGGCGACGTGTGCCGAGGTGCTCGCGACCACGCTCCGGGAGGCGGGCGTCACGCGGATGTTCGGCCTGCCCGGTGGCGAGATCCTGGATCTGATCGAGGCGGCGCGGCGCGCCGGCATCGAGTTCGTCCTCACCCGGCACGAGGCGGTCGCGTCGCTGATGGCGGAGGCGACCGGCCGGCTGTCGGGCCGCCCCGGCGTCTGCGTGTCGACGCTCGGCCCGGGCGCGGTGAACCTGATGCTCGGCGTCGCGAACGCCTGGCTCGACCGCGCCCCGCTCATCGCCATCACCGCCACGCTGGCGACGACCGCCCGCCCGTACGGCACGCACCAGGACCTGGACCTCAACGCCATCTACCGGCCGTTCACCAAGGAGACCCTGACGCTCGACGGCACCGACACGGCGGCAGCCGTGCGCCGTGCCTGGCGCACGGCGGTGACCGTCAGGCCGGGACCCGTGCACCTGGCGCTGCCGGGCGACGTCGCGCGCCGCGAGGACCGCCGGACGGGCGACCCCAACGCGATCAGCCTGACGCCGGATCCGCTGCCGGCGCCGGCGGCCGGCGCGGTGGCGGCGATGGCCGCGGCGATCCGGGAGGCCCGGCGGCCGGCCGTGATCCTCGGCGTCGACCTCGATCCGTCCACGGCGCCGCCGATCGTCCGCCGCTTCGTCGAAGCGCTCGGCGCGCCGGTGTTCGCGACGCCGAAGGCCAAGGGGATCCTGCCGGAGGACCACCCGCAGTTCCTGGGGATCTGCGGCGGGCTGGCGGGCGACGCCACGGTGCTCGACTTTCTGGGGCGCGCCGACCTGCTGATCGGCGTCGGCTTCGATCCGGTCGAATCCGACAAGCTGTGGCATCACACGATGCGGCTGGTGTCGATCGCGCCGCGGACGATCGCCGCCCGCGCGTTCGCGCCGGCGCTCGAGCTGACCGGGGATCTCCTGCCGTCGCTGTCCGCGCTCGCCGCCGGGCCGTTCGGGCCGGGCGACTGGCGTGAGGAGGACTTCACCGCCTTCCGGGCGGCGCTCGAGCGCACGCTCCGGCCGTCGCAGCCGCCGGTCGGCGGATTGTCCCCGTGGGAGGTGACCCGGCGCGTCCGGGAGCGGGTGCCGCCGGAGACGGTGGTGGCTGCCGACGTCGGGTCGATCAAGCTGATCGTGTCGCAGGCCTGGCGGACCACGCAGCCGGGCACCTTCCTCGAATCGAACGGCCTCTCGACGATGGGCTACGCGCTGCCGGCGGCGATGGCGGCCAGGCTGTACGCGCCGGAGCGGCCGGCGCTGGCGTTCATGGGCGACGGCGGCTTCTCGATGATGATCGCCGACCTGGAAACGTGCGTGCGGCTCCACCTCCCGCTGGTGGTCGTGGTGTACAACGACAGCGCGCTGAGCCTCATTCAGGTGGCGCAGGAACGGCGCGGCTACCCGGACCTCGGTGTCCGGTACGGCGACGTCGACTTCTCGGCGGCGTCGCGGGCGTTCGGCGCGTGGGCGCGCCGGGTGCGGACGATGGCCGAGCTCGATGCGGCAATAGACGCGGCGCAGGCGCACGACGGGCCGGCGGTCGTGGAAGTGCTGATCGATCCGGCCGAATACCGGGCGCACGCCGCCGCACCGCGCCGGCCGTAGTCCCGGCGCCGGGCCGCCGGCTGCCGGCTACCGGCCTTCGATCGTCATGCTGTCGGCCGCCGTCGCGACGCCGTTGGTCCGCGTGAGGCGGACGTGAATGTCATAATGGCCGGCCGGCAGATCGGGCCAGATCACCGTGAAGAGCCGCTGGCCGTCGGCGCCGTTCTGGAGCGACCAGGCGCTCTGCCTGAAGAACTTGCCGGAATCGGTGGTGACCTCCAGCATGCGGTCGGTCGCGCTCGGGATGATCCGCAGGTCGAGGCGAACCGTGGCCGGGGCGTTGGCGACGTGAGGCGAGACGATCAGCTGAATCGCCTTCTGGTGCGCGTCAGGATGTGCGTTGAAGAGGAGGAAGAGACCGAGCACGACGAGGACAGAGCGTCCGAGGCGCTGCATACGCCACCTCCAGTTCGCGGGTCCTCCTCCGTCGAACCGGCCATCGTCACCGAACGCGTCGACGTTCCGTGACGTGCGATATCCCGGGCACTTTGCAAATCCCGTTCCGGTGCGGCGCGACGCCGGTCCGTGCGTGCGGCGGTGCGCGCGCGCAGACTCGTCAAATCAGAAACGCACCGTGACAGGTGCCGGCGGTCCGGTGTATGGCATCCCGTGAGGCCCGGGGCCGACCGGGGTGACGGAAAGACGACTGGGGAACGTGGTGGTGTGAAATGCGCGGTCGACACGGATTTGTCCGCTCGCTCGTGCCGCTCGGTGCGGCGGCGCTGCTGGTGACGTCACCGGCCCCGCTCGCGGCGCAGCGCTCATCAGTATCGGCGCCGCCCTCGTCTGCACGCGCTGCCGGCACGGCCGGCGGCGGCACGACCAGCGTGCAGATCGGCCTCGACGTGCGGCGCGATCGCCTGCACTATCGTTTTACGAACCCCTCGACCTTCGACACGCCGGCGCCGGTGCCGCACGCCTTCGACCAGCGCTATGTGGCCGACAACGTGTGGGCGACGGTGACGCTGCGCTACACGGCGGGCGTCCGGTGGGAGACGCGCGTGGGAGCGACGCCGCAGCGGACCGCCACGGGCGAGGACTACGACACCTTCTTCGATCCGGGCGGCGTCGTCATTGTCGCGGGGACGACCGGCGGTGTGTCCGCGCGGGCGTGGCGGTTCAGCCAGCGCGCCGAAGTGGGGCGCCGGCGGTTCAGGCTCGTCGCCGGATACCGCCTGCAGATCGATCATTTCGCGTTTCAGCTGGGCCACAAGACCGTGACGCGCAACGGCACGACCCTGCAGGCGTTCGACGTGACGTCGCCCGAGACGACCAGCTCGCAGCTGCACGAAGTATTCGCCGGCCTGGAGGCCTCACGGACCCTCGGAGGCGGCTGGCGGGCGTCGCTCGAGGGGGACGTCTCGCCGGCATCGGTGGGGAGGCTGGCGATCCAGCTGCCGGAGAAGTATCCCGGACAGACGCTCGTGTACGGGGCGAAGGCGTTCGGCGCGTCGACGCGCGTGACGCTGGCCAGAGGCGGCCGGTGGCCCGTGGAGGTGTCGGTCGACGCCGGACGCCTGTGGTCCTATGGATCGAGCAACGTGGTATCGCGCGATCAGCTCGGCGTGAGCGTCAGCGCCGGGCGCGCGTGGCGGTGACCGGCGGCCAGCCCGGCCGGACCGGCCGCCAGCTGAGCCGCGTCTCCGCTCGACCGTCCGGCGGCCAGCCCGGCCGATTTCGTACAATAGTCGGCGGGCGATGTTCAGGGCTGCACTCGTGGCGTGGCTCGTGTCGGGGCTGACCGCCGTCGGCGTGGCCAGCGTTCGCCCGGACGTGCAGGCCATCGTGGAACGGTCGACCGCCGCCATGCGTGCCGACTGGCGCGCCGAGCCGGACTACTCCTACTTCGAGCGCGACCGCGACTCGAGAGGAACGCGCACCTACCAGGTCACGATGATTGCCGGGTCGCCGTACTACCGGCTCGTCGCCGTCAACGGTCGGCCGCTCGGCCCGGCCGCGCGGCAGCGCCAGCAGCAGCGGCTCCAGGCGACCGTCGCCAGACGCCGGACCGAATCGCCGTCCGAGCGGGCCGAGCGGATCCGGCGGTACCGGCGGAGCCGCGCGCGGGATCATCTGATGACCGAGCAGATGACCCGCGCGTTCAATTTCAGCCTGGCGGGGGAGCGGAAGATGGACGGGCACGAGGTCTACGTGCTGCAGGCGACGCCGCGTCCCGGGTACGTGCCGCCCAACCTCGAGGCGCGGGCGCTGACCGGCATGCAGGGGACGCTCTGGATCGACACCCGCACGTTCCAGTGGGTCAAGGTGACGGCCGAGGTGACGCGTCCGGTGTCCATCGAAGGCTTTCTGGCCCGCGTGGAGCCCGGCACGTTCTTCACCCTCGAGAACAGGCCGGTCGGCCCTCACGTGTGGCTGCCGACGCGCTTCCTGATGCGCTCGAAGAGCCTCATCCTGTTCTTCTTCACGCATCGGACGCAGGAACACGACACGTTCTACGGCTACCGTCGGATCGAGCCGCCGGGCGATCAGGCCGGTCACGGCGCGGGGCGCTGAGCCCTCCGGTCAGCGGCCGTTCCGATCCGGACGAGGGCGGCGCAGCGGCCGGCTCGCGCGGCGGTGCGGCGCAGCGGTCCGGCCGGCGGCGGGGGAGCCGCCGGCGCTGCGCCTGAAGTGCGTCGCGCAGGCGTCGCACATGCCGTGACTGACCGGCTCGGCGCCCTCCCGCAGGAGGGTGCCGCACCAGGCGCAGAGGATTTTGCGCTCGGCAGACATGGGGTGATGCCGTCGGTGGTGCCGGTTCCTCACCTGCGGCGGGACGGGCGTGCCGGGGTGATCGGGCGCTGACGCTGCCGGGCGGGTCGTTCCCGCGGTGTCTTCATGTTCTGACAGAGAGACGGACGCGCCGGAAAATTTCCGTCAGCGCCAGCCGGCTTCATAGCCGCCGATCAGCGCCTCGATCGCGAGGAACAGCAGCAGCGCCAGCAGCACCCACCCGAGGCGTCGCCAGCCGCGGTGCACGGGCTGCGCGGGGGCGGCCGCCGCGAAGTGGGGCGCCGAGTGCAGGCCGGAGTGCCAGCCGCTCTGCGAGGTGTAGAAGACGCCCGTACCCGGGAGGCCGATCGTCCGGCGGACGCCGGCGCGGCCGACCGTCACGTGCGCCCCGCGGACGCCGAACGACAGCGACGGGCCGCGCTTCGCCAGGTTCAGCGTGACGCCGGGCGCGAGGTGCACGCGCCGGAAGAGCCGGACATAGCCCATTGGAGTCCTGTGCGCCGTAGGGTAGCAGATCCCCCGGCATCCGGCGTATCGCCGCGCCGGTTCGGTCGCAGCGCCGAGCGTCAGCTCGGCTGCAACGCCGAGCGTCGGTTCGGTCGTAGCGCCGAGCTTTAGCTCGGCTGCAACGCCGGCGACGTCCTCGGCCCGTTCGGCCGGCTGCCGAAGAAGTGTGGCCAGAGGCGATCGACAAGATGGGCCCGCCGTCCTACCATGCTCCTGTCGAAGCCGGCATCCTGCTTCGTCCCGAGGATGCCGAGCGCGCCTGAGATACAGGGGCGGCGGCTCGGGACAGCGCTATATGGATCGAACCCGGGACGCGGCAGGGGCGCTCGCGATCGCAGCCGTGAGTCTTGCTCCAATGGGGTTGGCGGCGCGATCCCGGCCCAAGCCGTTGCCGGTGGTGGAGGCGCGACGGTTCGTCCTCCGCGACTCACACGGGAAGATTCGAGCAGACCTTGGCGTCGATGAAACGAACGACGCGTTCTACGATTTCCCGGCGGAGCACTGGCGGCACCTGTGCACGACCAACATCATCGAGTCGCCGTTTGCCACGGTCCGCCTGCGCCAGCGGGTCACCAAAGGGGCCGGCTCACGCACGAAGGCGTTGATGATGGCGTACAAGCTCCTCGCCATGGCCGAAGAGCGCTGGCGAAAGTGGATGCCCACCACCACTTCATCGAGTCGAGCCGACACGCCGTCCTCCCGCCCAGACGTCAGCGGCTGCCGTGGTCACGTGGTGGCTTCGCGCTCAGCAGC
>Ga0307373_10008956_pt1 | contig 15089 bp, 20 predicted proteins | sample OX2MG_FD_202534 | JGI IMG/M metagenome (GOLD analysis project Ga0307373, IMG submission 202534) | Soil microbial communities from Risofladan, Vaasa, Finland - OX-2 | ecosystem: Environmental > Terrestrial > Soil > Coastal area > Acid sulfate soil | place: Finland: Risofladan, Vaasa | collected... | reverse complement strand
AGTCGGCCGATATGTCTGCTTGACGGCCTTGATGGCTCGCACACCATTTCTGGTCGATGCGGTATTTTAGCGCCCATGCACAGCAGACGCAATAGACCCTCCGCAGCACCCAACACCTTAAAGCACAGCCCAACTACCGCGGCGGTCGAACTACAATGGTCTACATAGTCGACGAGGGTAGCGAGCTTGATATGCCGCTTGAGAAGCTGTGGGAATACCTTCCGAGCGAGTCACACAAGCACTCGGCGAAGGTCATAAGCAGAGAAGTGCAGGGAAACGTGATCACGCTCACAAGCGAGAGGGACGTCAACGGGAAGACCGTGAGGTCGAAGCTGAGGTTGACTTTGTACCCTCCGCTCGGGGTGGCTCAAGAGCACCTCGAAGGTCCGACGGCCGGTTCGAAGGTGTTCTCCTACTACACCCGGAAAGGGAACAAGACCGCCATAACCGTCGTGGGCGACTACAAGATGGCCGGGGCGAACGACGAGGACACGAGGAAGGCGGTCGAGCAGATGCTCGGGTGGTCGTTCGACGAGGACGTCGCCAACATCAAGAGCATGAAATAGCGCGGTCACGCGAAGTTTCAGTTCCTTCGCGCCTTGCTGCGTAGGTAACGCTCCGGCGGAGGCGCGACGGACCTTTATTCTCGACCATATGCCTCCCTGACCTTCTCCAAGTCTTCTTTCCCCAGGCCCGAGACGCCCCCGGCCTGCCGACCGGCCAGGTAGATCTTGGCGCTCTCCTCCAACACTTCGAGGCGCGAAGCAGCCTCGTGGAGGTCGGCTCCCAGAGAGAAGAACCCGTGGTTCCTTATCCCCCCCACGTCGCACCGCTTCAGAGACTCTTCTACAGCCCTGGCGCCTGACTCTCCGGGGGCAGCGAAGCCGACCACCTCAAGCCTCTCAATCATGACCGCGTGTTCCGGCGTCATGCTTGGAATCGTAACCCTGGCGGTGACTAGCGCGACCGCGGTCGGCGGGTGCCCGTGCACCACAGCCCCCACGTCCTTCCTGACCCTGTATGCGGCCAGGTGCGTCGGGAGCTCGCTCGAGGGCTTACCCTTCCCGATGACCTTCCCCTCCAGGCTCACCCTGACCAGGTCTCCTTCGGCGAGGCCGCCTTTGAAGTATCCCGACGGCGTGATCAGTATCTGTCTCTTCGATGGTAAGAACACGCTCGCGTTGCCGCCCACCCCGGAGACCAGCCCCCTTTCGTACCGTCTCCTTATGGTGCGTGCGAGGTCTCTCTCGAGCCGCGCAAGTCCGTCCATTTGGAAGAGAGTATCAGCATCGTCTATTAAATTGCAACAGTCATCGATTCGGCCAATCTGATTGTGCTCCCGAACCATGCGTCCGAATTTTCATTCTCGGTGGGCGCAGCGAACCCTACGCATGGCGAAGCCCTACTATTTCATTTTCATTTTAGTAAAACGCAGCGGAGCTCGCGCACCTCGAACGGGAACGCCTCTAGGCGTTATTTCCCTCACGGACCGCCGATGGCGCAGTCTTCAGGCAAGGCCATGCTCGTGCCGTTCTGTAGCACTGCGTAAGAGTAGGCTGTGTATTGGCCGGCGTATATGCCCTGAGGGACCACTGTCGACCCTTCAGGAAGCCCCTCGCCGCAGGGCCAGACCGTGCTGGTCTTGGGCCACATGAAGGGCAAGCTCAGCTGCGTGGAGCTGCCCGATTGCGCCGCCCACGGAGTCGTTATCTCCCCTGAGGGCAGAGGGATCGTCATGTTGACCACGGTATCGGTCTCGACGCCCACCATCATGTCGTTCCAGAAATTGACGGTTCCGGCCTTGATGTAGTAGAAGGGGCCCGTCACGTTGGCTATCGAGACCCGGCCAGCGGAGTCCGTCACATACTTGACGAGGGGGCACGGAGCAAAAGTCGTCGTGGTCCCGTTCGATACTACCACTCCGTTTCCCTCAACGCTCGCACCATTCGGCACCTCATGGACGCACTCGGACAGGGTAGGTCCTCCTCCAGTGTCCATGACGTCGTTCGGGGACGAGGTCGGGCCAGCGTAGACCGTCATTCCCGCGATGGGAGACATTGTGGTCGCGTTCACGACCCTGATGAAGATTGCCTCGCCGGTCTGCGAGCCGGAAGACGTGGAGGCGGTGCTATTACCTCCAGTGCCACCAGACGTCACTTCGTAGGCCGCGACCGCGACCACCGATACGATCACGACCGCGAGGAACACCGCTGTCTTTCCGATTGGTGGGCGTGGCTGCCCTGGCGAACTTGAATCCAAAGGCGCGTTTCGTATGAAGGAGGCGCGTCTCCAAAATAAAGACTGTGGAAGAAGGCTCGGGACGCAGTATCAAGTCAAACGAACAACGCCAGAGTCTTGCCGGAGGTGCAATGAACCCTATACACGGCCAGAATGCTGACACGCCGTTCTTGGTCGCCCGCGCTGGGTGAGCAGCTTTCGGATGTGTGCCTGTCCCTCTGGTGGCCTTCCTGCCACGCAAGAATCCCTTCGGCGACTCTAAAGGCAGGCGAATCGGCGGTTTAAATACCAAGACAAGGCCGGACCTTCCCGATGCGAGCACAAGCGCAAGAGGAAACGGAGGCAGAGAATTGGGCGCGCACGCTGGAACGCCGCAGAAGGATCTACGAGGAACTATGGCGCGCCGACGAGGAGCGGGTCAGAAGGCAGCGTGAAAGAGACCCTTACAATAATCGCCGAAGGCCGGGCCAAGACGACCATCGCAATCCGTTTGAGATAGGCACTGTCAAAGAAATTCCAAGGGCCACCCAGGCTTTGGGCGTCAGGGTCGGTGCAACCGAGGACGAGATCAAGGCAGCTTACAAGAGGATGGCCATGGTGTGGCACCCGGATAGACCGGGGGGATCGGCAGAAAAGATGAAACACATCAATGAGGCGAGAGAGATCCTACTACAGGGGCTTTTGACCCTGTCCGAAACCAACTGAATGTGACTTGGTCGTTGCGCTATCTGTCGCCAACGTGTAAGTGAATGCGCCGGCGGAGGGGCAATGGACCATATACATGGCGAAGCCCTTTTTGGGGAGTATCAATCCTAGCAGGCGTGCTCGGCAGCCTTCACAATGACGGAATACCTGAACGCTGAACAACTCGCCGAAATCAACAGGAGGGTGCTGAAGGAGGTCAAGGTCAAAAGAGCCGATTCGCACCGCGTCGCCAACCGAGAGAAGCTCGAGTCAATAGTCGAAGAGGTCAGGGCAATGGACGGAGACGTTTTTGAAAAGGCGACCTGCCTGCTTGTCGGCCTGACGAAGAACCACGCCTTTGACAGCGGAAACCGGCGAACCGTCTACACCGCGACCAAGCTTTTCCTTGGGGCGAATGGCGAGGCGATGAAAACGGATCCTGACCCAAGGGTCCTGACACGCATTCGGGAAGGCTTTATCGCACGGAGGAAGTTGTCGAATGGCTGAAGGGGAATGGCATCCGAGAGTTCGAGCGACACCATACCTGACGAGCGGTTCCAGAGGCTTCTATCGGAGATTATCGTCCACGATAGGGCTGTCCTAGAAAAGATAGGACGCCTCTGAGCGAGTCCCGTTATCCATAGGGCGACTAGTTCAGCCCGGCACCTACCTATAGCTCAACGTGTGAATGAAATGCCCTGGCGGAGGCGCAATGAACCCTGTGTATGGCGACATCAATCTTCATGCATTTCTGCGAACCCCTAGCGGAGCTCTTAGAGTGTGAGTTCAATGCGGGAGCCCACGTCTTAAATCCGAGAAGGAAATATCATCTTGAACACGGTATGACAACCAACGTCGGTGGCTCAAGGCACCTCGGAATCCTTGCCTACGGCTCACTGATCACGTCTCCCGGACCGGAAATCGCGTCAGTGACGGTAGAACGCATCAAGAATGTAGAGACCCCGTTCAAAGTGGAATTTGCCCGAAAGAGCAAGACCAGGGGATACGCCCCGACCTTGATCCCGGTCGACAGCGGGGGCGCCAGAGTCAAGGCAGAGATCCTGGTCATCAGAGACGATTTTGCCCCGGATTTGGCGGCGGACATGCTGTGGCGAAGAGAGACGCACCAGACCGGTCGGCAGAGATACCGTCGCCCCGATGTCGTCGATCGTAACGACGTCATCGTGGAAACAATTCATGACCTCTCAGGGGTTCGAACCGTGCTATACGCCAAAATCGGACAAAACATAGATTCGCTCTCAGCCAGGGCGTTAGCCGAATTGGCCATCCATAGCGTGCAAATGGCATCCCGTGGAGACGATGGAATCACATACTTGATGGACGTCAAGCAAAGCGGGGTTGAAACTCCCCTGATGAGGGGTTATGAGTCAGAGATACTTCGGCAGACGAGGACCAAGAACCTACAAGTTGCCGTGAACCGACTCAGGTCTAGAAATGCGTAGTGCGGCGAGTGGCTTGCTAGTCTTCACAACCACACTTCAGCACGCTCTTGCAACCCAGCGGACGAAATGCCCCGGCGGAGGCGCAACGAACCCTATACATGGCGAAATCACTTTCCGCGGCGAACAATCTGTCTATCTGAACGGGTAAATATCGCGCCCGCGGATTCGGAATCACGAGGAACACCGCATGCAGGGAACAACATCGCGAAGGACAAGGGAGGGCATTCTGGTGGCCTCGGGTGCAGCGGTCATGCTCGTGACCTTGCTCGTCCTGCAGTCGCTTCTCGGCAGCGGCCTTCTCAACACGAAGACCGTCTCTGTGACGACTTCGGATCCATACGAGCAGGTCGCCAGCGCGTATGCGAGTCACCTAGCGCAGTACAGAGCCGGAAACATGTCGGCAGTCGCAAGCGGGTACGAAAGCAACGCCACGGTCGAGTGGACAGGGGTCGTTGCGGGGTTGACCGGGAACTATTCTGGCGCGGGAAACATCAAGATCTTGTGGGGAAGTTTCACCGGCAAGCTCCTCAATTTCTCATTGTCGAACGAGTATCAGTCCGTGGGAGTCACGGGCGGCGTCCCGGTGGTCAACTCGACGTTCAACTTTCAGGGATACAGTACAATAGAAGGCGAGGTAAACGGCACGGTGCTCGCCCAGGACACGTATGTGCACGTTGGCAACTCATGGTTGATTGCTTATGAGGTGTGGAACTTTACCCAATACTACGTGCAGTTCTACGTCCGCACGGGATGATTATCAGAGCGGCCTGGGTCGAGTCCCAACTCGTTCGCTTCGGTATGAAATGCCCCGGCGTAGGCGCAAATGGACCCTATGCATGGTCAGATCGTCTCCCAACCTAACGCAGTCACGCAAGAAAGACAATCTCAGCTCCAAGGTCCTTGAAGTGCTTATCTCCGGTCACGACCTTCGCACCCGATTCTCGGGCAGTGGCCAATACAATGGAGTCGGCGAGGCCCCAATCCCGCACCTTCTCTTTCCTCTCGACGTCTATCTCTCCGGCCACGGTTGCTATCTCATCGGTCAGGTCCAGGACCACCGTCGATGACCTTACGAACCGAAGTCTCTCCAATCTGCCCGCGACGGTCTCACGACCGGCAAGAGTCTCCCTGAGCAGTTTCCGGCTCAGTTCGGCTATCACGACGGTCGGCGTAGCCGGGCCGCTAGACTCGATGTATTTCGTCGCGGATTTGCCTTTCGCTGACCCAGCAAAGTACTCGATCCACGCGTAGCTGTCGATGACATAGTCAGAGGTCGTGGAACTCTGCCTCTTCTTTTGCGGCGAATGGCTTCAGGCGGGGGTTCGACCCAAACAGCGAGCTTGGGCTTGATTCCCTCTCCTTGATCAGCTCCCTGATTATCTCGTCATACGTCTTGGCTCCAGTCTTCTTCATGATCTCGCGCAGTTGCTGGGCTGTCTTCTTGCTCGTTTGGATCGTGGTGCTCATTGTTATAGTCATAACCATAGTTATAGATAAGCGCTTCCTGCCTTCTGAAGACCATGCGACCTGTCTGCCCTCCATTGCCTAGCATCAACGTGTGAATGAAATGCCTTCAATGTCAAACCCGGACTTGAAGGCGGGGTTCTTGAAGGCCTTCCGCGCCCGCTCGGAGCCATCGATACCTTCGGCTGCGAGCCCCGTCCAAAAGGGCGTCACGAGAGATCGGGCTGTCGTCGCGGCCGTCGTCATCGTCGTCCTCGTAATCGGTGGAACCGCGTACGTCGTGGTCACCGACTCGGCCTCGGCCGCGAGACCCTCCAACCTCTTCGCGAACGGGGATTCGAGACGGGCAACCTCCCATTGAGTGCGGCATAGGTCCAACTAACAGTGCGTAGTGGAGAGGGCGTTGGAGCCTATTTGCGGTGGATACGGTGCGGCCCGATCAGGTCCTTTGTTGCGTCGTGGGTTCCAAGTTGAGAGGGAGGGTTCTTGGTACCTATGACTTCCACGACTTCGCTCCAAGCTACATCATTAACGCCGTGTAGAGCCTTCACCGCATCTATCAGTTTGCCCAGTTCTTGACCGCCTCGGACAAAGACTTCCGCCCTCAGGTCGATCTTGACCTCTCCGACGGTCCCTCCGACGAAAACAACCGGGTTGAGTTTTAGTAGCTCTTTTCCTACGGAAACAGTTCGCCCCCCACTGGTGGAGATTTGAAGCTGTAGTTGCCGCCAGCCGTACCTCTCCAAGTTCAGCGAGTACGTCACCTTCAAATATTTCTTTGTCAATTCGCGGCGCTTGACTCTAGCGGTCGTCAGAGAGATTCCAACATTTTTTGATAGCTGCTGAGAAGATATTTCACCGTTTGACCGAAGAAGATCGCCCAAGATAATCGCATCCTGTTCAGAAACCAGGTTGCGCATTACAATGGAGTCCGTGAGGGGCATTATAACCACGAGGTACCACGATGCCTGATGATGATGCCCGATGATGCCTGATGCCCGAGAAGGAAACTAGATTCAGGTATCTGAACACCTACTTCCCGATCCTCGGGCTGGGTGAATACGACGCAGAGGATTGGATGGCGGCTCTCTGACTGGGCGTCGGCGGACAAAAATCAGAGGCTCAAAGAGCTGGGTTAAATGGACCGAGAAGACATGGGGCATGGTCGACCACTCGAAAAGCAAGTCGCGAGTGATGAGGACGGCCTCAGATGTGAAGGTCTTCGTCCCTGAGAAGTAAGGGCATTCTTTCTTCTAGTCGCAAGACTTCCTTCTTCTTCACGTCCGCTCAGATATCGAAGTATATTTGTCAACGCATTTAGAATTTGATAAAGGAAGACACCTAGATGCAGTAATGCCGTGCGTGGCGGCGGCGTTTTTGCTCTTCGACCAGTATACCTTCGTTGGATGGATTCGAATATATTCCGAAACTATGGGAGGACTTCGTGCGGTTGACTACCCGCCCTACACGTCGGGGATTGATTCTGTTGCAATACCCGCGAACGCCATTCGACACCGAAAGTGTCCGATAGACGTAGTTTAGACCAATTCCTCTTTTTGTAACTATATAGGGCCGAATGTTTGGTTGCGGTCTAACGTTGAAGGGTGCTAATCTCGAAGATTCGAAGGACGCTCCTGCAATCGAGGTGGACGGATGTCTGCGAGGAAAGGTTGCTGTGGTCACCGGCGCAGCCCGCGGAATCGGCCGCGCGACGGCCATAGCCTTCGCCCGAGAGGGGGCGAACATAGTCGGTCTCGATATTTGTGCGCCGGTCGACCCACGTTCCGGGGTCAGGCCATCGACTCCAGAGGACTTGGAGGAGACGGGGCGACTAATCCGGCAGGTCGGCCGCCGCTGGCTGGGCATCAAGCTCGACCAGCGCGACATGACCGCGCTGCGGGACGCTGCCGTTCGGGGCGAAGAGGAATTCGGCGGCGTCGACATCCTGTTCGCCAACGCCGGCATTCAGAGCTTCCACCCGCTGCTCGAGATGGAGGATTCGGACTGGCAGACCACGATCGACGTCAACCTCACAGGCACGGCAAACGCCGTCCGGGCCTTCGCACCATACATGGTGAAACGCGGTGGCGGACGCATCATCTTGACCTCCTCGACCCAGGGGCAGCACGGCACGAAGTACGGGGCGTCCTACGCTGCGTCGAAATGGGGAATCATCGGCTTGATGAAGTCGGCAGCGTTGGAACTCGGGTCGCATAACATCACGGTAAACGCCCTCATTCCGGGCCTGATCGACACGCCACTCACCCGCCACGTGGAGCGTTACGCGCAAGTGCTCCAAGATGCCGGAAAAAAGCCGACCGGATCCTCCACAGACGAGGAAGAGGCCCGAAAGATTCTCGCCGCCAAGACTCCTCTCGGAGTGCCTTGGATCGAACCCGAAGACGTGGCACCGGTAGTGGCCTTCCTGGCGTCAGACGCTGCCCGGATGGTCTCCGGTGCGACCTATGATGTCACTGCGGGCGACAGCGCCCATAACACGGCGTGACGATGTCGCCGACTGGAGTGGGTTCGGTGGACGTGACATCATTCGCATCAAAGACCTCCCCTGGTCTTGTTAGGTGGCATGTCTTCGATCGGGCCGCCTTTCGCGTAATCGGCGGTCGACGGTCTGTGCATGTGACGGTCGTTCTTGCTGACCAGGTAGATCGAGGCTACGATGAGCGCGACCCCGCCCGCCTGAATCACATCGACCGGTTCCCCGAACGCAAGGAACGAGCTCACGAGGGCGACGACCACGATCATGAAGAGGTACGAGCCCAGAGATGCTGCGTTGTATTGTGAAAGAAGGGTGAACCACAAGACGAACGCCACGGCCGTCCCGAGCACGCCTATCCAGAAGACCGAGAAGGCCAGTCCGAGGCTCCACTGGACAGACTGTATCGGGCTCGTGAACGACGCCCACACCGCCAGCGGGATCAGCGAGGCGCCAAGCTGCCAGACGTTTGCTCGAAGCATCTCCTGTCCCCTGAAAAACTTCTTCATGCCCACATTCAGGAGCCCAAAGCCGAACCCAGCGGCCACAAGCTCGACCATGGCAAGCGCGTCAGACCCCGTGCCCTGGAGGAGCGCGTTGGAGGCCAGGGCCGTTCCAACAAACCCCAGCAGCGCGGCCCCTACCTTCTTGGGGCTGGGACGGTCGCCCAGGATGGGCACAGAGAGGAAGAGAATCCACAGCGGAAACGTCATCACCAGCACGCTCGAGACGCCCGGGGATACCGTCGTGCTGCCCAGCAACCAAAACCCGAAGAACAGGACCGAGCCAGGAATCCCGAACATCGCTGCGATGGCCTTCTGCTTCGAGGACAGGGGGGCCTTTACTCCCAATCCTCTTAGCAGTAGCATCATCGCCAGGAACGCCGAGAGCGCCCTGAAAAAGGCCAGCCAGATCGGCGGCGAGTAGCTCAGACCGAGGGTAACTATCGGATAGTTCAGCCCCCAGGCCAAGACGACCACGGAAAGTCCCAGGGCAGCACGCGGTAGCGACATCATCTTTTCCACCAGCAGGATTAGGCGTGCAGCACCTGTTCGAGCGGAAGGTAGTCTATCTTCAGCTCGCTCGAAGCCCGCTCGATCAGATTGAGGTCCTGTCGCGTGAGCTCAAAATCGACCGACGAGACGTTATCGAAGGCCTGGGCAGAGTTCTTTGCGCGAGGTATCGGGATGACGCCGGGGATGGTCGCAAGCCAGTTCAGCGCGACCTGAGACGCTGAGCGCCCGTACCTCTTGCCGATGGACGACAGGACGTCGACCAGCCGCCGGACCTGCGAGATGTTGCTGGGTGCGAACAGGGGATTGGTGTCCCTGACGTCTCCCCTTGGAACCCTTTCCGGGCCGTACTTGCCGGTGAGGGCGCCCTGGGCAAGCGGGCTCCAGGCGAGGACCGACATGCCGTTCTTTCTCGCGTACGGAAGGACCTCCTCCTCGACGTTCCGCTGGAGGAGGTTGTATCGCACGTGGTTGGAGACGATGTCGGTCCTGGAGAGGTAAGACCTGGCTTCCTCCAGGTCCCTGACCGCGAAGTTGCTGACACCGATGGCCCTGATCTTTCCTTCGAGGTAGAGCCTCTCGAGGGCTTTCATGGTCTCCCTCAGGGGGATCTGCTCCCACGGGTCGGGCCAGTGGACCTGGTAGAGGTCGATCTCGCTCACGCCCAGCCTCTCCATGCTCGCCGCGGCCGCCTTCTGAAGCTCCTCGTACCTCAGATGGGCCCCGTAGACCTTCGTGGCCACCACGAAGTTGTCCCTGCCCAGCTGTCTGAGCGCCCTCCCCAGCACCTCTTCACTGTGACCGTCGCCGTACTGCTCCGCCGTGTCTACGAGGTTCACGCCGAGGCCGTGGGCCCGCTCCACCGCCTCCGTCACCTGCTCGTCGTCGGCGTTCCAGGCGTTGCTCGCCTGCCACAGCCCGATCCCGACCTTCGATACCTTGATGCCGCTTCTTCCAAGAGTTGTGTACTCCATCTCAATTCACAGACTTCGCCAAGGGGCCAGATTATTTCACCAAGGCGTATTTTTTGCAACCTGTTGTAACTTGGCCAGCCAGACGGATGCCGCTTCGAGGAGACCCCCACGTGACGGGACTTGCCACGGCTTGGAATCTGGCAGAGTCTTGTCTGTCAGAACACGGCAGTGACAGAGTTCTCCGTGGTGGAGACCTTCGGCTGGACGTCTATCATCTCGAAGACGGAAGCGACGTAGTTGGCGTAGTAGATGGACCCCTTCCTCCCCCATTTGTGGATCAGGGTCACGCTCTTCTTTCGGTCCAGCTCAGACTCGTTGAAGCTGTAGATCTTGGCGTAGTCGTTTATCATCCTGAAATAGTCGAGGACGGTGTCCAGGTTCACCACTCCGTGCTTCGATAGGATGACGGATTTCACGAGGTTCGCGCCGGTGCGCCGGCCCATCTCGCCCGCCACCTCGTCCGGCACGGCGGCAAGCAGGTTTCCGAACGCGTCCGACGCTATCTTGATCATGGGGAGCTGCATGAAGTAGCGGTCGAAGTTCGCATACGAAAGCAACAGTTGGTTGACGAGCGTGTTGACGCTGACGTTTCTGGCTTCTGCGTCTTTCTCGATCGCCTCGAGCGCGGCTTCGTCGACCCTGAACGAACGGGTCGTGGTCGTCTTACGCCTGGGGAGCAACGCGTCCTTAGTAGGAATGCCAGATTGATAACCGTGACTCCCCGGCGGAGGCGCGATGAGCCGTCGTAGTCTGTACTGGTTGTAATAACTACACTAGCGGACGTACTCGTTAAACCAAACTGGGTACGACACCTGGTTCAAGACACAATCTTTCCCAGAAGAAGTACGTAAAACCCGCGGCCTTCAAGGCGTGCCGACTCGATGGCTGGCCGAAGAGGGGAGGCCGTGGGTTGGGGAGCCAGTCCTAACTGTCAATCGCTCCGTTTTATGGCACCGACTTTGAATCCTTTGAGAACATCCCGTGGTCAGGAGACGGGGAGAGACCAGAAAGACAGATTGAGCAGAGGCGATGACAACGAGCAATATGTCCAACTCGACTTATATATTATATAAATAACCGCCGAATCTTCAGGCCGCCGTAATGCCCCAGACAAAAGCAATCATCAGCATCGAGAACGTCGTCGCTTCCGCCTCGGTAAACCAGAGGGTCGACCTGAACGAGATAACAAAGAAATTCGTCGACGTGGAGTACCACCCCGACCAGTTCCCCGGGCTGGTCTTCAGGCTGAAGGTCCCAAAGACCGCCACCCTGGTCTTCAGCTCGGGGAAGATGGTCTGCACGGGCGCGAAATCTGAGAAGCTGGCAAGAGAGGCCGTGCAGGAGGTCGTCAGGAGGTTGAGGAAGGGGGGCATCTCCATCAAGAATGATGCAGAGGTGACGATACAGAACATGGTGGCATCGGCGAACCTGGGCGGGAAGGTCCACCTAGAGGAGGCGGCGAGGACGCTGCCGAAGTCGATGTACGAGCCCGAGCAGTTCCCCGGCCTGATCCACAGGATGCCAGACCCCAAGACCGTGATACTCCTCTTCGCCTCCGGGAAGCTCGTCTGCACAGGGGCGAAGAGGGAGGCCGACGTCTACAGGTCCGTGAGCAACCTCCACGTCATGCTCGAAGAAAAGGGGCTCATGGTCTACTGACCGTCCCCGCCACCAAAAGAAGCGCAACGATTACGAGCGGCGAAAAGGAGGGAATGGCCGACGAGATCGACTCTGTGAGGGGCCTACTTCTTTCATGGACTGAGCCTCGACCCTTCATAGAGCGAAGACAATCCATCTGACGTCGGGCAGCGACGGTAGCCCATCACTCAGCCCGTCCACTGCCTATAGCTCAACGTGTTAATGAAATGCCCCGGCGGAGGCGCGATGAGCCGCCCTGGATGGCGACGATTACAACGACAGCGACAGGTCGGCGAGGGACAGGGAAGCGAGGTCCCCGAGCTGCTTCGTCGCTTCTTCTGCAAGGTCTCCCAGGCTGGCTGGCTCTCTTCTCTTCATTGCAAACGAACCAGCAATCATGGCGACCCCCGCGACCGTGGTGAAGGGCTCGGGGGCCAGGGCGAGCGCTACACCCACCTTCCTGACCGTGCCGCTTGGCGACGGGGGATGGGTGAGCCTCCTCAGGCTTCGATTAGTCTCCTCCGAGTCGAGAGCTCGAGAGAGCTGGACGCAGTCCCGCGACGTCCTCTTCAGGGACTCGACCCGCGCCTGGATTCCCGCGAGGTCCTTGTCCTGCATTATGGTGGCACGTTGGCACCAGCCACGAATAAACCCGGCTGGTCAACGCCGTAGCGTCAAGAACTCAGTATTCGTCTACCAACCCCCTCCACCAGTCCATCCCTCGGCCTCTCCTCCGTTCCCTTGCCCGTGGCGGGATGCAAAGCACGGTCTCATCCGTGGGCCCTCCTATCGGCCCCCCTTGCATCACGAGATTCTTTTCAAATCAGATTCGAAGGGCCGCAGGCCGGCCAGCCGGGAGGGCACAAGGCATTACGGGTTGCATCAGCATGTCAAGTGCCGCACCAGTGCTTGACAAAGTGAATTGGACCACTTGGGGGAAGCATCCCGTGGAGATGATGGAATCACATACTTGATGGACGTCAAGCAAAGCGGGGTTGAAACTCCCCTGATGAGGGGTTATGAATCAGAGATACTTCGGCAGACGAGGACCAAGAACCTACAAGTTGCCGTGAACCGACTCAGGTCTAGAAATGCGTAGTGCGGCGAATGGCTGTCTAATCTTCACAACTATGCTTGCGTACGCTCTTGCAAGACTTAGCGGAGGCGGAGGCGCAATGAACCCTATGCATGGCCTTTCTGAAACACGCTCTTCGAGAGAGCCTAAAATCTTCGTCGGGTTTTTCTCTGTAAAGTTTCTTTGGATGGCCATTCATGGCCTTAGACGAGACGACTCCCGCAGGAGCGGCAGGAATCAAGGTCAAGGGAGAAAAAAGCAAGCGCATAACCTTAATACAAAATGCAAGCGTGTCAGAACCCGCTTGAGCGATTCCGGGCCGGTCGCGGCCAGGCTGCGCGCATCGGCGAGGGGTCGGCAGATCGTCCGCGTCGGGAATCACGTGATGGAGACCTCCGAGAAAGCGTGCTCACCAAGGACCTCGCGGGCGAGCACGAAGGAACGCGCCACGGTTCAGGAGGCGCCCAATGTGATCAAGACGCGGCCGCCCGGAGGTCACTAGGTGATATGGCCGTCAAGGCCTTCGGCGGCATCATCTTCACGCTCGCCCGCATCTCCGCCGTCACCATCGGCCTCATGGTCGTGGACGGGATGTTCCAGCAGATGTTCGTCGACTGGCACTTTGCCACCGGCAAAGCCTTCGCCACTTTTCCGCAATACTGCTACAACATCCCCATCCTCGGCTGCTACCCGATGTGGGTGGCGTGGGAAATCATGTTCGCGGTGCTGCTCGCCCCCTACCTGTGCGCCGAGGCTCTGCAGTTGTATTACCACAATGAGGCGGAGCGTTTGCGGGGGTCAACCTCGCCACAGGCAGCCGTTCCCCCCAAGGAGGCCTCGCCGTGAACGACGATCAGCACCTGCTCACAAGCGCGCCCAGAGCGACAGACAGCCACCCAACGGTAAATTAGGTGAAGAGAACTAATAACCAGCCACCACGTTGTCTGGCCTCAGTGGGATGCCCGATACGCGTTTCTCAGGACATGGTGTGTTGGCTGAGCCGTAGGTCCACGCGTCGAATGGTGCACTCTAATGGACTACATTGAAGCTCGAGAGAAATACAATCCCACAAGAATAGGTCTTCCGATAGAGGTGCTGTGGATCGCTGAATCTCCGCCCCGTTTCCGAACGGAATCCCGTGTCATTCAGGGTGAGGGCGTCAAGTGGAGTCTCACACTATAGTGATCTCCAGTATCCGTTCCTGAGCGGGGGGTGCCTTGCCGATCATCCATGGCCGCTGCAGCATAAAGTGAACCCGCGCCCGTCCAGGCGCGAGTCCGTGGACGAAAAAGAGGAGGTCAGCGCTGGAGCTTCTGGGTGTTGTGTCGGCCTCTACGTGGGAGGAACCGGTGCCCGATTCTGTCACGCGCACCACCTCTGAACCCTCCTCGACGACGAAGTCCCACCTGTAGCCCACGCTGCCCAGCCCCTGCAGCGTGAGCTCATACTCCTCGCCGACCTTCAGGCGGACGGGTTCTGCGGCCATTCAGATGATTACTTCGCCGGCATTCCAGTTACCGTTGCCGTCGCGGTAGTAGTGCTGTACGTGACCGTCCTTGCGTTCCACTATGAGCTCCAGATTGAAGCCGAAACTTCCCTCCAGGAGGCCGCCGACCGCGGTAATCGTTCCGTCTCCGAAGGTCGCGCTGTTAGCCCACGGGAGACCGCTGCTGGAGTTGTCGCGCCACCAGTGCTGGACCATGCCGTTCACCGCCACGCAGAGCTCGAAGTTTCCGTGCCCGAGCTCGGTCGACATCCCGTACATCCCTTCGATCATGCACGGGTGACTCGAGACGCCGGAGCCGAAGGTCACGCCTGCGTTCCACGGCTTGGTCGGGTCATCATTGTTCCTCCACCAGTGCTGCATCTGTCCGTTGTCCAAGACGGCGACCAACTCGAAGTTGCCCTGGTTCCCGAACGTGCTCTGCACAAGAGTGGCACCGCTGAACCCTATGTTGCTCCCGAAGGTAGCGACGTTGCTCCACGGCATGGAGGGGATGCTGTCGTTCCTCTCCCAGTGGGAGAGCCTCGCGTCGCTCGTACCGA
>Ga0307373_10008955_pt1 | contig 15090 bp, 16 predicted proteins | sample OX2MG_FD_202534 | JGI IMG/M metagenome (GOLD analysis project Ga0307373, IMG submission 202534) | Soil microbial communities from Risofladan, Vaasa, Finland - OX-2 | ecosystem: Environmental > Terrestrial > Soil > Coastal area > Acid sulfate soil | place: Finland: Risofladan, Vaasa | collected... | reverse complement strand
GATGTGAAGAAGAATGGGGACGATGTTCTTCACATAATAAGCGGCGAGTGCAAACTCGCTCCAGGCGATGAGGTAAGGTGCGCCATCGACTGGGAGAGGCGTTACGCGCACATGCGCCACCACACTGCCCTGCACGTGATTGATGGCGTCATGGAAAAGAAGTACAATGGCGCCATAACTGGCAACCAGATATACACCAACAGGCTCAGGATGGACATCGAGATTAACGGCCTGACCCGCGAGATGGTGGCGGAGATAATAAAGGACTCACAAGTAATCGTTGATGAGGGCCACGACATCATAATGAAGACAATATCCCAAGCCGAGGCACTGGCCAACCCAAATCTGGTACGCACCGAGCCCGGAAGGGAGCTTGTAAAGAGGCTGAACTCCGTTCAAGTGCTCGATATAGTTGGCTTCGACATGCAGATTGACGCTGGGACACACGTCCACAACACCAAAGAAGTGGGCAGGATTGAGCTCTCTGGATTCGAGAGTAAGGGCGCAAATAAGAAGAGAGTAGAAGTAGTACTGAAGTGATCAGAGGCTCTTTGTAGAACTGTCCATCTCCTTATGCTCGTATATGAAAGTAGCTTCCTTCACCGCCCTAAGGGAAAGCGTGGCACACTTGAGCCTTGCAGGCCCAGGGTCTATCCCTATGAGCTCTATCAGCTCCTTCACTCCCAACTTCTCAACATCAGCGAGGCTCTTTCCCTTGACTAAATCCGTCATCATGCTGGCGGATGCCATGCTTATCGCGCATCCGGTTCCCTCGAACTTGACGTCGCTTACCGTGCCGTCTTTATCCACATTCAAGTATATCGTCATCTCGTCTCCGCATGTGGGGTTATCCCTGTGCAGGCTAACGCTCGCGTTCTCCATCTTGCCCTTGTTGTGCGGATGCTCGTAGTGCGATATTATCTCTTCCGCGTAAAGGTCTATTGCCATTGTCACACCCTGAATGTCTTCTTCACCGTCTCTATGGCATCTATCGCCACGTCGACTTCCGACTCCTTGTTGTAAATATAAAAGCTCAGCCGTGAGAGGGCGCCCTCGCCCAGCGTCTCTGTCACAAGCGGCATCGCGCAGTGGTGGCCGGCCCTTATCGCTATCCCCTCACTGTCAAATATCTGCGCCACGTCGTGCGGATGCACTCCGTTCAGCTTGAAAGAGACAACGCCGCACCTTCTCTCTATGCCGTTCTGGCCCAGCCCAAAAATCTTAACGCCCCCAACCTGGCTCAATCGTTCTATCGCGTACTTGGTTATCTTCATCTCGTGATTCCTCACATTGTCCATCCCAATAGCGCTGAGATAGTCTATCGCAGCGGCGAATCCTATGCCTCCTGCGATGTCGGATGTTCCGGCCTCAAACTTCCACGGCAGGTCGTTCCATTCGTGCTCATGGTGCTTGACGCTTCTGATCATATCCCCTCCGGAGAGCAATGGCTCTGTTTTTTCGAGTATATCCCTCTTGCCGTAGAGTGCGCCAATGCCTGTTGGCCCTAGCATCTTGTGCGCCGATAGCGCAAAGAAGTCGCAGTCTATGTCCCTCACGTCTACCTTCATGTGGGGCGCTGACTGAGCGCCGTCAACCAAAACTGTGGCGCCTGCCTCATGGGCCATCCTTGTGATTTGCTTGACGTCGTTTATCGTGCCCAAAACATTGGAGGCGTGTGTTATCGCCACAATCTTCGGTTTCTTAGCGAGCTGTCCCTTAAGGCTCTCCTCATCCAGCTCTGCGTTCTGGTCGTTGAGCCTTATGTAATCAAGAGTCGCCCCCTTCCTTTCCGCAAGCAGCATCCAAGGAACTATATTGCTGTGGTGCTCCATGTCGGATATGAGTATGTGGTCTCCCTTCCCTACGTTCTCATTGCCCCATGTGAGAGCCACGACGTTTATCGACTCCGTGGCGTTTCTGGTGTAAACTATCTCAGCCATCTCTCCCGCGTTTATGAACTTCGCGAGCTTCTCCTTCGACTCAATGTACTCGCTTGTGGCCCTCTCAGATATCTGATAGATGCCCCTGTGGATGTTGGCGTTGTACTGCTTGTAGTAGTTGCTTATCGCGTCTATTACCTGGATGGGCTTCTGCGATGTGGCCGCGCTGTCAAGATAGACGAGCGGCTTGCCGTTCATCGAGGTTCCGAGTATCGGGAAGTCCTTCCTTATCCTCTCAACATCGAAATCGCCCTGCATCTGGATCATTCCTTGATGTACGAGTCGTATCCCTCCTTCTCGAGCTTCTCTATCAGCTCCTCCTTGCCTTCGGCGACCATCTTTCCGTCAACCATAACATGGACGAACTGGGGCTTTATGAAGGACAGTATCCTGCTGTAGTGCGTTATTATCAACAGGCTTCTCTCCTTGCCACCCTCAAGAAACTTGTTGATGTTCTCCGACACCACCTTTATCGCGTCTATGTCAAGCCCCGAGTCCGGCTCGTCAAGTATTGACATCTTCGGCTTGAGCACCGCCATCTGGAGTATCTCCGCCTTCTTCTTCTCCCCGCCGGAGAATCCCTGGTTGAGCGACCTGCCTATGAAATTGTCGCCCATCTTGAGCGAGGTGACGTTCTCCCTTATGCCCTTCATAAACTCCTTTGTGGGGCTCTCGTCCCCCATCGACTGCTTTGCCGCATGGAGGAAGTTGATGAAGCCCACTCCCTCTATCTCTATCGGGTTCTGGAACTGAAGGAACAGGCCGAGCTTCGCCCTCTCGTCGGTCTTGAGCTCCCTTATGCTCTTTCCGTCAACCAGTATGTCGCCTGAAATTATGTGCGCCTGCGGGTGGCCCATTATCGTCTTCGCAAGGGTGCTCTTGCCCGAGCCGTTAGGCCCCATTATCACGTGCACCTCTCCCTCCTTTATGATGAGGTTGAGCCCCTTGATTATCTCCTTGCCCTCCAAAGAGACGTGCAGATCCTTTATCTCCAAAATCATATAATCACTTAACCATAAACGCGCATGCGAACTTTATGTTGCTCTGGCACAGCTTGCACATCGCCCTCTGCGCCTCGACATCCCTGTGCTGCAGGGCCATGTCTACAAACTCCCTCATCAAGCCCCTGTCGATTTCCACCCCACGGCTCTTCTTAGCCTGGCTCAGGTACTTGCTCACCGCGGCCTGCGTGGTCCCGAGCATCTCTGCAACCTTCTGCTGCTTGAGCCCGTACTCGCGCACCATTACGCTTGCGGCGCTCTGCCTGAAGGTGGGCAGGAACCTCTTCATTACCCTCTCATAGTTGGTGAGCATATCATCCCTCCCTGTACTTATAGTGGCCCTTGAATATCCCGTCCTTCCCGACGTCAGACGCTATGATCCACATGTCCTTTATCCCAATCTGGGGCATCTGGCCGTAGGACTTGGTTTCCAGCTTGGAGTTTATAAGCGACATCGATATCTCCTTCATGGAGCTGCTGCCCATCTTCGCCATGCTCTCCGCGAAGAAGCCGTTTATCAGCAGCTTCTTCACCCACCTCTCGGTTATCCCCTTCGACATCATGTAGAACACCGCCTCAGTGTCCACTGGCGAGGTTGCGGAAGAGTGCGTGGCCTTCACATCGTTCTCGTCAACCGACATGTCCGGAAGACCATCCACCTTAGCGCCCTTGTCCATCAGTATCCCCCTCTCGTGGACGTATGATCTTGACTTGCTGGCCCCCTTCTCCACCTTTGCGTATCCCTTAAGCATGCAGAACGATGTGTCCATAAGCGCAGCCTTAGACTCCAGGCTGGCATGGCTTTCCTTGCCCTGGTTTATCACGTAAGTGTTAATGTCGAACTTCTGCTCCTTTGCTCCGAAGACGACCTCGTTTACCTCAACCGTGCTGTCCTTCGCTTCGGCCCTAAAGCTGTTCCTGGCGCGAGAGTGAGTTCCTCCGTTGTAAAGCGTGTTGAATCTAAGCTGCGAGTTCTGCCCCATCGAGTTCTTGGCGAACGCGAGCACCACGGTCTTGTCGTTCTCGTTGTGCACGGTGTTTATCTCGGCTGTGGCGTCCCTGCCCTGCCTTATCTCGTGCATCAGCCCCAGCGAGGAGGTTGAGGCCGCATTGGAAACGCAGAGTTCAAACAGCTCAAGCGATGAGTTGTCACCCAGCTCTACCACCACCTGCACGTTGAGTGGCGAGTTGGAGTTGACCATAAGGAAATTCAGCTTCGCGGCATCCCCTGCCGGGACGGTTATCTTCACCACACTCTTTGAATTGGCATTCATGAAGGCGGCAAACTTGTCGTCGTTCTGGTGCATCCTCCCACTGGCATCAATATCACCCTGAGTCACTATGGCCACGTACTTGGCATTTGAGTTCTCCACAGTCTCGCTGCCGAGCACCAGATCAAACTTCATGTTAATATCCTTCAGGCTCCCGTTTATGATGTCGCTTATGAAGACTTTCTCATCTTGAGCTCCGCCCTTAGCCTCAAGATAGTTCTTCAGCTCGAAGGGTATGCTTATGAAGTGCTTCTTGTAAATCTGGCTCGTCTCCTGGGGCAGGGCATCGTACTGCCTCGCGGCATCATTTAGGAATTCGTCAGAGCTGCTCAAAGTAATCACGTGCTTTATCCGACAGAGTTGGACATGTCCAACTTTATCAGCCTCTTGAGCTCGATGGAGTACTCCATAGGCAGCGCCTTGGAGAGCGGCTCAAGGAATCCGAGGACTATCGTAGTAAGCGCCTCCTCCTCAGTGAGGCCCCTTGACATCAAGTAGAAAAGCTGCTCCTCACCGACCTTGCCAGTGCTGGCCTCGTGGGTTATGCTGGCGTCGTCCCGGTTCACTTCCATGTAAGGGAATGTGTTGGTCTTTGACTCCTCGTCAAGCAGAAGCGCGTCGCACCTCACGGTGGACTTTACATTGGTGGCATTGGGTCCTATGTACAAAAGACCCCTGTAAGTGGTAACTCCGTTTCCCGAGCTGACGCTCTTTGATATTATCTGCGATGTCGTGTCAGGTGCAAGGTGGTATATCTTCCCGCCCGAGTCCTGGACCTGGCCATCACCGGCGACCGCAATCGACATGACCTCACCGTGAGCTCCCCTCTCCTTGAGGAAGATGCTCGGGTACTTCATATTCAGCTTGCTGCCTATGTTTCCGTCAATCCATTCGACTCGCGCGTTCTCGTACGCGAACGCCCTCTGTGTCACAAGGTTGTAAACGTTCTTTGACCAGTTCTGTATCGTCACGTATCTTATGTGCGCATTCTTGTGCGCCACAAGTTCCACCACCGCAGAGTGCAGGGATGAGCTCATGTATATCGGCGCAGTGCACCCCTCAACATAAGTGATATCTGCCCCCTCGTCCGCAATTATCAGTGTCCTCTCGAACTGTCCTGCCTTCTCCGAGTTGATCCTGAAGTAAGCCTGCAGCGGAAGCTTCACCTTCACACCCTTCGGCACATAAATGAACGACCCACCGGACCACACCGCGGTGTTGAGCGCCGCGAACTTGTTGTCGCTGGACGGTATGACTGTACCGAAGTACTTCTTCATGAGCTCTGGGTACTTCTTCACCGCCTCGTCCGTGCTGATGAAAACGACGCCCTCTTTTGCCAGGTCTTCCCTGATATGCGAATAAACGACCTCGGAGTCGTACTGCGCCTCTGCGCCTGCAAAGAACTTCCTCTCCGCCTCCGGTATCCCGAGCTTGTCGAACGTGTCCTTTATCTCCTTGGGTACGTCATCCCAATTGCTGCCCTTCCTGTCTGTCGGCTTCAGATAGTAGTAAATGTCATCGTAGTCTATCTCGTTGAGGTTGCCTCCCCACTGTGGTATGGGCTTGCTCTTGAATATCTTGTAAGCTGCCAATCTCTTCTCCAGCATCCACTCCGGCTCGCCCTTCATCTGTGATATCTCCCTGACTATCCCCTCGTCAAGTCCCTTCCTTGACTTGAAGTTGTACTCAAAATTGTCATTGAAGCCGTACCGTGCCTGGTACTCGTTATCTTTTACTACGACCTCCTCTCCAGAGGTGACTTCAACCTGATTCTGCATCAATGCACCCAATTATAACCGTGTTATAATCGTTGGCCGTCTCGGAGTATTTAAGCCTATCGCTGAAAATATGACAGCGTCTTACAAAAGTTGCGTGGCTACACAGTTACGGCAATATCCTTCCTTAAAAACAGCGTCTTTAGTTCATTTATGTACTCCGGTTTTATGTTGTACTTTGCCACTATACGGGTCTTACCTTCCACTTTAATCGGGTTCTCGTGATCCATCTTGGCCACCATGACCTCCATGTCGTCACGCAGTCTTACTATGGCCAATCCAACCTGTGATTCGCTGGCCCTAAGCTTAGCTTGAAGCTCCTCGGAGCTCGTAGGCATGTTGTCTTTTGCAAACAGCGCCCCCATCTGCTTCACGGTCTTATCAGCCATCTTCCCTGTGAATGCGACCTCGACTAATGTTGGCCCAGCCATAGTATCAGAAGTAATTTTACTGCCTGGAATAAAAGGCTATTGTTCCGCTTTTGCTCTGCGCAAACATTATAAACTTCAACAGTCTCTCAATATTGGGTGGTTAATTGCCGCGCGGCTTTGAAAATGAGTCTACTTACCAGAAGTTTCTGTCATCGGGGAATGAAAGTGAGTTCGACAGGCTATTCGAGCAGGCTGCCGAGGCCGCAAAGGCCAAGTTTGGCGGAAGGTATCCGATGTACATGGGCGGCAAGCAGGTATACTCCGCAGAGACGCTAACCGAGACGTCGCCGATAAGCTCAGACATCATACTCGGCAACTTCCAAAAAGGCACTACAGAGAATGCAAGAGAAGCTATAGCCGCAGCAGCAGTAGCATTCAAGAGCTGGAGCGAGACTGATTACAAGGAGAGGGCCGCCATATTCACCGCTATTGCGGGTATATTCTCAAGGGAGAAGTTCAATCTTGCTGCAATACTGAGCTACGAGAACGGGAAATCAAGATATGAATCCGTAGGCGAGGTCGACGAGGCTATAGACTTCATGCGCTATTACTCCAACGAGCTTCTGATGAACAAGGGATACGTCCGAAAGACGAAGTTAGCATCCAGCGGCGAAAAGGTCTCTGCCGGATTCCAGGGTGCCCCATCTGGCGGCGAGGACGTCTCGATAAGGATGAGACCCTATGGCGTTTTCGGGGTGATTGCCCCCTTCAACTTTCCCATCTCCATCTCAGTTGGCATGAGCGTCGGAGCCCTTATAACTGGAAACACTGTAGTCTTCAAGCCATCATCAACTGACAACCCAACGATGCTTACCGGGCTAAAGATATACGAGCTGTTCAAGCAGGGCGGCCTTCCCGACGGGGCATTCAACTATCTTACCGGTCCGGGGTCAACCGTTGGCGATGAGCTGGCCACTAACGACGCGGTCTCAGGCATAGTTTTCACAGGGTCAAAGGCAACTGGACTCGGAATGATGGCCAAGAACTTCTCGCAGGGAAAGAAGAAGGTCTTCGTGATGGAAATGGGAGGCAAGAATCCCGTAATACTGGGAAAGAAGTGCAACATCGACAAGGCGGTCACCGGAGTCGCAAGCGCAGCATTCGGCTTCGCAGGCCAGAAGTGCAGCGCGCTGTCAAGGGTTTACGTTCACGAGTCGATAAAGGAGATGTTTGTCAGCAAGCTGATAGACAAGATAAGGATGTTCAAGGTCGGCAATCCCCTTAAGAAGGAGATTTATCTTGGGCCTCTGATAAGCAAGAACGCATTCGACACATACACCGATGCGATAGCTAAGGCCAGGGCTGGCGGAAGGGTTCTCTACGGCGGCAATCAGGTAAGCGCGGGACTGAAGGGTTACTACGTAGAGCCGGCCATAATCGAGGTCAGACATGACAACGACCTTGTGCACAGGGAGCTGTTCGTACCCATACTCTCAATCGAGGGATACAAGCACTTTGACGAGGCTCTGGCGATGGCCAACGATGTTCAGTATGGCCTCACCGCTGGCTTGTACACTGACAGCAAGAAAGAGATTAAGGAGTTCTCGAACGGCATACAGTCCGGCGTGGCCTACATAAACAGGGAGATCAGCGCGACCACAGGGGCGATTGTCGGCGTTCACACGTTCGTGGGCTGGAAAGACAGCGGGCTAACCGGGAAGGGAACAGGGAGCAAGCACTACCTTCAGCAGTTCATGAGAGAGCAGAGCGTCAGCATAACAAAGTGATTAGTTGCTACTTCAGTTTCTTTATCGCAGGCAAAAATACTCGAAGACCAGAGTGACAATAGGAAAGCGCACGCTGAACGCTCTGCTGGCCGACACATTCGTGAAGAAGATGATAGGTCTGATGTTCAGGGACGGCCTGCCAAGCGGCACGTGCATGCTCTTCGCATTCGACTACCGCTCACGTCAGGGAATATGGATGCGCAACATGAGGTTCGCGATAGACATCGTCTGGCTCGACGAGAGGAAAAGAATTACGGGGATGAAGAGCGCCGCAAAGCCCGCATATGGGTTCTTCGACTTCACCACCTATTATCCCGAAAGCCCCTCCAAGTATATCCTAGAGTTGCCCAGCGGATTTTTGTCCAGGAACAGGATAGCAAAGAACTCAAAAGTAAGCTTCAAAATCTGATAAAAGAAGAAAAAGAAAAAAGAAGGGAGGAGAATTATCTCCTTCCCTTCCTGTTCATCTTGGCTCTGGCCACGTATCCGTTCTTGTCAATGAAGTATAGGAATCCGGTCTCTCTCTTTACCTTCTCAGAGCCGACCTTTGCCTTCCTGCCCCTTGTGTTCGTCTTCATTGGCGTCCTCCAGACGTAGCCGTCCTTACCTAAGTAATATAGGTAGCCGTCCGCTCTGGACAACTTTTCACTTCCGATTCTTTCTGCCATTATCTCACCAAATTATACACGCTCGATATCCTTAAATATCTATCGTCGAGTTGCCGTCAGGGGGGTAAATTATCTTCGACGACAGTTTTGGGCGCCAAAACCGGAATCCCCTCGGCGGCATATGGATAAACCATTTTTAAATGTTCTTGTGCAATAACTATCGTAGCGTTGGTTCGATGATAGATATAAAGCTGTTCAAGAAGGTTGATTTTTCAAAGTACACGTTCATAGAGGGCTTCCCAGGGATAGGCCTGGTGGGCCCAATGGCAATAAGCTATATCATCGACAAGATGAGTCTCGAGTACGTTGGCTACCTCGAAAGCTCTGACTTCCCACCGCTCATCTCGATACACGACACAAGGCCGATGCCCCCGATAAGGGTGTATGTGAGCCAGAAGTCCAAGATAGTCACCATATTCGCCGAGTTTGCGGTTCCGCTGGAACTTGTATATGGGATGACGGACGCGGTCTATAGCTTCATAACCGGCAACAAGATGTCCGGCATATTCTCGATAAGCGGGATTCCTGTACAGTCTGGTACGGGGATGACCGCCCCCATGGCCGTGTCGTCGAGGGACAGCGACCTCAAGGCTGCGCAGAAGGTTGGGTTGAAGCCCATCAAGGAGGGCGTGGTAACCGGCATAACTGCGCTCCTGCTCAAGAAGTCCGCCGTGGATGGCTTCCCTGACACGAGCATAATGGTGCCACTGGACCAGAACATGGCCAATCCCAAGTACGCGAAGGTGGCGATAGAGGCCCTGAACAGCCTGCTTGGCCTCGGAATAGACACTGAGGAGCTGACGAAGGAGGCGAAGGAGATGGAGGAGAAGCTGAAGGAGCTGATGAAGCGCCACGCTGACACACACGAATCATACAAGAAGGCCATAGACGAGGGGCCGTCGATGTACGCTTAAGCAGGGGTTGCAGAGTCTGGTCTGGCAAGGTCAAGCCACGGAAAAATGCGCAGGACTTAAGATCCTGTGGTCTAGCACCTTCGAGAGTTCAAATCTCTCCCCCTGCACATTTCTTTTTGTTCGCCGATAGTCAAACTGCACAAAATGCTTAAAAGCAGGCAGCTTCACTACCCTAGCGTGTCAATAACGGACTTCATGGATACGCGCGAGACAAGGCAGAAGCGCACCGAGATAAAGGGGGACATGTCCAAGATGGTTGCCGCCGCGGAGGAGATTCTGGGCAGGGTCACCGATGCTGGAGAGAGGAGGGATTCCCGGGCTGACGCCCTGCCGCATGCGCTCATAGCCGCGCTAAACATGCAGCTCATAAGGGGCACGCTCAGCATTCACATCAAAATAAACGGCAGCATGCACGAAAAGCACCGCAAGGCGCTGAAGTCCGAGGTCGACAAGGAGGTCCAGGGGTTCTACAAGCAGTACGCCCCCGACATAGGATACAAGATTGTGCAGGTTAGCATGGAGGAGCTTCTAAGGAACGGCTTCTTTGAGCGGCAGAGGACGCAGATGTCTGGTGCCAGCCACGGATTGCGTTATACGACTCCCGAGCTAGCCGGCGACGGGATGACCAAGGGGAACCTTAACGTGCTCGAGAACGGGATGGCGCGTGCCGAAGAGATAACCCGGAAGATATGCAACAAGGCTCTTCCTGGGCTGGATATGGTAAAAGTGTACCTACTTGTAACCAAAGAGGAGGCCTCAAGGCAGTTCCTGAGGGCCGACCACCTCCACAAGTTTGAGGCTCCTACCGGCAGATGACAAAAATTTACGCCCTTATACGCCCATAAGGCATAATTTTAAATAGGGCGGTAACTCAACTACTATGCCAGCAATCTAGTCATTGCTATATCCTAGTTCGGTGTGTCCTATGGAAGAAAAATATGATATTATAGTAGCCGGCGCAGGCTTATCCGGTTCCCTAGCGGCTGCGGTGGCGGCCAAGTCAGGTCTCAACGTGCTACTGCTAGACAGGAACAAGCCCGACGTTGTCGGAAAGAAGACCAACTGGGGCTGGGTGTGCGGCGATGCCGTGGCCAACGACCACCTCAAGCTGATACACGAGAAGCTGGGCATTAAGTTCAGCCACCCCGAGCTCGACCTTCAGGTCGATGGCGTAGTGGCGATATCCCCGAACATGGAGCACAAGTACAGGTTCGACGGAGAGGGATACGTGCTCGACAGGCCGAAGTTCGAGGCAAAGCTGCTAGATATGGCGATAAAGAACGGTGCGCACTACGTCTCGGAGTTCCAGGTCGAGGCACCCGTCATAGAAAACAACTTCATAACCGGCATAGTCGGAAAGGACGCCGAGAAGCAGCACAAGGAGTACAAGGCAAAGATTACGATTGACGCTCTGGGCATAGCGACCTCGTTAAGGAGGAAGCTGCCGGAGAACCCCTATGTGGACAGGGAGGTCGACATAAACGACGTGGAGTCTACAGGAAGGTACATCTACTCGTTCGACCTCGACCATGAGGACATAAACTACTACGACCCGAAGAACGCGCTCATACACCTGAACCAGAACATATCCCCCGGGGGATACGGGTGGGTGTTCCCGAAGAGCGAGAACAGGGTCAACATAGGCATAGGCGTGCAGAAGAGGAGCCTCGACCTACACAACCAGAGGTTGGGAGCAAAGGACACGCTCCACTCGCTGATGGACGATTACGTGAAGAGCATATCGGTGCTGAAGAACCTGAAGCTTGATATGCAGGACAACAACGGCAAGGGATACTGGTCTGTCGCCGTAAGGAGACAGCTTGAAAGCCTGGTCTTCAACGGATACATGGGTGCTGGGGACAGCATGGCGATGCCAAACCCGATAAGCGCTGGAGGCATAGGCCCGGCGCTGGTCTCCGGAATACTTTCAGGGGAACAGGCGGTGAAGTCAATCCAGGACGGGGACGTCAGTATCAACGGGCTGTGGGGCTACAACCTAGCGTTCAACGAGAGCTACGGGAAGAAGACTGCCGGGCTCGAGATATTCAGGGTGTACCTGCAGTCGCTCAACAACGACCTGATAAACTACGGAATGAAGATGTTCCTGACGGCGGACGAGGCAAACGACCTCAGCTATGGAAGGATTCCTGAGCTAAAGCTCGCGACAAAGTTCAAGCTGATACTCCAGGGCGCGCAGAACATAAACGCCTTTGCAAATCTTGTCTACGTTGTCAAGAAGATGAAGGAGCTAAACGAGCTCTATGAAAGGTACCCCAAGTCTACTGAGGGGTTCATAGAGTGGAGGAGGAAGGTAGAGGAGACAGTGACAGAGGCGAAGTCAAGGTACCCTCCAAACCCACTGTAAGTGATTCCATGGCAGCAACAATACAATACACAAGGTTCGAGAAGTCAAGGATAATCGGCGCAAGGGCGCTGCAGCTCGCATATGGCGCACCGCCGCTCGTCAAGGTTCCCGAGCACATGATAAACCCTCTTGACTTGGCGGAGATTGAGTTCAACAAGGGAGTAATTCCGATCACTATACTCAAGTGAGCCAAAAGGGTAGTGGCTTTGTCGACATAAGGCTGCCGTAGTTCAGCTTATGGGTATTTAAATCCTTCGGCAAATCTATTTATATCTCCAAACCCACTAATATGTGTGGAGATGCAGTTGGCCATCAAAACAATCCAGACTATTGAAGTGCAAAAAGAGCTTACACCTATCTTGAGGAAATACGGCGATACCAATACCAATCTTTCTAATATCGAGAAGCGATCAAGGAAAGAGGTCTTAGCCTGCTACTCCACTGTTCAAAAGGCCGTAAAACACGAAAAAACAGATAGCCAGGACTTAAGAATAGATTTCAACTCTCTCCTTTGCCTAGGTGGTAGTGTTGCAGACCGAGAGCTGGTAAAGCTATGCTCTCCTAACGCCATATTTAGAAGAACTGGGGATGTGGATGTCTATATCTCGCCCCTATTATTCAAACATCGATATCCGCATTTCCTTTCACGCCAGCATCACAACCTAGAAATATTCAATGATGAATACCATTGGAGGCGCCATACTGGCATATCCATACCTAGAATCCTAGAAACTTCAAGCGTCATTACAGCGAATGTTAATGGTAGGAAAAATTTATCGTTAATATCCCCCTACATACAGATTCCACAGTTAATGCGGAACGGAGGAAACGCTTCATATTACGCAACACTACACGAAGCCCACCTTTATCAAAGATTCAAAAGCGTATACGATACGATGAAGATAATAACTCACGTCTATGGGGGTGACATAGATGGGTACATAGCTAAAGGTGGCAAACTTCTAGAAGAGAGCATCTTAGCGACTCGTATAGCAACCGATTTGCGGGGGTTTAAAGATTTGCTTATAAAATCGTTCATAGAACTCGCAAATTACGCCTATTCAAAAACAATATTCAACGCAGAATTTAGGTTATATGCGAGAGAAGCTCTCAATTTGGTGGCCTTGAACACCATGACCCCACTTCCTATTCTAAAGTCATTGGCCAAAAAGGGGCGATATGACATATACCAAAATGCGCGAGCAACAGTTCAAGAGAAGTTAAGCGCAATCAAAAGGTAGCTGGCGATATTCAGATGACCTTAAGCAGCTTAAGGTCTATGGCCTCCCCGAGGAGGCTGTAGACGTCTGTTTTTCTCGCGCTGAAAAGACCGCCCCTCAGCATCGGGCTTATCGCGCTCTTCAGCCCCTTTGTCATCGACGTCCCCATAATGAGGTCGTTGAAGGCGGGCATCATAACCAACTTTATATTCTTGTTGTAGTTCTCGTAAAGCGAGGCGGCCTTTTTCCTGTTCGTCTCCGATACAAGCCATACCTTCTGCTCGTAAAATGTCCCAACACTGTCGCGCATCCTGACACATGCGTGGCTATGCGCGGTAACGAGGTAATCAGCATCCATCTCCTTCTGAGTGGGGTTCTTGTTGCCATGCGAGAAAGCGATTCCATCAACAGAGAGTTCATCGCGCACATCACAGCCGACTATCTCGCGCAGGTGCGCATCATGGTTTCCCGCCACAACCACCACATCCAGCTTGGCGAGCGACTCGAAAAAGGACGATATTTCCCGCGACTCGTACCGTTCCGGATATAGTATGCTGTGCTTGACGTCGCCGATTATCACGACGCTCTTGGCACCGAACTCATCAGCTATGCCCAGTATCCTCTTTGACATCCGCTCCGCCATCTTGGTGACGTGGATGCCCCTCGCCTGAAGCTCCCTCTCCATCCCTATGTGCAGGTCGCCAACTACCAGATGCTCGCTGCCTCCAGCATCCGCTATCAGCGCGGGCTCCCCATAGACAAACTTTATCCTCTCGCCCTCCAAGACATCAGCACATTTTATAATGCATCCCACACTTATAATATCGTGGCCGATTATTCTCCGTACATAGGCAGCATAGACGGCATAAAGATACAGCTGCACTGGTCCTTCGTGCTCCTTCTGGCCATTGTGCTTGTGCTATCGATTCAGGCACCATTCCTCGCCGTGATATGGGTTCTCCTGTTCGCTTGCGTGCTGGTACACGAGCTCACGCACTCCATAACATCGAAGAGGAACAAAATTGCGGTAAAGAAGATAGTGCTATATCCGTTCGGCGGAGGCTCTATCATAGACTTCGAGAACGTGACACCGGAGGTCGAGTTCAGGATATCGATAGTCGGCCCCATAGCTAGCCTGGTGCTGGCCGGCGTCTTCGGGCTTGCGGCCATATTCACTCCCGGAGGCTTCATACACTACACACTCCAGATACTTTTCATACTCAACCTCCTTCTCGGGGTGTTCAACATACTGCCGTGGTTCCCCCTTGACGGCGGGAGGGCGCTGAGGAGCTACCTGCAGGAGCGGACGAGTCCATTTAGGGCCACTACCAACGCCGTCAGGATAAGCAATATCATAACCGGGATATTCATAGCCGGCACAATCTTCTATGCGGTGCTAATCCACGGATACACGCTCGCATACAGGGAATTCATAATACTGTGGGACGTGATTATAGCCCTCTTCATATACACAAGCGCCAAGCAGGAGCTCCGGGCAGCTTACATACGGGAAAACATCAAGGGGCTCAAGGTATCCGACGTGATAAGCAGAACCTACACGATGGCAAGCCGCGATACCACAATAGCGAAACTGTACAAGATGGTGCTCAAGGCTAACGCCCACATAATAATCTACAGGGAGGGCTCAGCCATGAAGGCACTGTCGGAGGCATCGATAGACCAGATCTACAAGCGGGGCAGGCCCTCGCACGTGCTAGGTAAGTTCGGCGTCGAGATACCAAAAGTCGAGTATGGGATGGACCTCTACAAGGCGATTG
>Ga0307373_10008954_pt1 | contig 15090 bp, 11 predicted proteins | sample OX2MG_FD_202534 | JGI IMG/M metagenome (GOLD analysis project Ga0307373, IMG submission 202534) | Soil microbial communities from Risofladan, Vaasa, Finland - OX-2 | ecosystem: Environmental > Terrestrial > Soil > Coastal area > Acid sulfate soil | place: Finland: Risofladan, Vaasa | collected... | reverse complement strand
GAGAGCGACGACGCCGCGCTGGTGGCGTCCGTGCGCGAGCTGCCGTTCGTGACCGACGTCGAGCAGCGCGACGGCCCCGCGGGGCAGTGGCGGGGCCTGCCGCGCTCGGACGAGGACGTGCGGCCGCTACTGCAGTGGCTCGTCGAGCGCGATGTGCTGTCGGCACGACGCTCCGAGCCGTCCCTCGAGGAGGTCTACCTCCGCATGGTCGGCGCACGAGGCCTCGCGATATGAGTCGGCCGGCCTGGCTCGTGCAGCTTGCGGCGGGGTTTCGGCTCCAGCTCGCAGTGACCCGACGCACGCCGGCGCAGCTGCTCGTGATCGTCACCGCGCCGCTGTTCAGCACGATCTTCCTGTCGGTCGCGCTGCACTACGGCTCGGCGCACATCATCGACGTCGTGGTCGGGCCCGGCCTGATCGGCGTGTGGGCGATCTCGCTCGACGTCGCCGCGTCCGTGCTCAGCATCGACCGGTGGGGCGGTCAGCTGGAGCTGTTCCTCGGCACGTCCGCCTCGCTGAGCCTGGTCGTGTTGGGCCGCATCCTCGCGGTGTCGGCCGCCGGCATGATCACCTTTCTCGAGTCCTGGCTGGTCGCGCGAGCCGGCTTCGGCATCACGGTGCCAATGGAACACCCCGCGCTCGTCGTGCTGGCGCTGCTGATCACCGCGGTCGGCAGCGCGTTCACCGCGACGTTGCTCGCGTCGGGGTTTATGCTCTCGCGTAACCTGCACGTGTTCCAGAACTCGCTGAGCTACCCCATCTACATCCTCGGTGGGATCGTCGTCCCGATCTCGACGCTGCCGGACTGGATCCACCCGATCAGCACCGCGGTGTACCTGTACTGGAGCGCCGATCTGCTGCGCAATGCGGCGGGCGTGGCGCATCCCGATCGCGTTGCGCTTGACACCGGCATGTCACTCGGCCTCGCCGTCGCCGCGCTGGCCGCCGGCGTCGTCCTCACCAGCCGTTTCGAGCGGCGGTTGCGCGTCGACGCGACGGCGGGGTACGGATGAGCCGCGACCGCGCTGGCACCGTCGAGCTCATGCGGCAGTCGGCAGTGTTCGCAATCGCCGAGATGCGGGCGACCCACACGCTCAAGACCTACGTGTTCGGCTGGCTGTTGCGGCTCGTGCTGCAGACGACCTTCTTCGCGCTCGTCGCGGGCTACGTCGGCACGCGCGCGTCGGTGCAATACTCGCTCGTGGGCAACGCGGTGGTGCTCGCCTGCCTCGAGTCGATGATCGTGGTGCTGATGATGGTGCAGGAACGCGCGACGGGCACCCTGCCCCTGCTCGCCGCGTCCCCCACCAGTCACGTGCCGGTGTACGTCGGCCGCGGGCTGCACTGGATGGCGAGCGGCGTGGTGTCGTCGCTGACCGCCTTCATCCTCCTGCCGTTCGTGCTACGCGTCCCGCTGCCCTGGCCGCGCGCGGCGCTGGCGCTTCCGATCATCGCCGTCGTGTCCCTCACCAGCTACTGCTACGGCTGCGTGCTCGGCTCGCTCGGGCTGCGGTACAGCGGCATCGCCTGGTTGCTGCTGAACCTCGGCTACCTGCCGGTGATGGCGTTCTGCGGGGTGAACGTGCCGCTGTCGTTCTGGCCCGCGCCGCTGCGCGCCCTCGCCGATATCCTGCCGGTGACGCACGGGCTGCTCGCCGTCCGCGGCGTGCTCACGGGGGCATCGGCCGGGGTGGTGGTGGGGCAGATCGTCCTCGAGCTGCTGGTCGGGCTCGGCTGGCTCATCGTAGCCTCGATCATGATCGACTTCGTGGTGCGCCGCGGCATCGCGACCGGCTCCCTGGACTTCGAGGGTTGACGGACGATGAGGTCGGAAGGGACGCCCTGATGAGCATCGACATTGCCATCGTCGGGATCGCCGGGCGGTTCCCCGCCGCGCTCGACGTCGAGGAGTACTGGGCCAACCTGGCCGCCGGTACCGATTGCATCACGCACTTCGCGCCCGACGAGCTCATTGCCGCTGGCGTGCCCGAGCACGTCCGCGGCCACCCGGACTTCGTCGCCGCGGAGCCGCGGGTCCCTGAGATCACGACGATGGACGCGCGGCTGTTCGGCCTCACCCCGCGCGAGGCGGCGCACGCCGACCCGCAGCTGCGACTGTTCCTTGAGTGCTGCCACGCGAGCTTGGAGAACGCGGGCTACGACCCGTTCGCCACGCCCGGCCGGGTCGGCGTGTTCGGAGCGACCGGCACGCCGGTCTACCTGTTCGACCACCTCATGCGCACCCGCGAGCCGAGCAACCAGGGCCAGTTCGCCATGCTCAACAACGGCGACTACCTCGCGACCCAGGTCTCCTACCGCCTGAACCTGACCGGGCCGGCGATGACCGTGCTCACCGCCTGCTCGAGCTCACTGGTCGCCGCGCATCTCGCCGCCCGCGCCCTGGAGGTGGGCGATTGTGACGTGGCGCTCGCAGGCGGCGCGGCCGTGGAACTGGACGCGCCGTACGGCTACTTCTACGCGGCGGGCAGCGTCCGCAGCCGGGACGGGCGGTGCCGGCCGTTCGACGCGTCCGGCGGCGGGACGGTATTCGGCGGCGGCGCGGGGACGGTGGTGCTCAAACGGCTCGCCGACGCGGTGGCGGACGGTGATCACGTCCTCGCCGTCATCCGCGGTACCGCGATCAACAACGACGGATCGGATAAGGACGGCTTCGGCGCGCCCAGCGTCAGCGGCCAGGTCGACTGCATCCAGCGGGCCATGCAGATGGCGGGGGTCAGTCCGAGCCAGCTGTCCTACGTCGAGGCACACGCGACCGGAACGTCAGTCGGCGACCTGATCGAGCTCGCTGCGCTTGAGCAGGCGTGGAATGCCCTGGAGGCCGGACCCGCCGCCGCGGTGCCGGTCGGTTCGGTGAAGTCGAACATCGGGCACGCCGCACAGGCAGCCGGCGTCGCAGGCCTGATCAAGCTCGTCCTCGCCTTCGAGCGGGGGCTGATCCCGCCGTCGATTAACGTCGGCGCCCCGCTGCCGCGCATGCTGGAAGACGGCTGCCGCCTCACCGTGGCGGCTGAGCCCATCGTGTGGGAGCGCGACCCGGAACGCCCGCGCACCGCGGCGATCAGCTCATTCGGTGCCGGCGGGACCAACGTGCACATGGTGCTCGGCGAGCCGCCGGTCACCGACCCGACTCCGCTCACCAGGCGTGACCGGGTCGTGCCCTGGTCGGCGCAGATCGGGGCCGCGGCTGACGCGCTCGCGCCTGTCCTGTCCGATTACCTCGCGCACATCCCGGATTACGAGGACGCGGTGACGACCCAGCAGCGTTGCCGTACGCCGTTCCGGGTGCGCCGCGCCGTCGTACTCGCGGGCCCGGGCGACGCGGCGGCGCCGCGCCGCGACGATCCGGCCCTCGCCACGCTGTCGGGCGAGGTGGCCCCCGGCGGCCTCGCGCTCGCGTTCGCTTTCCCCGGGCAGGGCTCGCTCGCGCCGCAGATCTGCCGGCGGCTGTACGAGGACGAGCCGACGTTCGCTGAGCACGTCATCGCGGCGTTCGAGCTGTTCGGCCCGCGAGGCAAGCGGCTCGCGGACCTCTGGCGTGACGGCACCGACGCGCGGGAGCTGGCGCGCACGGGCAACGCGCAGCCGATCCTGTTCGCGCTGGAGTGGGCTCTCGCGTGCACCTGGCGTGACTGGGGCGTGCAGCCGGATCTCGTGATCGGGCACAGCCTCGGCGAGATCGTCGCCGCCACTGTCGCTGGCGTGTTCGAGCCTGAGGCCGCGGCGGCCGCGGTCCTCGCTCGGGCCGACGCGATGCAGCGCATGCCGGCTGGCGCGATGGTCGCGATGTTCGCCACCGAGGACCTCGTCCGCGAGCAACTCGGCGAAGAGCTCGACCTGTGCGCGGTCAACGGCGAGCGGGAGGTCGTCGTCGGCGGGCCCCTGGATGCCGTCGCCGCGCTCGTCCAGCGGCTGCGCGACTTGTCCGTGCGGGTGGTGCCGCTGCGCACCTCGCACGCGTTCCACACGCGGAGTATGCGGGAAGCCCGCGACGAGATGCGCGACGTGTTCACGGTCGCCGCGCCTGTCGCGCCGACGATACCGCTGCTGTCCGCGGCGGCCGGCCGGTTCGTGGTCGACGAGGCACGCCACCCCGACTTCTGGGCGGACCAGCTCGTCTCCCCGGTGCGGTTCCGCGACGCCGTCACGGCGATGGCTGGCTACGCGGACGGCGCGGCCCGGCGGCGCGGCCGCCTGGTCGTCGAGCTCGGCCCGGGCCAGGCGCTCACCGACCTGGTCCGCGGGCACGACGGTGCCCGCGATGCGGGCGTGGAGGCCGTGTCGCTGTTCGCGCCGCGGCGTGCGGGGGGCGCGCCCGAACGACGCGAGGTGCTGACCGCGCTGGCCACCGCGTGGACGCGGGGCGCGTCCGTGGACTGGCCTGCCGTCGATCGCGACTTGCCGCTGCGCCGTGTCCCGCTGCCGGGGTACCGGTACCAGCGCCAGCACTTCTGGGTCGACATCCCGCCGTGGACGGCCGGCTACGCAGCGGGATCGGCGCTCGGCGGCCAGCCGGACGCCACCGGGCAGCCGCCGAGGACCGCCGCCGAGGGAGCGCCCGCACCCGCCGTCGACGTGGTGGTCCCCCCGGCGTCCCCATTCTCGGTCGTGGCCTGGCTCGACGCGCCGCGTCCCGAGGCCAGGCTCGACCGGCCAGAGTGCGCGGTGGTGTTCCTGCCGTCCGACCGTACCGCTGCGCGCCGGGTGATCGTAGCGCTCCAGCGCTGCGCCCACCATGTCGTCGCAGTGCGTCCGGGCACTGACTACGAGCTGAGCGAGCGCATCGCCGTCCTCGACCCGGGGGAAGAGCGGCACCTGAAGCGGCTGCTGACCGAGCTGCGCGAGCGCGGCCAGGTCCCCGACCTCGTCGTGCACGCGACCGGGTTCGAGCGGTGGGAGCAGGCCGAAGCCGACACGGTGGACGCACAGCTGCGCCGCGGTTTCGGCAGCCTTCTCCGGCTGGCCCAGGTGCTCTCGCGAGCCGGCCGGCCGCCGCGCGTCGTGGTGATCACCGCCGCGGCGGTGGACGTGTCCGGCAGCGAGACGGTCGACCCGGTCAAGGCCGCCGCCCTCGGCCTCGTCCGGAGCTGGCCGCTCGAGGACCCGTCCGTGGCAGTTCGCCTGATCGACATGGACATGCGCACCGGCGAGGACGATCTCGTTGACGAGCTTGACGTCGACACCGGCGCGCCGGTGGTCGCGCTGCGCGGTACGCGCCGGTGGTCGCCGACCGAGGTGCCGTTCGAGCCGATGGCCGCGCACAGCCGGCTGCTCCGCCGCAAGGGCGTCTATCTCGTCACCGGCGGCACCGGTGCGCTGGGCCGTGAGGTGGTGCTCGGCCTCGCGCGCACCGGGCTGCAGCCGTCCATCGCGATGCTCAGCCGGTCCGGGCCGTCCGATGATCCCGATCTCGCCGAGATTGTCGGGGAGGCCGAGGATCTCGGCTGCCGCGTGAAGGTGCTCGCCGGCGACGTGACCGACCCCCGCGAGGTACGGCGCGCGGTCGATATCGTGACGGCGCAGCTCGGCCCGCTGGCCGGGGTGTTCCATCTCGCGGGGGTGGCCGGTGACGGGATCGTCGCGCTCCGCGACCTGGCCGCGGCCGGCCGCGTGCTGGCGCCGAAGGTACACGGGACGATCTCACTGCACCAGGCGCTGCGCGGCCGCGTGCCGCTCGACTTCTGGGTGAACTTCTCGAGCCGGGCTTCGGTGAGCGGCCTCTCCGGCAGCGCCGACTACGCCGGCGCAAATGCGTTCCTCGACGCCTGGTCCGGCGCTGTTACGCAGGACGACACCGATACCCGCATGCTCAGCATCAGCTGGCCGAGCTGGGCCGAGGTCGGAATGGCCGCGGTCGGCCTCGCCGAAGCCGAGGCGGCGGAGGCCGAGGCGGCGGAGGCCGACACCGCCGCGAAGTCCGAGGCGGCCGACGCGCTTACCTATTTCGAGACGCTCGACCCGGTGACGACCTGGGCGCTCGACGAGCACCGCCTCGACGGCGCCGCGGTACTGCCCGGTGCCGGGCACGTTGACCTCGTAATCCGCGGGTATCGCCAGGTGGTCGGGCCCGCGAACGCGGCCGTGCGGTTGCAGGACGTCGTCTTCACGTCCGCGCTCACCGTGAGCGAGCCGGTCGACGCCGAGGTGGTGTTCGTCCCCGAGGGATCCGGATGGCGATTCCGCTTGCAGACACGCCGATCCGGCACGATCGTGCACTCCAGCGGCACCATCGAGCCGGTGCCGGATGATGTGATGAAGCGGCGCGTCGACCTGGGCCTGCTGCGTGAGAGCGTGCCGGCGGGTGAGCCCACCAACCGCACGGAGCAGGCCCGCGCCTTCGCGCTCGGACCGCGCTGGAACTGCGTCGCGGCGGAAGTCACCCACGAGGACCGGACCCTAGTCGACATTCGCATTGACGAGCGGTTCACGGCCGACCTGCACGCGCACGCCATGCACCCGGCGCTACTGGACGGGTCGACCTCCAGCGTGCGGACTGTTCAGGACGGCGCGTACGTGCCCTTCATGTACGGGTCGCTCGTCCTGCACGAGGACCTGCCAGGCGAGTACGTCAGCAGTATCAAGCGCACCCGCCACACCGAGGACATGATCTCGGCCGACATCGACCTCATCGCGCCGGACGGGAGTGTCCTGGCCGAGATCATGGACTTCACCATGCGGGTGTTCGAGCCCGGCGCCTTCGCCGCCGACGTCGCCGATCGCACCGCGAGCCCTCGCCGGACACGCGCCACACGGCGCGGCATCGCGCCCAGCACGGGCATGGATCTCCTCATGCGCCTGCTCGATTCGCGGACGCCGCCGCACGTCGTCGTCCGACCGTTCCTCAACGGGCGGCCCGAGCCGCTAGCCGTCCCGGCCGCCGGCCGCACCGAACCGGCGGCACCGCGCACGCCGGCACCGCGCACGCCGGCACCGGATGCGCCCGTCACAGATGCAGGATCTGCGGACGCCGCCGCTTCCCCGGCCGCGTCGGATTCCGCGGGCGACGCCCTGACCCTGATGCGCAAGGTGTGGACCGATGTGCTCGGCGCGGTCGATCTCGAACCGGACGACGACTTCTTCGATGTCGGCGGCACGTCGCTGTCAGCCATCGAGATGGTGTCGCGCATCCGTGCCGAATTCGGTACCGAGCTCTCCATCGCCACGCTGCTCGAATCGCCGACCATGGGCGCGCTGGCGGCGGTCGTCGCACAGTCCTGACGCGAGACCAGCCGCCAGACGCGATCATCGCGACCGCTATGCTGGCGTGGTGACAGTGGTCGCGGAACTCATGCGCGCATACAACGCTGAGGGCTTCCAGATCGCGACCGGCCTCAACAGCACGCTGTACGGCGACCTGTTCACCGCACCGTTCACCCGGCTGATCCAGCGTGGACGGAGCATCAGCGACGGGTACGGCGTCTCGCTCCAGGAGCTGTGGTTCATCGAGGCGCTCGCCTCGATCAGCCCCGCCTCCTCCATCCTGGTGATCGGCAACTCGTTCGGCTGGAGCACGCTCGGGCTCGCACTCGCGCATCCGAACGCGCGTGTCATCGCGATCGACGCCGGGGTCGACGAGTTCTCCGTCGAGGGTATCGAGCTGACCAACACGCTCGCGCGGCGGCTCGGCGTGCGGGCCGAGGCGGTCGCCGGCCGCTCACCGGAGGACGTCGCGCCCGTCCTTGACCGGGCCGGTATGACGCCGGTGGACCTGGTGCTCGTCGACGGCCTGCACACGCATGCGCAGATGCGTGCCGACTGGGCGGCTGTCCTGCCGTTCCTGGCCGAACGCAGCATCGTGCTGTGCCACGACGTGCTGATGCTGCAACTCGAGGCCACCTTCCGGGAGCTGGCCGCGACGCCGGGCTGGCGGGGCACCGTCCTGCATGCCACCACGTCGGGCATCGGGGCGCTCCACCGCGGCCAGCCCGCGCCGGTCGTGGACCTGTTCTGGGCGCTGTCGACGGGCGAGTCGGCGCGGGCGGCCGTCGCGGCGGACGCGGCGGAGCAGCTCGGCGCCTCGGGCGCGCAGTACTGGCAGGCCATCGTCCACGAGCACCACGAGCTGCACGGCAGCTCAGCCTGAGTTACCGCGCCGAGGGATGGCCGGCCGCGGCGCTGGGCTGATCCAGATCGTGGTCGGCAGCGGCGAGCACGCGCACCACGTCGACGCCGCGGTCGGCACTTTCATGTTCTTCGGCGCCCGACCGGATGGTCGCCACGAAATCCTGGACCACGCGGTCGAGCGGCCATTGCTCGTCGACTTCGACCGCGTCGACACCATCCTTGCCCTGTCGGGTCAGCTTGTGCGGCGCGAGGTCGTCGTAGACGAGCACCTGGTCGCCGTCGACGACGCGCAGGAACCGGCGCTTGTGCTCCATCGCGTTGCCGACGGTGAGAACGGCCGCATCACCACGATCGAAGCGCAGCACAATCTCGGTCAGCACGCCGCCGTCCGGCTTGATACTGGCCCGCCGCGCATCGACCGAGGTGGGCATGGCGCCCGTGAGCGCGAGGCACATCGCCACGTCGTGCGGGCCCCAGTCCCACAGCGGATCGACCGGTCGGCCGACCGGCCCATGATCACCGCCTTCGCCGCGGATCACGAGCGGGCCGGGACCGACCATCTGCCGCAGGCGCTGGAAAGCCGGGCTGAACAGGTGGGTGTGATCGACCATCACCGGGACGCGTGCGCGGCGCGCGGCAGCGGCGATGGCCACCGCGTCGTCAACCGTGGTCGCCATCGGCTTCTCGACCAGGACGGGAAGCCGGTGCTCGATGCACGCCTCCGCGATAGGCCGGTGCAGCTGCGGCGGCACGGCGAGGACTACCCCGTCGAGCTCGGCGCCGTCGAGCATCTCGGGCCAGGACGGGAAGATGTTGCACCCGGCCGGGAAGAGGTCACCGTGCGATCGGCTGGTCGTGACGGCGGACAGCTGCGCGCACGGCAGCCGGACAATCGTGTCGACGTATCGCCGGCCCCACCGGCCAACGCCGACCAGGCCGAGCCGTGGCGGAGCCATCAGCCAGCGGGCGCGTCCGCCGGCGAGAGCTGCAGCCGGACTATGTCGGCCTCGTAGGCCGGCTGGTCGCGACGCTGATCGGAGAAATTGACGAACGCGCTGTCCTCCCGGAAGACGACGAGGTGCTCGACCATCGCGGGGGTGAACACGAGCTCGCCGGTCTCAACCTGGATGTGCTCCAGCGGTCCGTCCGAGCCCGCGGGCCGCCAGTAGTAATCGAACGACCCGGACACCACGAACATGTAGTGGGAGTCGCTGCGGTGGTAGTGGTTCGCCCGCGTCGACCCCGCAACCGAGGTGATGAGCTGCGCGCTCTTGAAGTCCCCGTCCACGATGGGCTGGATGGCGCCGCGGGCATCGGTGTGCGGCGGCTCCAGCGGAACACACGGGTCGTGGTCGGTGGCCATGCGTTTTCCTCCGTCGTTGTTATCAGATGAGCTGGCCCGCTGGCATGATCTTCAGTGCCTTGATGTTGTGGTAGCGCGGGGCGGTGACGTCTCCGTACGCGGACCGATGCGCCAGGATGTCGTCGATCACCGAGTGTAGGGTGTCGCGCGGCGTGAAGCCCAGTTGCCTCTGCGCCTTCGACCAGTCCGCGCGGTAGGAACGCGGGTCCGGACGCTTTAGCACCCGCAACTCGACGGGGACACCCAGAAACTCGGATACGACCTGCGTCACCGCTTCGGCGGCTTCGAGAATCTGGACGTTGACGCTCCCGATGTTGAACACGCCGCTCACCGTCGACGGCGCGCTGAGCGCGGCCTCGTACGCCGCGACCGTGTCATGGATGCCGAGCAGCGGGCGCCACGCCACGGGGTCGTTCACTGACACGGTGTGCGTCGACAGGGCCTGGACGACCATGGTATTCAGCAGCAGGTCGAGCCGCATCCGCCGGCCGTACCCGCTGATAGTGCCCTTTCTCAGGCTCACCACCGAAAACTGGCCGGTGCCAAGCGCCAGCGACGCCTGCTCACCGAACAGCTTCGCCGCGGAGTACGCGGACGCGCTGTCGACTGCGCTGTCCTCGTCGCACAGCGTCCCGCACGCGTTGCCGTACACCGAGCACGTGCTCGCATAGACGAACCGGCGCACGCCGGCGCGCCGGGCCAGGAAGGCCGCGTGAGTGACCAGCGACTGGTTGAGGACGAAGTTGCGCGCCGGGTCGTAGTCGGCCATCGGGTCGTTCGACATGGCCGCGAGGTGGACGACCGCGTCGCAGCCTGTGAAGTCGTTGACGTCGAGAGCGAACGCGGACTGTTGCCTGACCGTTACGTCGTAGTCGAAGTGGTCGCCGAACCACAGCGGGTCCACGACAGTCACCGAATGACCGTGCTCAACCAGACTCGCGCAGACTTCGGTGCCGACGTAGCCGGCACCGCCGAGAACCATCAACTTCACGACGGCACCTGACCGAAGTCGAGCAGCCCGGCCGCGAGCGCCTGCGTCAACGTGGGCGCGGCACGGTCACGCTCGGAGAGTGAGGGATCGGTCACCGGCCAGAGCCGGGAGACGCTGCAACCGGCCATGACCGTCATCAGTGGATCATTCCACAGGACGCTCGAATCTGTCGCCGCACTGTACTCCGCCGTGCACTTGTAATAGACCTCGGTTGTCAGTGTGAGCGCGAGGTAGCCGCGCGCAAACCACCCTGGGGCCCATACCCACGTACAGTCGTCCTCAGACAGTTCGATGCCGAAAGCCGCACCGAAGTGGGCGGACTGCGGATGCACGTTGCGCGCGACGAGCACCGCCCGGCCCCGCGTCACCCGGATGAGCTTCCCCATCAGCGGGTCGCGCTGGAAGTGCATGCCGCGCAGGACGTTGCGCGGTGATCGCGAGAAGCTATCCTGCGGGAACTCGTGCGGCAGTCCCAGCTCGCGCAGCGCCTCGGAGCGGTAGGCCTCGGAGAAGGCGCCCCGGTCGTCGACGTGCCGCGAGAACCTGACCAGGCGGACGTCGGGGTCCGCGCAGGGCGCTTCGGCCTCGAATCGCACTGATCAGCAGCTCCTCGCGTGACCATCCACTATCCGGGACGGGGCGGTCCATACGTTATCGTAAGCATTGATGACTAAGCTCATTCGCCGAGTGGGCCTGCTGTCGATGCCCTGGATGGTGCCGCCCAAGCGTTACGGTGGCGCCGAGATCGCGGTGGACGGCCTGTGCCGGGGAATGTCCGACGCCGGCGTCGAGGTCTTCCTCTGGTCGCACCCCGACTCGACCTGCCCGGTGCATCGTGGGGCGGAAGACATCCGGGTCCGATCCGAGGACGGCTGGCACAGCGCCATCGTCGAGGTGCGGCACGTCCTGGCGGGGTACCGCTGGCTGGCGGACAACGGCGTCGACATCGTGCACGACATCACCTTGGCGGGTCCGCTCGTCGGCCCGACGCTGGTCGATGTCTCCGTGGTGACGACGAACTTCCTGCCGTTCTACCCCCCGTCAGCGGATCAGACGTTCCCCGACGTCTCGCTGCTCTACGAGGTGATGGGTCAGCGGGTGCCTGTCCTCGCCGTCTCGCGTGGCCATGCGAGCCGCGCCACCGGCCCGGTCGCCGGCGTGATCCCCCTCGGTACCGAGGTCGACGGCGTGTCGCCCGGCGCGGGGGACGGCGACGACCGCGGTGAGTACGTGCTGTTCCTTGGCCGGATGGCGCCGGAGAAGGGCGTGGTCCACGCGATCGATGCCGCGCGGCAGGCGGGAGTCCGGATCAAGGTGGCGGCGCGGATGGAGGAGGCGGCCGAGATCGCGTACTATCGCGACCTCGTCGAGCCGCTCGTCGACGGCGAGACGGTCGAGTACGTGGGCGAGCCGACGCTCGCGGAGAAGCTGGAACTTCTACGACACGCGGCCGTCCTGGTGAACCCGATCACGTGGGAGGAGCCGTTCGGGCTGGTGATGATCGAGGCGCTGGCCGCGGGCACGCCAGTGATCGCGCGGCGCGGAGGCTCGGTCGAGGAGATCGTCGCGACGCCCGAGGTCGGCGCGGTGTGCGACACGCAGGACGAGGTCGTCAAGGCTATCTCCGCCCGCTCGACCTTCTCCCGGAGCGCCTGCCGCTCCCGCGCGGAGGAGGAGTTCTCGTATGCCGTGATGACCGCCCGGCATCTCGCGTTCTACGAGTCCATCGCCGGAGCGCGGGACCGGTGAGCGTGGACGTCACGATCCTCAGCGTCAGCTGGAATTGCCGCGAGGTCCTCGACGCGTGTCTGCAGAGCATCGAGGACATGCCGGACGCCGTGACGCGTGAGGTCATCATCGTCGACAACGGATCGAGCGACGGGACGCCGGAGTTCCTGCGCCGCGCCCGGCCCGGCGTGCGCGTCGTGGCCCTCCCGAGGAACTACGGTTTCGGCGCCGCAAACAACGTCGGGTTCGGCCTCGCGACGGGTGACTACGTCCTCGTGCTCAACCCGGACACCCGGGTGCTGCCCGGGATGCTGACGACGATGGTCGACGTCCTGCGCGCTGACCCGACCATCGGCTGCGTCGGTGCCAAGCACTACAACCCCGACATGTCGCTGCAGTGGTCGATGGACGACTTCCCCTCGCTGCTCAACGAGTCGATCCACTATTGCGACCTGTACCGGCTACCGTTCCTGCGGGGCTGGCTCACCCGGAAGTACCCGCGCTGGAGCGATCATGACGAGGAGCGGGACGTCTCGTGGGTGAACGGTGCCTGCATGATGGTGCCGCGCGAGGTGTACTCGGCCACCAGGGGATTCGACGACTACTTCTTCCTCTTCGGGGAGGAACTCGACTGGTGCCTGCGGATCTGGCGCGCCGGCTGGCGGGTGCGCTTCCTGCCGACCGCGGGCGTGGTGCACGCCCTGGGTGGCACGTTCGATCCGCGCGACTGGCGCCGGCTTGTCATGCTCTACCAGGGCAGCCTGCGCTACTACCGGCGCCACCTATCCCTCGGGTCACGCGCCGGTCTCCACGCCGTGATCCGGGTCAACGCCCTCGTCCGTCTCATGATCCTCCTGGCCGTCAGCAGCGCCGAGGCGGTCGCGCGCCGACCGGTCGTGCCGGAGCGGTTCAGGCGCGCGGCGGTCCAGCACGAGCACCCGCTTCCGCTCGGGACGGCGCTGCGGATGTGGTGGGCTATCCTGACGCTTCGCACGGACACCGAGTTCCGGCCGATGACGCCGTCGCGGGTTATCGACGAGCACCGCTCCGGCGGAGACGAGCACCGCTCCGGCGGAAATGCCGCGTCCGTGAGTGATTAGTCGCGGCGGACAACCGACAGTGCCGGCAGCGGCACGATCAACGACCCGCCCCCGTGGAGATAGGCCCGGTGCTCCCGGCGGATGTGGTCGATGTAGTTCCACGCGAAGACGAGCACGTGCTCGGGCCTGGCGTCGTACAACTGCCGTGGGTCGACCACCGGGATGTGGTGGCCCGGTGTCAGCAGGCCCTGCTTGACCGGATTGTCGTCGACCACGGTCTCGATGATCTCGCCGACGCCGAAGTGATAGAGCAGGGTGGTGGCCTTCGCCGCCGCGCCGTAGCCCCAGATGCGATCGCCGGATGCGGCGATCGGCAGGACTAGGTCGCGGACGTCGGCACGCAGCCGGTCGATGCTCGCCGTGAACGCGGCGAAGGTCTCGGGCGAATCCAGCCCGCGTGCGCGTTCCTCGGCGACGAGGTCCGCGACTGATGCGGACGGCCTGCCGGCCGATGCGCGGGGACGGACGTGGACGCGGATCGAGCCGCCCTGCATCCGGGACCTCTCGACGTGCACGATGGTCATCCCGTGCCGCTCGAAGAACCGCACGAACGGGCCGACGGAGTGATAGTCCACGTGCTCGTGGTAGATCACGTCGAATAGCGTCCTGGCCAGCACGTCGCCGAGGTAGCCGACCTCGAGCACCAGCATGCCGTTGTCGGCGAGGATGTCGGCGACGACGTCCACCACCGCGTCCAGGTCGTCGATGTGCGCCATGACGTTGTTGGCGACGACCAGGTCGAAGGGCGCGTCCGCCGCCAGGCGCTCGCGCAGGTCGGGGCCGAGGAAGCCGAGCAGGCTGGGGATGCCGCGCTCGTTCGCCACCGCGACCGGTCGCGCCGCCGGGTCGACGCCGAGCGGGCGCAGGCCGCGTCGGGCGAACGCCGACAGTTGCGTGCCGTCGTTGCTGCCGATCTCGAGCACCTTGGCGCCGGGACCGACGCCCGCGGCGGCGAGGACGGCATCGGCGTATTCCTCGGCGTACGCGACCAGCGACGGCGATGCTCCCGTCATGTAGCGGTAGTCGCCGAACAGGTCACTGGCCGCCACAACCTCGATCAGTTGGGCGTGCCCGCACTCGCGACAGAGGAAGACCTCCAGCGGAAACGTCACGGTCGGCGCCCCGGCATCGGCCGGGGACACGAGCGCGTTCGCCGGCGGTGTCGGGGTGAGCTCCACCACGAGGTCGAGATCGGTGCTGTGGCACAGCCGGCAGTCCTGCCGGCGGATCGAGGTCGGCGTCATGAGCTGGCGCGCACCCGCCGGCCGCGGCCGGCGGGCACCAGTCCCGTGACCGCCCGGCGATCACGGATCAAGTTTTGCGACACGGCCGCAGTTTACCGGTCCTCGCGGTGTCCGCTGCGGTGCGGCATCGTCCCGCTAAGATAGTGAAAGGGACCGCCGATACCTTCCCGGAGGCTTTGGTGACGCTTGAGCTGCACCCGTGGAGTGAGGGGTTCGAATGGACCGACCACGTCGGCCCGTTCAGCTTCCTGACCCCGGGCCAGGTCGGGGAGTTCGATGCACGGGGCTTCACGGTGGTGTCCCAGTTGATCCCCGCGGGCGAGGTAGAGCGCATCCGCGCGGAGATCGACGTCTTCGATGCGAAGCTCGACGCGCGGTTGACGGACAGTGGCGACGACGGCCTCAGCGAGAAAGGCGCTATGAGCTTCATGCCTAATCTCGTCGCGCGCTCGTCTGTCCTGCGTGACTTGGTCCGCAGCCCGGCGCTGCTCGCGATCGCATCCGACCTGCTCGGGCCGGACGTCGACCTGTACTGGGACCAAGCCGTGTACAAGAGGCCTGAGAGGCCGCGACGGTTCCCGC
>Ga0307373_10008951_pt1 | contig 15093 bp, 10 predicted proteins | sample OX2MG_FD_202534 | JGI IMG/M metagenome (GOLD analysis project Ga0307373, IMG submission 202534) | Soil microbial communities from Risofladan, Vaasa, Finland - OX-2 | ecosystem: Environmental > Terrestrial > Soil > Coastal area > Acid sulfate soil | place: Finland: Risofladan, Vaasa | collected... | reverse complement strand
CCGACTTGGCGTGGCTGGCGACACGCCAAGCCGGCCGCGACCGCCGACCCCTTTTACCAGGAGCTTTCTCTTCTGTTGTCAAGGATCACCGGAGGTCCGGGAGAGGCTCAGAAGATCCAGGAGCCCCCACTTCGAAATGTCCTCGCCCTTCCGAGAGACGTTCTGACCTCTTCGATGGACCGATCGAAACGGTAGATATCGACGGCGTCCTCACCGACGACCAAAGTGTCGGCCAGCTCCCCTTTGAGCCGTTCGAGTCCGGCTGAGTCAAGCCGGCACTCGAAGACCGAGTATTGGACTCGCGTCCCGTAGCGCTCACAGATCGCTGCGACGCGCGCGAGCCTCCTCTCTCCCTCCGGCGTGATCGTGCCGATGTCGTACGCCACGAGGACATCCATCACACGGAGGACAGATATGGCGCGTAGACGGGGAGATCCCCCCTCAGGTGTCGCGCGAGCAACGTTGCCTGCACGGTTGGAAGCATCCATCGGCCCACCGACCGGCCGAGTACGCGATGCTCGACGTCGCCAGACCGGTACTGATCGTAGAGGCCGAGGAGAGCGATCCGCCCCTCGTCGGTGAAGTAGAACCCGGACCCCACCACCTGGAAGTGCTCCAGGCGGATCTGACGACGCATGAGCACCCCGACGCTGAATCGATCGGCGAGGGAAGGTCGCAGCTCCTCCAGCAGGTCCAGCGCAAGACCTGGGCGGCCCGACCGGGGCCGGTGCAAGAACCCCACCTGCGTATCCAGGCCTACGGCGTCGAGCGCGCCAACGAGTTCCGCAAGCAAGAGACCGTACGTGAAGCTCAACACTGCGTTGACCGGGTCACGGGGCGGGCGTCGCGACCGTCGAACGAAGGTCATCGCTTCATCTCCGGTGTCCAGATGCAGCGCCAAGCATCGGAAGTAGCGTCGAGTGCCGTCCCCTTCGATGCCTCGGATCTTGTCACCGTCGGTCGTTCCAGTGAGATCAGCGATTCTGTCGGCGATCACTCTCACCTCTCGATCCATAATCTCGCGATCGGCCCCCTGGGCGCCCCACGACCATCGTTGCACCGCACGACGGCAGTTCTCGAGCTTCGCAGCGACGATCCAGCGTGCGATGCGAGCAGCTTTGAGCGGGTCACTGCTCGCATCGAATTGCGAGAGGCGCAGATGGACGTTCCCGGACGTGGCGCCACCGACCGTGAAGCGCAGGCGCCCCGTGCGCGACAGCGCCGCGACGCGGATGCCTCGACGCACGAGTTCGCCCATCGTGTCGTTGCTGATGTTGGCTCTGCCGGTGAGCACGACGCCCTCGACCGCTTCGATCGGCACCCTTTGTCTCTTTCCGGGCTGTTCGACGAGCAACGTTCCGTGGTGCATGTGGAGACGTGCCCGGTGTTCCGTCACGTAGAGCGTGCCTCTCACTGGCATTGAAGTACCTCACGGTCCACGTAGCGCTGCACTCGAGCAGGTTGGATGACGACGTTGGGCATGCAGACGGGTTCGAGCTGGCAGCCCTTGCAACGCTCATCCGCGACAGCCGCGGGCAGCGTACTGCTCAGGATGTTCGACCTGACTTCCGCGATGACGGACGCAGTGAGTAAGCGAAGTGCATCGTCCAGGAGAACTCGATCCCGTCGCCTGGTCGCCCCGTACCAGACGAAACCGAGAGGCACTGGTCGGTGGAACATCTCCTCCAGGCACAGAGCCTGCGCGCACAGTTGGACGTCAGCCGCCTGACCATGGCGGACGCCAGCCTTGTGCTCGACCGGGGCTATTGATCCGTCGTCGAACAACTCGATGCCATCAGCCCGGCCGATGAGTCCAAAGCAGTCGGAGTACAGGGGGACCGCTCGGAGTACCCTTCGGGACCGCTCCCGCCGGTCGCCAGGCGTGTCCACTCTCCTGTGCGCACGGTTGCCAACGATGGTGGCCCTGTTCTCCAGCCAGATGCCGTCACCGTGGATGAGCGCGCACTGACGTGGGCAGTACAGATGGTGCTCGAGAGCGGAGAGCGGAACGACCGGCTCGGGCGTCATCCCAGCCGTTCCGCAAAGTAGGCACGGTTCGTCTCGTCCCCCCGGGGCTTGTAGGGGATCGCGCCATAGCGGGCGACGACGTCGCGTTCGTCGAGATCCCTCAAGTCCATGAACGCATCGATCGCCCAGCGGTCGAGTGGTGGGCGCCACGCGGCCCATACGAATGCCCTCGGCTGACTTGCGCGGTCGGTCCAATTCCGCTCGAGGATGCGTCGTCTCCCATCGCCACGGGTTGGGAAGAGCGCTAGAGCGGAGTAGCACAGCAGCTCCACCACCGGATCGCTGTATACGTCGCTGGGGTCCGCTGATCCCACCAGTCTCCGTGCATCGAACCCCAGGCCGTTGAACGGCATCCGACGGCCTACTCCCTCGAAGCTCCCCCGCACCCACTGGGCTCGGTCGCTCGACAACAGGCTTGCAGCCTTCCGCGCTCTCGACCACAGCGTCTCCCCACGCGGCGCTGGGACGTCAAATGCACCGTGATCCAGATTCGCGAGATCTGCGTCCTCTCGCAGATCGCTCACGGAGGCAGCGAGGTGTGTACTGTGGGTTTCGCGCTCGACCTGCGCTCGCTCTCGATAGGTATCGATCGGCACGTTGCGGGGGAAGTCTCTGCATCCCGCCCTTTGCCGGGCGATCACGGACTGGTCGAGCGCCTCCTCCCTTGGGAGAGCATCCGCGACAGCCGCGGTCACATCAGCCGCACCTCCCTCGAAGATGGCGAAGGGAACTACGTCCTCACTCCAGCGAAGCGTCAGTTGGGGAACGAGGATGGTCGCCCCGAGCGCGGCGAGCCATCCGTTGAGCCAGTCGGCCGTGAGGCCCGGAGCCTCGCAGCGAGCGCTCATGCCACGACGACCTGACTGACCTCGTGGTCCGCCTGGCGAACGATCGCTTCCAAGAGGGCGAGGCCCCAGTACCCGTAGCGCTCGCAGCAGCCCCGGAACCGTGCGGGTTGGCCCCAGTCCACGTGCTGAAGATCCGCCGAGGCCGCGACCGTGGCGCCCTCCACCATGGCTTCCACGGTCGTTCCCCCTATGTCTCGGACACCTGGCACCAGTGGGCGGCCGTACCCGTGATGCGTGATCACGAGATGGAGCACAAGCTCGGCGTCCCACTCGACCTGGTGGGCTTCCAAGTAGGCGGCGACGAGTCGTCGGGAGAGCTCTTCGTGGCGTCCGCCCCTTGGCCAGCCTGCGGCCACGCGATCGTGCTCCCAGTCCTGCCGACGTCGTGGCGACTTGGCGACCGGGGCCGACGAACTACCCGGAGGGTCGAGCCACCGCTGGAACCGGACGTCCGCTTTCCCGAGGTCGTGGAGGCGTCCGGCGACGCCGACCGCCTGCACGAGCGGGGCCGAGAGGCCGAGGTCGGTGGCGATCTTCGCCGCCTGCTCGCCGACGCTGCCCAGGTGCTGATCCAGGTCCGCAGACGTTGCCGTGAAGCTCAACTCATCGAAAGCGTCCGAGCGCAAGTCCGCTTGCGCTGCGTAGCGGGGCGGTGGCGCGACCACGAGCCGGCCCACCGGATCGTCCACGGCGTAGACGATCGTGGGCCGTAAGCGATCCGACAAGTCATGCCACTCCTCGTCGGTGAGCAACCGGCTCCGGCCGGCGGCGCGAAGCGTGTCGAGCAGCTGGTGAGCCAGCGTCTCGGTGTCGACGTCGCCTGTGGGGTCCGGTGGCCGGGCGAGCTCTTTGGCAAGGGCCTGTGCCGCCTGCAGCTCGTCACCTGGCGCCACCAGTTGCTCAAGGCAGACTGGGTCGACCGGGACTCCCGGTGACCGGAGTAGCGAGAGGTCGAACACCTGCGCACGGGCACCGGGCGCCCACCCGAACTCGTCGTAGAGCCCGGCGCTGACCGGCAGCACGATCACGTCACCTGGGCGCAGCCGCCCCGTCGTGACCCGTTCGACGGTCACACGGTCCTGCCGCAGCCGCGCCACCCCGTTTGCTTCCAAGGCCTGAAGGGTCTCGCGTGCCTCCCAGACCGGGACGTCGACGGACTCGGCGGCCGAGACTGCCGGACGCAGTTCGACGCCGTCGTCGGGGATCAACGCACGCCACACGATGGAGACGGTCATGTCGCGTTCGACAAGACCGTCGTAGAACGGCTCTGGAGGTGCTTCGCCGGGTGGCGCGGTCGTCGTCTTCGCCCACTCCCACAGGTGTGCGGGAAGGAGCTCGCCGACACGGGCAGCCGAGTCCGCGGGCTGACCCACGACCTCACCCGCTCGCCCGGTGCCGAGATCGACGACCCTGTCGACCATTGCGCCGGCAAGTTGGGCCCAGACTGCGAACGGTTCTTCTCCGTAGATCCCGAAGCTCTTCTCGTCCTCAGCGAGGACGAATGCACCGACGGCATCGTCGATGTCACCGAGGCGATTCAGTCGACCGAGGCGCTGCACGAGCGCGCGGGCTCCGCAGGCCTCGGTGACCAGCACGTCGAAGTCGAGGTCCGCACCGACCTCGAGGGTCTGGGTGGCCACTACCACGAGGTGATTGGGCCGCAACCGGCTGCGGACCCGGCCCGCCGGCGCGCCGGCTTCCGGATCGGTCAACCGAGATCGGACCGCGTCGGCCTCACGATCTCGGACGCGGCCGGTGAGAAGCACCACGTCAACTCCGAGCGGGTCCTTCCTTCGCGCGGCAGCCCTGACGAGCTCCTCGTAGAGAGCCCTTGCGGTCCTGGGGGTGTTGGCGAACGCCACTGCCGTCTTCCCCCGGTCGTCTCCGAGGTGCCTCATCGTCTCATCGACCATGGTGCGGACAAGGCGGTTCTTCGAGCTTTTGACGAGCTGCACGGGCTTGGTCGCGGAAAGGCGGCGTCGCACGACTGGATCTCTGCGGTCCACATCGTCGAGGGTGAAGGGGAGGGACGCCCCACCCGTCGCGGTGAGGCTCACGATCGTGGGGCGTGCCCTCGCCGCCGGCAGGACCGCAGAGGGATCCCCCACGTCACACTGCGCCAGTGGTTGGGTCAGGTCGAGTAGACCTCGCGATAGGTGCGCCTCGTCCAGCAGCACGACGCTGTCCGTACCCGCGAGCGCGGCGTCGACCGAGCGCATCGTGTTCGAAGTGCCGTACCCACGGAACAGCCATCGGCTGGCGTACATGGGAACGGTGGCGAAGATGATCGCCGGCTGAGACGGATCGGGTGGACGCGCGCCGAGTTCTGCGGCACCGCGCAGCCGGCTGACGTGGAGCGGTCCACTACCCGCTCCTCCGCGTTCACCAAGTGCGTGCGCGACAGCCCACAGCGCCTCGCTCGACGCCGCGTCCAGACCCGATGCGCTGGCCGGGTCCGCGAGGAGTGCAGCGAGGCGCACACCGTGGTCCCACGCCGCGTCGACGAGCAGCCGGCGATTGACGACGTACCAGATCCGGGTCGGCATGCGACGTGTCGCAGGCGGGAGCTCATGTTCGGTCGCCATGGCCCACACTGCGACGTCGATGCAAGCGGTCTTGCCCAACCCCGTGGGAACGCCGATCTCCTCGGGCCACCCCGACGTCGCAACCGTCTCGGCCAGCCGGCGCTGCCAGGGGAATGGAGCTCGGTCCTGCCCGTGCGATGCCCGGTAGAAGTCGTCGAAGGAGATGCCGGTCACTCTGAGTGAGCCTCCACGACCGGAGCGAAGAGCCCGAATCCGTACTGCCGGCTCCGTCCGAGTACGATCGGTCCCTCGACGAGGCGGTCGAACACGATCGCCATGTGGGAGTACGGACGGCTCTCCTGCTTGGCTCGAAACACGAGGGACCCCGGAAGATCCAAGGCCCCATTGAGGAGGGGTTGCCGCGAAAACCGTGCATCCAGGAGGTGCGCCGCCTCGGGCACGTCGGCGTGTGAGCACCAGCGAGCAACCTCCTCGAGGTCGGGTGGCCCCTTCGTCCAGCGCTCATGGACGACTGGCGTCGCGCTCACCCACACTCTTGCCGGGCCGGTCCATCGCCGCGGGGCGGTCGCCCACGGTCTGCGCTCGCCGCCGTAGAGGGCGATCTTGACCCGGAAGCCGCTCGCCTCGGTGTGGGGCTCCACCGAACCGACGAGCTCGGTCGTGGTGAGCCGTGCCACGGCCGTCAGCACCAGTTGGAGCAGATCGCGGTCCACGTCAGCCGGAAGCGAGATGGCAGCGCCCATGATCCGCCCCGTTGCGCGGGGATGCCCGACGTCGAGAAGGCCGAGGAAGTCTGCTTGGCTGCCCTGCTCGCCCGGTTCGCGATGTCCGTGGAGCATCGCAGGAAGCTCCGTGTCCGGTGCTAGCCGCTGTGCGTGGTCGAGCACTGCTGCCTTGAGCGTTTCGGTCACTCGGAGAATTTGACGTCCTGAAATCGCTCGTCCGAAGCGCAGCCAGATCATGCGACGGGTGGACCTGGCGGTCCCGGGCTCTGCCAGCGACATGGGCGCGGAGTAGCGAGCGCGACGCGTCGGGATCCACGACCGGCGCACCGGCCGACCTGCAGACCATGTCGCGTAGAGTCGATCCAGGGCGTCAAGGAAGCCCGGAGAGGCCACAGGAAGCGTGTTGGTTCCGGCGGTGTCCGGGTGCCATGCGTCACCGTCGACAGAGTGCGACGCGTCGGTCACGGTAACGCGAACAGGCGAATCGGCGCAGCCGAGGTAGCCGATGCGCGCCGCACGGAGCGCAAGTCCGACGAGGAGATCGACGGATGGTTCCGCGTCGGGCCAGACATACGTGACGGTCGGGTCCTTCGGTGCCTGGCGGACGCCGAGACGCACCTCTTTCGCGAGCCGTGCTGGGTACTCCTGCACGGCGCCAGCGACGCTCTGGTTGATCACTGCGTAGCGGTCGCACAGCGGTGATCTGAGGACCTCTTCGGCGCGAGAGGCGAGGATGACCGGCGGACCAAGGCTTTCGAGCCATCCAAGCTCTGCGCCCGTCGTCACCGAGCACCGAGGGCCGGAACCGTCCGCCGCGACGAACGCGCTGAAGAGACGGGCAGGGCTAGGGGGCCATTCCCCCGTCGGTTCGCCTCCGGCGAGCACGCTGTCGTCGGGTGAGCCCGCACGGATGGTGCCGTGAAGCAGCTCTACGGAAACGGTGAGCATCAGTCAGCAGGCCAGGACTTCTTGATCACGCCCAGGAGGCTCGGGGATGGCGTGACCGTCAGGCGGTGCTCCTTCCACTGCGCCCCGACGGGGACGCCCGCTGCCTCGGCGTGTGCGGCGCAGTCGTTGAAGACGGTCTTCATCGATTCGAAGTCGGGCACGTCGAGGTCGTCGTCCGAATGCGCACCGAGCCAGCGCCACGTCATTGAGCGCGGGCGCAGATCAGCACCGGAGCGCAACGAGAACGCCCTTCCGAAGGCGGCGGCGTGCGCCACCAGACCCAAAGCCGCCAGCACCGCGCGCGCCTCGGGAGCACCACTCGCCGTCTTAACCGTCCGAAGGGACGCGAACGACACCGTCGCCTGTTGGACGATCTGGCGGAAGGAGACACCGGCCAGTGCTGCCCCTTCGCCGCCTACTGGGACCTGGCCATGACCGATGTCGGCCAGTTTCTTGCCCCTTTCCCCTAGTGACCACTCACCGTCGAGGACGTTCTCGTTGAATATGATGGCTTCGGCGATGCTCAGGTTGAGCGGATCGCCCTTCAATCCCATGCGCCGAACGTCGTCCGCGGCTGGTTCGATGCCGATGATCTCGCTCGTCCAGGAACGCGCCTTTTTCGCCTGGCTCCGCTTCTTGCCCAGGTGCGATTGCCAGAAGCCGAAGAGGGGAGCTTGTGGACACCAGGCGAGGAGGGCGTCGGCGTTCGCCGTGGTCGCCTCGAAGATCGCTCTACCGATGTCCGAACGTGTGAACGGCACTCCGTCCACCAGCGAGTCACGCAGATACGCGTCCGCGTTCCGATGTGGGAACTGGAAGATCGAGATCTCTCGAGGTAGATGTGCCGGCATTGCACCCGCCGACGACAGATCGAGGACGATGTCGGGGAGCCCGAGCACGTCACGCTCATCGCGAAGCGCCGCCTCGAGGCGGTTCGCCTGGCTTGGCTCGTTGTCGATCACGAGGATGTCGACCGCTCGCCGCTCGTCGCCGGTGCCGACCCAGCGACGACCGTGCTGGAATCGCCCGCCTTCGTAGGTCGCGGGCTTGACTGGTGCGCCGTCACCCCCCAGCGGTTCGAGCTCCGCTCGGATGGTGATTCCTGCCTCCGCGCTGTCGTCCTGCGCGGCGGCCACCAAGCGCTCTGCGGTCAGTTTCGTCATGGCATCCTCCTCATTGCTCCAGGCAGGTCTGGACTACCACCCGGATGTGACAGGCCGCGAGGAAGGGCTCTCCCGCCTATCGGGAACTCCTCCACGCCGCGGCGAGCACTTCGGACGGGAGCTTCCTATTGTGTTCCTTCTTGTACGTCGGGCCTTGGCGCAGCATGAGTTCACGAACGAGCCAGTAGGCGCCGTCGAGGACGAACTTCCGGCGCAAAAGCGCCTTCGCCCCCTTCGGGCTCTCGCAGGCAGCCACCCGCAGCGGCACATGCTTACCGATGACGAAGGGAGGCTGGCGCACCCGGATCCGGTCTTTGCGCTCCACATAGTCCTTATGGAGCATCGCGTGCATCTCGTACTCGAACGCTCCCTCGCCGGAGACGAAAATCCGGACCAACCCGTCGTGTGTGACCGTCAGCACTTCGGCCTTGCCGACATTGAGCCGCACGCACGGGGAGCCCTCGTGCGCAGCGAGCGACCAGAGGCCTTGTGATCGCAACGGGTCCGGTATCACCTCGGCCACGTAGGTGTTGAGAAGGGCACTTGCGTCGCCGTAGACAGCCAGACCCTTGAGGTGGCGTAGGCCGCGGTCCTGCTTTGCCTGTTCAGCCGCGCCTGGGGCGGACACGTAACCGGAATTCGGTGGACCGTCAACGCCCACTCGCGGCTTGCGGTCTGCCGGTAGCAGCACCGTGTGGCGCCTTGTGTAGCAATCCAGGTCCCGGTGGCCGTCGTCCCGGTCCACGTGGAACGTGCCGTACTCGCTCCTACCGACACCGGATGCCATGACTACCCCCCTTTCCGCATCCTTCATGGTACTTGTTCGTGTGGGCGACGTCGCTTGCGAGCAGGACTCAGCCCCCACCGCTCTCGGCACAGTAGGCATCTCCCGGTCCAGTGGGTCACCGCACCGGAGGACAGCGCGCCTGTCGATCTCGTCAATGAAGCCTTTGGGCGAGAAGGATTCCTAGCGATGTCGGGCTATGGGCTGAACGCGGACAAGGTCATCTCATCCCGGGCACTGCCGTCGCTTCTCGACCGGTCGTACCGGTTGCACACGAGAGGACAAACTCGGCTCCAATGGTCTGACGCCGACGACCCCCGAACCAGTCGCGCTGATGTGAGCCGCCGGCCCGGCCCCGACGAGCACCTCTCGGCTACCGTTTTCGTCGTGGAAGGGGGGACGGACAGACCCGATCCGAGCGGGATGGCCGGGGCTGAAGCCGAACGCCGGTCCGGTTTCGTGCAAGCGGCCGTCGACCGGTGGAAGCGCCAGCTCATCGACCTCGGCGGACGCAACAATCTCTTGTACTTCAAGGACCGGGCGGCGGGCACGCTGGACCTGTCGGCGGCCGCCGGCGCCGACGAGGCGACCATCGGCCACCTGCTCGCCGGCTCCAAAGTCCGGCTGAACGACCTCTATGGCCTGGATCCTGACCGTCTCCCCCAGGCGGCCCGTCGGACGCGAGCCGCCTTCAAGAAGGCCCAGGAGAACCTCGAAGAGCGCGGCTTGTACACGCTGCACTGCGGATGGGGCCTTGCGACCTGGAAGGGGGAGCGCTCTACGTCAGAGCCCGCCGCTCCCGTGCTCTTGTGCCACGCAGCCCTGTCACCTCGCGGTGGATCCGCGGAAGACTTCGACCTGGAGCTCGACGGGGAGTGGGAGCTCAGCCCGACGCTCGTGCACGCCCTCGGTGCCGACTTCGGCATCACGATCGACCCGGCGAGCTTCGACGACGCGCTCGAGTCCGCGATCGCAGGGGACGCGCTGGCGCTGTTCGAGCGGTTCACCAAGGCTGCCGCAGAGGTGCCGGGGTTTTCGATCTCGCCTCGGGCCGTCGTCGCCAACTTCTCCTACGCCAACCTGGCGATGGTCGTCGACCTCGACCGCGGCATCGCAGAGATGGCGGCGAACGATCTCATCTGTGCGATCGTCGGCAATGAGGACGCGCGCCAACGTCTTCGGGCGTCGCAGGCCGCCGTCGAGGTGCCGGGACCCGACTACATCCCGCCCGCCGACGAGTTCTTGGTCCTCGACGCCGATGCCTCACAGAGCTGCGTGATCAACGCTGCGCTGGCCGGTGCGAACCTGGTCGTCGAGGGGCCGCCGGGCACCGGCAAGTCCCAGACCATCGCCAACCTGATCGCCACGCTGTCTGCTCGAGGCAAACGGACGCTCTTCGTCGCAGAGAAGCGCGCAGCGATCGACGCCGTCTTGAAGCGTCTCGAGGCGGTCGGTCTCGGCGACCTCGTCCTCGATCTCCACGACTCGACGGCCACCCGCGCGAGGGTCATCGCAGATCTCGACAGGGCGCTGCGCTCCGCCGCCTCCACCCCGCTCGTCGACTACGGACCGCAACATGCCGAGCTCGAGCGCCGCCGCAGTGAGCTCGTGGCGCGCTCGAAAGCGATGACCGAGGTGCATGATCCGTGGGGCGTCTCGGCAACCAACGTCTTCGCCGAACTCCCCGGCTTCGACGACGCCGTGCGCTCCCAAACGAGGCTCGCCCCGGCTGCACTCGCGAAGGTCGACCAGTCGGTGCGCCTCGAGCTCGAGGGGGACCTCGAGCACCTGGTGCTCCTCGGTGGCCTGCGGGTCGTCGGTGGGGGATCGCCCTGGTCGGCTGCGCTGCGGGCGCAGACGGTGACCACTGCCGAGGCCGCGCACGAGCTGGGAGCCGCCGTCCGCCGCCTGCGCTTCGATGACATACCCGCCGTCGGGCAACGTCTCGAAGCCATGCTCCAAAGCTGCGGCCTCCGACAGCCGGCGACGATCGGGGAGTGGGCTGGCGTCTTCGGCCTTCTCGACGCGGTGGCACAGGCGCTGTCGCGACTCTTCCCGGCGGTCTTCGAGGAGGACCTTGACCAGGTGCTCGCGGAACTGGCGCCGGCGGCGGGGAGCTCGGTCTCGCGCGCGCTCGCCGTCTTCAACTCGGCCTACCGCGCGAGAAGGAAGAAGCTCGCCGGACTCTGGCGGGGCCAACCACCTTCGCCAGGAGAGATGATCAGCATGCTCACGGCTGCGAGGGACCTTGCGAACAGCTGGCGTCAGTACTCGGTCGTCGGCGGCCGTCCACGGCTCCCACCCGACGTCGACGGGAGCCGCGTCGCCTACGAACAGCTGTCCGCCCAGCTTCGAGCGGTGGGCGCAGCCGCGGTCCTCCCGGATCTCGAGACGAAGGCTCCCATGGCTGTCGCGACCCAGCTGGACGGGATGCTCGCCGAGCAGGTCGACCTCGAAAGGCTCCCAGAAGTCCACCGGCTATGGCGCAAGCTCGTCGGCGCAGGGTTCGGTCCCACGATCACAGACATCTCCGAGCGCGGCCTCGACGCCGAGTCCGCTCGCCGCTGTCTCCGCTTCGTGTGGCTGTCGTCGGTGCTGGACGAGCTCAGAGCCTCCAGCCCCGAGATCGCGCGCTTCAACGGGGACGTCAACCGCGCGACTGTCGGAGGATTCTGCAAGGCGGACACCAGCCACATCGGAAGTGCCCCGCAGCGGATCCGCCGGCTCGTCGCCGAGCGCGTGACCGAGGCTCGCTCCGCGTACCCCCAAGAGGCCGAGCTCCTCGCCCACCAGGCCCGACTGAAGCGCCGGCACAAGACGATCCGCCAGCTCTACGCCGAAGCGCCGCACGTTCTGGCCTCCCTCAAGCCCTGCTGGGCGATGAGCCCGCTTCTCGTCGCACAGCTCCTCCCGAACGGGTCGTCCTTCGACGTCGTCGTCTTCGACGAGGCGTCCCAGGTCACCCCGGCAGGCGCCATCGGCGCCCTGGCGAGAGCGCCCCAAGCGGTCGTCGCGGGCGACCGCAAGCAGCTTCCCCCGACGCCGTTTTTCATCTCGACTGCCGGAGACGGCGACGACGACGTCGCAGACGAAGAGATCGAGGCCGTGGACGACTTCACCGAGGACATCGAGTCGGTCCTCGACGTCATGGGGTCCTTGTTCCCCCCACCCAACGGGACCCGCACCCTGGAGTGGCACTACCGCAGCCGCGACGAGCGGCTGATCGCCTTCTCCAATGCCCAGACCTCCCTCTACGAACACGCGCTCATGACCTTCCCGGGAACCTCCGTCGACGGCGCCGTTACCCACGTGCTCGTCCCCCATGTCGACGGCCACCACGACAAGACCGCGTCGTCGACTGCAGAAGTCGGCTGCGTGGCCGAGCTCGTCGCCGAGCACGCACGGACGCGCCCCCACGAGTCACTCGGGATCATCGCCTTCGGCATAGGACATGCCAACCGGATCGACGAGGCCCTGCGAATCGCTCGAAAGACCGGCGCTGCGCTGGATGCGTTCATGGCGAGCCGGCCAGGCGACGAGCCCGTGTTCGTGAAGAACCTCGAGCGCGTCCAGGGCGACGAGCGTGACGCCATCGTCATCTCGGTCGGCTACTGCAAGACCTCGGACGGGCGGATGAACTACAACTTCGGTCCGATCAACAGGGACGGTGGGTACCGGCGCCTGAACGTCGCCGTGACCCGCGCCAAACGGCGCATGACGGTCGTCTCCTCGTTCTCCTTGGCCGATATGGATCCCGCGAGGCTCAATTCCGAAGGTCCGCAGATGCTCGGACGCTTCCTCGAGTACGCCCAGTCCGGCGGATCCAACCTTGGTGTCCACTCCCGCTCCCATGTCGAGCTCAACCCCTTCGAGAGGGACGTCACAGCGCAGCTCTCGGCAGCGGGCATCCCCCTCGTCCCCCAGTACGGGGCAAGCGGCTACTGGATCGACTTCGCCGCCAAGCACCCCACGAGGCCCGGGCAGATGGTGCTCGCGATCGAGGCGGATGGCGCCATGTACCACTCCCAGCCCAGCGCGAGGAACCGCGACCGCCTACGCCAGGAGCACCTCGAGCGGCTCGGATGGCGGTTCCACCGCATCTGGTCCCAGGAGTGGTTCCTCCACCGAGAGCAGGAGGTGGGGAAGGCGGTCGCCGCATACAACGCAGCGGTGGAGCTCGCTGATCACCCGCAGAGCCCCGGACCTGGTGCGGCCGCTGCCTCCGATCTCATGTCGGCGACCGCCGTCGCTGATCGACGAGCCCGAGAGGAGAGCGGGCGGGCATCCGTGGTCGCTGAGGCACCCACCCGAACGAGCCCGTTTCCGCTTCGCCGCCATCGTCCGATCAGCGAGTACTCGCTGTCAGAGCTCGTGGCCGCAGTCCGCTGGGTCGAGTCGGACACGCTCTTGCGGACGGACGACGAGCTCTTCGAAGAGGTGTTCCATCAGTTCGGGTTCCAGCGCCGGGGCCGGCTCATCACCGAGGCGCTCCGGCAAGCGATCTCGTCGGCGCACGCGAAGCGGCTGACCGCCCGCACCGAGCGAGCGAAGCCGGCGAAGGCACCGCAACCATCACGGGCAGGCGAGGCCGTCGAGTACGACCTTTCGCAATGGTCGGCCGCCGACATCCGACAAGCTCTGCGGCGCGCAAAGCAGTGGCGCATTCCTTACCAGTGGCTGGACGCGAGAAGAGTGATGTTGATCCCCCAGAAGTACGAGGAGGCGACCAACCGCTACGTGTTCCCGGACGGCTGATCGGCGCGTCAACAAGCGGACCGGGGTGCCGCGGCATCGCGAATGAGACTGGCCCAGGTCAGCCCTCTCGGATCGTCGAGTCCGCCCCGTTGCTGTATGCCCAACCCAATTGCCGCGCCGACCCCGCGGGTCGTGACCTTGGTGCATCGCCCAGACGGCGGCGAAGCACGGCTTCGAGGTCGTCCACGGGATCGGGTGCCGGCAACCATGGGAGCGACTCGTAGCCACTCGGACGGGATGGTCGTTCTTCACTGGCCGGCACGCGACCGAACAGGTCGAATGCCCGGTACCGGAGGAGCCTCACGACTTCCGGATGGTTCGACCCGTCCGTCGTCTTGGCCAAGAACGCCGGGGTCGCACACAGGTTCCACAGGGCCGTGTAGGTGTCGGGGTTCCTCGGGTCACCCCAGACGTGGTTGAACTGGACATCTCGACCCTTCGCTCGCTGGGCGGCCCAGAGGAAGGCGAGGGTCGGTCCGGTGTTGTCGTCGTACATCACACTGCGGCCGTCGGGAAGGGTGTAGATCGTCCCGCGCCTCGTCGGGTCTCGGGCGAGCCGGAAGAGGGCTCTGCCCTTGGACTGGTCGACCGTGTCGGGATGGAGGAAGACCGTGTGCGCCGCGACGCCGTGGAGCACCGTGTCGAAGCCCGCACGCTCGAGCGTGGCCGCAAGTGCGCTCACGCCGTCGAGGATCGGGGGCGACCCCGACCGCCTCGGTGCTGACGAGGTGGCACCCGGCCCCTCGGTTTCTGCGTCTGCGGGCCGAGAAGACGACGGCCTCCCCGAGGCGCACCTCGCTCACGCGCCGCCCGAGCGACATCCACGCGAGGGCGTGGGGGCGGTTGTGGCTGAAGGTATTGGCCCACCACGGGCGGTGGTCACGGGCACTGGCAGGGAGCCCGCCCACGAGCTCGTCGAGCTCGGCGAAGGTGAACGAGACCGGCTCATCGCTCGGGGCGGCCTCGAGCGCCAGGCGGAGGGGCTCGTACTTGGCGGTCATGGCAGGCACCGAGCCATCGGCGGTGACGGTATCTGACCCAGGAGCGGCGCCTCGCCGCTCGGTCGCTGCCCGGTCGACGAATGTTGCGACGACGGGGAGCATCAGGTGCCCGTGACAAGTTGGTGCCGAGCGTCAGGACCATTCCGTCCACGGGGTCCATGGATTCGTCACACCCCAGCAGATATCTGGTGCCCCGGTGCCGGCGGCGGCAAACGTGCCGTCCGCCCACGACGTTCGATGCCGAAGAGGCTCCGGACATCGTGGCCGGGGTGTTCGGGAACGCCGAGGTCGAGGT
>Ga0307373_10008949_pt1 | contig 15095 bp, 13 predicted proteins | sample OX2MG_FD_202534 | JGI IMG/M metagenome (GOLD analysis project Ga0307373, IMG submission 202534) | Soil microbial communities from Risofladan, Vaasa, Finland - OX-2 | ecosystem: Environmental > Terrestrial > Soil > Coastal area > Acid sulfate soil | place: Finland: Risofladan, Vaasa | collected... | reverse complement strand
GCGACTGGCGCAACCGGCGCGGGAGCCGCCAGAACCGGCGAAGAATCAGGGGCCGCTGTAGCTGTCGCGACCGGGGCTGCCCCGCCGAGCATGCTGCCGCAGTTAGAGCAGAATGCTTCGCCTGCCGGGCTTAGCGCGCCACAGGATGGGCATACCTGGCTACCTGCATCGGGTGCGGCGGCAGGGGCGGCCTGCGGAGCAACCGCGACCGGCGCGCTGCTAGCCAGTGGCTCGCCACACTCATCACAAAAGGCCGAGCCATCGGGATTTTCATGGCCTAAAGAACATCGCACTGTCATAATACGCTATCCTCCTAAAAACAAAACAGATTGTTTACTTTCATATGTAGCAGGGCTTGACCCACCCTGTATCAGGGTAAAATGTCATCAAGGCGTTGAGTCAATTTGCGCGTTTTATTACCTATCGACTTCACCTGCTCCTGCGAAATTTGCTGGCCCTGGTTGATCTGCTCCAGCGCTGCCTGCGTCTCTTCGTCCAGCACACGCGTCACATTGGGAGCCAGGCGCGTGGTTGCTTTACCGGTGCGCTTGTATTCGTCTAGCACGCGGGTGACGAGGCGGTGCGCGTTGGCCTTCTCAGCGAAGTTCATGACGACGGGGTTCACCGTTGCTGCTTGCTCCGCGTCAGTGGTGAAGGTCACTTTGATATCATCGCGGATGCTTTCGCCCGCGAGGCTGGTAATCGGCACATCGTAGGTAAGTTCTGCCTGTCCGATGCGGAAGAGGCCGGCGGGCCGCGGATCGATCATCAATTCGACCAGCACAGATTGCGGCTTGTCTTTTTCCAGGTCTCCCAGGGGGATGACGATCTGGCGGTCAGAAAGCACGCTCTGTCCCAGGTCTTTGATGATCGGCAAGACCAGTACGGCTTTTTTGGGCGATACGCCGACAGGCAGGCGCAGGATCAGGGTCGCGTTGCGCAGGGCCACATCGACGGCGCTCTGTAACTGTTGCTGGAAGACGGTCAGGGCGTCCGAGGCGTCGCGAATAAACTCGGCAGGCATGCCTCCGCTCATTTGTCCAACGTTGTCAAGCAGGTCTTCATCCCAGTCGGAGCCAATGCCCAAGGTGTAGATGCCGATTCCCGCTGCGGCTGCATCCCTGGCAAGCTGGCGGCAGCGTTCGGCGTCGCCATAGGTCACGCCATCCGTTAGCAAGATCATGCGATTGATGGCATGGGGGATGTTCCACCTGCGCAGCTCATTGAGTCCCTGGATCATGCCGAGCGACATGGTGGTGCCGCCGGCGTCGCGTATTTGATCGATGGCGGCCTTCATACCTGGTTTATCGTTGGCCGGCATCGAGGGGATAATCACCTGGGATGTATCGTCGAAGATGACCACCGAGACATAGTCGGTTGGTTCCAGGCGGTCGATCACCATCTTGACCGCCTCTTTGACGTTCTTTAGTTTTGCACCTTTCATTGAGCCAGAATGGTCAAGCACGAGGGCAAAATTGAGCGGCATGCGCACTTGCGCCATCATCTCAGTTGGTTTGGTTTCTAACAGAACATATGCGAGCTGACTGCCACCAGTTACAGGCATGTAATCTTTTCCAACCTGGTACGCCAGCGTTACCTCACCGGGCATAATATATAGCTCCTTTCGTATGGGCTTCACGTAGTATATCATATCGTTTCTAGAAATGAAGCTGACATCGCATAAGCGTGCTGAGCGCGGCAGCAATCCCTTTCCATTTCTTGCGAAGAAAGTTATTGAACATAGACTATAACTGCTGTTATGTTATCCTCTCCTCCGTTGGTATTTGCCATGTCGATCAATTGCTGGCAGGCGGTCTGCGGATCGGGCGCGTTATTGAGCGTGCTTTCGATCTGCGGGTTGCGTACCATTTCCCACAGGCCATCGCAACAGCTCAGGAGTATATCTCCTGGGTGCAGCTGCTGTTTGAAAATGTCAATTTGCGTATTAGGCTTATCTCCCAGACTGCGATAAATCTGGCTGCGCTGCGGGTGCGTATACACGTCATCCGGCTCAATCAGTCCACTGGCGACGAGTTGTCCCACCAGCGAGTGATCAGTGGTCAATTGATAGAGCTGCTTGCCGCGCACCATGTAGGTACGGCTATCACCTACATTGACTATATACGCGTGCTCGCCCACAACCATAAAACCGGTGAGGGTTGAACCCATATCGGTTTTATCGCGCGTATTGACTGAGCAGAGGGCGGTATTGGCCTCTTCGATAGCGTCGTGTAGCAGCGTTATCAGCGCCTCTTCATCGAAAGCTTTGGCGGGAGTGCCTTCTTTTTCAGCAGCGAGCGGAGCGAGGAGGAGGTCGCGTACCATGCGTTCCGCGATGACGTTGATTGTCATGCGGCTGGCAAGCTGCCCGTTATCATGACCACCCATGCCATCGGCCACGATGTAGACGCCCACCGGCGATGAAAGTGACTCGTGGATGCGTTGGAGTTGCAGGACCAACGAACTGTCTTCGTTGGGATCGCTGCGCCGCACATTGCCCGCGTCCGAACTGGTGGCGGCAAGCAGGTGTACTCCATTGGGAAACGTGTTTTGTTCCGCCTGTATCTGTTCGATCACATAAGTGCGTCCCTGATCGACAAAGGTATTCACGATATTGCCTTGCAGGACAGGCGTATCTTCCTGGCTCTGTTCGGCGGAATATTCGTGCATGGTGTATGGGATATCGAGCAGGCTCGCGCCGCAGTCAATGCAAAAATCATCGCCTGCAGCGTTATTTTCCGAGCTGCAATTCCAGCAGCGCTGGTAGCCCTGGTGGTCGATTACCTGGTAGACGTGTTCCTGTGGGTTGTCAGCGAGTACCTGGCTGATTTCGTAGCGTCCTTGCAGGGTAACGCCCGTGGCAAGGAGCGCGAAATCGCCGGACGGTGCCGCCTGCTCTGCCTGCTCTAACGATATATGCTCGGATGAATCTTGCATTGGCTCACTCGCTTCCATGGCCGGATAACCGGCATTTTCAGCATCATCTTGGTCGTGCTCCGCGGAGGCTTGATCTGGTGCGTCTGCCGGAGCGGCTTCTGGCTGCGCGTCAGTCGCGTTATCAGTTCCGGCTTTCGCACCGGTCTCGGCTTTCGCACCGGCAACCAGGCTCTCAGGAGGCGGCGGGGGTGGAATAGGAATTGCATCCTGTTCGTCTTGCGCAGGCAGTGGAGATGCCGGTGAGCTGCTGACGTTCTGGGCTTGCTCAGATGCGACGGACATGGGCATTGGCTCGGAAATGACGGTCGGCGCGTCATAAATGTTGGTAGAAGACGCGTAAGGTTCTGGCGTGGCCTGAGCTTCGCGCGCATCTTGCCAGCGTCGTTGATGGTAAGCCATCATTTTCTCTGGAGAGAGGATGAGCGTAGGCGCAAGCGTTGGATCGTCCTCCGGCCATTGAGCCTCTGGCGCGCCGGTTTCTACGGCTGCCGGTTGCGCGGAGACGTGATTTGTTGCATCCACTGGCGCGCTCTGCGTTTCTTCAACATCGGCATGATTCGTCGCGTCCGCTGTCGGCTCTGCTGGCGCGGCCTGCGTTGCATGCAGGGACTGCCCGCAGCCCTTGCAGAACTTTGCATCATCTCGATTGAGTGTATTACATGATGGACAGTACATGCGCTGCCCTCCTTTATAACTGTTTTTGTAAGCGATTCGCTTCAGGATTATTCGGATTTCTTTGTAGAGCTTCGCGCACCATGCGGCGCGCCTCTGTTTTATTATTCGTGCGCAGGTAGCACGATGCCATGGCGCTGTAAATGGCCGATGCGTCGGTATTCCACTGGCGCGCCTGTTCGAGGGCGCTGAGGGCTACCTTCCACTCACGCGCCTTCATGTGCGCGCGTCCCAGTTCGAACCAGCCCTCCCATAATCCTGGCTCGCGCTGTGTGGCCTGGCGCAATACACTGATGGCGGATGGCACCTGGTTTGTTCTGAGATAAAGGCGGCCCAACGCTATTAAGATGAGAGCGTGGTCAGGGTTGATCTTCAGTCCCTCAAGATAATACCCTTCGGCCTCGCGGCTGAAGCCTCTGTTCGACGCGGCATTGCCAAGCTGGTAATAAATGGCAGAGTCGCCGGGCGCATACGTAAGCGCGCTGGTAAAGGCGGTCGTGGCTTTATCATATAATTCGAGTTCATTATAGGTCATGCCCAACTGGAAGTAAGCATCGACCGCGTCGGCCCTGGCGGCGATGGCTTTCTCGAAGTGTTCAGCCGCCAGTTTCATTTGCTCTGTAAACAGGTTGTTATCCTTGTTTTTGAGCGTCTGCCCGTACTGGCGGTAGGCGCGGCCAAGGTTATATTGCACATCGTAGGCCGGCATGGTGGGAACCTGCGCCAGCTTGAACTGGCTCACCGCTTCGGCATACTGTTTATTATTCAGAAATTGCAAGCCCAGGCGATAGGCGGTGTGCGGATCGTTACTCGCAGTCCCGTTGACGGGCGCTGGCGTATAGGGTACGGGCTGGACCTGGACCTGTCCTGGTCGCTGGACTGGCCGGGCGCGTATAGGCGCGGGAGGCGCAGCCGGTCTCGCGGCGGCGGAAGCTTTGATCTGCGGCGGCACGGAGATCGCGCCGTGGGTAAGCGGCTGCCCATCGCGCTTGCAAAACTTGGCACCAGGCCGATTGCGATAACCGCACTTTGGACAGATCACCTCGACAGCCAGGGGCTGCACCACTATCGTCGAGTTGGGCGAGATAGCGGGAATCTGGATGGTGGTCGGCGCGGCCTGCGGCTGGTTTGGTAAACAATGCTGTAAGGCCATGCGCATGGCTTCCGCGCTCTGAAAACGCAGCGCCGGTTCTTGCTGCATGGCTTTGATGATCACCTGTTCCACCGGGCTGATGAGTTTGCCGTTGATCTGCACGGTGCGCAGGCGCGGGTTCTTCGCCAGAATGCTGCCAGTCGCGGGCGTCTGTATGGGATCAGGCTCGTGGTTAGTGAGCAAGTGGTACATGGTTGCGCCGAGCGAGTAAATGTCGGAACGCGCGTCGGTCTGTACCAGCTTGCCGGGATTTTGCGCGGAGCGGCGTTGACCGGGCGCGGTAATCGAGCCTAGATGTTCGGGCGAGGCGTAAGAAATGGTTCCCAGGTTCTCCGTATTGGTGCGTTTGTTCGGGTCGAAGCGGCGCGCGATACCGAAATCGATGAGGAAGACATTATCGTCGCTTGTCACCATGATATTGCCAGGCTTCAGGTCACGCAGGATAATGGGCGGCGTGCGCGTGTGAATATAGGTCAGTGCTTCGCATACCATCATCATCCAGCGAATGACACGATCTTCTTCAAGAGGCGCGTGGCTATCCTCAAGTATCTTTTCCAGGCTGCGTCCGGGCACGAACTCCATCACAAAGTAGTAGTTGCCGCGTTCCTGGAAGCTGAGCACCAGCGAAGGGATACGAGGATGCTTGAGATTGAACAGCAGGTCGATCTCTTTGTCAAAACGCTCAATCGCTGATTTGCGTTCATCCTCGGTTGTGTTCGGGTTGATGAGCAGTTCCTTGACGGCACGAAAATAGCCGGGCTTATCTACCTGCTCAACTTTGTAGACGGTTCCCATACCACCTTCGCCAAGCACACCAACGATCTTAAATTTTCTGTCCAGGATAGTACCTTCTGGAAGAGGCATACGATAGTCCTTGTTTAGCTTACCTGCACCACTACGGCAGTGATATTATCTTCTCCCCCGTTCGCGTTTGCCAGATCGATCAAGGTGTCGCATATTTTGCGGGGGTCATGTTCTCGCTGCAAGACATCCACCAGTTTCTCGCGTCGCACCATTTCCCACAGGCCATCGGTGCAGAGCAGCAGGGTATCGCCAGCTTGCAATGATACATGAAAAACGTCTGGGTCCACGGTTTTGTGTCCCGCGCCCAGCGAACGATAGATCAGATTGCGCTGCGGATGTGTATACACGTCATCTGGTTCGATTTGCTTTTCTTCAACCAGGCGCTGCACGAGCGAGTGGTCTCGGGTGATCGGTTTCAGCTCTCCATCGCGGTAGAGGTAGGTGCGGCTATCACCTACGTTTACGATGGACGCCTGATCCTCCAGCACGAGGGCCGAGGTGACGGTACACCCCAGTCCGCGCGCGGCAGACTGCTCTTCGCCATAGCTTAGAATTGCGCGATTTGCCTGGCGAACGGCGGCTTTGAGTTGATCTTCGATGTTTTTAATGCTCGGAGTTTCCGCGAGCTTGCGCGTTTTTTGCAGCTTCGCGCTCTGCTCACTTGCTTTTGCAGCGTCGAGTTTGATAGTCTGTTCGTCAGCAACTGGTGTCAATTTAATAGTAGGCTGCTCAGATATGGGTACCATGAAGCTTTTGAGCGATTCGCTGATTTTGTCTACGGCCAGTTTGCTGGCAACTTCGCCCGCGCGATAGCCACCCATGCCGTCGGCGACGATAAACAGACCTCGCTCCTGCTCTTCTGAGATATACATATATGGGCAATCTTCGTTTTGTTCGCGCTGGCGTCCAACATCAGTTTTTTGCGCGGCTTTTAATTTTAGCGGCATAAGTTGTTTCCTCACACACGTCTGTGCGACGTTCATTTTAATGCTCAATATAACATATAGCAGTTTTCATGACAATTTTTATGTATGTTTTTCATATTTATATACGTAATCTGCCAAAAAAGGTTGTGAGAGCCAGTAGGGGCGTCCCTACTGGGAGCCGCGTTGCAGGCGTTCGATGATGTCTTTGAGCCTGCGAGTTTCTGTGGCGTGTTGCTCTTGCATGTGCTGTAGTTCGTTCTCCAGGTCTTGCTGCATCTGCTCCATGCGATCTTTCATGTGCAGAATGGCCTCGACGCCAGCAAGGTTAACACCCAGGTCACGCATCAAGCGGCGGATATGTGTGACACGCTCGATGTCACTGTCAGAATATAAACGAGGGCTGTGAGGACTACTCCCTTTGCGCGCAGGGGAGATTAACCCCAGACGTTCGTAATGGCGCAGCGTCTGCTCGTGTACCTCAGCTTTGATAGCCGCGACACTGATGACATACCACGCGCCGTCACTTTTTTCGTCCATGATATCACCCTCCTTTATTACAAAATGTTCCAATCCCGGCGTCCCTGTCCCTACAGAACGGGCCACATAATTACCCAATTCGGTTGGCAAAGATCATTACGGGCTAGACGTAAGAGGCTCTCCGGCTGCGGGCAAGTTGTTCAAACAATTCGCGTTCTTTCTCTGTCAGTTGCATGGGCAGCACTACTTTGACGCGGGCGAAAAGATTGCCATTACCCTCATCCCGCAGGCGTGGCATACCTTTTCCCGCCAGCCGGAAGACGCGTCCGTTTTGTGTTTCCTGGGGAATGGTCAGCACCAGTTTACGCCCATCGGGTAAAGCCACGTGTGCTTCTCCTCCCAACATGGCGGTGACAAGCTCGACCTCACAATCGAGATAGAGATCATCGCCCTTGCGTTCATACAGCGAGTCGGGTTTGACGGAGATTACCAGGTAAAGGTCGCCGCGTGGGCCGCCGCCCATTCCCGGTTGACCCTCACCCGCGACGCGAATACGAGCGCCGTTATCCACGCCTGCCGGTATTTTGACTTGGATGCGTTTGCTGCGTGCCAGTTGCCCCTGGCCGCCGCAGTTGGCGCAGACTTTGCCCGTTACTTCGCCCGTGCCGCGACAGAAGGCGCAGACCTCTGTAGACTGGATATTAAAGGTGCGCGTGCCACCGACATACGCTTCCTGTAAGGTGACTTCAACGGGTTGCTCGATGTTGTCGCCTGTGCGTCGGCGCATATCCTCGCGCACGCGCGAGCCACCTGCTGTCGCTCCACTGCTGGCCGAGCGGCCAAAAAGAGTCTCGAAGAAGTCTGAAAAGTTCGATGGTGATTCGAAGTCAAGAGGGGAAGGGCGATAACCTGGACCGCGCCTGCCCGTATTTTGGGGGCCGAATTGCTCCTGCCAGTTCGGGCCGAGTGTATCATATTTGCGGCGTTTGTCGGCATCGGAGAGGACTTCATAGGCTTCGTTGATCTCCTTGAACTTCTCTTCGGCCTTCTTATCGCCGGGGTTTACGTCAGGATGGTATTTGCGCGCCAGCTTGCGAAATGCTTTTTTGATATCGTCTGTGCTGGCACTTTTAGAGGCACCGAGCACTTTATAATAATCTTTATAGTCCATATCCTGCCCCTCTTTGCAGCATAGCGTCTCGCTTTTTAGATCTGTGAGGCTTTATTCCCCGCGCTTACCTTGACGCGGGCAGCGCGCAACGTCTCATTACCCATTTTATAACCTTTGAGCACTTCTTCCACGATGGTATCTTCCGGCTGATCGCTGTTTTCAACTACCTCAATGGCCTCGTGTTCGTAGGGGTTGAGGACTTCACCGACGGTTGGGATCGGCGTCAGACCCTCTCCGCGCATCACTTCATTCATTTGCCACATCAGCATGCGCAGCGTTTGCTGCAACGCCTGGCGATCCATTGTTTCCTGGTAGAGCAGGGCGCGTTCGACATTGTCCATGACCCCCAAAAATTTCAGGATTAAATCCTTTTTCATGCGCTGCACGCGATCCTGAGATATGCGCTCCTGCCGTTTGCGGAAATTATCCATCTCGGCGCGTTCACGCAGGAATTTATCTTTGAACTCGGCTGCTTCGGCTCGCGCCTGCGCGAGCCGGGCCTCTAGCTCGGCGAGACTGGTACTTCCTTCTACGGCAGGAACGTCGACCTGCCCTTCCTGGTTCTCCTGGGGCTCTTCCATACGGTTATCTATCTCCTTATCTCTATTCGGCATGATCCGATAATGCACTTTTTACTGTGTCCACAGTATAAACTTTGAGTCAATTACTGTCAAGTTCGAGATTATGGCGCTTAAGCTTTCACGCGCAAGTGCAACCGGACGATGGCAACGTGCGTATCACCTGGTTCCTTGATCGCCTCGGCAACCTGCCTTTCAACGGAGCAGATGTAACGATTGACTTGAATGTGCTTGCTCCGGGGAAGCATACATTGCTGGCCTACGCTGTGGATGAGGAACAGAATTATGCGCTGGCGACGTATGCGATAACGGTATAGTTACACCCATCTCTTCAGAAATCTTCCTCCACAGGAATCTGGGTGTCGTCTTCCCAGTGCTCGCCGCGTTCCAGCATGATGGGGCTGAAAAGGCTGCTTTGCGCGACGGTGATGCGCGCGTGCTTCCACAATTCAAGCACGGCCAGGAAGGTGACGATGATGACCAGGCGCGATGTTTCGTTCTCAAGCAGTTCGGCGAGCAAGAGTTGTGGGCGCGCGCGCAAGAAACCCACAATCTCCGTGATACGTTCGCTGACCCGCACGCGAGCCAGTGGTAGCAGCGTGGCGCTGTTGGCTTCGTCGCGCGCGCGCAGTGCGAGGATGCGCTGGAATGCCTGTGCCAGCATGTCAACTTCTAAGCCGATCAGCGTTGGCGGCGTCCACGTGAGCTGCGCCTCGATGCCCGCCAGCAGGCCGGAACGCCCGTAGGTTTGCAGTCCCGCTTCTTCACGCTGGCGCAGGTAGCTCGCGATCTCTTTGGCAAGTTTGTATTCCAGCAGGTGGGTGCGCAATTCCTCCGCCATCGCTGCCGCGCTTTCCATTTCGCCTGCCAGTTCCTCTTTGGACGCGTGTGGCAGCAGGCTTTGCGATTTGATGTAGAGCAGGCGAGAAGCGATGGAGATAAAGGCCGCCATATTTGCCAGTGGCATTTGTTCTTGCTGCCACTGGTGCAAATAATCCAGGTACTGGTCGGTGACAGCCAGCAGCGAGATGGTGGTGATCTCCATCTGGCGTTTTTCGATCAGGTGGAGGAGCAGGTCAAGCGGCCCCTCGAAGACGGGGAGACGGACAACATAATTGATCTGCTGTCCATCAATTGCGCTGTCGGTGTACTCCTCGCGCCTATCCTGTTCAAGTTGATTGAGCATAGCTACGAAGCCTCGTCTACGATATGTAATTCTGCCGCCGGGCCGTTGGATTGATGATGAGTGCGAATATAGAGCACACTTTGCTCCGAGAGACCAGCCGCCGCCGCCATGTCAGCGCCGATTTCGGCATGCCACCAGGCATAGCCGAGCGCGCGTCGCCATTTGGATAGCCCGGCGCGCGGATAGACCGCCAGCCGCGCGAGCAGGCGCGGCGTGCAGCATTTGCCGAGCACAATCACGGGACGCGTCCAGAATGGCACGCGTCCGCCGCCTTTACCCACGTCGTGCAGCAGGGCGGCTGCCAGCATCTCCTCGTCGGCGCACCCACGCGCCTGTAGCCCCTTACACACACGCATCGCGTGCTGCTGGTCGGCGCGTGACATCGTTTGAAAGAGCGGCAGCGCTGTCGCGGTCAGCCAGCGAGCCACTTCGAGTCGTTCTTCAGCCGTTAAGGGCGCTACAAAACCAAGCTGCTGGCGTACCTGCCAGAGACGATATGCTGGTGTATTCGTAAATTTCATAGGCCTGCATAGAAGGCTAATAATGCACTACCATCAGCGCCGCTGATCAGTCCGACGAGTTTCATCGAGCCGAGCAGGATATAGTACGAGATGTGAAACAAGAAAAAGCTGCCCAGACCGGAGATTTGGCCCAGGAATGGCAATAAAAAGATGATTAATAGAATAATGAAAGGCCCGTATGAGGCTGACCTGGCGAAACTGACGGCCTGGCGGCTGGGCAGCAGCGTATAGAGAATCTGGTAGCCATCCAATGGATAGAGAGGGAAAAAGTTGAATATGGCCAGGCAGAAGTTGACACTGGCGAAAGTTAGGACCAGCTGTGGAATACGGGCAATAATGCTATTGGAGTAGAGAGATGCTGGCAGAAATCGCAGCAGCACGGCAAAGATTCCGCCCACAATCACGTTCATGATAATGCCACCAAGGGCGACCATCAACGTACCGGCATTTGGCCCGCCGCGCAACTTCCACGGGTCAGCTTTGACCGGCCTGCCCCAGCCCAGACCTACCGGCCCGGCTGCTACTTGAAAGAATGCCAGAATCACACACAACAGGGTACCAAGTGGATCGAGGTGCGCGCGCAAGCTGAGGCTCAAACGCCCTTCGGCGCGAGGAGTTGGGTCGCCCAGCCACGTCGCTACCAGGGAATGTCCAAGTTCATGGAGAACCACTGCTAACAGGAACGAAATAATAATCATGAACGCCAGAATTACATTTATCATTGCTTACCTCTCGATAGACCATCCGTTAACAGGTCGATTTCCATACCCTCGTAGGCGGAGTAGGTGCGCGCGAATTGCGCTTGCGCCTCGCTTTGTATAGCGTCTAGCTTGTCATCGTCATAGGTCGGTTCGTGGTGGAACAGGATAAGCTTCCCTATCTGCGCGTCGCGAGCGACTTCGGTTGCCATCTCGAAGGTGCTGTGCCCGAAGCCCTGTTTGGCCTGCTGGTAGTCGCTGGTCGTGTACTGTGCATCGTGGATTAACACGTCAGCCTTCTCAACAAAAGCCAGAAAAGCCGGGTCGCACTGCTCCTTCCACTCCACATCTGTCGCGTAGACTAAACTGCGGCCCGCGTATTCTATGCGATAGACAGCCGCTCCGTTCAAAGGATGGCTATTGGTGAGCTTGACCCTCACGCTCACGTCATCTGGCCGTGACCTTTGAGCATCATGTGTGATGACCGGTTCTCTCGCGTCCTCGTGCCACAGGATGCGTTCATTCCCATCCAGCGTGTGAAATGCGCGCCGTGAAGGCAATTTCCGCATATCCACTGGGAAATACGGTTGAGACATGAGTGGGGTTACAAGTTCTTCGACTGTGCGGTCATCCAGGCGCGGCCCAAAGAAGTCAATACATGCGCGTTGTTCGTAGAGCGGGTTAAAAAATGGCAGGCCGATTAAATGATCGCCATGCCCGTGTGTAATGAAAATGGAGATATCAAGTTGCTCGCCCGCGCCGCGCCGCAAAAGTTCAGCACCCAAACGAATGATACCGCTGCCCGCGTCCAGGATGATGCTCCGCGAGCCGACCTCCACTTCAACGCAGCTAGTATTGCCACCATAGCGTGCCGTCTGTGACCCAGGGGTGGGATAACTGCCCCGCACTCCCCAGAAACGCACCAGGAAATGTGCTGTATCGTCTGTCATGCCGTTGCTCCTGCCACAACCCTGTTAATGATGTGTAATTGGACATATTATAGCATGGCAGATCAACGAGTTACCGCGCTTTTGTCAAGTGGCTCTGAGCGACCCTGCGGTTTTTGATCTATGCGGCAGATAAGATAGATGATGCGTCTCAGGCGTATACTTTTGGAGGAGGAAGCGGTTCGCCGCTTTTGGTTGCCTCGTTCACGAGCATTTCGAGTACTTCCAGGCCACGCTGCAATGCCTCGCTATAGGTACTTCCATGTGTTGCTGGCATAAGAACGCTATTCGCCCACTCTGGCAATGTGACGAGATAGGCTTGATCTTCATCTGACCATTCAATAACCATTGAATAGTGGAGATGCTGTTGGTTCATAGCTAAGTACCTCGTTTTCCCTTTGCTATTTGTAGTAGGAATTCATGTACAGCTTTTTCTTGATACGGTTTAGCAATAAAATGCCGTTAATGTCTGATAGCTGTTGCTGTCACCGATCGTGAAGCCTACTGACCAGATGTTACTTGTGGCAGGCACATGGGTCGCTGCTGTCAGGTCGCTCGCTGTTGAGCCGGGGCTGGGGCTAGTGACGATACTCCATTTGGAGCCGTTCCAGTGTTCGATCAAGGTGAAGTAGGGGCCGTTAGGATCAAGGCCGGTGCGGTAATCTCCTACTGCCCAAATGTTGTTTGCGGAGACTGCCGCTATGCCATTCACGAGGTCTGAAGTGCCTGTTAGCGGAATGGACACGACGCTCCAGGTTGTACCGTTCCAGCGCTCGATGAGTGGAGCGTAATCCGCGTAGGGAGTAACGCCATTCGTATCGTCGCCCGCGGCCCAGACATTGTTGGCGGCGATGGCGGCGACTCCATTCAGTGTGTTGTATACCGTGCCAGGGCCGCTACTATGCACAGCGCTCCAGGTTGTGCCGTTCCAGTGCTCGACGAGGGTCTGTAAGTTGTTTGTGCTGGCAGCAGCGCCTACTGCCCATACGTCGTTCGAGGCAATCGCCGCAACTCCGGTAAGTGAACCCACGCTTTGACTGGACTTGATGCTCCAACTGGCGCCATTCCAGTGTTCAAACAGCAATTGATAGCCGATGTTCCCTGAAACGCTGCCGACGGCCCAGATGTCCGATGCTGAGGCGGCGGAGATAGCTGCGAGACCATCAGCGAATATAGCGACATTGGGGCTTGTTACGATGCTCCAACTGGTGCCATTCCAGTGTTCGATGAGGGTTTGCCCGTTATTCGAGGCATTGGTGTAGCTTCCGACTGCCCAGATATTGTTTGCGGAGAGAGCCGTTATACCTGATAAGCCGCCGCTAATAATTGGGCTGGTGACTACTTTCCACATTTTGCCGTTCCAATGCTCTACGAGTGGGAAGCTGCCGTTGCCGTTGCCGTATGCTCCCACCGTCCAGACATTATAAGCAGAGATGGCGGCAACTCCACTGAGGGTGTTGTAACTCGTACCAACGTTCGGGCTGGCGACTGTTCTCCATACTCCACAGGCACCGGCATTGCGCATACGCTGTGGCAACATTGCGGATGCTCCTGCCCACCTCGTCAGGAACAGGGCTGCAAGCGTTAAGAAGATGGCGCAAGGAAATACGATGATACTGAGACGTTTCATGTAAACTCCCCTTTGAGTTCTTAGTCCATTTAATAGTAGTATACTCTATTGGGGAAAGAATATAAGAGCTTTATACTTTATCACTGTACATTGCAAAGTAACCCCGCAGTGAGTGAGGTATGCGTCCTACCAGCAGCGTGCCTTCAGGCTTGTGTTCTTCTTGCTCGACGTGGCCGCGGCGGTGGAAGAGTTCAACTAGCTCGCTTTTGTCAAAGGGGATCAGAACGCGCGCAAATTCCATGCTGGAGGCTAACACTTCGGCGATTTTCTCGCGCAAGGCGTCGAGTCCTAGCTGTTGCAACGCGGAGACCGGGACTGCGTTGGGATAGAGCGTGGTGTCAAGCCCGGATGGGTCGTCGAGCAGGTCTATTTTGTTGAGGGCGGTCACGCGTGGTTTGTCGCGCGCGTCGAGTTCGCGCAGCACATCGCTGACTGTTTCGCTCTGCTCTATGGCGTTTTCATGGCTCACATCGACCACTTCGAGCAGGATATCGGCATCGATGACTTCTTCGAGCGTGGCGCGGAAAGATGCAATCAGCTTTGTGGGTAGTTTTTGGATGAAGCCGACGGTATCGGTGAGCAAAGCTTCCTGGTTATTCGGCAAAAGCACGTGGCGCGTGGTCGGGTCGAGAGTGGCGAACAATTTATTTTCGGCGATCACCTCGGCCTCGGTCAGCGCGTTGAAAAGGGTTGATTTGCCCGCGTTGGTGTAGCCTACAACCGCTACGACCGGCATGGACTGCGCGGTGCGCTGCTGGCGATGGATTTTGCGCTGTTCGCGTACTGCTTCGATCTCCTCGCGCAGTTCCGCGATGCGGCCCCGCACGCGGCGGCGATCGATTTCGAGTTTAGTTTCACCGGGGCCGCGCACGCCAATCGCGCCGCCTGTGCCTCCGGCTCCCGCGCTGCGCGACCCACCGGCCTGGCGCGAAAATTCTACGCCCTGACCAGCCAGGCGAGGCAGGCGATATTCAAGTTGCGCCAATTCAACCTGTAAACGGCCTTCGCGGGTGCGGGCATGCTGCGCGAAGATGTCGAGTATGAGCGCCGTGCGGTCCAGTACACGGGCATTGAGCAACTTCTCAAGGTTGCGCTGCTGTGAAGGAGAAAGTTCATCATCAAAGATGATAAGGTCAACATGCAATTGCTTTTCGGTATCGCTTAGTTCCTGGGCGCGGCCCTTGCCGATGTACGTGGCTACATCGGGGTGGCGCATACGTTGTATCATGCTGCCTACTACGTCCGCCCCGGCGGTACGTGCCAGCGTCCCCAGTTCGCTTAGTGAATCTTCGACACTCCACAAACTCTCGCTTCCGTCATGATCTACCGCAACCAGGAATGCCAGTTCGTGCTTTCCACGCGAGCCGTTTTCAAAAAGATGTTGTTTTGGCGTAG
>Ga0307373_10008947_pt1 | contig 15097 bp, 16 predicted proteins | sample OX2MG_FD_202534 | JGI IMG/M metagenome (GOLD analysis project Ga0307373, IMG submission 202534) | Soil microbial communities from Risofladan, Vaasa, Finland - OX-2 | ecosystem: Environmental > Terrestrial > Soil > Coastal area > Acid sulfate soil | place: Finland: Risofladan, Vaasa | collected... | reverse complement strand
AAGAAACAGGTGACCGTGTCCATTCGTCGTCCAGATCGCCGTGTTGGTCTTAGCCATCAGCTGAAGAGGCTCTGAGAGAACCTTGACCGCCAGGGGCTTGCCTGTCGAAGGGTTCAGTCGGGCAACGAAGCCTTCGTAGGGCGATCCAAGGCCATTCCCGATCGTTCCAGAAGCCCACAACGATCCTCGGGCGAAAAGAACATCAGCCACATCTCCGATCCGATCATTCGGGTGGAGCTGGACCACTTGCACAGGGGAAGTGCTTGAAAGATGTGCAACGCCAAGGGATCCTTCAGCAACCCAGGCGCCACTACTGTCCGCTACGACATTGCTCGGGGCATCCTGGGTCAGTCTGAAATAGCCAACGACCTGATTTGTCGATGGATCGATCATGGCGGCATAACCCCGGGCCGAGATGACCCAGACCGCATTCTGCGAGGCGGCAATCGAATCGGGTAGAAACTGGCCGTCGGGGTAAGGGAAGGGAGAATCGGCCGACGGGGGTAGAGGGAGTGCGATCTTTGAAAGCACTCTTCCAGTTCGAGTGTCGATGCGAGTTACAAACCCAGTGTTGAATCCAGCTGTCCATACCGAGCCATCAGACACTGCGGACGCCTGTGGCGAAGCAACCTGTGCCCATGGTTGGGGAGTCGCGGTTCCCTCTGCGATCCTCATGACACCACCGTTGCCGGTGGGCGGGGGAACAGTGTGGAGCGGAGATGGTGCACCGTGTGTTACCCACAGCGAGCCCTCTCCGCTCGCCAGTTGCACGGGCGGGCCCATTGCCCGAGTGGTGCCCAATGGCAGTGGGCCAGTCGGAACGGGAGCACTCGATACATGCTGGATCGACGGGGAGCCGGTCAACATGGTCACTGCCGCAATGGCCGACACAAGAACGACAAGGGCTACAGCAATAACCCCGGAGACAAGCCAACGCTTCCTGCGACGTTGCTTCGCTTCCTGAAAAAGAAGCTGAGCCTCATCGATCTTGGGCTCTTTCGGCGGTGAAGCGACAATCGTCACATCGGGCCTAGCAATCCGATCGCCATGGATCTACTATGCCTAGTACCATGTTTGATGTCAAGGTAGACCGAGACGAGCCGATCCCTCTTCACGATCAGGTAGCCGCGGAGATCCGAAGGGCCATAGCTGAGGGGGAAGCTGGACCAGGTGAGCGGTTACCGCTTGCCAAGGACATGGCGGCCATCCTGGGCGTGAACAAGAACACCGTGCTTCGGGCTCTCCACATCCTCCGAGAAGAGGGCCTGCTCGATTTCCAACGGGGACGGGGGATCACCGTTGCGGGGACTCCCGAGCAGAGTGCCGTGGTGAAACGCGTCCACGATCTCGTAGCGTTTTGCCGGACACAGGGCTACCGACGAGAAGATGTGATCCAAATCATCGAGGGTTTGCCTTGACGTCCGTCGTTGTTGTGGAGATGGACACGTATGACTTTGCTGGATGGGCATCGGCTGCTCACCAATCCGATAGCGCCCACCGTGAGGAAATCTGTGGGGCAGGAGCGCTTCCCCAGACGTAGGATGGGCAAGAGGGCGGCGATGAACAAACACAGAGCAATGTCCGGTATTACCATCGGGTTGGTGGCGACCGCTGTAGTGATCGGCATCGCTGTGAGCAGCGTGCACTTCAAGATCGCGGCTGCTGCGCACGTCGCGACGGTCGATACGGCTGAGCCGACCTCGTTCTATCCACAGTCAACGCTCTTCTGCAATGTGCTGCACGAACATGGCGTCCTGCAACGAATGGTGGACAACTTTGGCATCGGCTCGACGGCTAGTGCCTCGATCGAGAATGCCAACCTGTTGATGTTGAAGGTTGTTGTCGAAGCATCACCGGACCAACCCACTCGCACAGCGATGGTCGGACTGTACCGGGACATCCTGACAGGGGACTCTCATTCGTCCGCGGCTCAGTCAGCGATCAGCACGGTGGAGGTTATGAACTCGTGTGCCCTGCATTCATGAGCACCGAGTGAGTGAGAGGATGTGTTGGTGAGAATCGTGCGGCGTGTCGTTCCCTGGGCGCTCCTGAGTCTCGTGGCCGTTGCCGGTGTGGTTGGTGCGGTTGCAGGGATTGCGAACCAGCCGACCGTCCAATCGATCCAGCCGAAGCTGTCGGAGATCGCCGCCGCCGTCCGTGCGACCGGAACGGCCCGATTTACGAATTCGTCGGTGGCCACCAGCCGGAACCCATTGCTCCGCTCTGCATCGATCGGGAGTGGTGCGGTCGATTTCCGAGCCTCGTCAGTGACCACCACCGGCCAGGACACCAGTACAGGCATCTCGCAAGACGGCACCGCGCCGTCTCAGCACGCAGCTCAGACAATGCTGAACGACCAGATTTGGGTGGGCCGCACGGTTTACACGCGGTTGGGGATCACCGGTCAACATTTCGCAATCCCCTGGATCAAGGGCCAGGCTCCCAGTGGATCATTCGGAGGCCTGGGTGTGCTTGACGAGGTCGATCCGATCGGATTCCTTGATAACGCGATGGGTATCCGTGACACGAAGGTCGAGCTGATCCGATCTGAGGTGCTCGGCGGAGTCGCAACGATGAGGTATCAGGTGGTCCTACCCGCATGCTCCGCACGACCGAATGCCAGAGGACCACGAGGCGTCTTGGGAGCGATCGATCTTTGGCTGGACAGGGAGGGTCGCTTGGTGCAGGTGAGGGATGTGCGTCAGACTACCGAAACGACGGGATCGCTTGCCGGACACTCAACGATCACCAGCACGATTCGATTGCTCGATTTCGGTGTCCCGGTCACGATTTCAGCACCCAAAACTGTTCTGCCTCCGGGCCAAGGAGCTGTTGCCTTTCTGAGCCTGTCGGTCAAGGGATGCCCGAATTAGATCGTCAAGTTGATGCCCGTCGAGCGACTTCGGCCAGGGCCGAGATCCAGAGCGTGTGCTACCAGATTCTAGCCGGCAGCGCGTTTGCGGGCGTCTGCTGGTGCCGCACGGGCGGCGAGCACCGCATCGCTGATGGTGCGGGCCGAGGAGATCTCCGGGGCAAGGCCGTCGCCCAACAAATCGATGAGCGCTTGTTGCGAGGCGTCGGTGGCAAGTTCGACCAAGCCTCGCAACTCTCGACCCTCGCTGGTGAGCGAGTCCCGGGTGTCCAGCCAGCCGCGCTCTCGAAGGTGTGCGGCCGCAGCGGACAGCTGAGTGGGTGAGAACCCCCGGGTGGCGGAGTATTCGCCAAATGGGTAACCGAGCCAGAGTTCGGTGAGGATGTTCATGTCGACAGCCTCGAGACCAGCCGCGATGCACGCCGCCAAGTGGCCATCACCTCGATGCTCGCGAACAAGTTCCGCGGCACGCCAGAGAGTGCCGTACGGATCTGCGGGCACGGGCAAGGCACGTAGGGCGCTGAAGAGCGGTCGGGCTGTACCATCAAGCTCGGCCAACGCGGTAAGCAAACGCGAGCCAAGGGACACAATGACGGCGGGATCGATTGGGCGAGTTGTGGCGACCAAACCAGCCGTTGCACCGGATTGACGAGCTTGCAGGATGTCTTCGTGTGACACTGTCGATCTTGCTGCGGTCAGCACATCCGTGATCATTGTTGGTTCGAACACGCCGAAGGACGAGATCACGAGGGAGGGCGAGACGTCGGTTCCGAGTGAAGCGGCCCGACCCCACACGTAGGCGCTGAAGAAGTCGAGTCCAACCTCGTTGGCTGATTCGCTGGCAGACCGTGACCACCAACCGATCGTGGCAATGGACTCGAGCGCATCCCGAAGTCGCCGGGCCGACGTATCGGGCACCTGGGGTTCGGCATGTGGTGTGCCCGAGGGAGTCAGGAAGTGGGCTGCAATGTCGTCATACTCCATGACCGAAGCATTTCATGTTGATGGAGGGTCGGCTCCCGACACTGAAATGGGTCACCAGCCGGCGCTCCGAGTTGGCCTCACTCTGTTAGAACATGCAGCTATGTCCCGAATTGTGATGGTGCACGGTGCTGGCAACGACTTGTGGGGTCCGTCGTCGATCAAGACCAAGTGGTTCCCCGCACTCGCCGACGGATTGGCGTGGCACGGAGTCGACGTTCACGAAGCCGACGTTCGGATTGCCTTCTATGGCGACATCTTTCGTCGGGACCCCGAAGAGGGGTACGAGCCACCAGTAGACCGGGCGGCTGCGATCGCTTCGGTCAAGCAAATTGCTGCGCATCTCGATCCGACCATCGACCTGGACGAAGTCGTCAAAATGCTCACGGAGCACCATTTCGACCGATTGCTCGCGCAAGCCGAAGCCTATGTCCAGCAACCAACCATTCGTACCGCGGCCCGGGCTCGAGTCGAGGCGGCCGTGGATGACGACACGAGGATTGTCATCGCCCACTCACTCGGCACCTTGGTGGCGTACGAGGCGCTGTGCGCCCATCCTGAGTGGGGAGTCACCGACTTTGTGACCATCGGCTGTCCACTTGCCGCCGATATGGTCCACCCGTTGCTTGATCCGTGTCCTACGAGGGGAACCGGGGCATGGCCGGGTTCGGTCCAGCGGTGGACCAACATCGCAGACGCCCACGATCCGGCTGCGGCGAATTCCCTTGTCGATCGGTTCAGCGGCACGGTGACCGAGTACAAAGTTGACAACGGTCACAGGGTGCACGACCCCGAGCCCTATCTCAACAACCGGTGGACCGGGTACGCGGTGGCCGCCGGGCTTGCTGCCGACTGAGCGCGTCCAGAACATCAGGGTTGCCACCATCGATGCTTCGGTCCTTGCGCTTTGTCCTTGTGGCTCGTCCGATGCTTTGGCCACCAGCGCACCGCGGCCCACACGACCATTGGAACCGCCAACAGCACGATCAGACCCACGGAGATGATCACCGGGGACGACAGCCGCACCCGACAGGCGGTGGAGCCCCATTCGCAAGATCCGTCACCCGGTTGAGCGTAGACCCGGGGATGGCAATCCCTCGTTGAGCCCGTCGACGGGACCCCCGCAACCGCAACAGCGTGCGGGCTGCGAGGGTCCCGCCATTCACCGGGTCGACTCGTCTTAGGTGGACGACGTGGAGGATGGTGCCGCTCCACTGGGGGCCTGGCTGCCGGCGGGCCCGCCACCGAATCCGGACTCTGTGGTGATGACTCCGAAGCTCGAATTGAGCTCGACGGTCACGTACGTGCCATCGGACTTCTTCATGTGCACCTCGTACGGGGAGGCGCCTGACGAATTGGTCTCGGCTCTCACGACCGTTGCGCCCGGAACTGCCGCAGTTGCAGCTGCGGTGGCCGTCTGGAGATCCGTACCGGTGAGCAGCGTCTCGTTGGGACCGTGGGTCAGGGTCGCCGGGTCAGCGGCCGAACCCGTTGGCGGTGTGCCCTGCGAGCCGGCTGTCGGGGCGGTCGTGCTTGCCGACCCTGATGCCGGGGTTGTAGTGGAGCTGGTGGCCGCCGATGCGATACCAGCGGCACCCAGACTGGCACCCGTGACGAGCGCAGTGGCTACGAGTGCTCGACGCATTCTCTTTGGCTTGGGGGACATGTTGTACTCCTCATGGTGAGTTGCTCCAAGGCTTTCTTGAAGCAGTCCCACCGTGCCGGGTCCGGCTGCAATTCCCCTGCCTTCCACCTGGCACCGGCCTGTGACTTTCACACCTGATGCCTCGCGTGAGGGAGGGCCGCCCGGAGCCCGTTGCAATGGGTCAGTCCGATTGGGCAGGACTGGCTGCGGCTGTTGACGAGCTCGGCCGACCGACGATGTATGTCCGGTGCGGAGACTCCTCACGAACGGACCGAGTCGCTCCGTTCGGCACCCCTTCCATCTCTTCAATGACAGGGGTAGCGTGGTCGCAAATGCACGACATCTGAATCGCTTGAACCTGGGTCAGTATCCGAATCCCGCCGTGGTTGGAGCGCGCCCGTGCTCCACCTGGTGACGGGGCGGACCGCCGCCCCTGCCCCCGCCGGAGCGGAACGGCGTGTCCGCCGCCGGACCCATCGACTGAGGCGCCGCACCCACGCCAATCGAGATCGCGCCATGTCGCGACTCGTATCCGGACTCGGGGGACCTCCATGTAGTGACGGCAATAGCCTGTGATGATGACCATCGAATTCGTGTGGCGCGGTGGCTTCGACAGTGCCGAGGTCAACCTCCTTCATTCCCAGGCGTTCGAGACGCCAGTCGCCACATACGACAACAGGGAGTGGAGATCGCTCGTCGGGCGTCACAGTCTCGGATGGGCTACTGCCAGAAGTGGCGGCAGACTCGTGGGGTTTGTGAACGTTGCGTGGGACGGTCTCGCCCACGCGTGGATACAGGACACCATGGTGCAGGCAGCATCGAGGCACCAGGGTATTGGCACCCAGCTGATCATCGTGGCGCGTGAGGCAAGCAGACAAGCAGGGTGTGAGTGGCTCCATGTTGATTTCGACGAGGAGCTTGGCGACTTCTACTATCAAGCCTGCGGCTTTGCGCCGACGTCAGCCGGATTGATCCGACTCGAATAGCAAGTTTGCCCCGTGAGTGCGTGCGTCACTCTCCAGGGACCGCAGTTCGAGGATCCGTTCTGTGTCGCTGAATCCAAGCCGTCGATAGAGCGAGAACGATCGCTCGGTCGGGTGGACGGCCACATAGTCGAGGTCGAGGGTGCGGGCATGGTCGAGTAGGACCGTCATCAACGCCGTGCCGATGCCCGTGGATCGCATGCCGGCGACGACATAGACGCTCTGGATATACGCGGAACGACGAACGAAGTGCTCGGGACCGGGCACCCTGTCGACCAGGGCCAACCATGCCATTCCGATCGGTCCGCCGTCGCTGATGGCCAGAAACGGAACGTGGGTGGCGCGGCGGTCTTCCATCCACGCCGAGAGCGCACTCTGGAACGATGTCTCGTCGAGTCCCCGCTCTCCCCCCTCCCGCGACCTCCACTGGTAGCGCAGTGCAGCGAGTTCTGCCACATCGGCGACGCTGGCGAGCCGGATCTGGAGAGAAGCCTTGGTCATCGGTAGCCGAGTGTAGGTGGGCGCACCGACAAGGGACCGGTGAGTGACGCGCCCTCCACTGGGCCTGCGAGCGACGTGGTCAGGCACCACCGGTCCACTTCGCTCAAGTGCGGGTACCGAATCTGCCGACACTCCCACCATGAGCATGTGGCGAAGTCAGCAGGCCCATCCGAGCGCTTACCCGTTCGTTCCCGCTCCGTTGGAGGCATTGACCTCAGTACTCGACCAGTTCTGGTCCGAGTACGCCAAGAACCGCGAATCCGGCATCGATGATCGGAAGGAATCACTGTGCATGGCGCTCGCCAGCGTCCTCCCGCCGGACGACTACATGCCCGTCATCAAGATGCTGATCGGCGTCAACGACCGGGAGTTCTCGGTCGGGATCCCGTTCGATGGGAAGGAACTGCGAGAACGGCTCATGGCGACCGGCGACAAGTACTGGAAGCAGGCCGAGGATCAGCCCGGCGAGTTGCCTCCGCCCCCACCATGTCGGTCGCCGCTCAGATTGGTGACTGACGTTTGACCCCAGGGAAGCCAACCCAGAAGTCGATCGCCACGTTTCCATGGGCCGGGCGCGTGGGACAGGGATCAGGAGAGGCGTCCGGCGGGCACGTGCGGCGATACTTCCACATCGAGGTCGTTTCGCCTCGCTCGACGCAGTCTGGCCTCGGCCACGAACCAGATCACCAACACGACGGCCCCGCCGAGGACCAGTGAGTTGCTGGCCACGTACGAGGCAGGGGAGTGGCGGATCCAGAGATAGGGGGCCACCACGGCCAACCCCACGAGAGCCAGCAGGGCGATGCCCACCGATCGGTGGACGCTCCAGACGCTGGCCGCCACGATGGGCGCCAGGGCCAGCCACGACCAATGGTGGGTCCACGACACCGGGCTCACCACCACCTCGGTGAGGGCCAACACCATCACTACTTCGACGGTCCTCGACCCTGCCACCAACCAGCGGGTGAGTGTGACCCCGCCGGCCAGCGTGGCCAGGGAGAGCACGACCCACACGGCGGTGCCCACATGATCGCCGTTGAAGGGAGGCCGGTGGACCAGTCCGTTCCACGATTGGTTGCTCACCGTGCCCAGCGGACCGGTCCGTGCGGCGTCGGAGACCTCATGGAACCAGTAGCGCGCCGAATCGGAGGGGAGGATCGCCCAACTGACCAGCGTCACCCCGGCGAAGATGGAGATCCCTCGGGCCAACGACCGCCACTCGCGGGCCACCACGAAATAGAAGAGGAAGATCAGCGGAGTCAACTTGATGGCGGCGGCCAGGCCGATCAACCCCCCGCGCCACCGCGGCCGGACGAGCGTGAGGTCGGCTACCACCATGACCATCAAGATCACATTGATCTGCCCGTAGTCGAAGTTGCTGCGCACCGGCTCGAGGGCCAACGTCGCCACTCCACAGAGCAGGCCGCCGATCGCCCATGCCCGCCGGGTGGGAACGGCGAAGGCACTGGTGATCATCAGCACCGCGGTGGCCACGAGGCACACGGCACTGAGCAGCCACCAGAATCCCTCCATCAGGCCAAGGGCGCCGAAGGACAGGAGGCTCAGCACGAGCAGCGCAAAGGGGGTGTAGGTGAAGGGGAGCCGGTCCGACGTGAAGTCGGTGGTGAACGGCGATCCCCCATGTCGGAGTGCATCGCCGGCGGCCCGGTAGACGCGCAGGTCGAGATGCCACGACGATCCGAAGTGCACCATGTACGCGGCCGACGCCAGCCATACCACTGCGGCTCCAATGGCGATCAGCGAGGTAGGCGTCCGTCGGAGGCGACCGATGAGAATTGGAGGAACCCTTCCCTGCCGATGGTTCCGGCACGTTGCGGACAGGGCACCGTTCGGTTGGAACGACGCCGGCTCCTCTCGATCATGCCCCGTCGTGTCGGCCGGGGCAACGATTCCGACGGGAAGCCCCGTTTGTCTGGCTCGTTCAGCGCAGGTGACCTGCGGCCCGTCCCGAGTAGGGAAGGAGGTCCAGGTAGCTCTTGATGCCGGGCCCGGCCGCCACCACCGCGGGCACGGCGCTCACACAGTGCGTTGCGGTGGCCACGATCCCCGGATTGCGGAGGAGCCCAGCAGCCACCGACTCGGGGTGCCAGCCCCGGAACGTCACCTGGCTGGACGGATCACCGGTCACCTCGACCTCGAAACGCTCGCCCTCCGGACCGAAGGTCCACGCCGGATCGAGGTGCTGATCGCCCATGAACCAGTTGGTGCGGACCGTGACGACGGGCGTCCCCCGAACCGTTCCCTGCCAGCAGAACTTCTGCGCCGCGATGCGTCCGGGCGGGATGGCTCCGATGGGGGAATCGATCGGGGCGGTGGCGACGGCCACTTCGTGGCTGACCACCGGCTCGGGGTCGAGGTCGAATTCCAGGGCGTGTCCGATCATGGCGATGGATTGGCCGAAACCGTCGCCGAGCAGAGCCGGCATCATGCTGGCCGCGGCCTCCTCGGGGGTCTTGCCGAAGAGCATGATGTCGCCGACGACGGCCGGGGCGCCATAGCTGCGAATGTCCGAGAACTCCTCGGCCCGCACATGGGTGATCGACTGCGACAGAGCGGACACGGCCAGCGGGAAGCGCTCGGTGATGCCACCGGGGTGGATACCGGTGCCGTGGATGGTCGATCGCCCGGCCCGGCACGCCTCTTCGATGACGGACTCGTCCCGGCCACCGGCGAAGAACCAATTCAAGGGTGTGACGACGTTCTTGCCCGATGCCAGCAGTCGGGCAACGACGCTGGGGTCCGCCATGATTGGCGCGTAGATCACACAGTCGGCATCGACGGAGAGCAGCGCATCGATGTCGTTGGTGGCTGTCACCCCGATTGGATCGCCACCGCACAGTGCACCCACGTCGTGTCCTGCCTTGTCGGGGCTGTGGACCCAACATCCCACCAATTTTAGTTCGGGATGGGCCTGGACCCCGGCGATGGCGGCACGACCGACACCTCCCGTCGCCCACTGGATCACCCGCATGGCCATGCCCATCCCCCTGCACCCGGTGCGGTGGCGCACCATCGAGGTTCAGAGTAGAGGGTCCACCACCAGGACCGGGATTCCGCGCGCCTCGTGGTGTCCTAATACGTGGGGTTTGTGTCATTGACGCCATGGTGCCATTGGTGCACGCTGGCAGCATGAAGGAGCGCACCGTGGTGATCGTGGCCTATCCGGGGTTGCAGTCGCTCGATGTGGTCGGCCCTTTCGAGGTATTCGTCGGGGCCAACCGGGCGGCGGCGGCGCTCGGCCGTTCCGGCGACTACCGGGTGGAGCTGGCATCCGCCGCCGGGGAGCCGGTCCAGGCCGGAAGCGGCATGGTCCTGGGCACCGAGCCGCTCCCCGACCCGGAGGAGTCGATCGACACCCTGGTGCTCCCCGGTGGTGACGGCGTGCACGAAGCCGGTGGCGACTCGGCCCTGACCGCCTGGATCGAGGTCGTGGCGCCACGATGTCGCCGCGTGGCCACGGTGTGCACGGGAGCATTTCTGGCCGCAGGACTCGGACTGTTGGGTGGCCGGCGGGTCACCACCCACTGGGCGTCGGCGGACCGATTGGCCGCGGAGTATCCGGGCCTGGCCGTCGACCCCGATCCGATCTACATCCGCGATGGCAAGTTCTGGACCAGCGCCGGTGTCACTGCGGGTATCGATCTGGCCCTCGCTCTGGTGGAGGACGACCTGGGTGCCGAGGTGGCCCAGGCCGTGGCTCGATGGTTGGTGATGTTCCTGCACCGCCCCGGCGGGCAGTCCCAGTTCGCCTCGCCGGTGTGGGTGCCTCGGGCACAGCGCTCCACGGTCCGGGCGGTCCAGAACCTGGTGGAGACGGCCCCGGGCGGTGATCACCGCCTGCCGACGTTGGCCGTGGCGGCGGGAATGAGCGTCCGGCAGTTCACCCGGGTGTTCACCGCCGAAGTCGGCGAGTCACCGGGGCGCTTTGTCGAACAGGTTCGGCTGGAGGCCGCCCGCCGCGAGTTGGAGACCACCAGCGACACGCTGGACCTGATCGCCGGCCGGTGTGGATTCGGTACCGCCGAAACGCTGCGCCGGGTCTTCCAACGTCGGCTGGCCGTCACCCCCGATGCCTACCGACGACGTTTCCGATGCACGACCGTCGGCATCCGCCCGGCCGAGAGGAGATCCGCATGACCGACACCATCGAGGTGGTCATTCCACTGTTCCCCCGCATCACCGCTCTGGATGCCATCGGTCCCTACGAGGTCCTGCAACGCATCCCCTCCATCGACATCACGTTCATCGGGCATCACCGGGGCGAGGTCCGCAGCGAGAACGGCATGCTGGGGCTGACGGTCGATGCCACCTTCGCCGACCACCCCGAGCCCGACGTGGTCGTGTTTCCGGGCGGATACGGCACCCGGGTCCTCGAACACGACGACGAGGTGCTCGAGTGGGTGAAGCTCGCCCACGCCCACTCCCGATTGACCACCTCGGTATGCACCGGATCGCTGGTGTTGGCCGCGGCCGGGTTGCTCGAGGGCCTCACCGCCACCACGCACTGGGCCTGCTACTCCGAGCTCGAGGCGTTGGGCGCCGTTCCCACGGCCCAGCGTGTGGTCGAACATCTCGACCATCGGATCATCACTGCCGCCGGAGTTTCGAGCGGTGTGGACATGGCCCTCCGCCTGGTGGAGCTGTTGGTCGACCGCACCGCCGCCCAAGCGGCACAGCTGATGATCGAGTACGACCCGCAACCCCCGTTCGACACCGGATCACAGGCCAAGGCGGACGATGTCATCGTGACCCGCGTCGTCGAGTACGCCCAGCACCGGAAGTAGTCGCCGCCGCCGTCTCTCGCCATGCGGGCGGTGCGACGTCGGGGCGCCTGCACAGCGATTACTGTAGGAGGGTCGGGATCCGGTCGTCAGCCCCAATCTCCCGGCGTCGATCGCAGAGGGGAGTGACGATGCGACGAAGAATGATGAACGGGAAGATCCATCGGGCTCGGGTCACCGATGCCGATCTGAACTATGTCGGGTCGATCTCCATCGACCCGATCCTCATGAAGGCCGCCGACATCGTCCCCGATGAACAGGTGGCGGTATACAACCTGATGAACGGGGAGCGATTCGAGACCTACGCCATCGAGGGATCCGAAGGGGAGATCTGCCTCAATGGAGCCGCGGCCCGACTGGCCCAGGTCGGCGACCTGGTGATCATCGTGACCTTCGTCGATCTCGAGGACAATGAGCTCCCCGGCCATCAGCCGTCGGTCGTTGTCGTCGACGGTGACAACCGTCAGATCGAGCCGGAGTGACCGGGTTGCTTGACCATGAGGGCCGGTTGATGCAGCATGCAGACACAGGTCCTCACCGGGTTGCTGGGATTGGTAGACCTAACGCTCGACTGTAAGTTGAGACTTTGATGAACTCAGGTTCGGGCGTCCTCGGGCGACGGTGCCTGCGCCGCCGGGTTGTCCGGGCAGGCCTGCCTTTCCGCCACCACGATCGCTGGCTATACTTCGTGTGGCTCATTCCTCCCAGACCCGGGTCCGGTCAAGCCCTCCTGCCTGACCAGAACGGTGTGGAGCGTCCAAGCAGGCCATCGGGGGCGTTGCGGTGGCAGTGAATGTCGACAAAGGGGCTGTTCTGTGAACGATTGGGCACAGGTGCTGAAACAGTGGGGGCTCTGGCTCATCGGTGACGCCCCCCTACCCGGTCGACGCTCGAGAATGGTGCTCGCGGCAACCGTGGCGGTCACCCTGATGGCGGTGGCGGGCGTCGTCATCGTGGTCCGGGCACCATCCCACACCGTCCGGGCCGCGGCCCGGGATGCCCCCACTACGACGGCCGCTTCATCCGTCGATCCCACCGCGTCGTCGACGGCAGGGACGACGGATAAGACCACGTCCAACCCTCCTGCTGCGGGAAGCAGCTCCACATCCGGCCACAACCGCGCCCATGCGAACGGGGGCGCAGTCGGACGGTCCTACGGGACGACCACACCAGGTGCTTTCGGCGGGACGTCTACGGGCACCGCGCCGACCACGGTTGCGCCGAAAGCACCGCTGGTGTTCTCGGTACCATCGGAATCACCGATCAGAACATCCGTTCCCATCTTCGCGCCGCCGACCAATACCCCTCCACCGATCGATACACCTTCGGCACCACCGCGGGCGGTGCCGACCGCACCCACCGCGGTCAGAGCCGGCGTGGACCACTCGGCGTCACGGATCACCTGGTCGGCCCCGGCCTCGACCGGTGGCGCCGCCATCTCGGGCTACAACGTGTACGTGGGCACCACCCCCGGGGGTGAGAGCTCCAAGCCTTCGAACGGGAGCACGCCAGTCGCGGGGATGTCCTACGTGGTGGGCAAGCTCTCCGACGGCATGACCTATTACTTCACGGTGAGAGCAGTCAGTGCCGCAGGGCTCTCGCCCGCCTCGACCGAGGTCTCGGCCTCGCCGACCTCGGCCCGCCAGGCCATCGGCTCGATGTCGGCACCCATTTCCGGCATGGCGTCGAATCCCCAAGGAACCGGCTATTGGTTGGTGAACGAGGGTGGAGCCGTCTCCGCCCATGGCGCCGCCAGCAACTACGGCTCGGCTACCTTGCTCGATCTGAATGCGCCTATCGTTGGCATCGTGGCCTCGCCCACTGGCAAGGGCTACTGGGAGGTGGCCAGTGACGGTGGGGTGTTCGCCTTCGGCGATGCCGCCTACTACGGCTCGATGGGCGGCCGCACTATCAATGCTGCGGTCGTCGGGCTCACTCCCACCCAAGACGGGAAGGGCTACTGGGAGGTGGCCGGGGACGGCGGGGTGTTCGCCTTCGGCGATGCCGCCTACTACGGCTCGATGGGTGGCACGACGCTGAGCCGGCCGGTGGTCGGCATCACCCGGACCCAGGACGGCAAGGGCTACTGGGAGGTGGCCAGTGACGGTGGGGTGTTCGCCTTCGGCGATGCCGCCTACAAGGGGTCGATGGGTGGCGCGACGCTGAGCCGACCGGTGGTCGGCATGGCCGTCGACCCCACCGGCGACGGCTACTGGGAGGTCGGCAGTGACGGAGCCGTGTACGCCTTCGGGTCGGCGATGTTCCAGGGATCCGTCGATCCGACAACCTTGAACGCCCCGATCACCGGCGTGTCCGCGGACCAGGCGAACGGTGGCTACTGGCTGGCCGGGTGGGACGGGGGAGTCTTCGCATTCGGAGCTCCCTTCTACGGGGCTGGCTGAGCCGTTCTGGCGCTGCTCCGGTGAGCGTCAGCCGCCGAGCATCCGATCGAGCGCCCGTGAGTGCCACGTGGCCCGACCTGCCCTCACCTCGGCCCGGTCGGCGCTCCCGGCCAAACGCAGCCCGGCGTTGATCCCGAGATAACGCATCGGCTCCGGCTCCCATCGCCTCGATCGATGTCCCACCCAGGGGAGTGTGGTGAGCTCGGTGTCCCGCTGCAGGATCAGGTCGCGCAAGGTCCGGCCGGCCAAGTTGGTCGTCGAGACCCCGTCGCCGACGTAGCCCCCGGCCCATGCGGTCCGGGTCGACCGGTCCAGTCCGACCGACGTGAACCAGTCACGGGCGATCCCGAGCGGTCCACCCCATCGGTGGGTGATGGCGGCGTCGGCCAGCGCCGGAAAGAGATCGACCAGTGTGAGCCGCAGGGACTCGTGGACGTCCGGGTCGCCGTCGAACTCGGGGCGGATGGCCGACCTGAAGTGGTAAGGAGCGCCCCGACCTCCGAAGGCCATGCGATCGTCGGCGGTGCGTTGTCCGTAGATCACCAGATGGCGGTGGTCGGCGAAGGTCTCCCGTCGGGCCAGGCCGGCGGTGGCCCAGAAGGCCTCGGGTAGTGGTTCGGTGGCGATCATCAGCGAGTACACCGGGATCAGCGTGCGCTCCTCGCCGCGCAGGGTGCGGGTATAGCCCTCGGTGGCCCGCACCACCGTGTCGGCCCTGACCGTGCCCCGAGCGGTGACCACCGCGCCGGGCTCGATGGCCAGCGCCTCGGTCTGTTCGTAGATGGTCACACCCCGGCGCTCCACCACCTCGGCCAGCCCCCGCACCAGTCGGGCCGGGTCGAGCGCGGCGCAGTGGGGGGTGTAGGTCCCTCCGACGATCGAGGTGGCTCCGACGATGGCGGAGGCGTCGG
>Ga0307373_10008946_pt1 | contig 15100 bp, 10 predicted proteins | sample OX2MG_FD_202534 | JGI IMG/M metagenome (GOLD analysis project Ga0307373, IMG submission 202534) | Soil microbial communities from Risofladan, Vaasa, Finland - OX-2 | ecosystem: Environmental > Terrestrial > Soil > Coastal area > Acid sulfate soil | place: Finland: Risofladan, Vaasa | collected... | reverse complement strand
TTGAGTGCTCGCACCGTGCGACCGGTACTACGCATCATCGGTTGCCGGTCCCGACGCGGATTACCCGGGGCGTAGTCCGCGTCGGGAGCTCCTGCATGCGCCTTGGCGCATTATTTGGCGCAGTCGGAACCGCTTTACTGCGGTCTCGTGCGGTCCTATGCGAATTTCGGCTCGCTGCGCCAGCTGCTCGAGATTGCAGCAGCCATGCGGGGAACCGCGTAGCGACGGCAGAATCAGCAGATAGCGCCGAAGCCCCGCTAGCGGTCCGGGTCACCGTGCCCTCCGCGATCGGCGAGGTGAGGGCCCGCGCGCTCCGGGTCCGTCGGCGGGCGCGTCGGCTTGACCTGGGTGCCCACATCATCGAACATATGTTCGATGATTGTTGCGATCGCACTCCCCCGCTTCCCCCTTCTGGTGGCCATGCTGGCCAACGGCATCGCGCTCGACACGCCGGCGGCGCTCGCCCCCGCGCCGGGAGCACCACAGCTCGTGGGCATGTGCACCCGCGCGGCGGACGTCTGTGGCATACGCCCGGGCCTGCGCGTCGGCGAGGCCATTGCGCGCTGCCCGGACCTGGTGCTCATCCCGCCGGACCCCGATGCCGTCGGCGAAGCCCATGAACGGGTTTTGATCCGGCTCGAGGAGCTCGGCGCCGGCGTGGAATCCCATGCGCCCGGCGACGCGTGCTTTGACGACACCGGGCTGGTGCGGCTCCACGGGGGCCAGGAGAACGTGCTGCGCCGCGTGCGTGCGGCGCTCCCTGTTGGCGCCAACGGGCGTATCGGGGTCGCGCCGACGTGCTTTGCTGCACAGCAGGCCGCCCGCCAGGCCCATCCCCGCACGCCGCTGGTCATTACGCATCACGAAATCGACGCATTCCTCGCACCGCTTCCGGTGGGACGCCTTCCACTCCCCCAGGCGGTTATCGACGCCCTGTGGGATGTCGGGATACGCACCGTCGGAGCCGTCGCCGCGCTGCCGCGTGCGGCGGCGCTGGAGCGCATGGGCTTCGATGGTCTGCGTGCCTGGCGCATCGCGCGCGGGGAGAGCGATGGGCCGGTGCGCGCCCGTACCCCGCCTGAACCCCTCGAGGCGCATTGCTGCTTTGACGAGCCGGTGGGCGTCCTGGGCACGATCGAGGTCGCCGTCCGACTGCTGCTCGCCGAACTCGCCGATACGGCACGTCAGCGCGGCGCATCGTTGCGCACCCTGCACCTGCGCGCCCGGCTCGCCGACGGCGGCTCCTGGACGCACGACATCGCGCTCCGCGAAGCCACCACCGATCCCGATCGCCTCGCGCTTGCCGCACTCGGTTCGCTCGGGCAGATCGGCGCGCCCGTCTCCGAGCTCGCCATCCGCACCGATGCCTCCGGCGGTCAGGCCACGCGCCAGATGACCCTCGAGCGCCCCGAGCACACCGAGCGCCGGCGGCGCGCGCGCGAGGCCATCTCGCAAATCCGTTCCACGCTCGGCGACGACGCCATCATGCAGGCGATCACGCTCGAGCCCTGGTCACATCTCCCCGAGCGGCAATGGGTACTGGTCCCTTACGACATCTCGCTGTCCCACGGCCCGCGCGCGTAATCTGCACCCCCGCCGGCTTACCCCATGCCATCGAGATCATGGGGCGGCGGCGCGGGGTTGTCGACATCCGTGACGAGTGGATCGTGCAGGACCGCTGGTGGACCGACCAGCCGGTCGAGCGGCATTTCTTCGAGCTCGTGGTCGAGCCGGGACGCGTGGTCACCGCGTTCTGTGATCTGCGCGACCACGAGTGGTATGTCTACGGAGGGCATGACCGCGTCAATGGGATCGTCCGGAGCCTCGACGCTCGCGAAGCCTGAGCGCTTGGCAGACGCCAAGCCGCCCTCCGGCGTCAGGGACGCAACGACCGACTCGCGTGCCATCGGGCGGCCGAAGAAGTAGCCCTGGGCGGCGTCGCAGCCCAGCTCGCGCATGCGCTCCCACTGCGCAGCTTCCTCGATGCCCTCCCCGATGACCCGCAGTCCCAGCGCGTTGCCCATGCGGATCATCCCCTCGGTGATGAGGGCCTGGTTGGCGTCCATGAACACGCCCTGAACGAAGCTGCGGTCGATCTTGATCCCGCTGATCGGCAGGGAGTGCAGGTACGCCATCGATGAGTAGCCGGTGCCGAAGTCGTCGATGTCGATCCTCACACCGAGCTCACGCAGCTCCTGCAGCTGCGCCCGGGCAGCCTCCAGGTCCTTGACGACGGCGGTCTCGGTGACCTCGAGCGTCAGACGCGCCGGATCGATCCCGGCCTCGTCAAGCAGTCGCCGGATGATCCGCACCAACCCCGGGTGCGTCACCTCCGACGCGGACAGATTGACGGCGATGCACAGCGGCGCCGGGCAGCGTTCATCCAGCCAGCGCAGATCGGCGAGAGCCCGCGTGAGCACCGCCGCATCGAGCGTGAGCGCAGCACCGGTGGACTCCGCGATCCCGACGAACACCGGCGGCGGGATCTCCCGTCCGTCGGGCATGGTGAGCCGTGCGAGCGCCTCCAGGCCCTCGACGCGCCCGGTGGTCAGATTGACGATCGGCTGGTAGACCACCCGCAGGCGGCCGCTGCGGATCACGCTGCGCAGATGGCCCAGGATCTCGAGTCGATTCTCGGATTTCGCGCGCATCCCGGCGTTGAACACACGCCAGGTGCTGCGCACCTCCTTGGCGCGATACTGCGCGACGTCGGCATCGCGCAACAGGTCCGCGGGGCCGACCTCGGCATGGGCGCTGGCGGTCAACACCCCGACGCTGGCGGTGACGTTCACCTCGTAGCCGCCAAGCTGGAACCGCTCCGACAGGAGCGTCACGACGCGGGCCGCAAGGCGCTCGGCGTCGCTGCTGGAGATCTGTGGCGGACAGACGATCACGAACTCGTCGCCGCCGAGCCGCACGACCCGATCGGCCGAGCGCACACCGCGCACCAGGCGATCGGCCACGAGCCGCAGCAGGTCGTCTCCGGCGTCGTGTCCAAGGTCGTCGTTGACGAGCTTGAACCCATCGAGGTCGATGTACAGCACGGCGAACTGGCCCTCACCGGCCTTTCCGTCGAGCAGGCTCTGGAGGTGTTCAGTGGCCCACCCGCGGTTGTAGAGCCCGGTCAGGTGGTCACGGGTCGCCTGCTGCCGCAGGGACTGGTGGGCAGCACGGGCACGTGATTGGGCGCGGTTGTTCTCCCGCAGGAGGCGCGCCATCCGCATCACGATCACCACGCTGACCAGAATCGTCACGACGGCTGCGACCGGGCCGAGCGGCGGCAGGCCGAGCACCGGCGCAAATAGGTCCAGGAATGCCGGCAGCGCGAGGGCGATCGCCAGGAAGACCAACCGCGTCGCATGGTCTTCGTTGAGCTCACCCGGCGTCGGTTCGTCCAGCCGCGTGGTGGCCGGGTGCAGCGCGGCGGCCGCGGCCAGAAGGTACGCCATCGGGTAGGCGAAGTTGCTCATCGCGACGTCGGCGGTGTAGTACCCGACGCCGAGGGCGTAGGCCACGTCGGCGGCGTACATGGCCCCGAAGGCGCCCACGATCAACACAAGCGGCGTGCCCCGTCGCCCCGGCGAGAGCAACAACCACGCGATCCCACCGAGCAGCGGCACGTCGAGCACCGCGTAGATCACCGCCAGCGCGTTGGCCGCACTCCAGCCGCCGCTGAGTGTCCCCGGGGCAACGATCTCCAACTGGACGAGAATCGTCCCCATGGCGATCGTCAAGGCGAGGGCATCGAGCGCGGAGGTCCGCGCGCCACTGGTGCCACGGGACAGCACAAGCCGGATCACGCCTGTGGCGATCAGAACGTAGCCGAGCATGTACAGCGGGTCCGCGACCGAGGGCTGCGGCGGACTTCCCCCGGCGAAGACATCGTAGCCGAACCAGATCGTCTCGGCGATGCCCCAGCAGACGTACCCCGCCCCAAGCAAGACCCAGGGGCGCCTGGTCGCGGCGGCGGTGTTGCGCACGCGCCAGGCCCACGTACCGCCCGCGGTCAGGGCGCAGGCGGCGATGACGCCGTCGGCGGTCGTCTGGCTCGCGAACTCGGCACTCAGCGCGCTGATGATGACGCCAAGGAACAGGCCGACGAAGATGATCTGCTCGCGCGGGCTTCGGGCCATGATTCGGTGCACGATCTTCACGCGCAATCCCCGGCGTCGACCCTCGCGTGCACGCCGACCGCGACCCCCGCGAGCCGCCCGGATACCGGCGCACAGGGTGACGCGTCCCGGCCGCAAGCTGTGCGATGGAAGGTCTCGAACGGGCGGGATGTGAGTGGTGTCGCGTGCACTGCAGCGCCTTCGGTACGAAGCGTTGCAGCAGATATCGACACACGGGCCCAGGGACTCAAGTGCTCGGGATGGGCCAATCCTTGGACAGCGATGCCCGGGACATCCGAGCGTTTGTTCCGCCTTGCACAATAGATTAGGGTACGCTAATACATGGCGCGTGCCCCGACTATTCCTCTCTGCACCGCACGATGATCGGTCCGGCGCCGATCGTCCTCGCACCGCGGGCACTGGACTGCGTCGCGCGGGCCTGGCGTTCTCTCCTGCGGTCGAGGATTACGCGAAGACGCTGTATCGGCTCGAACAGCTGACCGACGAGCCCGTGGCGACCGGCGCGATCGCGACGCGCCTGGATGTCTCGACACCGTCGGCGTCGAACATGCTGCGCCATTTGTCTGAGCTCGGGCTCGTGACGGTCGTCAGCGGACGCGGGGCGCGCCTGACGCCCGCCGGTCGCCGGGTCGCACGGGCGGTCATCCGGCGGCATCGCATCATCGAGAGCTTTCTCCGAGATGCGCTCAAGCTTCCCTGGGATTGCGTCCACGAGGAGGCCGACCTGCTTGAGCATGCGGTCTCGTCACGCGTCGCCGAGGCCATGTGGGAAGCCCTCGGTCGACCGGATCGCGATCCCCATGGGGATCCGATCACCGCGCTCGACGTCGACGTCGACCCGGACAAGGACGTCCTGGAGCCCCTGGACGCCTGGGATCCGGAGGTCGTGGGCGTGCTGGTGCGCGTCTCGGACGCTCAGCCCGAGGCGTTGCGCTACATGGCCGAGCACGGCATCGCGCCCGGGCTCCCGGTGCGCGTGATCGCCCGCGAGCCGTTTGGCGCCGGTCAGCGGGTGCGCATCGGCGACACCGACCAGACCATCGGCCCCGAATTGGCCCGTTTGATCTTCGTCCAGCGCACCGGGTGAGCACGACCGCCCGCACTCCCCACCGTGAGCTGTCGCCGGCCGAGGAGGGGCTGCCCGGCGAGGCTCGGATCATCGACGCGGCCGCGAGCGCCCTGCGTGGCGACCGGCGCGGATTGCGCCGCTATCTGCCCTTCCTCGGTCCCGCCTTCATCGCGGCGGTCGCCTACATCGACCCGGGGAACTTCGCGGTCAATATGGCCGCCGGCTCGGAGTTCGGCGACCAACTGCTGTGGGCGGTCGTCATCGCCAACTTGATGGCGATGCTCGTGCAGGCGCTCAGTGCCAAGCTCGGCGTCGCGACGGGACGAAACCTGGCCGAGCTGTGCCGCGAGCACTTTCCACATCCGGTCGTCGTCATGCTCTGGATCCAGGCAGAGATCGTCGCGATGGCGACGGATCTGGCCGAGTTCGTGGGCGCGGCGCTGGGCATCAACATCGTCTTCGGGCTGCCGTTGTTTGTCAGCGGTCTGATCACCGCCGCGGCGGCCTTTGGGATCCTTGCGCTCCAGTCCGCCGGCTTTCGCCGGCTGGAGACCGTCATCGCAGTGCTGGTCGCGGTGATCGTCGCAGCGTTCGCGATCCAGGTCCTGCTCGCGCGCCCCGGCGTTGGCCAGGTGGCCCGTGGCACGTTCATCCCGGGGATCTCGGGCACCTCGGCTCTGCTGCTCGCGGTCGGAATCGTCGGCGCAACGGTCATGCCCCACGTCATCTACCTGCACTCGGCGCTGACCCAAAGCCGCCTGGTCGGGCGGACGCCGGAGATCCGGCGCCGCATCTTTCGCTTCACGATGGTCGACGTCGTGATCGCCCTCGGCATCGCCGGCATCGTCAATATGGCGATGCTGGCCATCGCGGCGGCGGTGTTCCACGACCACGGGATCACCAACGCGGGCGAGAACCTCAAGACCGCCTCGAACGGGCTCGGCAACACCCTGCACTACCACAGCGGGCTGATCTTCGGCATCGCGCTGCTGGCCTCGGGCATCTCGTCCTCGTCGGTCGGGACGATGGCCGGCCAGGTCGTCATGCAGGGCTTCCTGCGACGACGGATTCCGGTGTTCTTGCGCAGGGCAATCACGATGATCCCCGCCCTGATCGTCCTCGCGTTCGCCATCAACCCGGCCCGTGTCCTGGTGCTGAGCCAGGTCGTGCTGTCGTTCGGCATCCCGTTCGCGCTGATCCCGCTGGTGATGTTCTCGAGGCGGCGCGCGCTGATGGGGACCCTGACCAACAGTCGGCTGACGACCGCCGTGGCCGTGCTGGTGACGGCCATCATCGTCGGTCTGAACGTCGTGCTGATCGCACTGGCGGTGGTGGGCTAGCCGGCACCGCCAGCGCGCCCCGCGTGCCGTTGGGAAAGTTCCCGAGGTATGCGAACATATGTTCGATGATCGCCGCCTACATCGAGCTGCATGCCCATTCGGCATTCAGCTTCCTCGATGGCGTCTCGACGCCCGAAGAACTTGCCGACGCCGGCGCGGCGGCCGGGTATGCGGCTATGGCCCTGACCGACCACGACAGCCTGTGCGGGTCGCTGGCATTCGCATACGCCGCGCGCGACGCGGGCGTCCGACCGATCACCGGGTGCGAGATCACCCTGACCGACCACAGCCATCTCACGCTGCTGGCGGCCACCGCCGCCGGCTACGCCAACCTGTGCCGGCTGATCACGATCGCCCATGCCCAGACGCGCGATTCGCGCGATCGCCGACCCGGTGCGCCCGTCCTCGACCCCGAGGTCCTGGGAGCGCTTGCCGACGGGCTGATCTGCCTGACCGGATGCGCCCGCCAAGGACTCATCCCCCGGCTGGTCGCCGCCGGTCAGCATCAGCGGGCCGTGACATGGCTGGCGCGCCTGCGGGAATGGTTCCCGCCGGGGCACCTGTACATCGAGCTTCAGCGCCCCCACCGCCGCGGCAGCCATGCGCTCGTCCGGGGCCTGCGCGAACTGGCGCACAGCACCGGGGTTCCGGTCGTCGCCACCGGGGACGTACATGCCCATCACCCCCATCGCGCCTTCCTCCAGGACGCCTTCGTGGCGATCGGCCACCGCCAGACCCTCGATGCATCCGAGCAGGTGCGACGCGGCAACCGCACCGCGGTGCTGCGTACACCACAACAGATGGCCGAGCTCTTCGCGGAGGTCCCCGAGGCCGTCATGGCCACCTGTGAGATCGCCGCGCGCTGCACGTTCGATCTCACCCGTGATCTGGGGTACCGGTTCCCCGACTTCGTGGCCGGACATCCCGGAGAATCCGCACGCGCAGCACTCGCGCGTGTGTGTGCCTACCAACTGGGCGTCCACTACCCCAACGCCGCGCACCGGACGGCCGCGCGCGCGCGCCTCGACCAGGAACTGGCGCTCATCGAACACCACGGGCTGGCGGGATTCTTCCTGCTGCACCGCGACATCCTCGAGCTGGCCCGCGATGTCGCGCTGGAGGTGCGCCCGGCGGGCTCCGCCCGACGCCAGCTGCCCCCGGGGCGTGGCCGCGGCTCCTCGGTGGGCTCGATCGTCTGCTACCTGACCGGGCTGTCGCATATCGATCCGATCGCCAACAATCTGTTTCTCGGGCGCTTTCTCAACCGCGACATGACCTCGGTACCGGATATCGATCTCGATTTCCCCCGTGACATCCGTGAACGTCTGATCGTCGAGGTCATCAAACGCTACGGCCATGAACACGCCGCGCTCGTGGCGGCCTTCCCGACCTTCAAGGCGCGCATGGCAATCCGTGAACTGGGCAAGGCGCTCGCGCTTCCGGAGGCCGACCTGACACGGCTCTCGCGGCTCGCCGACGGCTGGTCGAGCGCGAGCGACCTGCGGCAGGAACTGCTGCGGCTGCCCGACGGCGCCGGCAAGCTGCGCTCGCCGCGCTGGCGTGCGCTCATCTTCCTGGCCGCCCAGGCGGCCGGACTGCCACGTCATCTTTCCCAGCATTCGGGCGGCATGGTGGTCAGCGCCCAGCCGCTGGTGGAGTTGGTGCCGGTCGTGCCGGCCGCCATGCGGGAACGCCAGATCTGCCAGTGGGACAAGAACTCCTGCGCGGACGCCGGCTTCGTGAAGATCGATCTGCTGGGGCTCGGCATGCTCTCGGCCGTCGAGGAATGCGTCGACCTGATTGCCCGTACTGCCCACACGTCCATCGACCTCTCACGCATCGACTTCTCGGACCCCGCGGTCTACGCCGAGATCCAGGCCGCCGACACCGTCGGCACGTTCCAGATCGAAAGCCGGGCCCAGATGCAGAGCCTGCTGCAGACACGGCCCGAAAACCTCGATGACCTCACGGTGCAGGTGGCGCTCATCCGCCCTGGCCCGGTCTCGGGCGGTGCCGTGCACCCCTATGTCCAACATCGGCGCGCCCGGCGCGCCGATCCCGATTTCGTACCCCCATATGACCACCCGCTCCTGGAGCCCGCCCTGCGCGAGACACTCGGGGTGGTGGTGTTTCAGGAGCAGGTGCTTGAGGTGGCCATGGCGTTGGCGGGATTCAGCTCGGGAGGGGCCGAGGCGCTACGGCGCGCGATGAGCCGGACCCGCAGCCGCGAGGCGATGCTCAAGCTCTGGGACCAGTTCCGCGACGGCGCACGCGCCCGCGGGGTCGACGACGAGATCATCACGACGGTATTCGCCAAGCTGGTCGGCTTTTCGAACTTCGGATTCCCGAAGGCCCACTCGGCGGCATTCGCCGTCCTCGCCTACCAGAGCGCATGGCTCCGGCGGGCCTACCCGGCACAGTTCCTGGCGGCGCTGCTCAACGCCCAGCCGATGGGCTTCTATCCTCCGGCGAGCCTGGTGCGTGACGCCCAACGACGCGGCGTACGGGTCGTACCCCCATGTGTGAACGCCTCCGCGCCGAACTGCACCCTCACTCCCGACGGCGCCGTGCGGGTCGGCCTGGGATACGTGCGCGAGGTGCGCACCGATGCGGCCGCGGCGCTCGTATGCGAACGCGACGCCGGCGGCCCCTTTCGTGACCTCGCCGATCTGTCGGCCCGCACCGCATTGCAGCGCACCCAGATCGCCCAGCTGGTCCGGTCGGGGGCATGCGATGCATTTCGCCAGCCACGCCGCGCGATGCTGTGGCAGCTGCCCGGACTGAGCCGGCCAATTCGCCACGACGAGCACACCCAGCTGACGCTGGCGCTGTCTGCCCCCGAGGCGCCGGCATTGACCGAACAGGACCGCTTCGAGCGCATCGTCACCGACTACGAGACCATGGGGCTCTCGGTCGGCTGGCACCTGATCACGATCCTGCGGCCCCAACTGCCGGCCGACACCCGCACCGCGCGCGAACTGGGCGAGCTGCCGACCGGCACACAGGTCTGCGTAGCCGGGATGGTGACCGCTCGCCAGCGCCCCGGCACGGCCAAGGGCATCGTGTTCCTGTTGCTCGAAGACGACACGGGTATGACCAACGTGATCGTCTACCCCGATTGCTATGAACGCCACCGGACGCTGCTGCGCGCCGAGCCGCTGGTGATCGTGCACGGGCGCCTCGAGCGCCGCGACCGCAACATCAACGTCATTGCCGAACGCATCGAGAGGATCGCACCGCCCGTGGATCGGAGCAGCGACGAGGCCGCACGCGCCCGCCAAGCGGTGCCCGCCGGCCAGCACTTCGGTCGCGGGCGCCGGTAGCCCCCGCCCATCCCAGGCGGCGGTCCAGTACGATGAACATATGTTGAGGATTCGCTCCCGACGCATGCGGTTCGTCGTGATCGCGTGCGTTCTCGCGGGATACATCGTGGGGACCATTCTCGCCCGCCGACGCGGCTACAACATGGGCGGAACCCTCGTTGTGCGCTGTCGCCAGGGCCACCTGTTCTCGACCATCTGGATTCCCGGTGCCTCACTGAAGGCGATCCGCCTCGGCTGGTTCCGGCTACAGCGCTGCCCGGTGGGACATCACTGGTCGCTGGTGCGCCCGGTCAGGGATGTCGATCTAACGGCCGACGAGCTGCGTTTCGCCCGCGAGCACCGCGACCTGCGCATCCCCTAAGCGCCGCGCCGACGCCCGGCGCACGATCACGTTCTGGCCACTTAGGTTCCTGACCGCGCGACCGGGAGCGCCGAGGCCCGGTAGACCTCGGTGACGTATGGGAACGCGATCGGCTCAACGAGCCGCTCGACCACGGTGCGCACGTCGGCCATGAGCGCCGCCTGCGCGTCGGTGTCCATCATCGCCACGTAACTGGTCGACAGGACCCGCTGGTAAAGCTGCCGGCGATCGACCAGCTGCACGTGCCGGAACGCCCGCCGCACGACGTGGCCAAACGGACCCGCGGCAAGCACCGGGGCGTAGTCGGTGGCCGCGGCGTACGGGCTGCAGCGATCCCAGCGCATGGCTCGCGAGAACTCGCTCACCCACTCGACCGATTCGTCCCGGTTGTTCCACAACAACCCAAGACCGCCACCCGACACGAGCACCCGATGGATCTCCTCAAGCGCACGCGGCACGTCGAACCAGTGAAAGGCCTGTGCCACGAACACGGCCTCTGCACAGCCGTCGGGCAGCGGGATCGCGACGTCACGTCCATCCAGCACACGCACCCCAGGGACGGTCGTGACAAGCACGTCGCGCATCCCGGCCGACGGCTCGATCGCCGTCACCCTCGCGAACCGCTCGCGCAGCTGGCGCGTGAACAGACCGGTGCCCGCGCCGAGGTCGACCACCCGGTCCCGCTCACTGAGTCCCAGCGCTCCGACGAGGTACTCAAGTGCCACCGGCGGATAGTCCGGGCGGGCGGCCGCGTAGTTGGTCCCGTCGGTGAAACCGCGCATGCCAAGACCGCCCCGGTGGCCCTGCTCAGATGCGTCGTCAGTCGCCGCCATGTGTAGTGCGCGTCCCATCGGTGCGGTGTGTCCGGACCCCCCAAGATGGATGGTAGGCCACCGCCCCCACACTCGAGTCCACCGGCATCACCCAGCCCCGGCCGGGCCCGCGAGACGCCTGCTTGCAGGCGAAAAACCGGAGCCCCGGAAAAGGCGTCCGCTCGACCAGTGGAACACCTACCCGTTCGGCTAGGCCCAAGCTAGCCGAACACCCTTGTCGCTAGGTATCGCCCAGATGGTCTCCTATAGGAAGCTCGCATGTGATCGGCACCGCGATCGTCCAAGGACCACACCGCTGGATAAGCGACCGGATCTCACCATCAGTCCTTCACACGAATCGCTTGCACCGGACACTTCGCGGATTCCGAGTGGCGGGGCGTTCGCGCATCCACGCACCCCCGCCTGGTCGATCCCGTTCACGCTGGGTGCCCCGCTCAGTCCGATCGCCGACATGCTGATCCCGGAGCCGTCGCACGAGTTCACCGCCGACTTCGACGATGAACTCGCCGCGACGATTGCGCCCGCGCGCACGTCGCCGACCGCGCTCGAAGAGCGCGGGCCCGGTGCGTCGGTCACAGACGATCTGGACGTGCCCGCGCGGACCCGCATCGTGCCGACCACACGCCGTCGCACCCTGCCCCGTGCGGCGAACATGCGCGGTGCCGGGATGACCTTCGACTACCCGCTGTCGGACCCGTCGCTGTGGCCCGACGCCTTCGATCCGGACTACGCGCGCCGATTCTCACGTAGGCCGGCTGCCGTAGACCACCTCGCGGCCGAGGCCGTGGCGGCGCCGTTGCCACGGCCGAGCTGGTTTCAGCGCCACCGGGTCGGACTGGTCATTGGCTTCGGCATCGTGCCGTTCGTGGCCGTACCGCTGGTCGCGCTGCTGGGCACCCGGTCCGCGCGTTTGGTCGCCGACCTGCAGGTCCCGCAGATGTCCTTCTTCCTCGACTGGGTCATCGTCGGAGCCGTCACCACGGTGGCCGCCACCGTCCTCGGCATCCGCTATCTGTCCGGGCGCCGGACTGCCACCGCGCCCGCCCAGGCCGTCAACTACGAGCCCGTCGGACAGGAATCGTGAGCCGGCGCACCCAGCTCACGCACATCGCGGTCGTCGTGGCCGTGCTTGTCACGCTTCTGGGGACGACCGTATTCGTCGTGATGCGTACGCCCGACCTGATCGCGCTGGTCTACTGGACGCTGGGGACGGCGGTCGTGGGCATCTGCCTGACCTCGTTCCTGGTCGGCAAGCGATATACCCATCTGCCGCCGGCGCCGGGTCGGGTGCTGTGCATCGTCCCGGCGTACAACGAGCCGGCCGATCTCCTCGAGGCGACGGTGCGCTCACTGATGGCCCAGACCGTCCTGATGGACATCATCGTCATCGACGACGGGTCTGAGCACCCGGTCGAGCCCACCACCGACGACCCACGGGTGACGTGGCTGTGCCAGGCGAACACCGGCAAGCGCGGCGCCCAAGTCGCAGTCCTGCGCGACATCCCTCGCGACCAGTATGCGTTCATCCTCACCGTCGATTCGGACTCCCAGCCGTATCCCGATGCGTGCGAACAGCTATTGCGCGCGATGTCCGACCCGAAGGTCGAAGCCGCCACGGGGATGATCTACACGCGCAATCACCGCGACAACATCATCAGCTTGGCTGCCGACATGGACATCGGCACCTCGTGCGTGATGATGCGCGCCTCACGGTCGATGATCGGCGCGCTGGAGACGACGTCCGGCGCGCTTGCGATGTACCGCAGCTCGCTGCTGTATGACCACCTCGATGCCTACGCGATCGAATGTGGCACCGGCGACGACCGGTGGCTGTCCTTGCGCGCGCTCGAGCGGGGCGAGGTCGTCGCGGTCGCCGAAGCGTGTGTCGACACCCAGATGCCCACCACGGTGCGTGGGACGTATCGCCAACGCCTGCGCTGGGCGCGATCCTGGTGGTGGATGCTCCCGTTCGTGTTCCGCAACCTGCGTTTCTCGCAGATGCTCAGCCCCATGTACGGCCTGACCCAGCTGCTGATCAGCCCGATCTGCCTGCTGTACATCCTGATGGAGCTGATCGGGATCGCGACCGGGACCTATCTGGTCGGCACCACGATGCTCGCGGTGGTATTGGCGGCCTACCTGATCGTGCGCTTCGGCCTCTCGGCCCTGTATCTGGTCGGTCGTCCCAACCTGAGCGTGTACGAGAAGCTGCGCTGCCTGTTCATCGGGACTCCGGCGGCTGTCGTGCTCAACCTCATGTTGCTGTCGCCGACCCGGTACTACGCCCTGACGCGACTCGCCGACAACCGCTGGCAGACGCGCACGATCGCCTCCGAGGCGGCATAGCCGCCCTCGGGTCGGCATCCGGCCGACCCTCGCCATGCGTCAGACTCGGCCCTGGCGCGTACATGACGGGTCGCCCGACACGTCCCGGCCGACGCACACGGGCCGCCATCCGCCAAACTGTCCCGACTCTGAGCTGATCGCGGACGGGCGTGCGGGTGGACACGATGGGGTTGTGGAAGCGGGGTGCACGACGACGGCTGATGCTGATTGCATCGCTGCTGGTCGTGCTTGCCGTGGTCGGGCTGTCGGTCACCGCCCCGGCGCCCGCGGAGGCCGCTCCGACGGTCGTCGTGTCGATCACCATCGATGACGGGTTCCAGACCGCCTGGAGCGTCCGGCCGGAACTGCGGAAATACGGTATGCACGCGACCTTCTACGTCAACAGCGGCAAGCTCCATCAGCCCGGGCGCCTCACCGTCGCGCAGGTCCAACAGCTGAGCGCTGACGGCAACGAGATCGGCGGTCATTCGGTGACCCACCCCAACATCGCCAACCTCGACGCTCCGGAGGCAAAGCGGCAGATCTGCAACGACCGCGTCGCGCTCGCCGGCATGCTCGGGACCGCCCCGACGGACTTCGCCTATCCGTACGGCGCGTACACGCCGGAGACCGAGGCGATCGTCGTCGGCTGCGGCTACAACAGCGCCCGGCGGGTAGGCGGGATCGCCAGCCAGTTCTGCGGCCCGGCCTGCCCCGACGCCGAGTCGATCCCGCCTGCCAATCCCTACGCCATCCGCACCGGGGTCTCGGTTGTTCCGTCGACCGCGCCAAACGCCCCGGAAGATCAGGTCCGGGCGGCGCTTGCGCACGGCGGTGGCTGGCTCGTGTTCGTGTTTCATGCCTACTGTGACGGATGCTCGGGGATCGCCGTCAACCCTGCGAACTTCGATCATCTGCTGTCATGGCTGAAGTCCATGCACCGCAAGGGCGTCGCCGTCGAGACGGTGCATCAGGTCGTCGGCGGTCCGGTCCGGCCGCTGGTGGCGGGGCCGGCGCCGCGGGCGAGCGCGGTGCTGTTGAACCCGTCCCTCCAGACCCCGGGGACCGGAGCCGTCGCGCCCGATAACGAGCACAGCTTCTGTTGGGAGCAGGCCGCGTACGGCGACAACACCGCGACCTTTGCACGCGTCCCCGATGGTCACGACGGGCATCCGGCGGACCAGATCACCGTCTCGCAGTACGCGACCGGCGACGCCAAGGTGCTGGTGCGCCAGGATCTTGGTACCTGCTCGATACCGGTGACCGCCGGGCAGCAGTTCACGCTCAGTGCGTGGGTCAAATCGACTGCTCGGACGCGCCTGGTCGCCTTCTACCGCCAGCCATCCGGCGCATGGACCTACGGCGCCGGCTCCCCGTCCGTATCCGGCACAGCAACCTGGCACAAGCTCACCTACACCGCTCCGCCGGTCCCGGCAAACGCCGTGCGGATGAGCTTCGGCGTTGCGGTCACAAGCGTCGGGACGGCCACCGTCGACGACTTCGCCATTGCCACGGCCACGCCCGCCAATACGGTGGCCGAAAGCAACCGGGCGCGGCTGATCGCCATCTCCGGCATGGTGATCGTCGCCGTCGGCATTGTGCTGTTCTGGTTTCGCCGCCGCGCGACCCGCCAGTAACCGCCCCCCGCCCTATCCGGCCGGGTGCACGCCGATCGCCGGCCCGCCCCAGTCCGGGTTTGCGGCAAGGGCCTGAAAT